>PPYE01357508.1_pt1 | contig 21123 bp, 32 predicted proteins | sample 1559881 | NCBI WGS metagenome assembly PPYE01 (sample SAMN08240022, study PRJNA423297) | Human gut metagenome, whole genome shotgun sequencing project.
AATGAGAGAGAGGTAATTAATATGTTATATTTTAGATTTGATTGTGAAAAAGAAAATTTTAAAGGAATAGAACATAAATCAGTTTTATACGGACACAACGCAGAAGAAATGGCAATTTTTGAATTTGAAAATGAAGGACATTTTGTACAAGGTTACTATTTAGATACATATAACGATTTACAAGAAAAATTATTAGATGAAGAGATTTCTGAAGAAGAATATGATGAAAAATTTAATGATTTAGTACAAGAATTTATAAAAGACGAATGGACTTTAAACGGTTGCTCTTGCTTTGAATTAACAGAAGAAGGAATTGAGTTTTCTAACAACTATAAATACGATGATAGAAAAATCATTACAATCTTTGAAGGTGAAGAAGTTGTAAAAGGTCATGACGGAGAAACAGTTGCTAAATGTGAAAGAGTTGTATGGCAAGGTAACGCTGATGAAATAATAAACATTTTCTATGATGATGATATTGAAAACAAAGTAGAAGAAATATTAAAAATAATTAAATAGGAGGATCTATGGAAGAAAGAATTTTAAATATATCTTTTAACAAATCTGGAAGTGGAAGTATAACAAAAAGGCTTACTCTTCCTTCATCTATATTAAAAGATATGCGGAATTGATGAGAAAAATAGACAAGTAAAATTAATTTATAATGATGTAAAAAAAGAAATAATTATTAGAAAGGTTTAGCATGAGAGGTTATAATATAGATAACTATGTCGGAAAAAAGTTCAATAAACTTACTCTTATAAAGAATTTAAACAAAATAGATAAGCATAATTCTAAATTAGCATTATTTAAATGTGACTGCGGAAACGTTAGAGAACTGGTATTTACGCAAGTTTTAAAAGGTAAAATAAAAAGTTGTGGTTGCATGCAAGGCAATTTATCAAACATAGAAAAAGAAAAACAACGTTCTAGCTTACTAAGTTTTTATTCTAATAAGACGCAAAAAAATAACTCAACAGGTCACACACGGAATAACTAAAGTTAATAGTAGATATAGAGTTCGAATACAAATTAATAAAAAATCAATCAGTCTCGGTTATTTCGATACTCTTGAAGAAGCCGTGAAGGCCCGTAAAAAAGCTGAACGTAAATATTTTAATATTAAGAGCTAGATTTATTCTAGCTCTTATTTTATGAAAACAATTTAGTAAAAGTATTCTTGCCAGCAATTGCATCTATTTGTAAATTATTTTTAGACTGAAAATCTCTAACTGCATTTTCTGTGTTAATTCCAAAAACACTATCTACTTCTATATTATATCCTTTACAAGCTAGCATAGCTTGTAAAATCCAAGTAATGTTTCCTTTAGAACCTTTTTTTACAGATATGCAAGCATTCTTTGTCAGATTTCCGAAATATCCCGTCTACTGCTAAACCTCTATTATATTGTTTATTTAACTCTGTTTGTAATGCTTTTACTAATGTTTTCTTTGTTTCTTTTCCGATAAATATTGTCTACTGCTATATTTAGATTATATCTAGAATTTAAAGTAGATTGAATGTCTGCTATTTTACCTACTATTTCTTTAGTAGTACTATTATTATAATTAGGTCTTGCAATTGCAAATATATATTTATAAGTCTTAGAGAAAGACCTTCTTTTTACACAATCCCCTTCTCCACTTTTTTCATTGCTTGCATTTCCTTCTATAGTTGTTATTGTGTCCCCTGCCACTTTTTCTACAATTCCAACATGGTCCGGACTATTGTTTAAATTCCAATCAAAAAATAAAATATCCCCTGCTTGTACATCTTTAACTATTCTTCCTTTGCTCTTAAAGAAATTATATCCAACTCCGCAACTAGCAAATTTAGGAATTATATCTGTACTTATTCCTGCCTTATTAGCACACCAACTTATAAACATAGCACACCAAGGATTATAATTTAGTCCATACCAAGCACCATATTTACTATTATTATTTGCTCCTTCTTTATATCCAATTTCACCTTGTGCTACTGTTACTATATCCATATTTATTCCTCCTTCTCTTTCTTAGTAAAGTAATAAGTTATAATAGCACTTGCTATTGCCATAAAAGCTTCTACACTTACTACATTCTTAAAAGTTAAAATACATACTGTTAATATTACTGCTAAGCTTAAAATTGTTTTTACTTTAAATAGATTTGCAAAGTTTAATAGTAATTGTTTAAATGCTTCTTGCATATCATTACCTTCTTTCTATATTATTTTTTATCTCTTCTAGAGTCTGCTCTTGATTTTCCATGCTCTTTTGTAATAACTCTAGAGACTTAGAAGTATTTGCATTAGACACTTTCATTTCTTCTAAAGTCTCTGTTATCTTCTTTTTATTAGTTACCCAATCCCAGACAAACAAAGCTACTACTATTGCAGATACTCCATAATTTGCTACTAAATTAGCTATATTCTCCATCTACTCCACCACCTCTTCTATAGTTTCTGCAGATGTTTCCTCTGTAGTTTCCACATTTTCCACATTTTCTTCTGTAGTTTCAACGTTCTCTTCAGTTTTTTCTTCTACTTTTTGCATAGATTTTGCTTGCTCTTCTGCTAGATATGTAATTAATTCTTCGTAGTCTGTAGCATTTATCTTATTTTTATCTGCTAATTTACTTGCTTCTATTATTGCATAATCTACTGTATATACACCTTTTGCGTATAAATTTATTACTGCATTTTTAAATACTTTGCTTAAATCTATCATTACTCAGTCACCTCCTCACTTGCATTTGCTATGATTTGCGCTTGCAAGTTATTAAGTATTGTGTCTAAATCTTTTTTATATGTTACATCTATACTTGCTAATTCATCACTTAAATTTATATTTGTTACATTTTTGTAAGTATACAACTTCTGTTCTCTTACTGCTTTTTGAGCTTCTGTTAGCTCTAAGTCAACAGCATTTGCTAGTTTGTAGTAAATCATAACAGGATCATTTGCATCATATCGTGCTTTTAGATATGCTTTCAATGCATCTATTGTTGTAATTTCTTGAGAACATAAAGACACTTTTTTCTCTATATTTATAAAGAAAGTGTTATTCTGAAATCTGTCTGCTACTTTAATTGCTTTAAAGTGCGTACACATATAATTTACAGTATTATCATCAATATAATTAAAATCAGATAAATTGCTGAGTGATGTCTTAAAAAAAGTTATATCTCCCGATTTTCCGATATTTTCTATTGTTTCTTTTCCTGTAAATATATATTTCCCCCACTCGTGATGCTCTACATCTTCTATATAATCTCCTTGCAGCATTTCTTGCTGAATTGGCATTATTGCTGTTTGAGATTGATGTTCTTTGAATTGTGATATTGTTGAACTTTTTATTACTTGAACATTAGATATTAAATCATTATAAGTATTTTGTTCTGTTGCATATGTATTATATATTTTTACCAATAAATATTTAGCATTCGTACTTGTTATAACCCTTTCATTTATAATGCTTGTATTATCATTTCTTTTTAAAAAATTAATATTATCTCCAATTTTTAAATCTTTCTTTGAACTTTCATACACAAAGAAAGTTTTTCCTTCAATATATCTTGAAATTATATATGTTGAATTAGGTGAACAAGGAACAATTATTGTAACTATGTAATTTGAACCACTTGTGTTAGTACTAACCGCTTGTATTTTCCCACTGTTATCCGGACCTAAACCATTTAAAAAATTATTAGTATTATTTTTATTAAAAAGATTTTCATTTGCCACATCCATTTCTGCACTTCCTGTTCTATAAGCCGACAAAGGTGTTGCTACTGAGCCTTTTTCTATTTTTATGTTGTCTAATATCTCTTCTTCATTTTCACTGCTATTATACAAATAATAAACTACTAAATAATTAACATTTTTAGATGTAGTTAATGTTATAGAACTTCCTTCATTGTTTACCTTTCTGTCTATTATTGTTTCTCCTACCGCGGGCAGATTAGCAGTTGTTCCTACCACAAATCTACTTCCTATAATTTTTCTAGAAACTGTATATGTTGTGTTAGGTTTTGCTTGTACATAAAATGATTTTGCAACTGTATTAGATGTAATACTAGAAACGTCCGGAACTCCGTTTAATTTATTTACATTATCTTTATCAAATAACTGTACATTACTTCCTACCGTTTTAATTTCGCTCGGATAATATGTAGACGGCATCATACCGTATTGTTCAAAGCGCAGCATCGTGTTTGCTGTGTATATACCTTTTAGTAGCATCGGTTTGAATGTGAAATTATTTAATGTTAAGTCAGCCGGAATTACTATTGACAAAGCATTAACTTTCCCTGTAGTACTGCTTTTTATAGTATTAGTTGTTAAAAAAGCTTGTTTTAACAAACCATTTTCATGTTCAACTTGTACATAAAAAGCTTCATTTGATATAGCTGTTGAATTAAACAATGCTATTGTATAGTCTGCTGCATCATAATTTAAACCGTTCACATAGAAAGATGTTGTTTGTGTTGCTGTTCCACTTAACACATAACTTCCATCGTCTTTTACTGTTAAAGTTACTCCGTTTTTGGTTTGTGACGTGAAAGGCTTCCAAAAATTATAGCCGCTTCTTGTCTCTTGCTTATGTCCACCTTTCAGTTTCCAATTCATTTCCATGTTCGAACTGTCTTCTATATGTACACTGTTGCCTTCTACATTACCGCTCTGGTATTTGAGCTTTTAACTCGTTGTTCTCAGTTTGAAGTTGTTTAACTTTGCTAATCTGTTTATTTAATTGTTCATTAACAGATTTTGCATTTGCGTCTATTGTAAAATAATTTTCGTTAAAGTATTTCTCTGCATCTACTTCGTCTGTGTTTGTGGCCGGGTTTGGGTGATAATTAAGTCCTAAAAAATCAGTTTTAAGCATCTAAATCCTCCTTTTTTATATTTAATTTTTCTAAACTTTTAGTTGTAGATAATAGATTTACTGGTGTAATATTGTAATCTTTTACAAACATAAAATTTATATCTTTTACTCTTAATAATTTTGATGTGTTTTTTACTCGTATTTTTAATAAAAAACTAGAACCTGCATATATTTTACTCGGTTCTAATATTTTTTCTTCTATCTCAAACATTTTATTTCCCACTTTCTAACATATATAAGTTAAATTACCAACAAATTTCATTTTTGTATTTGCACTGTCTTGCTCTGTATATATTTTTATATTAACATTTCCTTCTTCTGAAACATATATAGCTGCAATACCCTCTCCGCCGTGTGTTTCCGCTGTCTTTTAATACTGAACTAGCTATTGAATCGCCATTAACAATTTTCGAAGGTTTTGCAAAACTCGGAATATTATGAATAGTCATTCCGTATTTCATATTACTCGTTGCCGTGACAGTTACATTTACTATTTTTCCTATTTTTTTAAAAGTTGCTATATAAGAAAAACTTCCTTCATCTAAACTTCCTTCCGATCCCGATACAGTTTCTTCTTCTACTTCGTTTAAAATATAAGCACTTCCATCTTCTACTTCAGATAGTTCTTTTTGTAACTGTGTTAATATACTCCTATATTCTGATGTTATTGAATTGTATATAGAATCAAAATCTAAAAACGTTCTCATATCTTGAAAATCAGTTATCCCATTAGCTCCTGTTTTAAATCTTGCCAATTCATATTGATATTTTCCAGAATTATTTTTAACTATATTAGTTTGTGTTAAAATCGGATAACTACTTGTACCTTTTACTATCTTATAGACACCTTGATTAAACTCACTTTCTGTGTTTGTTTTATCTAAATCTATCTCTATAACTAATTTGCAAAAAGCAGTGCTTGTTCCCGCAGATATGCTAGAAGATGTATCTTCTTCTAGAAATCTACCTTGAATACATGCTGCCCCACTTTGTATTGTTACTATATTTTCACTATAAGTTACCTGCATTCCGTTTTTATAATTGTTAGAAACCCCATTTGTTCCATTTAAAAAAGTATTTATAAATAGTGCAAAAATCGGATTTCCAAATAGTTGCTTACTAAATACATGTCCTTTTAACATATTATTTTCTCCTCTCTTGATTAAATTTATCTATAAACTTAATTCTTATATTTCCGCAAGTATACTCAATAAACTTAGCAGGTGTTATTCTTATTGCAGATATATAAGTATCAAAAATTAAAGACTCCTTAGTCTTTATTGCAATAGGTGTTCCTACCTTCATAAATTTGTCATACAAATTAAATGTAATATTATGATTATAAGCATTAGATTTCATCACATCTAAAGCTTTCTGTTGTGCATCTTCGTAGTTTTCCGTATAAACGGTTTCTACTTTACCTTCTACTCTGTTAGTGTCATTCATGTTCGTTGTAGTAGTCCTATCATTTTTTAAATACAATGTATAAGTTTGTGTACTTGTTAAAACTATTACTTTACTTACTACATCAGTTTCAAACACTTCTGAATAATTAGATATTGCATGTGCTTTTACATCTATTAATTGTTTTTTATACGACTTATTTTCTATTGTTATTACTAATTTTTTATTTACAATAGAAAAATCGTACACAATATCATAATTTTGTGTACAATTTGTCATATATGTATGTAGATTGTAAATTCCGTCTTGAACATTAGTTACAGACGTTTGTTTTTTAGTATGTGTTTTCGCAACTACTTGTAAGTAATTTCTATTAATAAATGTATCTGCATTAGAAATAAAGTTGTCTGTTATAGCTTTTGCAATAAAATCTTCTATTCCTGTTGTTTTTATTAATTCCTCATGTTCTAATTTAACGTTTTGAGCAAACATGTTTGTTATATATTTTAAAACAAATTCATAAAGTAGCTTGCCGGTCTTCATTCTGTACTTGTTTCATTACTCCCCAAAAAACAACCTCATTGTTTTTCTTTACTGCTATTATATCTCTTGCTTTAGCATTTGTTTTCTTAAGAATCTTTAACAATGTAGTAGCATTTGTTTCTTCGTCTATACATATTTCATAATCTGCTATTTCTACTATATCTTTTACTTTAAAGTTCTTATAATCAAATATCCAAACAAAAACTTTATTAGTTTCTATTTTTATTTTTTCTTTAGTAAAAACTTGTACCTTTTGAGTATCTTCATAAGTTCTACCTGCTAAATCTGTAAATGTTATATCTGCATTGTATATTCCACCTACGGCAGGTGCTATTATTTCTACTTCATAATATCCTGTTTGTTCATTATAAGTTGCTAGATAATTTCTTTCATTAAAATTTATTGTCATATTGTTCATATTAACACTCCTTTATACAGCTTTATAGTAAGCTAATATAGTTACTTGTGCATTTAATACTTCATTATCTGCTTTTAACCTTATTTCACAAGATTTATTTAAAGGAAGTCTTATAACATTGTCATTTTCAAAATCAATTACATCTAGACTAAATAAACTTTCTATAGTTCCATCTGTCTTTTGTCTATTTATATAGAACTCATTTTCTTTTGTCCCATACAACAGTTTTTCATATTCTGCTATTTCTACATTAAAAGCAACTGTTTGATACAGTTCTCCTTCAATATATAGCTCAATTTTCGGATTTACTAAATGCCCTGACATTTCTATTAGAACAGGAGCTTCTACATGTCCCTTATTGATGTAAGTTAAATTTCTACTATCGTAATCGGTAAATCTACTATCCCATCTAAAATCCCATCTAATTTCATCATCTTGTGCTTTAATTGTATATATAGCAACATCTTGTTTATACCATAATGATTTACAGTATATTGTTATCGGAGATATTAGTACATTATAGTCATCTTCTTCATTTTTATCTATTTTAACTATATCTATATCTCTATAAAATTCCTTTCTTTGAGATATTTTTGGTACGTATATTAATTTTAAAGATTTAGACGATAATACGAAATCAATGAAATTAGTATATTCATCATATGTCATATTATAGAACTCTAATTCTCCTTCTATAATATTTTGCTTTATATTTTCTTTATTCTTCACAAAAGTATTGCCTATTTGCACATATTCGGTTTCTTTTTCAAATCCTAAACCTGTTACATTGTATAAAAATAGATTGCCGTCAATCTTTTGGCAATCTATCCTCTGTCCTATTTCATTTTCGAAATAAAAATTTCTAATATCTTTAGAATCAAACATACTAAATTCTATCACCCCAATCGCTTTCTATAACTCTTTTTATTCTCCTTATTTCTCCATCTGTTACACTTTGTGTATATATATTCAATGTTACATTTCTACTATTTTTATTGCTTATATTATTTCTTATATATTCTGCATTTTCCTTTTTAGTTAGTACTCTTTCGCCTTCATGTAGTCTTGCAACATAATTATCGTAAGGAACATAAGCTAACCCATCAGCATGTCCTGACGTTGAAGATACATTAATATTGTTTGTTTTTACACTTAATGCCGCGGCAACAGATGTCATTGTTCCATTCAAGAGTCCTACATTATCTTTTAATCCTTTATTTAAGCTTTTGATCCATTTTTCTCCCACATTGCTTAAATCTATCTTTTCTCCTTCAGCGCACACTTTGCTACATAGACTTTTATATGCTTCAACAACACTAGTATTTGTATTTAATGTGCTTGTTTGAGCTTTCAGTTCATCTTTTAAACTTTGTATTCTTTTCTCACTAGATTCGATTTGTATTTTCCACTTATAATCTTCTGTGTCTTTAAAGTTCTGTTTAAGCACTCCTAATTGATATTCTTCGTTTGCTATTTGAATTTTCAAATTTTCAACTGCACTATTACTTCTTTTTTGATAACTATAATTAACACTATCAGCAACCTTCTGTAAATTTTCTGCTGTTCCACTTGCTATTAAAGATGCATTTTGTTCATATATTGCGATATCATCGTAGTATCCTTGCAAAACTTCTTTCTGTTGTTCATATGTGTCTGTTTTTTCTTTTAAAGTTGATACTTCCTCTTTTAGTTGTTGTGTAAGTTTTAAATTCTCCATACCGCCTTTAGCTTGATTTTCTTGTAACTCTTTTTCTTTTTGTAATAGTTTATCTTTATTATTTAAATATTCCTGTTCTGTTTCTACTAGATTATTTAAAACTTTCCCATATTCATTTAGTGCATTCTTATATTTTTCTTCTTGAGAATCTAATATTGTTTGAGCTTTCTTCTTTAATATTAGATTATCAATAGATTTAGTTAATTCGTCATATTTTTGAATTACACCATCTGTCAACTTGTATTCTGTACCAAGTGCCTCATTAACTTCGTTTAATATGAAATTTACTCTTCCTTCATATCCTTCTTTTACTTTTCCGTTTTCTTCTGTAAGATTTTTTAATTCAGAGCATAAATTTTGAATATGTTTTATTTCAGACAATCCTTCATTTACTTGTTTTTTTTGTGTATCAGTTAATTCTTGTCTTGCATCTTTTAACTCGTTAATTTCATTTTTTAAACTTTCTGTACTTTGAGTAGCTCCCTCCTGTGATTCAGAAAAAGTTTTCATCATTGATATTACACTTATTATGCCTGTTACAACGCCTACAAAAGGTAGCGCTATCATTGCTACTTTTAGTGCATTTGTAGCTAGTGTTGCTCCTGATGTAGCAACTGCTTGTGTTGTTGTTGCAGTTGTTTGTAATTTAGTTGCTGTAGTTGCCGCTATTGTTGTAGTAGTATTAGCTTTTAACGTTGTTTGATTTATAGATAACTTTGCTGAAAGATTACCTACACATTTTATAGCATTACCATACGATTTTATTAGATTTCCTGTACCTGTTGTTATATTACCTATTGTTTTTACTAGGGGTCCTGCTACTGCAACCATAGCAGTAAATCTAATTACATTTTGTTTAGTTGTAGAATCTAACTCACTAAATCTCTTCACCGCATTAGACACTGTTAATAAGACGGGCTTTATATCTTTCAATAATGTTCTTAAAGAAGGTGCTAGTTCATTTCCAAATTCAATCCCTAATTTTACAGCTTCGTTTTTTAACATTTTCATTTGCGATTCTGTTGTTGCATATCTTTTTGTTGCTTCATTCGTAAGCGCAGTATTATCTTTCCATGCTTTTGTTCCTGTTTCGATAGCACTATTAAATAAATTTCCTGCATTTGCAGCTCTTAACAAAGAGTCTCTTAATCTTACTTCAGATAATCCCATTTCTGTAAGTAGAACAATTGCACTTTCTCCTTTTTCTTCAGCAGTTCCTAAGCCTTTTATAAAAGCAGTTAGTGCACTTGTAGCATCTTCTTTCCATGCTTTTTTAAATTGCTCAGCTGTCATTCCTGATATGCTTGCAAAATCTTGTAAATTAGTTCCTGCTGTTATAAATTGCTTTAGTTCTGTGCTAGTCATACCAATTTCATCTGCAAGTGCTTTAAATCCCATAGAGTCGTTGGCAGACATTAACTCTAATTCTCTTAAAGACATTCCTGTTTTCTTTAATACAGAATCTAGATTCTTTCCTCCCATTTCGACAGCATTTTGCATCTTTACCATTGCTTTAGAGAGTGCTGAACCTCCCATTTCTGCTTCAATTCCAACGGAACTTAGAGCTGTAGCTAAACCTAAAATTTGCCCCTCTGACATTCCAACTTGATGTCCTGCTCCCGCTAATCTTAGTGCCATTTCAACTATTTCAGATTCAGTTGTAGCAAAATTATTACCTAAATCAACTATAGAAGATCCTAACTTATCAAAATCTTTTTGGCTCATTTGTGTAATATTAGCAAATCTAGCAAGAGATGTAGCTGCTTCGTCAGAAGACAAATTTGTAGAATTTCCCATATCAATCATAGTTTTAGTAAAAGATAATACATTGTCTGTTTGTATACCTAATTGTCCTGCAGCCTCAGCCACTGCACTTATCTCAACAGCACTAGAAGGCAATTTTGTAGACATATCAAGTATTCCTTGTTTCAACTCTTCTAATTGTTCTGTAGTAGCATCTACTGTCTTTTCTACACCTGCAAAAGCACTTTCAAAATCAATAGAGGCTTTTAGAGAACCTCCCGCAACTGCTACAATCCCAGTACTTACTACAGATATTTTGTTTCCTACTTTTTCTATTTTTTCTCCTGCAGATGTTAATTTACTTCCTAGTTTTTCGATATTTTCTCCCACTTTGATGCAAGATTCAGACTGTAATATTAATTGTTTATTAGTTTCATTTAGTGCATTTTTATATTTTTCTTGTTTTTCTTTCGCTTCAACTAGTTTGTTTTTCCATTTTTCAGTTTCTTCTGAATTTTCACCGAATAGCTCTACAGACTTTTGGTATGCTTTATTTGTATTTTCTACTATTTTTGTTTGTTGTTCATATCTTTCTTTTAGTTCTTGTACTCTTGTTGTTAATAAGTCTGTATTATTTTCACTACTTTTTAATTGTTGCTGATTTAACTTCAGTTCTTTATTAAGTGATGTAATACTTTTAGTAGATTTTTCAATTTCTTGTATGAAACCTTGTGCATCTGCATCTATTTTTATACTTTGTTTGTTTTTAGCCATCACTTAACCTCCCTTGGATTACTTATATAATTTTCATAAGCTATTTTGTTTTCTACAATATTGTCCAAGAAGGATATGTCACTCTCCCAAAAAGTTTCTATATCAATTTTATAAATTTGCACATAAAAAACATACATATCTGCTACAGTTTCGATATGTATGTTTGGTTTTTGATATTTACTTTTTGCTTTTTTTGTGACTTTTTTAAATCCTTCTTGGAATTTTAGTTTTTTCTTTTTAATAAAAGATTTACTCCTACTTTATTTATTTCTAACATGTCAATATCTTCTATTAACTTTAAAAAATCATCATAATCTATCTCTTCACCTGTTGCTCCTAGATAACCTGTATATACAAGTTTATAATAATCAGACATCCTTGGTTCTTTTTCTTGTTCTTGAATGTCTCTTAGAAGTTTTAATATGTCAAAATCTTCATATTTTTCTTCTATTTTTCTAAGAGCCGTAGGTGTTATTTTCAAATTTATTTCTTTATTATTTATTACCATTTTTCCCTCCTATAAAAAAGAAGCACTATTTTTAGTACTTCTTACATTGTTATAAATTAAAATGCAAATATTGAAATGACAAATAATATTTGTAATGTATTTTAATTTACTTTTATATTTGAATTATTTTTTTGAATTTAATATTCTCAATTCGTTTATAATGTCTTTTAACATATTAAAAAATAATATTAAAATTCCTCCACTTGTCCAACAAGTGATCATTGGTATAACGTCAACAGTATCTTTGCCACTAATCTGCGTATTAAATCCTAAAAATAATCCAGCTAACGCTACTATCACTATCATTACATATATTGTAGTTCTGTATCCTTCTACATGATCAACTTTTTTATTATCATTTTCTTTCTTTTCCATACAACCCCTCCTTGCTATAATTCTACATTTTATTACAAATTATAGCAAGGAAAAGTCATAGACATTTTTCGACAATATTTTAACCTTGAGGATCGGTTAATTTTACTAAATCAGGTGTAAAATTTGTTAGCCATTTTTCTTTTACTGTATTATCTTCTAATTCGTCTTCATAAGCTTCATAGTAGAATTTTTTATTACTATCTGCTAAAGCTGAAAATTCAAAATCTTTCATTTCGATTTCTGTTGTATCATTGTTTACTTTTACAGATAATCCTTTTACATTCTCTAGATTAGGAAATGCTATGTATTTTATATTTCCGTCCATATCTTGTACTTTTGCTGCAAAAACAAATGGATTAGAAAACGTATCAGTACCATAAGCATATACGCCTGTCTTTAGTCCTTCATTGCTTAATCCCATTATTTTTCGAGATGATGGAATCTTAGCATGTCCTGTTAATGCAACAGTCATATCAGTTATTCTTTTTATTTTTTTTACAATTACGCCTTCACATTTTTTTACAACTTCTTCTACATTAGAAGTTCCATCTAACGTTCCAATGCAACCAAAAGCAATTGCAGTTTCATTTTTAAATTGTATTGATCCTTCTATTATTTTATAATCATCAAATTCCTCAACTTGTTTCATTGTAATTCCTCCTCTATTTTTTTATCTAAATGATTTAACAGTCCTTCTGCTATTTCATTTTCTTTATTATCAAGAGCTTTACTAAAAAAAGCTTGCTCTCCTTTTCTTTTTTGTCTAAATCCTCTACCTTCGTCAGGAAATATTAAATAACCAAAATCTTTCGACTTTGGCTTTAAATGTGTTTGTATTCTTACTCCTAAGTTAAATGTTGCTTTATCCAAACTTTCAACATCTTTTGCATGCACTTTCGGAGCATTCTTTACCTTAGCTTTATTCTTCGTTGAACGCGGCATATTTGAATATACCTGTTTTCTTAAAATATTACCTGCATCATTCCATAAATAATTATTTATTTCATATTCTGCTTTGCGAGGTAAAGCTTTTATTCTTTCTTCAAATTTAGCTAACTCAACAAAATCTAACGTTAATTCATTGTATTTACTCATTTTAACCCCTTTCAGGTCTTTCAAATACAAATGTATTCATATCTATCCATGTATTTGTATCAGCTAATTGAACATCGTCAGTTTCTGACCCAGTAAAGTTTAGACCTAATTGTTTTATTTTATTTATAATTTTGAAATCAGAGATTTTTTGTTCTCCTTCATACACATATGAAATATATATTTTTCTCACATATCTTCCGCATCCATTATCAATAAGTCCACCTCTACGAAAAATGAAGTAATTGTAATTTCCATTAAGTTCATTTTCATAAATTCTCTTGTTTCCAACAGGTAAATCAAACGTTTCTAATGCTTCTATTATTTTTTCATCATCCATTAACATCACCTACTTTTTTATTAGTAGCTTTTTGTAAATATAGATATATGTTTTTATTGTCACTAGAATCCCTTTTCTTTACTTCATAAATATCATTATCGTTATTGATTTTTATTTTTATATTTTCAGGAAGTGGAGAAAGTGGGATTCTTACTTTTTTATCAATTGTATATCCTAAAGATTCTGCTATATTATTATCGCTATCTCTTATATTCACATATGCAAAAGGTCTTTTACCTTGCATTATAATTTCTTCTCCAACTTTTTCTTTTTTTGCATTTTTCAATATCTTAATATTTCCAAAATACAAAATACCATCATTGTATGTTTCATGATAGTTCTTACTATTTCTTATAAAATTAACTTTTGCCATATTTAACCTCTAACTTCAAAATATAATGTAGATTGTTTTCAATAAAATACTCTTCTGAATTATTCCATGCATATCTACAGAAAGTTTTTAAAAGCCCTCGTGCTATATTATCATCATAGAAGTCAATAGAAGTCTTGACATCATCCTGCAAGACTTCTACTCCTTGTTTTATATAACCTCTTACTTTGTTATCTGTCTCATCGTCCTTCCATGTTATATTTAAATTGTTTTTAACTTCCTCTAGAAATTTATCATCTTCTTTTATCTTATTATCTAGATTCACTTACATCACATCCTATGCATTTACAGTTTCTTCAGCAGTAACAGCTGAAATATCTAGTAATAAGAATGAATTATTATCTCTAGCTTTTCCATTTGCATATAATTTAGATAAATATACTCTTTCATCATCTAAGAAATGAAACTCATCAGAATATTCTATTTTTTGATTCATTCCGACTGATAAATCATATTTTTCTGCTAGTCCTATAACAGCTTCGCCTACAGATACTGAAGATTCTTGTATTATATCAACTGGGAATGGGAATTGATTTGCTATATATTGTCCTAATGCATTTTTAGTTGTTGTTATAGCCCACACTTTTTCCCAGTAATCAACAGGATTTACTACTAAAGTTACTTTTGTAACAACCCTTTTTCCTTTGTTTGTAAGTTTTGCAATTATTTTTCCTAGTGTTTTTGGTTCAAAGTCTTTAATTTTTATAGCAGTTTTTCTTGGAACTGGTTCTCCTGGTGTTACAGCTGCTTCAAGATCTCTGTCCATTCCATATGGTTGTTCTACACCTGTTCCTGTTACAATTGCTTTAACTAATCCTTTAGACATAGCTTCTGTTAATATTGTTCTTATGTATGTCTCTAACCACGCTGGACCTAATGTTAGATAAGCTTTACAAATAGGTAAGAATGCACTTAATTTATAAAGAGTTGTAGATTCTTTTTTGAACCCTGCTTCCAATTCTTTCTTTATTCCATCACAAAGCTTACCCCACCAAGCTTCTTCAACATCACCTGTTCTTTTAATTACCTCTGTGATTCCTGTTACATTCATCGCTTTTATTTTAGAAAGCAATGGATGTGCTTCTACCAAATCTTCAAATACTCTATTTATTGTTGTAGTTGGCATTACAACATCCATATCTGTTAATGCTTCTTTTACTTTTGTTGCTTTCATTGCATCTGCTAATTTCTCAAAATATTTTACTTCTTCACTTGTTAATTGTTTTGCTCCTCTATTTGTTAATATCATTGTATCGTTTTGAAATGTAGCTTGTTCTTTTGTTACTCTTTCTGCAACCTCCTGTGCTACTAACTCCATCCATTGTTGCATTACTTCTGCTTGTTCTTCTGCTTTTCCTTCTTCTATAGCTTTTAAAGCCTTTTCTTTAATATCTTCTCTATTTAAATCTTTTACTGAACTCATAATTATTTTTCCTCCTTCAAAATTGCGTTAAAAAAAGACTCAAAAACATTGTTTTTTGGTCTTTCTTCTTTTTCTTTTATTTTTAATTCATATTTGTTTTCTAACATCTCGCAGATTTTTTCAAAATTTATTTCTTTATTTTCTTTCTCCATAAATTTTGTTTTTTCTGCATTTTGTTTTAATTCTTTATTTTGTTTCGCTAGTTGCAAAAAACTCTTTGTTGCTGATTGTTCAATACTTTCAGAAATTGGCATCAGTATATCTGCGAACCCCATATTATAGCATTCCTCAGCAGTAAGATACGTTTCCGCATCTAGTAATTCGACTAATTCCTCTCTACTTATATTTATTTTTGATAGATATGATTCAATTGATGTTTCCATAATTTTATCTAAATCATCTGCTGTTTTTCTTAATTCCTTTGAATTTCCTCCTGTATAAGTCCAACAATTATGAATCATCATCATAGAATTTTTAGGCATATATACTGTATCTCCTGCCATTGCTATTACACTTGCAATAGAACATGCAAATCCGTCAACGTATACATTAACTTTTGCAGGGTGTTGTTTTAGTAAGTTAAACATCGCTATGCCTTCAATAACATCACCACCCAAAGAATTTATATGTAGATTTATTTCCGTGATATCGTTTAATTCAGCAAGTTTGTCTTTTAAACACTTAGCAGAATTAGATTCATCATCCCACCAGTAATCGGCAATATCGCCATATAAATAGATATTTACACTATTTCCAGCTTGTTGCTTAATTCTGTTCATATTCTTCCTCACCTCCTTCAACTTTCATATAATTTTTAGTTACATAAGATTTATCAGCCCATTTTTCATCTAATTGTTCTTCCCCTAATTTGTTCAATAAGTAGTTGTGCTTAAATCCTATTCTAAATGCTTTATCTAAAGAGTCTGCCTCTTTTAGCCAATTTATAAATTCTGTTGTTATTAAATCCATTTTTATATATGTTCCTTTTAAGTACTGTTGTTTCGAATATGCCTTTTTGTTAATTTCAGAATTGAACATACTTGCAAAAGGTTTTAATGCATGTGTCATATATATTTGTTCCTGTTCTTTCAATTCATTCTTATTGCCATAAATTAAGTCAACAGGAATATTAAATATAGATGCTATATTTTCTAAAATTTCTTTTCCTGCCTCTTTCATATCAGATACTTTATCAGTATTTGTTTTCGAACTTTTTTCATCTAAATTAGTTAAAGAGAATCCTTTTGGTAATGTTAAAACATTTCTTTCACCTTCAATAAATGGCTTTATAATGCTATCAATTAAATTTTGCAAATCATTGTCTTTTCCATCCTTTAAGTTATTAGTTGAATCATAATTAACAATAATTTTTCGCATTTTGTCTCTTACATAAGCATTTTGCATAGCACCTAAGATTTTAGAATAATTGTTATCTATAGAATTAATCAATGATTTTAATCTAGAGTCATTTAGACTAAAATAAAACACATCGTTCATATAAAACCTATCTTTTAATTGATAATCGTCTATCACTACTTTTTCAAAATAATAATCTTTTAAGGCCAATTTATTAATTTCAAAACTATCTGCTACAAATAAATTATTATTTAAATTTATTATTAAAGCTTCTTGATTTCTTATTAACTGTGTTAAAAATTTAAAATAAAAATCATATTTATTTGAGTTTAAACTTGGTGCAACGTTTAATTTGTAATACATATTCTTTTTTACTTCTTTATGATTTTCGTATGTTTTAAATTCTGTGCAAATAAAAGAACTTGCTAATAAAGAAATTACTTTTCGTAACCCCAACTCTTTATAGCAAGTTTCGTTTATTAAATCTATACATTGACTTAAACATATTACATCATTTTTATTAAACCATTTTTTCATATAATCTGATGCAGTTTCTATAAATCCCAAACTCCCACCTCCTTTTAATAAGTTTTTAGAAATGTCTTTAAATAATTTTCATCTATTTGTTGTGATTCTTTTAATTCATTTTGTATACTAGTAGCATGTGTTAAAGCCATAAATCCGTCATTTTTTCTACTTTGTTGTTCTATTTTTACAAATACTTTATTTCCATTTTTTCTTGGTTCTACTGCTGTGTTATTAACATACCATCTCATTAATGTGCTATCCCCAAAAACCAAGTTATGGTTTCCAAACCAATCTTCAAGAACGCCATAAACCATAGTATCTGTGAACTCTCCGCTTCTCACTATTACTATTTCACCTGTTTTATTACTTGCAGTTCGTAATGTTAATCCTACTTTTTCAAAAGCTTCTATAAAATAATTTGCTTTTACTTTATCTATCGCTATAGCTATTATATTATATTTACCCATCTGCTCTATAAACCATTCTGCAATTGTTTCCGGTGGAATAGTTGGTTTAGTTATATATGTAATTTCACCTTTTGCTTCTGCTTCTTCTAATATTTCTTTTTTTATTAATTTTAAATGCGGACTATTTTTGTTTATAAATGTGTGATGTAGCCAATACTTTTTACTATTTTTTTTAAATAATAATCCACAACCGCAAAAATCTCTTACGCTTGCATAATCTAGTCCTCCAATACAAGATTCACCTTCTAAATTTGGAATTTCCTGATTAGTTTCTAAAATATCTTTCCAACTAGCAACCACCTTAGTTTCGTCTTGATGTGGTATATTCATTCTTTTAGTCATAAATTCGTGGAATAGTGATGGTCTTCTTAAAGCTTTTTGATATTCGTCTAGCATTGTATTCATTAAATCCTTAAATTTATTTAAGGATGGATTTGCTTTTATCCAATTACTAGGATCTTCTACTTCTTTTTCATTATCTAATTTACATATAAAAAATAAAGTCCTTGTATTTTTAATTACACCACTATAAACATCTTTTGCTTCTTTTTTATAATCATCGATTACTCCACCTCGTACATCGCCATCTGTTGTAATGTATGTTACTCTAAAATTCTTCTTTTTTCCTCCTCCAGATGTATGTACTTTTATGTTTTTGTAATCTTCATATGCATGTATCTCATCAAAAAATACATGTCCGTGGTCTTCTACCATCTTTTGTCTTTGAATTGCTTGTATTGTAATTAATAGTAGACCTTGTTGTTTTATTTTCAATTTCTTCTAAAGTTATGTTAAAAGCTTTTGATAATTTTGAATTATCTTCTATCATATCGTGAACATCTGTAAAAGAAGTTTTAGCTTGGTCTTCTGACGTTGCTATTATATCTATATCATATTTTTTGATTCCGTGTTGTTTAGTTGTCTGATAAAATATCTCTGTACTTATATATCCATTCTTTCCAAAACCTCTTCCACCCATAATAAAGAACTCGTTAAATACTAACGAGTCATCTTCATAATATAATCCATATTCACATGCATCAAGAAATTTTTCCCAATCTAAAAGCGGATATTCAAACCACTTTTCTTTTGTTACTATTGCTTTTTCAATTTCTTCATGTTTTATTATGATATTTTCTGTATCTAGTTTATTTTTTAGCCATGCTACCATTTGCTTTTGTTCTTCACAAACTTTTATTTCTTCATTTTCTACAATTTCAAACCATCTATCAATATATTTGTTATACTTCATATTCTCCATCACCTTCATCTTTCGATTCAGGTGCTTTTATTCCAAGTTTATCAAGTATTTTCAATTTTTGAGCATTTACCTTCGTAAACTCAGCAATGCTGTCATTTTTCTTGCGACCTTTTTGACCACCACCATTATTCCAGGCTATACTTACCCCTCTATCTTCTATGTCTTCATTTAGTTTGTCTTCAATTTTAGTGAATTTAATATACTTTTCTAATAATTCCATAGTGATTTTGTTGTAATTGTCTTGTGTTATAAGTTGTTCCTCTAATGTCTTTTTTAATTCTTCATATTTTTTCAAGTTTTCTTTAGATTCTTTAGGCATTCTTTTAATTCTACCTCCCCTCATGCGAAAATTTACAAAAAATCTATTTTTATGAGCAAGCTACTCGTTCGGGAGATCCCCGTGACGACCCCAAAAGTTTTGACAGGGGGTATTATTTATTGTAATTTTCTACAAATTTTATGACTGTATCAACAGTCTTCTTGTCAAATCTCATATTCTTTCTACTACATCTTCTGTCTATAATATCATAATCTAATCTCTTTTTTAAATCTTGTATAGTATAACTTTTACCACAGCAGTTTCTTAATACTGCGTATTCTATTCCTCTATAATAATTGAACATTAGTTCTTTAAATCTATTTGCTGTTTCCTGCTCTAAATATGTTTTCTTTTTTTTATTCATTATTTTTATTAATTCACTTACGCTATATGTATGTTTGTATATCTCTAACTTCATTTCATCTATATTTTCCGCTTCTGTATTTACTGTATCAGTATCTACTTCCGCTTCTACTTCATTTACTTTGATTTCATTTTCTTTTAATTCTTCCTCAATTGGTTTTGCTTTCTTTGCTCTTGGCATATCTTATCATTCCTTTCCTTAATTAACTTTAACATTTATATAAATTTCTGTTATAACATCATCTATCTTAGCAGGTCCTCTTCTTGATAACTGAAGTCCATCATCAAATCTTATTTTAGTTTCGTGAATTTTATCTCTTGTCTCCTGCAATTCCTTTAATGCTTCTTCGCATTCTTCTTTATTTGAATAATCATATTTCGTATAGTAATTATCATGATTACATTCCATATATTCTAAATCTAATATTGAGTATTCAAATGTCTTTTTAGGATTGTATGGTCTTACAATAATAATAAAATTATCATTTCTAGCAATAACTTTAAATGTTTTCTTTTGTCCTTTCCATCCTATTCTTGCTTCAGGTATTGCATATTTATATAACAATTCTTTTAATGAATAATCTTTATTCTTTAATATTATTTGTTTTACATCTTCTTCTATTTTTCCATCAGCTGAATATATCTTTTTTAACATTACCATCTCTCCTCATTCATAAACTTTTCTTTCTTGTTTACATTAAATTTTTTATTATCTAATATATTGTGATGATGTACACATACTGTTTCTAAATTACTTTCTATATAAGCTAATTCTGGATTTGTTTCTAGCTCTTTAATATGATGTACGTCAAGTTTCTTGTCATGTTGTTTTATTGTTAACTTTCCTTCTTTTTTACATTCTTGACATTCATTTCCATCTCTTTGCAGTATTCTGTTTGATAAGTTAATCCAGTAAGAGTCATCATAGAATTTCTTCTTGTTACCATCTGCTATTAATTTTGTTATTTGTTCAGCTGTATACATATTTATTTGTCTTTCTTTATTTGTAATTGTACTTTAAAATTATTCATATCTACTTTATCTATGCTTTCTTGATATAGCATATATTGATATAATGTTTGTGCTACTATTGTCATGTCTATCTTATCAGCATTTGCTCCATATTCTGCTACTGTTCTAAAGTTTGTTCCTAAATTATTATTCATTACTTCTAATAGATTTTTCATACTTTTCCTCTTTTTCGAAAAATATTGATCTGTAATATCCTTC
>PPYE01257208.1_pt1 | contig 21121 bp, 9 predicted proteins | sample 1559881 | NCBI WGS metagenome assembly PPYE01 (sample SAMN08240022, study PRJNA423297) | Human gut metagenome, whole genome shotgun sequencing project.
ATAAGAAGCTCTGATTTTGAACATATCCAACCAAGGAGCGGCCTTCTTTATAAACGATTCTTCCGAAACGACCCATCCGGCAGATACGGCAGGGAAAAAGCCAAATTGTTTACCACTCTCAAAGTTTTCCGAACCAGTATATCCCCAGTTAAATTCAGCCATGTATCTATCTTTAAAAGCATACGTAAAGCGGCCAGAATAAGCTAAATTACGGTGTGGTATCGACCCTATCAAATCACTCTCATCAAAGTTTATATCTGAAGTTTCCTGTTGATAAACCATGGCAAACGCACCAACACGATGTTTCTGTGCAAACAGTCGACTATAGTCTAATGACGCTTGCAAATAATAGCGTTTGTCCCCACTCACCTCTTTTCTTTGACTCATTGCGGAAGCATTCTGCAATCTTTTCAAAACCAACTGGCCTTTCTCATCCCGATAGGACTCTGCTTCCCAAAGTTCTTCTTCCTTAGAACGAACTATCGTATTTTTGTTATATGTATCAAATGCAAAGACCCCGGAGAATTTCAACCCCTCTGTAATAAACTTTAAGTCTTGTTCCAAAGCCACACTAGTTTCAATCTTATTCTCCCAAATGGTGCGGTACCCCGTTTGCGTCATCCGATATTCTGGAGTTTTTGCCCCATTCACACTTGCCCACTGACCAGAAGACCATTTACGCGGTGACGAAAGCGGAGTAAAAGCAGCAAAAGATTCCCAAATATCTCCCGAACTGCTAGAAGGAGAATTGCGATTTACCAGCCATCCACCGACATTTACTTTCAAAACAGTTGTACGAGTCAGATTCATATCTACATTAGCGCGGTAGTTATAACGTTCGTATGTAGAATTAGTATTATATTTATTTTCTGAACTGGAAGTTCGATAACGTCCGTCTTCACTTGTATATTGCCCCGATACGAAATAACGTACATTATCACTACCTCCTGAAAAACTTATATTCGCATAATAACTCGGTGCGCCACTTTTCAACATCAAATCTCTCCAGTCTATATTCGGATATAAATCTGAATCGAGCCCGTGTTGAATAATAGACATTTCTTCGTCAGTATATAATGGAGACTCATAACGTCCTACTCTCGCTTCATTTGCTAAACGCGCCCAATCATAAGCACTGGCATATTCAGGCACTTTTACAGGAGTATTCCAGTTGAAGCCTGCCTTCACATTTATCTTTACTTTTCCTTTTTCACCGCGCTTGGTAGTAATCAGAACCACTCCATTTGCACCACGCTGTCCGTAAATAGCAGTAGCCGACGCATCTTTCAAAACAGAAAATGATTCAATATCTTCTACCGGAATCTCATTAAAGCTACGTTCAACACCATCTACGAGAATCAAAGCACCCGATTTTGCACCAAACGTACTCATACCACGAATCCAAAACTCAGACATATTTTCACCCGGTTCACCGCTACTCTGCATAGCTATAATACCAGGTACAACACCAGCTAACGCATTGGAAAGATTAGCACCCGGAGCATTCAGCTGTTTGATATCAACATTAGTAATAGCTCCTGTCAGTGTCTTCTTTTTCTGAACACCGCTAGATGTTATCACAACCTCATCGATCTTTGTATTATCTTCTACAATCTTTATCTTTAAATTGTTTCGATCTTTAATGGATAATACAGGAATCTCAACTGTCTGGTAACCAATGAAAGTCACCTGAATCACATCATAGGGCCCCACTTTAATAGAAAACTCTCCATCAAGATTAGTAACCGTACCCACACCCGGCTGATTTTTAGCAATAATCGACGCACCGGCAACAGGACCAAGATTATCTTCTACTACACCCTTGATTACAAATTCTTGCTTGTTCGTTTGTGCCCATGCAGTATTCGGCACAAACAGCATTACCATCAAGAGTAATACGATATATTTTTGAATATTATTCATGGATAATTCTTTTAATAAATTATTTATTCTACTGTCACACGACGAATGACATGGTTATCACGGTCAGCCACATATATTGAGTTATCCGGATACACCGTTACACATTCCGGCTGATTGAATTTTGCCTCTTCTGGCAGTCCGTCTCCAAAACCACTTTGCTCCGGTCGCCCGGCATATAAAGTAGCAGAACCTGCAGGAGTAATTTTCCGAATGATATGGTTATTACGTTCAGGTACAAACATATTGCCATCCTCATCAAATGCCATTTGTTCCGGCTTGTTCAAACGCACAGTAGCTCCTGTCCCATTTACATAACCACTCTCGTCCCATGCTCCGACAAAAAGAACCGGTACACCGAAAGTACGAGTAGAAGCATCATAAGGAACCTGATAGATACAATGACGATTACACACCGCTACATAAAGAATAGTACCTTCGGAGTTAAAAGTCATGCGGGTTTCTATTTCCATTGCATTGTTTATTCTGAAAAGAGGAGTGAAATCCTCATACTCCGGACCATCATAACGATAGATATAACCAGTTCCTTTATTGCAAAAGAATACTTCTCCTGTTTTCGGATGTACGGCAAGCCCTGTAGTTCCGACTTTCTTTGCTCTACAAAGTCCTCTTACATCCACAAAACCACCTTCTCGTGTCACATAAATAATGTTGAAGTCTGTTTTCGTATTTTCCTCATCTGTATATGAATACTGAGAAATATACAGTGTATCCTGATCCGGACTGAAAGCCAAACATGTAGGCGATTGGAACGGACCGCTAGAACACTGCACCAATGTTTCCACTTCACCGTTACGAGCACGGCGCAAAGCACCATTCTGTGTCTGACCACGACCTTCATCTACAAAAAATACCGTTCCGTCTTTATCAGTCAGCAAGAACCACGTCCTTTGCAGCTTAGAATTAGCATAGCTACCATCTTCACGGCCATTCATACCGTGTTGTCCCACCATAGTCGTCACATTACGTTTAAACTGATAACGGAATTTTGTCTCAGAAGCATACTCTTCTATATTATCGTCTTTACCTATAAACAGACGAACATAGCCTGTATCTGCACGTGCAGGGACAATGGCATAGATTACCTCATCGTCCATTCCTACAATAGCCGCTTCCTTATTATTAACAGTAACTTTCACATAATTGGGATCCGAACCAAAATTCTTTCCGCGGATAATCAATTGGGTGCCAATACCACCACTGTCAGGAGAGAAACTTTCAAACACTGATGGTGCATTCAAATCAGGAGGAAAAGTTTTACTTTGATTTATTGGGGTCAAATCATTGTTACACCCCCAAAATACAGACATCCCTATAAATAAAGATAATCCGATTTCAAGCTTGCGCTTCTTTAATAATTCAATTTTCATAAGTTATTAAATTTAATTCAAACAAAAAAAATAAAAGATAAAGGAAAACACTACATACAAAAAGATAAGATGAGTGGAGGAGGATCGTGTGGTTGATTCATAGTTCTCAAGATATTTAGTTATACAAATTATATATTCTTGCTTTTCTAATGCAGCAGCAAAATTAGTATGTTTGCCAGATTTCTTATGATGAAAAGGCATTATGCCTCATATTTACCTTTCTGGCACCAACGTTTACTACAGACGTTTCAGGCTTTTCACCCTTCCTTTCCAACAGAACAGGAGACATATTATCATCCGGTCTACTTCCGGACTTCCTCCAAGTTTTTCATTCGGAATTCTTTTGGCGTACATCCATACTTTTCACGAAATACTTTAAAGAAAGTAACCTTATTTGAGAAGCCCGATTCAAAGACTATTTCATCAATCGTCTTCTGGGTCTTCAACAATAAATCCTTGGCCACATGCAAACGACACTCCTTTATCAAAATCGTAGGACTTTCTTCACCAATTTCTTCCATTTTCCGGTAAAGGCTGCGGACACTGATTGCCAAATGATCGGCTATAAAACGAGGAGTCAGTTCTTTTTCCTGAATATGGTCATTGATTATCTTCAAAACAGATTGCTGGAATTTCTTTGATTCTTTATGTGTCAGTTTTCCGTCCGTTTTTTCAAAAGAACTGATCGCTGAACTGAAATAGTCTTTCAGCACCTCCTTACGCTCTAGCATCTGGCAGACGGAAATGCGAAGATATTCCGCATTAAACGGTTTGGTGATATACATCTCTGCCCCTGCAGAAAGTGCAGCCATCTGCTGCTCCATTTCATGCCGTCCGGATACCATGATAATAGGAATGTGAGCCGTTTCTTTCACTGATTTAATTCGCTTCGTCAGTTCAATGCCTCCAATTCCCGGCATCATGACATCACAGATAATCACATTGGGATAGACTTCATTCATGACCTGTTCAATCCGCTCCGGATCTTGCAAAGTAACCACATTGAAATCGTTAGAGAAGATTTCACCAATGAACCACAACATTTCCAGTTCATCATCGATAACCAGTAGCGTTGGCCTCATCTTGTCAAATTCATAGTGAGGAAGTTTCAAGGCAAGTTGCGACTCTATCTTAGGGATATACTCCGAAGTTATTCGTTTAGAAGATGATACACCAGTGCTCACTTTCAATGGAGGTAATGACAACGTAAACAAAACCCAGCCGTCAGGAGTATTTTCCACTTTCAACGTTCCATTCAGCAGTTGGGCCATATTGTAAGAGATAGCAAGCCCCAGACCATTGCGGGAGAAGTTCTTTTCATCCTGATTTTCAAAGCTATCCAAAATAGCATAACGGTTGAATACATACTGGAAGTCTTCTTCCTTGATTGTACTTCCCTCATTGGCAACCCGGAGGACCAGCAGGTTTTCATCATTGGTATCCACTTCTATTTTAATACTTTTCCCATCCGGGGTGTATTTGAAAGCATTGGATATCAGATTGATAATAATGGTATTCAAAAAACCTTTGTCTGAGTTCCAGGAAACTTGCTCCGGTATCTTACTCAAGAAAGTGATATTTCGGGATTTAGCCATATCAACAAAGATCTTTGCCGTATTTTTCATTAAAGAAGATACATTCAAAGTCTCTATACGCACTTCCCGATTCCCCGTTTCGATACGGCGGAACTCGATCAGTTCGTGAATCAAGTTATTCAAGCGTTCCGCATTCGTCTGAATCATCTGAACGTAATCAATGACAAATTTGCTGAGTCCTTTCGATGACAGAATACGCCCGCAAGGACCATAGATAAGGGTCAATGGAGTACAAAATTCATGAGCTATGTTAGTGAAGAAACGAAGTTTCGACTCAAATACATTCTTTTGATGGCGCTGCTCTATTTCATTGAGCAGTTCCTGCTTTTTCCGCTTAGTACGGAGGATAAATGAGCGTACCAGCAGAGTGACCATCAGCAGCAGACATAAAGTATAAATAAGATATGCCCACCAAGAAGCATACCACGGGTCACCTATCCGGATTAACAAAGAATAGACATCACTCTCTTTATCAAATACACTATTGTAGTATTTCACCAATAAGGTATATTCGCCGGGGGCCATATTCGTAAAGGAGACAGAACTTTCTTTTCCATTATTGATCCATTGGTCACTCAAGCCTTTTAACTTATAGGAATAGGTACAGTTATTTCCGGTCAAGTAATCGACAGAAGTGAATGAAACTGCAAAGAAGTTCTGGTCATATTTCAGGTTCAACACTTCATTCTCCTTTTTCCGGGTGATGAATTCTCCCAGATTGTATTGTTCTCCAAAGATAGAGAGTTTATCAAAATAAATGGGAGGCATATAAAGCTGTTCGGGACGTCCGTCTGCCTGAATGGCTACAAATCCGTTGATTCCTCCAAAGAACAAGGTGCCTGTTTGCGGATCTCTGTAAGAAGCACCATCACTAAATTCAACAACTTTAAGCCCGTCACCAAAACCATAAGAACGGAATACATCTCTTTTGGTATCAAAATTAATCAAGCCTTGATTTGTACTCAGCCAGAAGTTATCAGGTGAGTGCCTCAGAATGGCATGAATAGTACTATTCAGAAAACCGTCTTTCGCATTAAACAGTTTATAAGAGTTTTCTGAAGTATACTTGATTACTCCATAAGTAGTACCGATCAAATAATTGTTTGCGTCATCTTTAACAATGGGCACTACCTTGTTCAAATTCATATTCTCATACTTATGAGTGGTCAACGGCTCCAATCCATTACTGATTTCATTGAAACGAAATACTCCAGACCCCATATTGCCGAATAGTAACCCCAAGCTGTCTCCTTTGCAAATGGTAAAGAAACAATTGGAACCGAACTCTCCGGCATTAGCCACATAGCGCTGCATATTTTCAAGAACCGGATGATCCGGTGTGCCTCCGATACGCGCTCTTACTATTCCCATTCCCACACTAGCCAACCACAATTCCGAATCTTCCGTTTCATAAATATCATGTATATATTTAATCTCCTCGTTATCAATCCAGAGAGGAATTTTCTTAATACGTCGCTCACGATACGAATAAAAATTCAATCCTTCCTCATCACCAATCCATAGTAAGTTACGGTTACTTCCCTTGATACAATAGACCGCATTGCTACCCAAACCACTGTTAGATATTGTCAAGACCTCCGAACGGCAGTCTGAAATATCCTTATCTACCTCATAATCATAGATCTTAAGTATACCATTTCCTTTAGTGCCGATCCAGAAAGTACGTTCTTTGTCAAGCAACAGCGCACGCACGGGACGTTCTATCTTTTCGGTATAGTTACTCAACACAACCGACTTTATAGAATAAAGAGGATTCGAATAAAGATAAACACCCTGCCCATCTGTAGCTATCCAGATAAGATCCTGAAAGCGATCTTTCACCAAGCTGAACACTCCGCTGTTTATAGGTAACGGCTGAATCTGATATTCATTGCTGCCTTTTGGTTTTTCCAATATAAGAACACCATCAATCATTAATCCGACAAAGAAGCTATCATGATATTTAATAATCGTGGAAATTCTGTCATGTGCCTGTATTTTCGTCCCCAAATTAACAACAAACTCTTTCTGCTTGCTTTCAATATAAAATGTATAAAGATTGTATTCCTTATCTACATAATAGATAGTCCCGTCATCATGAGTACAATAAATCAACGGTGTGTGGTGTTCCAAACCACTTTTTTGTGACGTCAACGTAATATTACCAGTAACGGAATCCTGCTGAAGATCGTAACACCGATTATACCCTCTCATTATTACCCACATGCGATTATTATTATCAAAGAAGAAAGTAATAACATCTGAAATCGGAATACCAGCAACATTGATTTTTTTAAAGACCCCTTCCTTTTTATGAAAATAGTAAACGCAGTCGCTATCCTTAATAATAAATAAGGTACCATGATTATCCTTATTCATCGGAAACAGTTTCTGAAATTCATAAAAACGTGTAATAGAATTCGTTTTACGGTCAAGACGAATCAAACTATAATAAGTCTGAAACCAATAAGTATCGTCACCGGTATAGATAATATTATCAATTTGATTGCCGGACAAGTAACCTTCCTTGTCACAGATCTTAAACTCTTCGACCGCCCGGCCATCATAGACATTGAGTCCATCACAAGTGCCAATCCACATCAGTCCTTTGTCGTCCTGGCACAGCGAAGTTATAGCACTGTTAGACATATATTCTTTGTCAGCAACCTGTTTCAGATTATAGGCGCCGGCTGTATTCATCAGTATATTAAGGCAGCAGAAGAAAAGTAAAATACAATGTTTTTTCATGGCATAGAATCCTTAGATTTGCAATATGACAAAGGTAAACAAAAAAACTATCCAGCACTTTTTTGGCGCAGAATATATGTAAAAATGCGTGCCAGTTTGGTTAATTACAGCGCCACGGAGCGATTTAGTATTTCCACTTCCTGCAGATGCATTCCTTTTCTCTCTATTTTCGTCACAGAAACTAATTTTATACATAAATTCATTTGTTCATGAAAACACATCTTTCATTTAAACACCTGTTATTTATTGGGGGTGCGGTGCTGTACAGCATGCATATTTCTGCCGTCAAGAATCCGGTAGACTATGTCAGTACGCTGGTAGGAACGCAATCCAAGTTTGAGTTATCGACCGGAAATACATATCCGGCTACGGCATTGCCGTGGGGAATGAACTTCTGGACACCGCAAACCGGCAAAATGGGCGACGGCTGGGCATACACTTACAATGCCGACAAAATCCGTGGCTTCAAACAAACACACCAGCCTAGTCCGTGGATGAACGATTATGGTCAGTTTGCCATCATGCCAATCACCGGCGGACTCGTATTCGACCAAGACCAACGTGCCAGTTGGTTCTCGCACAAAGCGGAAGTTGCCAAACCTTATTATTATAAGGTGTATCTCGCAGACCACGACGTTACTACGGAACTTGTACCCACGGAGCGTGCCGTTATGTTCCGTTTCACGTATCCGGAAACCAAGAATGCTTATGTCATTCTCGATGCATTCGATAAAGGTTCGTATGTAAAGGTGATTCCGGAAGAGAACAAAATCATCGGTTATTCCACCAGGAATAGCGGCGGGGTGCCGGAGAACTTCAAGAATTATTTTGTCATCAAGTTCGACAAGCCGTTTACCTTTACTTCCGGTGTAAAAGAGAATAACATCCTCCCGAACGAAACAGAAGTTGAGGGCAATCATACCGGAGCAATCATCGGATTCGCCACGAAGAAAGGAGAAATCGTTCATGCCCGTGTAGCTTCTTCCTTTATCAGCTACGAACAGGCGGAACTGAATCTCAAAGAATTGGGCAACAACAGCTTCGACCAGTTAGTCACTAAAGGAAAAGATATCTGGAACCGTGAAATGAGCAAAGTTGATGTAGAAGATGACAATATCGACAACCTGCGTACTTTCTATTCATGCTTGTATCGTTCCATGCTGTTCCCACGCAGTTTCTATGAAATAGATGCCAAAGGTCAAGTAGTGCACTACAGCCCTTACAATGGCAAAGTACTGCCCGGCTATATGTTCACAGATACCGGTTTCTGGGATACTTTCCGTTGCCTGTTCCCGTTCCTGAACCTGATGTATCCGTCTATGAACCAGAAGATGCAGGAAGGTCTGGTCAATGCTTATAAAGAAAGCGGCTTCCTACCGGAATGGGCAAGTCCCGGACACCGTGACTGCATGGTGGGCAACAACTCCGCTTCTGTTGTAGCCGATGCCTATATAAAAGGGCTCCGCGGATATGACATCGAAACGCTTTGGGAAGCATTGAAACACGATGCAAACGCCCATCTTCGCGGCACCGCCTCCGGACGTGTAGCTTACGAAGCATACAACCAACTGGGGTATGTCCCCAACAATATCGGTGTAGGTCAGAATGTTGCCCGCACGCTGGAATATGCTTACAACGACTGGACTATCTACACATTAGGAAAGAAACTGGGCAAACCGGCAAGCGAAATCGATATCTTCAAGCAACGTGCCCTCAACTACAAGAACGTTTACCAACCGGAACGCAAACTGATGGTAGGTAAGGACGACAAGGGGGTATTCAACCCGAAATTTGATGCAGTAGACTGGAGCGGTGAGTTCTGCGAAGGTAACAGCTGGCACTGGAGTTTCTGCGTATTCCACGATCCGGAAGGCTTAATCAATCTGATGGGAGGCAAGAAAGAGTTCAATACTATGATGGATTCCGTCTTTATCATTCCGGGTAAACTAGGCATGGAAAGCCGTGGCATGATTCATGAAATGCGCGAAATGCAAGTAATGAACATGGGGCAATACGCTCATGGCAATCAGCCCATCCAGCACATGGTTTACCTTTACAACTATTCGGGAGAACCCTGGAAAGCTCAATACTGGGTACGCGAAATCATGGATAAGCTGTATACAGCAGGTCCCGACGGATACTGCGGCGACGAAGACAACGGTCAGACTTCTGCCTGGTATGTCTTCTCGGCTTTAGGATTCTACACCGTTTGTCCGGGAACAGATCAATATATTCTGGGAACTCCTCTTTTCAAGTCAGCCAAACTGCATCTGGAAAATGGGAAAACCGTCACCATTAAAGCGAACAACAATAGCGCCGACAACCGTTATGTGAAGGATATGAAGGTAAATGGCAAAACATTCACACGCAATTATCTGACACACGACCAATTGTTGAAGGGTGCGAATATCCAGTACCAGATGAGTCCGACTCCGAACAAACAACGGGGAACGACTGAAAAAGATATTCCCTATTCCCTCTCATTTGAATAAAATGTCGTATTTTTGGATGCTTTAAAGAATGATCTAATCCAAACAAACTAAAGAAAACATGAAACTAAGAAACCTTTTATTTATCGTCCTTGCGGCCATAGTCTTCTGCAACTGCCAGAGCTATCAGCCTACTTCGCTTACTGTTGCCTCCTACAACCTGAGAAATGCCAATGGTTCCGACTCCGCCCGCGGAAACGGTTGGGGACAGCGTTATCCGGTGATTGCCCAGATTGTGCAATACCATGACTTCGATATTTTCGGCACACAGGAATGTTTCCTTCACCAATTGAAAGATATGAAAGAAGCCCTCCCCGGTTATGATTATATCGGCGTAGGACGCGATGACGGTAAAGATAAAGGTGAACACTCTGCTATCTTCTACCGCACTGACAAATTCGATATCGTAGAGAAAGGAGATTTCTGGTTGTCGGAAACTCCGGATGTCCCGAGCAAAGGCTGGGATGCCGTATTGCCTCGTATTTGCAGCTGGGGACATTTCAAATGCAAAGATACCGGTTTTGAGTTCCTGTTCTTCAATCTCCACATGGACCATATCGGCAAGAAAGCCCGTGTGGAGAGCGCTTTCCTCGTACAGGAAAAGATGAAGGAGCTGGGAAGAGGCAAAAATCTGCCGGTCATCCTGACGGGTGACTTCAATGTCGACCAGACTCACCAGTCATACGATGCATTTGTCAGCAAAGGAGTACTTTGTGATTCTTATGAGAAATGTGACTACCGATATGCGACCAACGGTACTTTCAACGATTTCGATCCGAACAGTTTTACCGAAAGCCGCATCGACCATATCTTCGTTTCCCCTTCTTTCCACGTCAAGAGATACGGTGTACTGACCGATACCTATCGGAGTGTACGGGAAAACAGTAAAAAGGAGGACGTGAGAGATTGTCCGGAAGAGATCACCATTAAGGCTTATGAAGCACGTACGCCATCCGACCATTTCCCTGTAAAAGTGGAACTGGAGTTTGACCAACGTCAGCAAAAATAAACCCGAATACTTCATTTTATAATCTGATACTGATATGAGAAATATATGTTTTGTAGCCTGCATGTTCTTGTGCCTTGTTTCCGCTTCCGGAAAAACGGCTAAGAATCATCCCTTCATATCCATTGCCGACTCCATTCTCGACAATGTCCTGAATTTATATCAGACGGAGGACGGACTGCTTACCGAAACATATCCCGTGAATCCCGACCAGAAAATCACTTATCTGGCGGGTGGAGCCCAACAGAACGGAACGCTGAAAGCCTCCTTCCTGTGGCCCTATTCCGGAATGATGTCCGGTTGCGTGGCCATGTACCAGGCCACCGGAGACAAAAAGTACAAGAAGATACTGGAAAAGCGCATCCTGCCCGGACTGGAACAGTACTGGGACGGGGAACGCCTTCCGGCATGCTATCAGTCATACCCCGCCAAATACGGCCAGCATGGACGCTACTACGATGACAACATCTGGATTGCACTGGATTATTGTGATTATTATCGTCTCACCCACAAAGCCGACTATCTGAAAAAAGCCATCGCACTGTACGAATACATCTACAGCGGATGGAGCGACGAACTCGGCGGAGGAATCTTCTGGTGTGAACAGCAGAAAGAAGCGAAGCATACCTGTTCCAATGCTCCGTCAACAGTACTCGGTGTCAAGCTATACCGCCTAACAAAGGACAAAAAGTATCTGGACAAAGCAAAGGAAACTTACGCATGGACCAGAAAGAACTTATGTGATCCCACCGATTTCCTTTACTGGGACAATATCAACCTGAAAGGAAGCGTCTCTAAAGATAAATATGCCTACAACAGTGGACAAATGATTCAGGCAGGCGTATTGCTGTACGAGGAAACAGGAGACGAACAATACTTGCGCGATGCCCAGAAGACAGCCGCAGGGACCGATGCCTTTTTCCGTTCGAAAGCCGATAAGAAAGATCCGTCAGTCAAGGTACACAAAGACATGTCATGGTTTAATGTGATTTTGTTCAGAGGCTTCAAGGCGCTGGAGAAGATTGACCACAACCCGACTTATGTCAATGCGATGGCGGAGAATGCTCTCCATGCATGGAGAAATTACCGGGATGCCAACGGATTGCTGGGAAGAGACTGGTCGGGACATAACGAGGAACCTTACAAATGGCTGCTGGATAATGCCTGCCTGATCGAGTTATTCGCCGAGATCGAGAAATGAAACTTTGATTATTAACCATTACATGAATTAAAGAAAACAATCACCATGAATATAACCAAAACACTTTGCCTTTGCGCGGCACTTTCGGGCGCTGCCGGCATACAAGCAATGGAAAACTGCGAACTTGTCACCAAACAAGACAACACGCGGGTCAACACTTATCAGACCAACCGCCCCGAAGTATCCAAACGCCTGTTCGTATCGCAGGAAGTGGAGCAACAAATTGCCCGCATCAAGCAATTACTGACGAATGCGAAACTGGCCTGGATGTTCGAAAACTGTTTCCCGAACACACTGGATACGACCGTTCATTTTGACGGAAAAGAGGATACTTTCGTATACACCGGAGACATCCACGCCATGTGGCTTCGCGATTCCGGTGCCCAGGTATGGCCGTATGTGCAGCTTGCCAATAAAGACCCCGAACTGAAAAAAATGCTGGCAGGAGTCATCAACCGCCAATTCAAATGTATCAATATCGACCCATACGCCAACGCCTTCAATATGAACTCCGAAGGAGGCGAATGGATGAGTGACCTGACGGACATGAAACCGGAACTTCACGAACGCAAATGGGAAATCGACTCCCTGTGTTATCCGATCCGTCTGGCTTACCATTACTGGAAAACAACGGGGGATGCCAGCGTCTTCTCCGACGAATGGCTGCAGGCTATTGCAAACGTACTGAAAACATTCAAGGAACAACAGCGCAAGGACGATGCGAAAGGTCCGTACAGATTCCAACGCAAAACCGAACGCGCACTCGACACCATGACCAACGACGGCTGGGGTAATCCGGTGAAACCTGTCGGACTGATCGCTTCCGCTTTCCGCCCTTCGGATGACGCTACAACCTTCCAGTTCCTCGTTCCTTCCAACTTCTTTGCCGTAACTTCTCTGCGCAAAGCAGCCGAAATACTGAACACAGTGAACAAGAAACCGGCTTTGGCCAAAGAATGTACCACATTGGCGGATGAAGTTGAAAAAGCATTGAAGAAATATGCTGTCTACAACCACCCGAAATATGGTAAAATCTATGCTTTCGAGGTAGACGGATTCGGCAACCAACTGCTGATGGATGATGCCAACGTGCCGAGCCTCATCGCTTTACCTTATCTGGGCGACGTGAAAGTGAACGATCCGATTTACCAAAATACCCGCAAGTTTGTGTGGAGCGAAGACAATCCTTATTTCTTCAAAGGCACTGCCGGAGAAGGTATCGGCGGTCCGCACATCGGATACGACATGATCTGGCCTATGAGCATTATGATGAAAGCGTTTACCAGCCAGAATGATGCAGAAATCAAGACTTGTATCAAGATGCTGATGGATACCGATGCAGGCACCGGCTTCATGCATGAATCATTCAACAAAAACGATCCGAAAAACTTTACCCGTGCATGGTTTGCATGGCAAAACACACTGTTCGGAGAACTCATCCTCAAACTGGTCAATGAAGGAAAGGCAGACTTACTGAACAGTATTCAGTAGTTTCTACCTCGCCCCTTACTTGCAAGATAACTGCTTCATACGGTGAAACCGATGGTTCCATGCATTGGAACCAATCGTTTCATTGTATGAAACAAGGAGTTTCATGCCTTTGAAACTAAAGTTTCACACCGTTGGAACTAGAGTTTCCCGCCCATGAAACTTTGGTTTCGCACCGATGAAACTTTGGTTTCGCACCGATGAAACTTTAGTTTCGTACCGATGAAACTCTGGTATCAAGGCGAGGAAACCAACTCTTCTCGCCACAGTGACAGCAGAAATACTGTCACACTGCTATCACACCGTGCCGTCACCTCAAAACTTACACATACTCAGCCTTTTACCCTTGTTTATGTGACAGATGACAGCAAATATTTATTTTTATTTTAAATGTAGAGAGTATATATTACTCCCCCAATAATAATTTATATAATATGAAATCAACCTTTTTATTTCTAGTTGCTACAACCATGATGACCTGTACCGCTTTGGGACAGTCCTCCAACGACAAAAAGAACGTATTACCCGATTGGGCATTCGGAGGTTTTGAACGTCCGCAAGGGGCCAATCCGGTGATTTCTCCTATAGAGAGTACGAAATTCTATTGTCCGATGACACAAGATTACGTTGCATGGGAGTCCAATGACACTTTCAATCCGGCAGCTACTCTTTATAACGGCAAGATTGTTGTACTGTATCGGGCAGAAGATAAATCCGGTGTCGGCATCGGTCACCGTACCTCGCGTCTCGGATATGCCACTTCCAGTGATGGTATTCACTTCAAGCGGGAAAAGACTCCGGTATTTTATCCGGATAACGACACCCAAAAAGAGCTGGAATGGCCGGGAGGATGCGAAGACCCTCGTATTGCCGTCACAGCAGAAGGACTATACGTGATGACGTATACTCAATGGAACCGCCACATTCCACGCCTGGCAATCGCTACTTCCCGCAATCTGAAAGACTGGACGAAACACGGTCCTGCTTTTGCCAAAGCTTATGACGGCAAGTTCTTTAATTTAGGATGTAAGTCCGGCTCTATTCTGACCGAAGTTGTCGACGGGAAGCAGGTAATCAAGAAAATCGACGGAAAATACTTCATGTACTGGGGAGAGGAACATGTGTTTGCCGCTACCTCCGAAGATTTAATCAACTGGACTCCTTATGTAAATACAGACGGCTCCCTGAGAAAGTTGTTTTCTCCACGTGACGGATACTTCGACAGTCATCTGACCGAATGCGGTCCTCCGGCTATCTATACTCCGAAAGGAATTGTGCTTCTGTATAATGGTAAAAACAGTGCAAGCAGAGGTGACAAACGCTATACAGCTAATGTATATGCTGCCGGGCAAGCTCTCTTTGATGCCAATGACCCAACCCGTTTCATCACCCGTCTGGACGAACCGTTCTTCCGCCCGATGGATAGTTTCGAAAAGAGCGGCCAGTATGTAGACGGAACAGTGTTCATCGAAGGAATGGTTTATTACAAGGATAAATGGTATCTGTATTATGGTTGCGCAGACTCCAAAGTAGGTACGGCCATTTACAATCCGAAGAAACCTGCCGCCGCAGATCCGCTGCCCTAACATTTCACAAACTCTTTCTGTTTGATTGGATACGAGCCGCAAGGAATTTACCATTCAAAATGAATACGGATTGTTCATTCCTTGCAGCTCCTTTTATCATCTCTGCCACAATATGTACTTCAATTGTACAGACTGAGACGTTATCCGGTGATATACAAACAATTACGTCATACTCTAATTGATCAGCCAGTACTCTGACCTGCCAATATACATTTGCTTAAATATTGTCACGACAGAGAACAGATATCCATTTCCGAATCACTACATTTGTAAACATATTGAATAAGAACCAATTTGTAAACTACTAAACTTGTTAAAATAAACCATGATGAACAAAAAAGTAATTGCCGTAGCCCTCGCCCTTGTTTTGGCAGGAGGCGGCTATGCACAAAACGATGCCTCCGGGAAAAAGGTGAAAGCCTATATGGTGTCGGACGCCCACCTCGACACCCAGTGGAACTGGGACATCCAGACAACAATCAACGAATATGTATGGAATACCATCAGTCAGAACTTATTTCTGCTAAAGAAATATCCGGAATACATTTTCAACTTTGAAGGGGGAGTGAAATATGCCTGGATGAAAGAATACTATCCCGAGCAGTACGAAGAGATGAAGAAATTCATCGAAGAAGGACGCTGGCACATTGCCGGAAGCAGCTGGGAAGCCAGCGATGTATTGGTTCCTTCCGTCGAAGCCTCCATCCGCAACATCATGCTCGGACAGACGTACTACCGGCAAGAGTTTGGAAAAGAAGGAACGGACATCTTCCTGCCGGACTGCTTCGGATTCGGATGGACACTTCCTACCATTGCCGCACACTGCGGACTGATTGGTTTTTCTTCACAGAAACTGGACTGGCGCAATCATCCCTTTTATGGAAAAAGCAAACATCCATTTACTATCGGCCTCTGGAAGGGTATCGATGGCAAACAGGTAATGTTAGCCCACGGGTACGACTACGGACGCAGATGGAACAACGAAGACCTCTCGAAGAACAAATATCTGGAAGGATTGGCCAAACGTACTCCGCTGAATACGGTCTATCGCTACTATGGAACAGGAGATATCGGCGGTTCACCGACATTGGGTTCGGTACGTTCTGTAGAGCAAGGAATCAAGGGCGACGGACCGGTGGAAGTGATCAGCGCCACCAGCGATCAGTTGTATAAAGATTATCTGCCATTCAATAACCACCCCGAATTGCCTGTATTCGACGGAGAATTATTGATGGATGTTCACGGAACAGGTTGCTACACTTCGCAGGCAGCCATGAAGTTGTACAACCGACAAAACGAACAGCTGGGCGATGCAGCAGAAAGAGCGGCTGTCGCTGCCGAATGGTTGGGTACAGCCAGCTACCCGCAACATACACTGACGGAAGCATGGAAACGCTTCATCTTCCATCAATTCCATGATGACCTGACAGGAACGAGTATTCCCCGTGCCTATGAATTCTCATGGAACGATGAACTGATCTCTCTGAAGCAATTCTCACAAGTGCTGACTTCTTCCGTCAACGCCATTGCCGGACAGATGGATACACGTGTGAAAGGAACGCCTGTCATTCTTTATAACGCCAATGCTTTCCCCGTATCCGACCTGACTGAGATCATCCTTGAACAACCCAAAGCTCCGAAAGGATTCACTGTATACAATGCGCAGGGCAAGAAAGTCGCTTCTCAACTGATCGGCTACGAAAACGGACGCGCTCACATATTGGTTGCAGCATCATTGCCGGCAAACGGTTATGCAGTCTACGATGTCCGCAACGGGGGATCGGAAAAGACAATAACTCCCTCACCTGCTTCTGCCATTGAAAACTCTGTTTACAAAATTACACTGGATAAAAACGGAGACATCATCTCGCTGACCGATAAACGTAACAACAAAGAACTCGTGAAAGACGGAAAAGCGATTCGTCTGGCACTCTTCACCGAAAACAAGTCGTATTCATGGCCGGCCTGGGAAATTCTGAAAGAAACGATTGATCGTGAGCCTGTCTCAATCACAGATGACGCTAAAGTCACTTTAGTGGAAAACGGAGCACTCCGGAAAGCGCTTTGTATCGAGAAGAAGTATGGCAAATCACTCTTCAAACAATATATCCGCCTCTACGAAGGCAGCCGTGCCGACCGCATAGACTTCTACAATGAAATAGACTGGCAGTCAACAAACACCTTACTGAAAGCGGAATTTCCTTTGAATATAGAAAATGAAAAGGCAACCTACGATCTGGGAATCGGCAGCGTGGAAAGAGGAAATAATGTACAGACCGCTTATGAAGTGTACGCACAGCAATGGGCAGACCTGACAGATAAAAATAACAGTTACGGCGTATCTATCCTGAACGACAGTAAATATGGATGGGATAAACCGGATCATAATACCATCCGCCTGACTCTGCTTCATACTCCCGAAACTAAAGGTAATTATGCTTATCAGGACCGTCAGGATTTTGGTTTCCATACATTTACCTATAGTATCACAGGACATGACGGAGCACTGGACAAACCTGCCACCGCCATTAAAGCGGAAATTCTGAATCAACCGATCAAAGCTTTCAGCAGTCCGAAACATGCCGGAACACTAGGCAAGGAATTCGCTTTCGTCCGTTCAAGCAATGACCGGGTTGTCATCAAAGCACTGAAAAAAGCGGAAGTATCGGATGAATATGTAGTACGCGTATATGAAACCGGAGGCGCAACTGCCCAGCAGGCAGCCATCACCTTTGCCGGTGAAATAGAGCAGGCAGTGCTTGCAGACGGTACGGAAAAAGAAATAGGAAGCGCAGACTTCAACAAAAATCAGTTGAATGTATCTATCGAACCCTACAGCATACAGACATTTAAAGTGAAACTGAAGAAGAAAGCAACTGTCCAGACTCCGCAATATGCCTGTCTGCCGCTGGATTATGACCGCAAATGCTTCAGTTGGAATGCTTTCCGCCACGAAGGAAACTTCGAGTCGGGCAACAGTTACGCAGCAGAACTTCTCCCCGACTCCATTCTGGAAGCTGATGGCATTTCTTTCCGCCTGGGAGAGAAAGAAATAGCGAATGGACTGACTTGTAAAGGCAATGTGCTTCAATTACCGACCGGACATTCATACAACCGTATCTATTTCCTGGCAGCTTCTGCCGGCGAAGATGCTACTGCGACTTTCCGTATCGGTAACAACTCGCAGGAAGTCACCGTACCTTCATACACCGGATTCATCGGCCAGTGGGAACATCTGGGACATACGGAAGGTTTCCTGAAAGATGCTGAGATTGCTTATGTCGGTACCCATCGCCATTCTGCCGATAAAGACGAAGCCTACGAGTTCACATATATGTTCAAATTTGGTATGGATATTCCTAAAGGAGCTACTACAGTCACGTTGCCGGACAACTCTTCTATCGTATTATTTGCCGCAACACTGGTCAACGAAAAGTATCCTGCCATATCTCCGGCTTCGGAATTGTTCCGCACAGCTCTGAAAGCTGGTAACGGAGAAGAAGCCACGGCTAAAACGAATCTGCTGAAACAGGCCAAGCTGATTAAATGTTCCGGTGAGACTAATGCAGACGAAGCCGCCCAATATGCCACAGACGGTGATGTAAAGACTAAATGGTGCGACACAAACACGGCTCCCAACTACATTGACTTTGACTTCGGAAAAGAACAGACGATTCGTGGATGGAAGTTAGTGAATGCCGGAAACGAAGGCAGTGTCTTCATCACCCATACTTGTTTCTTACAAGGTAAAAACAGTCCGGACGAAGAATGGAAAACAATTGATGAGCTGAGTAATAACAAGAAGAATACGGTAGTTCGCCAATTTAAGCCGACTTCAGTACGTTACGTCAGACTATTGGTAACACAGTCTACACAGAACAACAGTCTGAAGGCTGCAAGAATCTATGAATTGGAGGTATACTAATACCTCCATACCCAACCAAAAAGAGGAGGTTGTGTCAAAACGTTGGCACAACCTTTTTTTTACGTTTTACAGTCCTGCTATATTTTCTTTTGCTTATGATGCTTTTCTTTTGCTTATGATGCTTTTTTCTGATTCATTTGGTAAGACGTTGCTATCTTCCACTTGTAGCGGTTTATAAATAGCCCAATAAGCATAGATTTAGCAAATGTAATGAGTCCCTTTCCTGCCTTTCTCAGTTTTGCACACATCTTTTTGATATTAAAAGCTATGGCAAAGAAGGCAAAGTCCATTGTCACCTTGTCTTCTCCCACATGCCGGAACCTTCTGTATGCCATGTTGTATTTCATTTGTCCAAAAACAGCTTCCGGTTCTATACACCGCCTGCCTCTATGCCTGATTCCTTCTTTTGAGAGCAACCTTTCCCGGGCTTGTCGTTTGTATTGGTTTAACCGGTGGTTGACTTCTATCATACGGTTCCCCCGTGCTTTAAAACAACTTCCACGCAAAGGACAGCCCTCGCATCTTTGTGCCTTATACCGGGCACTTTCGGTGGTGTATCCGCTCACCGTTCTGTCACGTTTGGTTCCTATGCGGTTCATGTGCTGCCCCATCGGACAAACGTAATAATCCCCTTCCGCATTGTAATGGAGACTTTCCGCATGGAACGGGTTGGACGTATAACGGGGACGCTGTTCTTTATGGAAGTAGTTGTACTTGACAAAGGCTTCTATCCCGTTCTCCTGCATGAACCGGTAATTTTCTTCCGAGCCGTAACCGGAGTCTGCCACACCGATAGCAGGTAAGCGGTTATAGCGGTGCCGGAAGGAGTGGAAAAAAGGAATGAGGGTCAGCGTATCGGTAGGGTTGGGAAACAGTCGGAAGTCTATGATGAATTGGTTTTCAGTGCCTGTTTGCAAATTATATCCGGGTTTGGTCTGCCCATTCCTCATGGCGTCTTCTTTCATGCGCATGAATGTGGCATCAGGATCGGTCTTGGAATAGGAATTACGTTCTCCAAGGACATCAAGGTGATTGTCGTATTCCATCAGCTTGTCACGATACCCTTCAAGTTCCCTGACCTGTTTCTTTTTCTCCCGCAGGGTTTTCTTTTCTTCCTTGTCCTTTGTTGCAGGCCGGTGTTCCAGGGCTTCTTTAAGTTCATTCGCTATGCCCGAGAGCATGGAGGGAGTGAACTCCACGGATGTGTCTTTTACGGAGTTCTCCTGTGCAATGGTTTCATCCACCTGCTCCAGAAGGATGCGGATCTTATCCATCAACCTTGTACGGTTCCTTTCGACTGTCTTGCGCCAGACAAAAGTATATTTGTTGGCCTTGGACTCGATCTTGGTACCGTCGATATACTCCACGTCAAGACTGATGAAACCTTTGTCGGCAAGGACAAGAACCAACTGCGTGAATACGTTGTTTATTTCCTCCTTTACACGGTTACGAAAACGGTTGATGGTAATAAAATCCGGATGCTCATTACCGGCAAGCCAGATATAATGGATGTCACGCAAAAGAAGCTTCTCGATTTTACGGCAGGAATAGATATTGTTCATGTAAGCGTAGATAATGACCTTGAGCATCATCTTAGGATGATAGGCTGAGCGCCCAGTTTCTTTATAAAGCTTCTTGAAATTATCAAGATTGAGATTATCAACAACTGCATTGACGATGCGGACAGGGTCGTTCGCAGCTATGTTTTCATCAATTCTTTGTGGAAAAAGAACGGTTTGGTTGGGAATGTAAGGACGAAAATGTAACTTTGC
>PPYE01617531.1_pt1 | contig 21109 bp, 25 predicted proteins | sample 1559881 | NCBI WGS metagenome assembly PPYE01 (sample SAMN08240022, study PRJNA423297) | Human gut metagenome, whole genome shotgun sequencing project.
GTGCAAGTGCAAGAAGAACACATACAGATAATGAAAAGTACACCTTCAGATGTTGGCTTTTAAGACTAGGGCTTATCGGGGAAGAGTTCAAGAATTGCAGAATGCACCTTATGAAAGCGCTTGATGGAAACTCAGCATGGAGAAATCCAAATGCAGCATGAGAGTAAAATAAAGCAAGGGGAGTTAGTCCCCTTTGAAAAATTAAAAAAAGGAGAAATTAAGAATGAAAAGAAAAATATATGGAGCTTATGGTTCTAATATGAATCTAGAGCAAATGGCGCATAGATGTCCAAAAGCTAAGGTTATAGGAAGCGGAATACTTCAAGATTATAAATTAACCTTTAGAGGTAGGTATAAAGGTGTTGCTAATATTGAACTTTGTAAAGAAAGAGAGGTACCGATAGTACTATGGGAAATAACAGATGAATGTGAAAAAGCATTAGATATATATGAAGGTTTTCCAAGTCTATATGTAAAAAAAGAAGTTGAAGTAACAGTAGATGATAATCTAGTAAAAACTATGGTTTATATAATGGCTAAGCAATATACAGATATGGTTGCAGCACCTACTGAATATTATTTCAATGTGATAGTGAGAGGATATTCAGATAATGCTTTAGATTTAAAGCCATTGCAAATTGCATATGAGGAATGTTTAGAGGAACTTAAAAAGTAAGAAAGTTTAGATTAGGGTCTATAGAAATATAGGCTCTTTTATTATATAAAATTTTAAAAGATTGGGGGTGAAACCTATGGCACAACGAGGAAGAAAACCTAAGCCAACAGCTGTTAAAGTGCTGGAAGGTAATCCAGGTAAAAGACAGCTAAATGAACTAGAACCTAAACCAGAAAAGAAAGCTCCTAAATGTCCAGTGTGGCTGGATAAAGAAGCTAAAAAAGAATGGAAAAGAATATCTAAGCAGTTAGAGGATCTTGGAATATTAACAGAAGTCGATATGGCTGCTTTTGCTGGATATTGTGAAGCTTATTCGAGATGGAAGGAAGCAGAAGAGTTTATTTCAAAACATGGAACTATTATAAAAACACCAAGTGGTTATTGGCAGCAGGTGCCACAAGTATCTATTGCTCAAACTTACCTTAAGATTATGATTAAGTTTTGTGAGCAGTTTGGTCTTACTCCATCTTCAAGAAGTAGAATTGTTGCAGATAAAGGTAATAATGATGTAGTAGATCCTATGGAATTGATGTTAAGGGGTGAGCTCAAATAATGTTTGATGAAGCAAAAGCACAAAGAGCAGTAAACTTTATTAATTGTTTAAAGCATACCAAGGGCCAATGGAGAGGTGTACCTTTTGATTTACTTCCATGGCAGGATAAAATAATTAAAGATATATTTGGAACAGTTAAAGAAAATGGTTATAGACAATACAATACTGCTTATGTAGAAATTCCAAAGAAGAATGGTAAGTCAGAACTTGCAGCTGCAATAGCATTACTTATGACATGTGGAGATAGTGAATGGGGAGCAGAAGTTTATGGATGTGCTTCAGATAGACAGCAAGCTTCAATAGTTTTTGATGTTGCAGTTGAAATGGTGGAACAATGTCCAGCTCTAAAGAAAAGAATTAAGCCTGTAATGTCTATGAAGAGATTAGTATATAAACCTACTAATAGTTTCTACCAAGTTTTATCTGCTGAAGCTTATACAAAGCATGGACTTAATGTTCATTCAGTAATTTTTGATGAACTACATGCACAGCCGAATAGAGAATTATTTGATGTTATGACGAAAGGTTCAGGAGATGCTAGACTTCAACCTTTATTCTTTTTAATAACTACAGCTGGAACAGATAGAAATTCTATATGTTTTGAACAACATCAAAAAGCTATAGATATTATTGAAGGTAGAAAGATAGATAAAACTTTTTATCCTGTTATTTATGGTATTGAAGATAATGATGATTGGGGAGATGAAAAGAACTGGTATAAAGCAAATCCATCACTTGGACATACTATTGATATTGAAAAAGTTAGAAATGCTTATAATAGTGCAAAAGAAAATCCAGCTGAAGAAAATATATTTAGACAACTTAGGTTGAATCAATGGGTAAAACAATCTACACGTTGGATGCAGATGGATAAATGGGATGAATGTGATTTTAATATTGATATAGATTCATTAAGAGGCAGGGAATGTTATGGAGGACTTGATCTTTCAAGTACTACAGATATCACTGCTTTTGTTTTAGTTTTTCCACCAAGAAATTCTGAAGAAAACTATATAGTGTTACCTTACTTTTGGATACCAGAAGATAATTTAAAACTTAGGGTAAGAAGAGACCATGTTCCTTATGATATTTGGGAGAAGCAAGGATTTATAAAAACTACAGAAGGAAATGTTGTTCATTATGGATTTATAGAAGCTTTTATTGAAGAGTTGGGAACAAAATATAATATAAAAGAAATAGCTTTTGATAGATGGGGAGCTGTACAAATGGTACAAAATCTTGATGGTATGGGATTTAAAGTAGTTCCATTTGGACAAGGTTATAAAGATATGTCACCACCTTCAAAGGAATTAATGAAAATAACACTTGAAAAGAGAATAGCTCATGGAGGTAATCCTGTACTTAGATGGATGATGGATAATATTTATGTTAAGACAGATCCAGCAGGAAATATTAAGCCTGATAAAGAGAAGAGTACAGAAAAAATTGATGGAGCAGTAGCATTAATAATGGCTTTAGATAGAGCAATTAGAAATCAAGGAAGTTGTGGAAGTGTTTATGATGGCAGGGGAATTTTAGTTCTGTAAATAAATAGTAAAATATGTTATAATTTTACTTATTAAAAAATAAGTGTATATAAACTGGAGGTAGAGATGATAGCTATTGGTATAAGAGTAACGCCTAATAATGTATACTATTCAATTATCAAAGAAGATAGTGAAGGCTTTGCTATTGTAAGTATTTCAAATATAATAGTTCCTAAAGCTTTAGATACGCCCTGTAAGTTAAGCTATATAAGGAACACATTAGATACAATTATACAACAATATAATATTAATAAGGCTGGGATAAAATTAATTGAAGGGAATGCTAGATCTACAGCGAATTCAAGTACATTTTTTAGAGTAAATTTAGAGGGTGTGATTTTAGAGCTTTTTGCAAATAGTTCTGTAGAAAAATATCTTCTAGGTATTAGCTCAAATATAGCATCAATTTTACAAGTAGAAGCTAAGCCAGTAAAAGAAATGGCAGGTGATATTGGGATTGATGATTCTGATAAAACAGATGAAGGAAAAAAATTAAATGATGAAAATAAAGAATCAATAGTAGTAGCAATAGCTGCATTAAATCAGGAGTGATAAAATGAAATGTACTACGACAAATCTTAGTTTTTTAGAGCTTGGGCCTATCGGGAATAAAGAAGGTAAAAATTCAGAAGTATTCTTAGCTAAAGATATACAGCTTAATGCAGAGCTTGTTGTAAAGAAAATGGAAATAAATAAGTTTGAAGATATTGATGAGTATTTTTTAGAGGCTAGAATGTTATATGAGAATAGACATCCGAATATTATGGAAATACAATATGCTTCAAGGGATGAGAATTATATATATTTGTCTATGCCTTATCATAAAAAGGGGTCAATTAATTCTTTGATAGAAAAAAGATTTTTATCAGTAAGAGAGATAATAAAATATTCACTAGATGTATTAAGCGGTGTTGCATATATACATTCAAAAGGATTAGTACATTTAGATATAAAGCCTACCAATATATTGTTAGATAAATCAGATAGAGCAATTTTGACTGATTTTGGATTATCAAGATATTTAGATGAATATGGCATAGCTAATCAACAATGTAATTATATACCACATATTGATCCAGAATGGTTTGCTACTTCTGGTAGAACAGTATTATCTGATATTTATCAAATAGGATTAACATTATACAGATTATGTAATGGAAATGATATATTAAAAAAACAAATGGCAGCTTTAAATATTAATACAGAGGAGAGATTAAAAGAAGTAGTTGTTGGGGGCATATATCCAGATAGAGAGCAGTTCTTACCTCATGTTCCTATAAAATTAAGAAAAATAATAAAGAAGGCTTTAGAGGTAGATACAACCAAGCGATATAATAATGTTATTCAATTAATGAATGACTTAAGTGAAGTAGAGCAAAACCTTGACTGGATATTTACTAATAATCCAGAGGAATTGTACTATTTAGTTAAAAACAATAATAAAATATCTATAAAGGTAGAACACATAAATGGAAAGTCTAAAATACTATGTACTAAGACTAATTTATCATCAGGGAGAGTCACTAAAATGAATAAGTATTGTAGTAGTGGGCATACTTCCAATGATGATATTAAAAAACAAATTGAAAAAATAATTAAAGATAATAATTAGAGATTTTCATGAAAGGGGAATTATTAGCTTATGAAAAAAATAATAAGAAAAAATAATAGGCTAACCAGAGAAGTATTAACAAATTCCTTCCCAAATGAAACATTAAGAGAAAGATTGAACTGTTCGAATGCAATAGACTATAAAGATAATTGTATTATAGAAAATTTGGGAAATGGGTATATGAAGATTTCACCAAAGAATAAAGAAAAGTTAATAAAATTATAATTTTGAAGGCATCTCACTAGGGATGCTTTTTTCTGTATATTTTTAGGAGGTAATCAAAATGAAAATACCAATAATATCAAAATTATGGGAGCCTAGAGCGGGCCCGAAGAATAGTTTAATAGGAAGCACTTATAGTTTTTTCTTTGGAGGGACTTCAAGCGGAAAAGCTGTAAATGAAAGAACAGCTATGCAGACTACAGCTGTTTATTCCTGTGTAAGAATATTAGCAGAGACAGTGGCTTCATTACCACTTCATACTTTTAAGCATACTGAAAGTGGTAAAGAGAAGGCTAAAGAACATTCAATATATCATTTGCTTGCAGATGAACCAAATCCAGAGATGACTTCATTTGTATTTAGAGAAACACTTATGGGTCATCTTTTATTATGGGGAAATGCATATGCACAGATAATTAGAGATGGAAGGGGAAAAGTGATAGCTTTATATCCTCTTATGCCAGATAGAATGACTGTAGATAGAGCTGATAATGATGAAATTTATTACATTTATAACAAAGAAGGTAAGCAATATTATCTTAGAAATTATGAAGTATTGCATATACCAGGACTAGGTTTTGATGGATTGATAGGATATTCTCCTATAGCTATGGCTAAGAATGCAATAGGTATGGCAATAGCAACTGAAGAGTATGGAGCTAGTTTCTTTGCAAATGGTGCAAATCCTGGGGGAGTTCTTGAACATCCAGGCGTAGTTAAAGACCCAGCAAGAGTTAGAGAAAGTTGGAATAGTGTTTATCAAGGAACTAAAAATGCACATAAGATTGCTGTGTTAGAAGAGGGGATGAAGTTTCAAAGTATAGGTATTCCTCCTGAACAAGCACAGTTCTTACAGACAAGAAAGTTTCAACTTAATGAGATAGCAAGGATATTTAGAATACCACCTCACATGATTGGTGATTTAGATAAATCTAGTTTTTCTAATATAGAGCAGCAAAGCTTAGAGTTTGTAATGTATACCTTAGATCCATGGGTAGTTAGATGGGAGCAATCTATTAAAAGAGCATTGTTTTCAGAAAGTGAAAAGAAAGAATACTTTGTTAAGTTTAATGTAGATGGATTATTAAGAGGTGATTATCAAAGCCGTATGAATGGATATGCTGTTGGAAGGCAAAATGGTTGGCTATCAGCTAATGATATAAGAGAGTTAGAGAATTTAAATAGAATACCAGATGACTTAGGTGGAGACTTGTATTTAGTAAATGGTAATATGACAAAGCTTTCAGAAGCAGGAGCATTTGCTAATAAAAATAATATAAAATTGGAGGGCAATAATGAATAAGAAGTTTTGGAATTGGGTTAAAAATGAAGAAGGAAGAACTTTATATTTTGATGGTTATATAGCACAAGATAGTTGGTTTGATGATGATATTACACCAAAGCAGTTTAAATCAGAACTAACTAATTCTGAAGGAGATATTGTAGTGTGGTTAAACTCACCAGGAGGAGATGTTTTTGCAGCAAGTCAAATATATAATATGTTAAAAGAGTACAACGGAAAAGTAACTGTAAAAATTGATGGAATTGCAGCTAGTGCAGCTTCAGTTATTGCTATGGCAGGAAGTGAAATATTAATGTCGCCAGTTGCAATGATGATGATTCATAACCCAGCTACAGTTATATTTGGAGAAGCTTCAGATTTACAAAGTGGAATTGAGATGTTGTCGGAAGTTAAGGAAAGTATTATTAATGCTTATGAGCAGAAGTCATCATTACCTAGAAATAAGATATCTAAAATGATGGATGCAGAGACTTGGTTTAGTGCACAAAAGGCAGTAGAGTTAGGGTTTGCAGATAAGGTTTTATATGAAGATAGTGAAGAAGTTACTGATGGATTTATTTTTGATAAAGTAACAGTTACTAATGCTTTGATAAGAAAAATACCAAAGGTAAAAGAAACACAGTGTGTAGAAAATACAGGAAAACCACATGATCAATTATTAAAAAGATTAGAGTTATTAAAATATTAAATTTGGAGGAATAGGATATGAATAAAATATTAGAATTAAGAGAAAAAAGAGCAAAGCTATGGGATAGTGCAAAATCATTTTTAGATAGTAGAAGAAATGATAAAGGTTTATTATCAGCAGAGGATACAGAAACTTATGAGAAGATGGAAGCTGATGTTGTTAACTTAGGAAAAGAAATTGATAGATTAGAGAGACAAGTGACATTAGATTTAGAGTTATCAAAGGCTACGTCAAATGCAATAAGAAATAATCCTAAATTAGGTATTCAAGGAGAAAAGACAGGAAGAGCAACAGATGAGTATAATAATGCTTTCTGGAATACTATGAGAAATAAGAATAGCTTTGAAATACAAAATGCACTTCAAGTTGGTACTGACAGTGAAGGAGGATTCCTTGCACCAGATGAGTTTGAAAGAACATTAATTGAAAGCTTAGAAGAACAAAATATATTTAGACAACTTGCTAATGTAATAAAGACTTCTTCAGGAGATAGGAAGATACCAGTTGTTTCAACTAAGGGAACAGCTTCATGGGTTGATGAAGAAGGTTTAATTCCAGAATCAGATGATGCATTTGGGCAAGTATCAATAGGAGCGTATAAATTAGCCACTATCATTAAAGTTTCAGAAGAACTTCTTAATGATAGTGTTTTTAATTTAGAGCAATATATAGCAAAAGAATTTGCTAGAAGAATTGGTGCTAAAGAAGAGGAGGCATTCTTTGTTGGAGATGGAACAGGAAAACCTACAGGAATATTTGCAGCTACTGGTGGGGCAGAAGTTGGAGTTACAGCTGCTAGCGCAACAGCTATAACATTAGATGAAATAATGGATTTATTCTATTCTTTAAAATCTCCATATAGAAAAAATGCAATATTTACAATGAATGATGCTACTGTAAAAGCTATTAGAAAGCTTAAAGATGGGAATGGACAATATATCTGGCAACCATCATTAACAGCTGGAACACCAGATACTATTTTAAATAGGCCAGTTAAAACATCAGCATATATACCAACTTTAGCAGTAGGAGCAAAGTCTATTGCTTTTGGTGATTTTAAGTATTATTGGGTATCTGATAGACAAGGTAGATCATTCCAAAGATTGAATGAATTATATGCTGCTAATGGACAAGTTGGATTTAAAGCAACACAAAGAGTTGATGGTAAGTTGATATTACCTGAAGCTATAAAAGTAATGCAAATGAAAACATCATAATAGTTACAAGAGGTGAGTGTATGGTAGTTTCATTAGAAGAAATTAAATTATATTTAAGAGTTGATGGTGAGGAGGAAGATACACTCATCTCAACTTTTATTAATGTATCAGAAGATTTAGTAGAAGGTATTCTTAGATATTCTGTATCAGAGTTTGAAGTAGTGCCAGAGATTGTTAAACAAGCAGTAATGTATTCTGTAGCTAATATGTATGAAAAAAGAGAAGATTATGATGTTAAGGAAGTCATAGACATTATGACTAAGCTTTTGTTTTCGTACAGGAAGGATGAATGGTGATGATAGGAAGTTTAAAACATAGAATTACTTTTCAGGTATTAGTTACAGCTATTAATGAAAATGGATTTGAAGTTAGTGAATGGCAAGACTATAAAACTGTATGGGCTAAAGTTTTAAATTTAAGTGGTAAAGAATACTTTGAAGCTGCAACTATAAACAAAGAAAAGACAGTTAAGTTTATTATAAGGTTTATAAAGGATATAGATGAAAGTATGATAATTAATTTTGAGGATAGAAAGTACAACATAACAGATATAAATAATATAAGATATGAAAATAAATATTGTGAAATAAAAGCTATGGAGGTGGACTCTAATGGCGAAGATTCAACTTGAAGGAATGGCTGAACTTATTGATAAGGTAAATAAGTTAGGTGAGAAGTCAGAAGAAATTAAAAAGAAGGCTTTAGATAAAGCTGGTGAACTTGTAAAAGATAGTATGGAAAAGAAAGCTCCAAGATCTAGTGATATTAAAAAACATATGGCTGATAATATTAAAGTTTCAGAAATAAACAAAGATAATGGAGTAGATTTTGTAATGATAGGTCCTAATAAAGGTGATAATTCAGAGTTCTTTTATAGTAAATTCACTGAATGGGGTACAAGTAAAATTCCAGCTCAACATTGGGCAGAAAAATCAGTAATTGAAAACGAAAAAGAAATAAATAATACAATAAAAGAAGAACTTCAAAGGGGGCTTGATGAGTTTGATAAATAAATTAATTATTAATGCTTTAAAGCCTTTAAAAATACCAGTATCATTTCAAAAGTATAGTGGAAAAGCTAAAGATTATATAACATTTCATGAGTATTCAGCTAATGGACAAGAATATGAAGATGATATTGAAGCTGTGACAGGACATTATATACAAGTGGATATATGGAGTAAAGGAGATTACACACAGCTAGTAAGTAAGGTTAAAGAGTTATTAATTAGTTGTGGATTTAAAAGACTTAATGAAGAAGATTTATATGAAAGTGATACAGAAATATATCATAAAGGGATTAGATTTTATTTTTTAGAAGAAAAGGGGGAAGTATAAAATGGCTAGACAAATGGGATTAAAAGATATTCATATAGCAATTTTAACTGATGATATATCAAGTGGAGTAACTTATGAAACGCCAGAAAAATTAGAGAGAGCTATAAGTGCAAAGCTATCACCAAAATCAAATACTGAAAATATATATTCAGATGATTCAGTGGAAGATGTTATTGCTGCATTTGAAGGTGTAGATGTTGAAATTGAAGTAAATCAATTATCTTTAGCAAGTAGAGCAAAACTACAAGGAGCAAAAGTGGTGAAAGGTGTACTTATAGAAAATAAAGATGATATACCACCAACAATAGCTCTTGGATTTAAATCTAAAAAGACTAATGGAAAGTATAGATATGTATGGTTATTAAAGGGTAAGTTTGAACTTTCAAGTGATGAATATGATACTGAAGCAGAAAAGCCAAATCCTAAAAGTGCAAAACTATCAGGAAAGTTTTATGCTAGAGACTTTGATGGAAATTATAGATTTATAGTTGATGAAGATGGAACTGGAGTTGATGTTTCAATAGTTAGTGAATGGTTTACTGAAGTTCCTGATGAACCTGTAGTCTCTGGATAATAAAAAAGGTGCTATGCACCTAATTTTATTGATAAATCTTTATTATATGTACCATCACGAGTATCCTTTTTCCAGAGGTCCTTAATTTTATATGCAAGTTTCCACCACCCACCTAAATGTTGGTCTATATCTGGAGTTATAAAACGGTTACCGTCGGTATAAACTTTATGTTTTCCGTGGATTCCGTTGACAAGAGTAAAACCTTCTGGTGGAACTTTAGGAATAGGGTGTTTTTCAGGTGATTTATAAGTTGATCTTTTCTTTTTAGACAAAGTATCAATCCTTTCTAACGTAATTTAAAAATCTATTACCTTGAGGTAAGTGCGATTTAATAAATTAATTTAGAAAAAGCTGCTTAAATCCTAAAAAAGATCGCCCAAAAATAATAAAAAGAGTCTATTAGAAATTAAATTGCATAAATGTAAAAAAATGCAAATAAAATATGGCTATAGGAGGGTAAAATCAATGAAAGCGGTAGAGTTAAGAAATAAAGGTATTAAATTTACCTTAGGAAATAAAGAATATGAATTAAAATTTAATATGAATACATTTTGTGAATTGGAAGAGGTTTATGGTGATATTAATAAAGCTTTTGAAGATTTACAATTTATGAAAATTAAAGCTATAAGAGCTTTATTATATGCAGCAATTAAAGTTGAAGATGATACTGTAACTTTAAAATCTGTAGGAGATCTATTACAGCTTGGTGATTTAGAAAGATTAGGTACAGTAATTAATGAGGCGTTAAGCGAGTCAATGCCTGAAATAGAAGAAAATATGGGGGAATAGAAAGCCACACCGATTCAGATACATGGAATTGGGAGTGGCTTTATTATTTGGGTACAAATTTATTAGGTATGAGTGAAGATCAGTTTTGGAGAAGTACTCCTAAGAAATTAACTGCTCTTTTTAGCGTTTATAAAAAAGTTAATGGAATAGAAGAAAAAGAAGAATTTGATTATATAGATAATGTTATTTTCTAGGAGGGGGTGAGATACAGATATGGCAAGTGGAGGTAATACAGTAGTTGCTAAAATTGGTCTTGATGATAAAGGCTTTCAAGATGGGATAAGTAAAGTTCAAAGAAGTTTAAAACTTGTTCAAAGTGAGTTTGCTGCTGCAAGCACTAATATGGGGGGCTATGGTAAAGCAACAGAAACCTTGAAACTAAAGCAAGATACATTAAGCAAGCAGATGGAACTTCAAAAGCAGAAGGTAGCAGCACTATCCAAAAGTTATCAAGAAAGTGCAGAGACAAAAGGTGAAGATGCAAAAGCTACTGAAAATTTAAAGATTAAATTAAATTATGCTCAAGCAGAGCTTAATAAAATGGAAAATGAACTTAGTAAAGTTAATCAGGAGCTTAAAGTTCAAAGTAGTGGCTGGACTCAAATGGGTAAAACCTTTGAGGGGGTTGGCAGCAAAATGAAAACTGTAGGTGAAGGGTTTTCTAGTGTAGGTAAAACACTTTCTATGTCTGTAACTGCACCAATAGTTGCAGCTGGTACAGGCCTATATAAATTAGCTACAGATTTTGAAAAAGCTAATAATACTATAAGAATTGGAACAGGTGCTACAGGAGAATCTCTTAAAGGATTAGAAAATGACTTCAAGGCAGTGTACACTACAGTGAATACTACAATGAGTGATGCTAGCCAAGTAATAGCAGATTTAAATACAAGAACAGGATTAAGTGGAGAATCACTACAAGAATTATCTACACAAATGTTAAGACTAGCTAAGATAACAGGTGAGGATATAAACACACTTATTCCAGCTGCAACAAGAATGTTCCAGGATGCAGGAATAAGTACAGAAGAATATGCTGATGCATTAGACTATACATTTAAGGTTAGCCAAAGTACAGGAATAGGGGTTTCAAGGCTTCAAGAGTTAATGACTAAGTTTGGTGGGCCACTTAGACAAATGGGTTTTGATTGGCAGACTTCGGCAGCTATGCTTGGTAAGTTTGAAAAGGAAGGCGTAAATATAGAACTTGTACTTGGAAGTTTAAGAATTGCACTTGGAAAAATGGCTAAGGAAGGAATAAGCGAACCTAATAAAGCACTTGCAGAAATGATAGAAAGAATTAAAGAAGCAGGTACAGCTGGTGAAGCAAATACTTTAGCTATGGAGATGTTTGGAGCAAAAGCAGGACCTGATATGGCAGCTGCTATTAGAGAAGGTAGATTAGACCTTGATGAATTAATAAGTAGTATAGAAAGCAGTCCAGAAACAATAGAAAAGGCTGCAAAAGATACGGAAACTATAAGTGATAAGTTTATAATATTAAAAAATCAAATGGCTGTAGCTTTAGAACCTTTAGGCAAAAAGTTAATTGAAGCTGTAGAAAGAGCTATGCCATCTATAGAAAGATTAATTCAAGCAGTTACAGGTATTATTGAAAAATTTACCTCACTAAGTCCGGCACAACAAGATTTAATAATAAAGTTTGCAATGATAGCTGCAGCTATAGGTCCAGTAGTAAGTATTATTGGAAAAGTTATTAGTGTTGGTGGTTCATTATTTACAGCTTTTGGATCAATATCCACAGCTATAGGATCGGCAAGTGGAGCAACAGGAGCTTTAGGAACTGTCCTTACAGCATTAACAGGGCCGGTAGGAATAGTTATTGGAATAATAGCAGGTCTTATTGCTATATTTGTTACTTTATATAATAGTAATGAAGAGTTTAGAAATATAGTTAATTCTACTTGGAATGAAGTTAAGAATATAATAGGTGGAATTATAGATGGATTAAAGGAGTTATTTAAAGCCTTTGTTGAATTTGCAAAACAAATATGGAGCCAATGTGGAGATAGTATTGTAAGTGTAATAACCAGTGCTTTTACATTAATATCTACTGTTATAAAAAACACACTTGAAGTTATAAAAGGTGTTATTAACATAGCAGTGAATATTTTTAAAGGGGATTGGCAAGGCGCATGGGAGGCTATTAAAAATCTAACATCCACTGTATGGGAAAATATGAATACCATAATATATACTACACTAGATTTGATAAAAGGAATAATTAATAGTACATTAGAACTAATAAAAGCAATAATATCAACAGTGTGGGAAGCTATTAAAGGGATAACTACAGCTGTGTGGAATAGTATAAAAGCTACTACATCAAGTGTTTGGGAATCTATAAAAAATAGCATTTCTACAATAATAGATTCAATGAAAAATACAATAACAACTGTATTTAATGCTATTAATTCAGTGGTAACTAGTATATGGAATGGAATTAAAACTGTAACATCAAATACTTGGAATAGTATAAAGAGTACAACCTCAACTATATGGGAAGGAATTAAAAGTACAATTTCTAATGTTGTAAATGGAGTTAAAAATGTAATATCAACGGTGTTTAATTCTATTAGCTCAATGATATCAGGAATTTGGAATGGTATTAAAAATACTACCACAAGTGTTTGGAATGCTATAAAGACTGCAATAACAACTCCAATTAATGCAGCTAAGAATACTGTTAAAGGAGCTATAGATTCAATAGCTAGTTTCTTTAGAAATTTAAGATTGCCAGAAATAAAAATACCTAAAATTAAATTGCCTAACTTTAGTTTAAGTGGAGAGTTTAGCTTAGTGCCACCAAGTGTACCAAAACTATCAGTTAGTTGGTATGCAAAGGGTGGTATTTTTAATTCTCCAAGTGTTATAGGTGTTGGTGAGGCTGGTACAGAAGCAGTATTACCTATAGATAGGCTAGATGATTTATTAGCTAAAGCATTGAAAAAAGTAAATGGAACTTCCAGTGAAAATAATAATGGAGTTACACTGCATATTGAAAACTTCATAAATAATACTGAAAAAGATATAGAACAATTAGCTTATGAGTTAGAGTTCTATAGACAAAGAATAACTATGGGAAGAGGTGGTAAATAGATGTTTAGTTTTAATTTTAGAGGTAAAAATAGCTTTTCAGATTATGGAGTATATATTTCTAAAAGACCATCTATACCATCTCCTAAAAGAAGAATTACTAATGTAGTTATTCCAGGTAAAAGTTCAAGCTTACGATTTGATGAGAATACTTATGAAGATATTACTATTGCTGTGGAATGTTCAATTAAAGATGATATATTACCAAATAAAATAGATGAAATAAAAGAATGGTTATTGGCCTATGGAGAAAGCGATTTAGTTTTTAGTAATCAACATAATAAAAAGTATATAGCTCAAGTAGTTAATGTAATAGATTTTACACAGGTACTAAAGTATATTTCAAAGTTTGTTATAGTTTTTAATTGCAGACCTTTTAAGTATGAAGTAGAAAGTAATGTTATTGAAATGATAGCAGAAGGAAGTGTAACAAATCCAGGAAGTATATATTCAGAGCCAATAATTAAGATATTTGGTAGTGGAGATATTAATTTAACTATTAATTCAGAAGTTATAAAGTTAAAAGAAGTTACAAATAACATCATTTTAGATAGCGTTCAGCAAAATTGCTATAACGAAGCTACAGATAATTTAAATAGTAAAATGACTGGTGAATTTCCTAAGTTTGAAATAGGAGAAAACAATATATCATGGACAGGTAGTGTTTCCAAGGTGGAGGTTATTCCAAATTGGAGGTGGCTGTAATTGTTATGTATATATGATAAAAAAACTATTAAAGGTAATTTTGATAATAATGGACTTGGAGTTCTAAATGAACCAATATTAGCAGAAGTAACAGAAGAGTTAAATGGCCAATATTATTTAGAAATAGAATATCCAGCAAACTCAAAGAAAGCAATATATCTTAAAGAATTTAATATAATAAAAGCTAATAATCAGTTATTTAGAATTTATAAAGTAGAGAAAGTACAGACCACAGATAAAAGAGTTAAGGTATATGCAAATCATATTTTTTATGATATGGATTATTATTTTATTGAAGATAAGAGAGTTGAAAATGCGCCAATAAAAACAGCAATGGAAAAGGCTTTAGTAAATGATTTAGATAAAATATATACTGTTGACAGCGATGTAGTAAAAGTAGCAACTTTATATATGATAGAAATTAGTCCGGTTCAAGCTTTCTTTAAGATGATAGAGAGATGGGAACAGGGGGAATTACTTAGAGATAATTTTACTGTAAAAATATTAAGACAAGTGGGAAATGATTCAGGAGTATTAATAAAATACGGAAAGAATATACAGGGATTAAAGATAACTGTAGACACAGCAAATGTAGTAACTAAAATTTATCCCAAAGGTGCTAATGGAATAAAACTTTCAGAAAAATATATTAATGTTCCTAATTGGGATAGTGAGTTATATCCACCTTTTCCTATAATACGAAAAGTAGAATTTAAAGATGCTCAAGATGAGGTTACACTAAGGAGTTTAACTACAGAGTTAGCTACAACAATAGGATTAAGTACTATTAATATTCAAATAGATTTTATTGAATTAAGTAAAATAAGAGAATATGAAAATTATAAAAAATTAGAAATGGTTAATATAGGAGATATAGTTACTGTTAAACATAGCGACTTTGATATTGATGTAAAAGTAAAAGTTATAAAAATAAAAAAGGATATTTTAACAGGATTAAATACTAAGGTTGAATTAGGACAACCACTTGATGATTTTGTTACATCAATAGATCCAACTAAAATTATAAAAACTGTAACAGATGATTTAGGAAATCAAGTAGCTCAAGCCCTAACTTCTATGCTTTATTATGCAAATTCTCAATCTTTACAGATAAATACAACTTCTAAGCAATTTATTTATATTGGAGTAGGTGCAATTGCAAATACAAATTTAACTTTGTTATTAGCAATTTATGGTGTAGCTGAGGAAGAATGTACTATAACTATAAAGATACAATTAGATAATAACGATATAACTTTTACTCCAAAGGTAAAGTTGCAGCAAGGAGATAATACTATAGGAATACCTTTAGGAATGCCACAGGTTTCAGAAGGGGCTCATTATATTGGTGTGTTTTTAAATACAGATTCAGGAGTATTTAACATACCAATTTGGAATTTGCAATTGATGATTGACGGAAGAAATCTTCAAGGTGGATTAAGTGCAGAACCACCACATGCAGAAGTTAAGGAATACCAGTGTTATATTAATACAACACCATGGTTAGAAAAATCAAAAGACATGTTTATTAGCATTAATAGCAATGAAGAAATAATAAATAATAGTGTAATAGAAGTATTAAATTCAAATTACATTTTATCAAACATAGATAAGAGTAGTACAACCATAAAAGAGAATATAATTATAGATTTAGTGGAGATTTAATATGGAGGTTAATTATGAGGGAAACTATTAATTTTAGTCACGATTTAATTAGTGGAATCAGAAGTGAAAAAGTTAAATATAAAGAAGTAGTACCAGCTATAGGAAGGTTTAAAGTTGAACTTTTTGACGACTTAACAAAAAGAAAAATCTATGAAGCTGAAAGTGAAAATAGAATAACAGCAGCATTAGGAAATGTTGCTTATATGGAGATGATATATAATAGTATTTTAGATAATTTAAATCCAAGATATATTAGTAAAGTCTATAATAATGATTATAGTTATGCGCCAAATAGAGTTATGGTATTATCAAATGCGGAAATAGAGGAGAATCAATATGATCCCTTTATATATGGAGAAGTAATTGGATATTCAGATTTATGGACAGCATACTCAGGAAGTAGTTCATTAAGAGGTACAATAAATTTAAGTGAAAGTAAAAGATATGATAATACTAAACACTTTGTTGTTGATTTTCCTACACATGCAGCTAATGGAACCTTTAATAGTATATATACTTTAGGATCTACAGGTTCATCATCTCCATATACACCAAGATTAAATAGTATTTATTATGATTATAATTTTATATCAAGTAAAGGTTCATGGGTTTTTGATAAGGTTAATATTTGTATAGATGAAGAAAAATTATATGTTTTAAAAGTTGATAATACAAAGATAGGAATTTTTAATAAAAAGGAATTAGCTTTTATTAAGGAAGTTACTATATCAAAAACTTGTAGAGCAATAACTTATGATAGGATAGGAAACTTATGGGGAGTAAGTACAAATGGAAAGAGTGTATATAAATTTTCTAAAGACGACTTTACGCTATTAGATACAATAAGTGTACCAGCTTCGGCATATTACACATATAGCAATATGGCAATTGATATATGTGCTAATGAAGGATTTATTTACATTACTCAACAAGGAAGAAATTCAAGTTCAGAATCAACAACATCAATGATTGTTAAGGTAGGAAAGGATGGTATCTATTTTAATAAACTTAATTTAGGAAGTGGTTATGATTATTATATGGCTAAGTTAAGAAGTGGAAGTGAAATCATGGTGGCTAGTAAATCTGAGAGAGTATATTGTTTAGATGAAAATTTAGAAATAATATATAATCATTCAGCGTCTTGGAGTAAGGTAATACAAGGAGATTATAGTTACGCTGATGATTTTACTTATGACTGGGAAAATGGAGTAGTGTATTCGGGATATTATAGTGGTTCTTCTACAGGAAATAATTATTTAAGAAGAGGATATTTTGTACCAGCATTAAGCCACACTTTATTGCCAGAGCCTATAACAAAAACACCAACTAATACTATGAAGATACAATATGATATTACTGTGGATAGAGTGGGAGTATTTGATATGCCTCCACATTAAATGATAAAAGGAGTGATTTTTTGTTTATGAGAGAGATTGTTAATGGGTTACAAGTTATTGTTACAGTTTTAGGTGCGTTTGTTGGTGGATTAATTGGAGGTCTTGATAGGTTAGCTTATGCTTTAGTGTTATTTGTAGCAGTAGATTATATTACTGGAATTATGGCTGGAATAGTTGAAAAGAGAATTTCAAGTGAAGTTGGGTTTAAAGGTATATTTAGAAAAGTAGTAATTTTTATATTAGTATCAATAGCTCATATAATTGATTCAAAAATATTAGGGAACGGTAGTGCAATTCGTACAGCCGTTATTTTTTTCTACATTTCTAATGAAGGTATTAGTATTTTAGAAAATGCAGGTAGGGTAGGGTTACCTATCCCAAAGAAACTTATAGATATATTACATCAATTAAATAAGGAGGATGATATTAATGAGTAGATTATGTTTTGATTATGGACATGGAGGAAATGATCCAGGAGCTTGTTATAACGGAAGAAAAGAAAGTAATGATGTTTTAGCAATAGGAAAAGAGGTATCTAAGGAAGTAAGAAGACATGGAGTAATTGTTGATGAGATAAGAACTACTGATACTACTTTAACATCGCAACAAAGAAGTAATTATGAGAATAAAAGTAATTATGATTACTTTATATCATTTCATAGAAATGCATTTAAGCCTGAAGCTGCAACTGGTGTAGAAACTTATACCTATTTAAATCAAGATGCTAGATCTAAGGCTATGGCTGATAAAATACAAGCAGCTATTGTTAATATTGGATTTGTAAATAGAGGTGTTAAGAAAGAAAATTTTCATGTTTTAAGAGAAACAAAAGCACCAGCGGTATTAATTGAATTAGGATTTTTAGATAATTCAAGGGATAATAGTTTATTTGATAGTAAGCAAAAAGAAATAATTAAAGCTGTTTCAAAAGCTATATTATCTCAATTAGGAATAACTTATAAAGAAGAATATGTTAGCAATTCTAGTAATGGTAAAACATTATATAGAGTTATGGCAGGTTCTTTCTCTATTAGAGAAAATGCAGATAAACAAGTTCAAAAGCTTAAAGCAGCAGGATTTGATGCAACAATTATGATGTTTAATAAATAGATTATAACATTGACTTCTGTGAGAATAAGAGTGATGTATAGTAGTACCAATTTGATAGAAAGGAGACAAAACAATGAAGGTAAGAATTATTGAGCCTATTAAAGAACTTCAAAGGCAGAAAAAAAGAGTATGTGCTTATGCAAGAGTATCAACGGATAATAAGAGCCAAGAAGAATCTCTAGAAAATCAAATACAGTACTATGAAAACATCATTTCTAGTAATCCGGATTATGAATTTGTAGGAGTATTTGCTGATAAAGGAATATCAGGGACAACGGATAAAAGACCAGGGTTTCAAAGAATGTTGAGCTTTTGTAGAGAAGAAAAAATAGATTTAATAATAACTAAATCTATATCTAGATTTGCAAGAAATACTACAATAGTATTAAGTACAGTAAGAGAATTAAGAAATATAGGTATAGAAGTCAGGTTTGAAAAAGAAAATATTAATACTTTGTCAGGGGATGGTGAGTTTATGCTTACCGTCCTTTCTTCTTTTGCACAAGAAGAAAGTAAAAATGTAAGTGATAATTTAAAATGGAGAGCAAAAAGAAAGTTTATGCAGGGAGAATTAATAATTAATACTAATAGATTCTTAGGATATGATAAAAATGAATTTGGAGAATTGGTCATTAATAGAGAAGAGGCTGAAATTGTAACTAGAATATTTAATCAGTATATAGATGGAAAAGGTGTAACTACTATTGCAAAAGAATTAAATAAGGATAATGTTCCAACAGTTACAGGAGCAAGGTGGCAAGAAACTACTATTTTAGGAATATTGAAAAATGAAAAATATAAAGGTGATGCCATACTTCAGAAGTATTATACTCCTGAAAATAAAAAGAAATATACAGTAAGAAATAAAGGACAGTTAGATAGTTATTATGTAGAAGATAATCATTCTCCTATTGTAGCCAGAGAAATGTGGGAAAAAGTACAGATAGAGATTAGAAGAAGAGCGGAGGCAAAAGGAAATATTACAGGACAAGCAAATAAGTATAGAAAAAGATATGAGTTGAGTGGAATCTTATATTGCAGTAAATGTGGAAGTAAGCTTAAAAGAAGAGTTTGGAATAGTAATACAAGATATAAAAAAGTAGTGTGGCAATGTAGCAATTATATTAGTAATGGAAAAAGTGCTTGCAGCGGAACAGTAATTGAAGATTTAATTGTTAGCAAGCTTAACATAAAAGAGGAAACTATTGTGAAGGAGGAGGTTAAAGATGGCAAGAAGTATTACAGTTATACCAGCAAGAGAGAGCCAAGCAAATTTGATAGAACCAACAGAGAGAAGAAGAAAAAGAGTAGCAGCGTATTGCAGAGTATCTACAGACCAGTTGGAGCAACTATCAAGTTATGAAGCACAAGTAGAATATTATACAAATTATATTAATAGCAATCCAGAGTTTGAGATGGCAGGAATATATGCAGATGAGGGAATTAGCGGAACTAATACAAAGAAGAGAGAGCAATTCAATAAGATGATAGAGGATTGTAAATTAGGAAAAATAGATATGATAATAACTAAATCTATATCGAGGTTTGCAAGAAATACGTTAGATACTTTAAATTATGTAAGAACTTTAAAAGAACTTGGGATTGGAGTAATTTTTGAAAAAGAAAATATTGATACATTAGATTCTAAAGGTGAAGTTCTTCTTACAATATTAAGTTCTTTAGCACAAGATGAATCAAGAAGCATAAGCGAAAACTCTACTTGGGGGATTAGGAGAAAATTTGAACAAGGCAAAGTAATTGTAAATCATAATAAGTTTCTAGGTTATGATAAAGATAAGAATGGAAATCTTATAATTAATGAAGAACAAGCTAAAATAGTAAGAAGAATTTATAAGGATTTTCTTGATGGAAAAGGTTCTAATAGAATAGCTAGGGAACTTCAAGAAGAAGGAGTAAAAGGTTGGAATGAAAAATCTAAATGGTATGAAAGTACAATAAGAAAAATGTTAGCCAATGAAAAATATAAAGGAGATGCATTACTTCAAAAGACTTATACAGTAGATTTTCTTACAAAGAAAAAAGCAAAGAACACAGGGCAGGTGCCACAATATTATGTAGAAGAAAGCCATCCAGCAATAATTGATAAAGAGATGTGGAAAGCAGTACAATTAGAAACTGAAAGAAGACAAGCTTTTTCAGAAAAACATCAGATACAGAAAGTTGAGCCAGGATTAAAAAATAGTCCAATGTCAGGAAAAATTATATGTGGAAAATGTGGTAGGCCTTTTGGCAGACGAGTATGGAGAGGCAATGATGAAAGGTTAAAGAAGTTTGTTTGGATCTGCAGTCAAAGAAATATATCAAAAGGAGTTAAAGGGTGCAGGAACAAACATGTTTATGATAAAACTTTAGTTAATGCATTTGTAGATATATTTAATGACATGATTGAAAATAAGCATTATTTCATTGAAAAGTGGAATGAAGTTAGCAATAATGTAAATGATCTTCAGAAATATAAAGCAAGACAGTTTATAGGAATATTAGAAAAAGAATCTCCAATATAAAATGGACCCTATATAGTAGACACTCAAAAAAAGAGTATCTATCTATATAGAGTCTTTTTTTGTACAATAAA
>PPYE01275570.1_pt1 | contig 21108 bp, 23 predicted proteins | sample 1559881 | NCBI WGS metagenome assembly PPYE01 (sample SAMN08240022, study PRJNA423297) | Human gut metagenome, whole genome shotgun sequencing project.
ATTTTCTGCCGCACCTTCATGGCAGCAACCTATATCGCTTAAAGTTCGTCTGGCTCGCCGATGTGGCCGTTGTTTTCCTGATAGGCTTTCAGGTAACGATCCAGAAATTGCAGATAGCTCTCCTTGTCCTCGGCGAGCGGCATGAGCACGGCAGTAATCCGGCGGCGCGTTTCGTTTTCCTCCCACTCGGACAGGGTGAGGGTGTCGGGGGCGTCCGCCAAAATCCAAACGTAGCCTATTTTCTTCGAGTAAACAATATCAAAATAACTCTGCTGGTCGATGTATTCCTCAAACGCCTTGAGGATCGCGTCCAGCTTTTTTCTTATCTCAACGGTATAAATCATAGTGCCACAACCTTTCTTGTATGATAGAAAACTGATCCATTGGCAGCGAAGCAGTTTGGCCGTCAAAACGTCAATGTAGGGATTATATTCCCTTAGCAAAAAAGATTATAACCCTCATACTGAATGTTGCCAAACAGGGGGGCTTCGATGATAGTGTTCGACAAATTATGGACAGTTATGCAGGAGCAGGGCGTGTCTACTTACCAGCTCAGAGAGAAGTGCGGCATCGACAGCAAGACCATCCGGCGGCTGCGGGCCAATGAAAATATGGAAACGAAAACGCTGAATAAATTGTGCGCCGTGCTGCACTGTGAATTGCAGGACATCGCGGAGTATATTCCCGATGAAGAAGAACAAAAAAATTAGTGCCGTCCCGATGGAAAGGGGCGGCACTTTTGCGTCACCGTTCGGGCTTTACCGGTTCTTTTTCCTGCGCCTGCTCCGGCGGTTCCAAACCTAAAATCCGATCCACGTTTTGGAGCGCGGTCTAATTGATAGGTAATCATATTCTGCTGCTATGTTCCAGTATTATTTTTTCAGCTCCAGACCGCCCGCGCGGACTTGCAATTCTGGCGCGTAAAGCGGACTTGGTATAATCCTCACCCAGCCGGTTTAACTGTGTGGGGATGCTCCCGTCCGGGTAGGAGGAAACCTGTATTTTTAACGTCCACAGCCTTGTAGCCCACAGTGCGCATTTTTGTAAGCAGTTTCAGTATGACACTCCGGCAGTCCTTGGTCAAGAATTTTTAATAGTTGCTTCTTTTGGCTGGCGTCCTCGTTGTAAATAAGCATCACCCGCTGGGGCAGGAAGCAGCCCATTGCCAACTCGCCCCCGATGATCCGGGAAAACCGTTCCAGCGAATTGCCTACCTGTGCCGGTCGCGGCGGCCTGCCCGGTTCCACCACCAGAATGTTGATTTCATGTTCCATGCAAAAATCCTTGTTGGTTTGATGTATGTTTAAGCGCTGGGCGGCTTAACCGTTCAGCAGCCCATGCGCCATGTCGTGGCTGACGAGAGAGGTGTAATACTGGCTCATGGTGGCCGGCGCGTTAAACAGCGCCGCCAGCGTGTATGCTTTGATGTTGCCGATTTTGGTGGTGTTGTGGCGCAGGCTGTCCATGACGTAGGAGATATGCTCCGAATTGAGCTTCAAAAGCCGGCTCCTGACCGCCTCCGTGGGAAAGTCCTGCCCGCAGATGCGGGTATACTCCCTCTTGGAGCAGCAAGCCTCCACCATCAGTTCTACATAGCCGTCCAGCAGCTTCTTGTCGTAGGGATATTGCTGCAAAAGAATGTCATACTCGATATTGTCCATGATCAGTTCCCGATAGCTTTCCATCACATCCAATCCCATCCCGCGCAAAGCGCGCTTACCGGCAGGGGAAGAATCCGCCGAGGGGGCAGGGGGTAAGATGGATGGATCAGTATCGCTTAATTCAGTTTTATTTATCTCAGTATTATTAGGGGCGGAAATTCCGCACTCTTGACCGCTGGATTTCAGAAGTGCAGACTGCGGTTTTTCAGCAGTCTTGACTGCGGCACCGGGGAGCGGTCTTGACTGCTGGTTTTCCGCAGTCTGAACGGCTGCGGCGGGTTCCGGCTCCAGAATGAAGTTCTTGACATAAATCCGGGCGGGGCGTCCTTGGCCCTGCTTTTTCCGCTCCATCAGGCCGATGCTTTCCAATTCGCGGAACAGCTTTGTCGCCTTGTCCTTGCCGCAGTTCAGCGTGGTCATGGCTTCCTCCGGCGTGAAGTAGAGGAACATGCGCCCGTTGTCGTCCAGCCAACCGTTGCGGACGGACAGCCCCATGCGGTCAAGCAGCAGGCCGTACAGTACCTTTGCTTCCAGCGATACACTCTTGTAGCGGCGGTCGGTCAAAAGGATTTTGGGGATACGGTAGGATCAATCGCTGCTATATACCACACCGTTTCATCTTGTCCAAAAGAATTTATCCTGATTATTTTGCTGTTCTCTTTTAAATTATTCTCATAAAAGTCCAGATAACTCTGTAAAACCGGATACTGCTTTTTCAGTTTTTCAACCACTTTTGGATTCCTGCTTACTGACTCATATTCATAATACTGGAACCGTTCAAAAGAGCTGTCATACAAACGCTGTAATTCAACGCAGAACTCCACATTGGATAACACCGCACACTCCTTAGCCTGATAATCGTAACCAGTATGAAAGTACGATTCAAATTCCGTATCTTCTATACATTTATATTCCATTGCATCTTCGTCACAGGAATTTAATAAGTCAATCAGCAACAGGATTGCCGCATATTCTTGCTTTTGAAATACTGAAAGGTCCAGGTACCGGAAACGGCTAAATTCTAAATCTACATACCAGCCATTCACGCCAAAGATTTCAACCGGTTCTGAAGATATAAAGTATTGCTTCTTCCACTCTTCAATTTTTTGAAAAAGCAGGCTCCATTTATCGGAATTGCTTTGCCTGGCAATCTTTACTCTGTCTGAAATAAAATTCAACAGGTAATGACCTAAATTGTTGACAAAAAAATATTCTTTCTCATTCTGCTCCATATAATCCTCGCTTTACCTTCCAAAATGACTCCTCAATTACAGTTTAAACTTTGCTGTGGTTTTCCTACCATAACATAAAAATGTCATCAGAAAGTCGTAGCCAAAACAGCACCTGTTTCCTGCTGGATCAGGTGCCGTTTCTGTGTCACAAAACCAATCAGCCTAAGCCTTTTCCCTCTTCAAACGGCGTGATTGACTTTACTGCGCTCTTTTCAGTCATATCTTCAAAATATCTTACTTTCCCAGCCAGTGAATCCACTCCAATCAAGAGGGCGCGTCCTTCCTTATGCTGGATTACCACTGCTATGGTATCAGATGAAGCTGCTGCACTGCCGAGAACCTTTAAGCTGTCTTTTGCTGCCAGCTGATGGGATATCACGAATTGTCTTGCTGTCTCTTCTGCGGACTGTGCAGTAACCGGCATTTCACTTTTTGCCCAATCCACATAACTTAAATGGATTCCTTTCACCTCTCCCTCCGCATGAAAGGATACATCATACATTGGTTTTGTCTCGATATTTTCCATATCAATCACGGTGTCTGCCGAGATTTCACCGAAATTAAGCTCCTCTGGAAGGAATGTAACGACAGTCTGCTGCTCTGCCTCGTATTCCGGCATTGCGTCCATATACTGTACACTGACAGAATATCCTGTTGTATCCGTCATATGAACCCCAAAATAATTCTCCAGGGCATCTTTTGCCAGTTCAACAAACGCAGCATCTGATTGAGGTTTTCCGGTCTCTTTTGTACTTTCCGAAGTTTTCAGCATATCCCCGCCGGCAGTAGCTGCCTCTGGCTGCCTTCCTGCTTCATTTGCATATGCGCTTCCACAACCTGACAGGCTAAGTATAAGCGCTCCCGCACATAAGATTCCTGTGACTTTTTTCATGTCTTTTTTGTTTCCCATTCCGATCTCCTCATTCTTACTATATTTACCAGGTGACTGGTATGGACTTATCTTAGCCGGGAGTTGTATCATGATTGTAACATCGGAAAAATGATTGTAAATTTCGTTCCCACCTCCACTTTGCTTACAAGTTCCAGTCTGGCATGATGAATCTTTACAATATCCGAACAGATGGAAAGCCCCAGCCCTACTCCGTCATTTTTTCTGCTTCTAACCTTATCTACCATGTAAAAAGTTTCAAACACTTTGTTCTGTTCTTCCTCCGGGATTCCCTCTCCTTCATCCTCAATCTCTATCATCGCCTCCCCTGCCTCTCTCCGTATAGAAATCCTTATGGTATCCCCCATTTTTGACGCTTTCCTTGCATTATCCGTCAGATTCCCGAGGAGGTTTAACAGCAGTTCTCTCTCTGCCCGTATCATAACCGGCTCCTCCGGAACCTGTACGACTAGTTTCATCTGTGCCTTTTTAACTGATGGCTGCAGAATCGTTTCCGCCTCCATCACCACCTCCCGCAAATCGCAGGGAATCAGCTCAAAGCTGTGATGTTCTAAAAATACGAGCTGAAGCATTAGTTCGGACAATTTTTCAATCCGTTTTCCCTGTTTAAAAATACGTCCCCCCAGTTCCTGCGATGTGTCCTGATCGAGGTCTGCGGAGCGCAGCAAATCCGCATATCCTACCACCGCTGTCAGGGGAGTGCGAAGCTCATGTGAAAAATTATCAATAAAACGCCGCTGTTCTTCTGTTGTCTTTTCTAATGCGGATACTTTGTCTTCGACAGCCTGAGCCATCTCATTATAACGTGCCGCCAATTCACTGATTTCATCGTTTCCCCGCACTTCAACAAGCTCCGTATAATTACCACTGCCGATTTTCCTGATTGATTCGGTCAGAAGGCGTACAGATTTTGTCAAATGTCTGGATATCCCATACATTCCCGCAGCCAACACGGCGGCTGTTACAAAAAAGAGGCCAAAAAAGTACCGGTACTGCCGGCCGCGATTCTCCACAAAGTCTGTAATATCCATAAAACAGGTAGCTTCATATGTCTGATACGGCAGCGTAAACAGACTGGAAAGGCGCAGAAAGTGTTTCTCTCCATATTGCAGCTTCTTATACTGCGGAGTATAGGTCACTTCTCCAAGCGGCATAACCGGCAGTTCCAACTCCAGACTAGAATATACCTCCTGCGTATTTTCACCGGCCTCTGTAATCAGATAATACACACCCCGGATTCTGGGCCGGTTTTCCATATATTCCCGGATATATCCATTTGTCTTTCCAATCCCCCGCCTTGAATCGCGGACGCTGCTGGTATAAATATACCAGTTTAACCCCTCCGTGATACTTTTTTGTTCTTCTGAGAGCTGGTTTAGGTTCAGTTCAAATACCTGCCGCGTATTCTGTTCAATCAGCAGAACACCGGTCCCAAGAAATATCAGAAGGAAGAAGGAAAGCGGCCACAGACAGAATCTCTGCCATAATTTCACATTTCTGACACCTCCAGCCTGGTCCTTGCCATTATGAAAATCACAGGAGTATCGTAGTTTTTGATATATTCCATCAGTTCATAACCATCTGCCCCCGGCAGCATAATATCGAGGAGAATTAAATCATACCGCTTCGTCTCCAAAAGCCCGGCAGCCTCAGCGCCATCATAAACACATTCACACTGGTACCCCGTTCTGGTAAGCCCGGCCGATATGATATCTGCAATCATTTCTTCGTCTTCTATTATCAAAATTCTCATAGCGTATCTCACCTCACTGTAAAATTTTTAATAGATACCTCGACGGACGAAGTCCGCCTGCCCGAAGAGCATGAGTTACGGGATGCACTCGGGTATACCTTGACAGACCTACCATAACGCAATGCTGCACATGGTTGTTTCGCGAGTAAAGGTACAGATTAACAGAGAAATGTATCATGTTTGTAACATAATAAAATCAAATTACTATTTGATCTTTATAATTCAAGAAAGGGACTCATTCACAGTCCCTTTCCTCACTTGAAAACCTTACGATTGCTAAACATCTCTCTTTAAAAAATGAAGGTATGCGTCTACAAATTTTGTGTATCTGTTTTTCGCTAAAATTAAATTCGTACCATCTGACAGTACAATATTTTTCCTGTCATATTTTACCACTTTCTCAAAGTTCACCAGATATCCGCGGTGGCATCGGTAAAACCGGCTGTCAAGACGCTGTTCCAACTCAGCCATCGTTGCATATAGTTCCACGACTTCTTTTTCAGTATAAATAATGACCTTTCTAAGGTTACTTTCTACAAATAAAATCCGACTCGGAATAATCCGGAAATGACAAGATTTCGTGTGGAAAATCAACGCTTCCTCTGTCTGCCCGGAACACTCAGAAACAGCTGTTAAGAGTACCCTTTCAAATTTATTTTCATCTAAAGGCTTTAGAAGGTACTGAAAAGCAAAAAGGTCAAGAGCCTCGAATACATATTCATCAAAAGCAGTAATAAAAATAACTGCCGGACTGCGCGAAAAATCAGCACCCGGATTGCCACGTAACTTCCGGATTGCCTCCAGCCCATCTTCCCCCTCCATCTTAATATCCATCAGAATTATGTCAAAATCTGCCTGGCTATTTAAAAGCTCACGGCCATTCTGGTACATGGTGACTTTGCATTCAGGCAGAATCTTCTGGCATAATTTTTCTAAATACGTGAGCATATGGATATCATCATCACAAATTCCGATGGACACCATCCCGATACCTCCTAACAAAAAGTTGAGTATTTACCACTTTATAGTTTTATCATAAAGCGGAATCCTATGTAAAGTGCAAGTCACGAATGGGGTATGATTATGTAATGAATGAATGGGATATCTTATTATCTTTTTCTGCTTTCATTATTTTCGTAATGGGATGTTCTCTTCAAGCGCCATCGTGTCACATACCTTAGGACACCAGAAGGACAGATTTTCCCCCTGGTGTCATTTCATTATTTTAAAACAGTATACAACAAACTACTTCTGCCACCCTTTGGTCTCCAACGCTGTTCTGTCTTTATATATCCCGCATTTATCAAATCTGCCACAGCTCTTTGGACTGTTCTCTTTGACAGATTTAACTCCCCTGCTATCGTGCTCATCGCCGGAAAACACTGATTATGTTTATCTGCACGTTCCTTCAGATACATATAAACCGTAATCGCCCGATGTGGCAATTCTTCCCCATAAATCGAATCATAGTATCCCATAAACCACCTCTAATCTGTCCTGAGCGGCAGCTTCTGCTCCTCTGGTTCTGTCTGGCGTTTAAACATAGGTTTGTGTCTCAGTCCCCCGCCTGCCGCAGGCGGGATTTCCTCCGGCTCATTAAATTCTTCCATATCCCCCTCAAACTGCCTTCGAATGATTTCCTGTTCCAGCTCCAACCTATCCGCATAGTAAACCGGACGTGCAACATGCTGATCCATCTTGCATTCCTCTTCAAACACAATTCCCCATTTAAAAAACAGACGCAGTTCTGTCTTCATGGGATGGCAGCCTGTCTTTGCCAGAATAAAATGTCCTTTGGGAAGCGCTTTTAGCTCGTCTGGAGTCATAAGCGGACGTCCAATCATCTGGAGAGATTGGCTGGGATCGTTCTTCCCCCGGCTGATAGATCCGGACAGGACTGTTTTGTTCCCTAGCGCCTTGGACAGAATCTCTGCGCTTTCTGAGTTGGGTGCAAAGCCACCAAACAAAATCCATAGCGATAGGTAACCATTTGATATTATCTCCAGGTTTTCCCCCGCTTCGCACCGTACGCGAGACTTTCACCTCATACGGCGCTCCATCGTCATTTTCACAACACGCAACGTATCTAAATCAAATTTCAATCATCTTAAGAAGCTTTCGATTGGCTCAAGGTTGAGCCTTGCCCGATATCTGTTTATCTTATCTCTGGCGTAATAATCAGGCTGAACCCTTGCTACGTACTCCCGAACTGTATTTCCCTTTATTGCATGGATTAATTCATGTACATCCTTATCCATAATTACAAGGTTTTGATATGCGTCCGTCCCTTTTTTAGATATGGGTTTGATATGATGGCATACAATTCTTTCAGGCGTAAGCGGTTTTCCCGTCACATAACATTTTCCCTGGTTGGCACAATATAATGCTAAACGGTTATCATTATACTCAATGCTTCTGTTTATGATTGGATTCCGCATCAGGTAATGCAGCGTTTTCATATTTACCGATTCCAATTTTTTATGAATCAACCTTCTCCCTTCTGGGGTGTATTTATTCACCTTTCTTGCTTTAAACATTGGATTCTTATGCTTAATATATCCAATGGGCGCCACTGGCCTGTCACTGATATACCTGATTTGATTGCTACTCCTATATCGCTGATACACATATCCCTTTTGCTCTTTTTCGGGTTTCTTTTTTACTCTGCTTCTTAACCGATAATTCAACGAGCGATTGACTAAAAATGCAATCTCCTGGAAATCCAGATTTGCATTTGTTGCTATCTGGTAATAGTTTTGCATTCCTATAACCATAGAATTATAGATATTGACCTGATAATACTCGTCCTTTTGGTCTTTCGGTTTCTGGATGTTTTTTATCTGGTTCTTTAACTTCTTGATAGCTCTTTTCTTTGACTTTTGGCTCATATAGCTTGATACAACTTCTCTTTTCTGCTTCTTCTCTACCTTCATACGAAATCCCAAAAATTCCGAATAATCTTTTCGTAGGTTTACTACCTTGGATTTTTCTTTGCTGCTTTCTAATCCAAGACGTTCTTTCAGCCATTGGACAATCGCATGATACAACCTCTCACAGGCTGATTTTGTTCGGCAGAATACTTTAAAATCATCCGCATATCGCACTATAAAGCACTCTTTTAATCTTGTTTTCTTTAAAGCCAGGAACATAGCTCCTTTGTTTTCGGAACCACTAATATTTACCATAACAGCGTAGGGGTGTCTTGTTTTCATACATTCCCATTGACTAGCTATCCACCAGTCTAATTCATTCAAAACAACATTAGAAATCAGCGGGGATAAAATTGCCCCTTGCGGGGCCCCTTTTTCGGGAAAACCAATCCCAGCTATTTCCGCTTTCATCATGACCGATAAGATTTTCAGAAGCCGCTTATCCCGGATACCCAACGTCCAAAATTGTTTGATTGCTTTTCCGTGGTCTATGTTATCAAAGAATCCATGGATATCAATGTCTACCACATAGTGCAGTTTTTGGACCTGCATGATTTTATAACATTGTGCAACTGCATTTTCCGTGCTTCTGTTCGGTCTGAATCCATTGTTTCTTTCATGAAACTTTGCTTCACAGATGGGTTCCAGTATCTGAAGGATTGCCTGCTGAATCAACCGGTCCACTATATTGGGGATACCGAGTTGTCTTTTGCTTCCATTGGCTTTGGGAATTTCTACCCGCCTGACCTGCTTTGGCTGATAATACTTCAACTTTTTCTGGATATGACGGACGAGTGATTTTGTTTCCCATTTTTGCAGATACGTAATGTCTCTGCCATCTGCTCCTGCTGTCATACTTCCCTTATTCCCTTTCAGGTTACGGTAGGCAAGCATTATATTTTCTTCTGTAGAGATAAGTTCCATCAGATTTTTAAATGTTTTTCCTCGTAAGCTGTCATGAAACAATCTGTCCATTATAACCTGCTGGTCGTAGTATTCATTGTTCCGTAGTTTTCGTTTCTTTTGTGATTTACTCTTCGTCAAAGTTGTTCCTCCTAAGTAAATTCAGGAGGACGCATTTTTAGTCTTACTCGAACCTTTGATTTCTCTTGATACTTGCTTTCTTGTTTCAATAACGACTAATGGCTATCCCTCCACGGCTTATTATCACCGCTTCACCGGTACTGTGCCATCGCTTTCCATTGGATAAAAACAGGTTATGTCTTCCCTGTTACCGCTTCCTTGCAGATGTATGCTCCACGTCCCAATCTTTCTACGTTCCGATATCCCTATCTGTTCATATATACCCTTAGGTTCGCCTGTGAGCCTGTATGCTTGATACTGCCTGTAACAGTATAAGGTATTTCATAGCCAATCTTTTACTTTACCCCACATACCGGTTACTTAAAACCGCCTGCACATTTCTATGCAGTCAACTTTTAGACCCTTTAATCCAGCCTTTCGTCAGTATAGTCCTTCTATACATTCTAACCATAGGTATTTTTTAGACTCCCGATATATCATCAGCATATCCCACCGCTGGGACACTTTCCGTACGAATACTTTTGGGCTGACTTCTACCGACTTCAACGAGCTTCATACACACTGTTGCTACATCACAGCTGAGTGCATGTCGTAGTATTAGAGAAAGCGTTTTAGGGCGTTACCCCTTCATTCCACTTTTCGGAATATCAGTTCTCCTAAATTTCAGAACTGTTACGTTCTTAATTTTAGTGCCTGGCCTTTTCAGCTAGGAACGTATCGCACCCTGACAATTGTCAATAATAATTTCACTTCCTTCTTTTCCGTAGTTTTTCTGCAGCTGAGCAAAACTCTGGATAATCGGCACCATGCTGATCCGTCTGGAGCGGCCGGCAGAAAACAACATCTCCAGCGACTCAATCTTCGGAATCGTTCCAATCTCATCTCCAAATATCACAACACGGTTTGGAAGTTTTCCCCCATGCTCATCTGCGATAGACAACATCTCCCTATAGATCTGCTGCAAAAACAGGCTGACCATAAAATATTTCGTGGTATCCTCCTCCGGAAGCACAATAAAGATGGCGGATTTGGAATTGCAAAAGGTCTCCGTATCCATCTCACTGTCAAAGCACAGGATCTGCTCCATCTCCGAATCCAGAAATGCGTTTAGTCGTGACATCGCCGTTGAAAGCACAGAGGACATGGCCTGGTCCGCTGAGTTGAGCGCAGCGCCTGCAAACCATTTTGCCTTATGGGTTGGCGGCAGCTTTTGCATCAGAAGCTGAAACTGATTTTTTCCCTTTACCGGAGACGGAGCCAGCAAGTCCTGAATCAGTTTGAATACGCTCACGATATGGCGCTGCTCTCTGGGACAGTATTCAGCAATCAACAGGATTACACTGGTAAGCAGTCCCTCCGCCGCGTCATAGAAAAACGCATTCTGACCATAAGAAGATGAGTCTCCGCCACCAGAGCTAATAATAGTTTTAGCCGTGATTTTCGCATACTTTTCTGCCTTCGCCTTGTTTGCCAGGTTTTCCGGGGTCTCCAGATATAGATCCATATATTTATTTACCATCCCGAGGATGTTATCTCCATCCGACCTGGTTGGATTTCGCAAATCCAGAATAGAAATGTTGTACCCATAATATTTCCTTGCGATATCTGCATAGTTCCGGTACAAGTCCCCCTTTGTATCCGTGCATATGAAGCTCATTCCGCTGGCACAGGCATACTCGATACATGGATATAAAAAGTTGGCCGTTTTACCAACGCCTGCCGCTCCAATCATTAACAGATGGATATCCCCGGAATCAATCAGTGCAGTCACTCCCCTCTGCGTAAACTTGGCGCCCACCACAAGTCCTTGTATCTCCGGCAGGTTTTCCCCCTGCCTCCACAGCTTCGGTTCATAGGGCACATATGCAAATGTCTTCCGGATTTCTGCCTCGCTGGCAAACCGGGCTGTACCATATTGTCCATCCCCTACGGTTTTGGATTTAATCCCATTCAGTGAATAATGGTTTGCCACAAGCGGTATAACTCCAAACAGAATGAGCATACCAATGCCGACACACACAAGTGGCACAAGTTGATTTTCTAACAAGTTACTCCCCCTTTCCCAGGAACAAGTACGCAACGCCTTAGATGCAGGCCAGGTTTAATTCTCTTTCTATTGCAGGCTGTACTAGAAACTCCTCAGCCGCTTGTGCGGGCTGTCCATGCACGGCCTTACAGTCTTCATTCCAGTCTTTATAAATGGAGCGTTCCTCCTTCGTATCCTGGTATCCCAGCTCCAGCAATTCATCTGTAATACGCCTCATCGCCTTTATCCCCGGAGCATCGTGATCCAGACACAGGCGGATTGTTTTCAAGTTCGGATTTTCTTTTAGCATCTGGTACATGGACTGACGCCCAACACCGCACAGCGCCACATAACTATGATTTTCCCAGCCCTCCTTATGAAGCGAGATATAGGAAATCAAATCAATGGGCGCTTCAAATACATACAGGGTATTGCTCATTCCCTTCCAATGAAAGCTGTACCTCGGATCACTCCCTTCAATATTCCCGCGGTAACTTTTCCCGTAAGTGTAGATTCCCTTTTTATGTGCATGTCTGGCCGTCCCTGCTTCATCTTTTCCCACGAAAATTGCGTTGTGAAATTGCTTCGTCCCATCCTTTGACAGTTCCAGACTTTCATAAATCAGGCCGTTTCTTACAAATGCATCCACTATCTCCCGATCCAGAAACCGGTTTTTTAACAGATAGGCATATACCCGCCGCATGTTGCTGTTGGACGGCGGAAGTACAAACGGCACCCTTGTTCTTTCTTCTCTCTGGCTTTGTTTGTATGCTACCCCCTGCTCTCCATTTAGCAGCATGGTAACAGCGTCCGGATAGTTTTTTCCGTAAACATATTGGACAAAACTGATTGGGCCTCCGCCTTTTTCTTCCGCATGATCATACCAGGTATTGCCCCGGACCGTGATACTATGGTCGCTGCTCAAACGCCATTCTCTCCCGGCTGAAATGAGTTTCTCTCCATTTGACCGCAGAAAATCCACCAAGTCCACAGAACCGGCCCGTTGTTTCTGCTCTTCTGTAAAATACACATACCCCATCTGCTCACCTCCCATTTTTTAATACAACAGCTCCTGTGGCTCATGGTCATCTCCCTTATGGCCCTGTGCCACTTTCTTCTCCCGGATTTTACGCCGCATTTTTCGGTCTACACTGATACGCCTTGCTCCCTCTCTCCGTTCTTCTTCCTGGATTATCTTCGTCAGTTGATGCAGGAGCCGTGTTGCTGACAGAAAAACAGATGGATCCTGAAACGAATCCAAGTGATCCAGTAAAAACTGGGCATAGATATTTCCCTGTGCTGCCGCTGCCTCCAACAGCGGGATGGCTTGTTCCCGGTCCCTTGGAACCTCCCGTCCGCAGAGATATAATTTCCCCAGAGCATACTGGGCAAATTGGTTTCCACGGTCCGCGCAACTGGAAAGCCAGGTAATCGCTTCTTCTACATTTTTTGGAACATCCTCTCCCAGAAGATACAACTTACCAAGCTGAAACTCTGCATACTCATTGCCGCCTTCTGCAGCTCGTTTGAAATAATAGATGGACTGTTCAATGTCTTTCGGTACGTCCGCTCCCATAAGGAATAGCTTACCAAGCGTATAAAGTGCATATGAATTGTTTGCACCCGCAGCCTGCCCAAGCCATTCCATTGCCAGATCCACATTCTTTTCTATTTTCTCTCCTGACAGATAGAGACGTCCCAGACGGTATGCTGCATAGTCATGTTCCTTCAGGGCTGCCTTCTCAAGTAATTCGATTGCACGTTTGATATCTGGTGGAACCACCTGGCCCTCCAGGTACAATTTCCCCAAGGAATACATGGCCGCCGTATTCTCTCCTTCTGCGGCTTTCTGAATCCACTCTAACGCCTGCTGTAAATCTCCGGTCCCTGTTTTCAGCCAATGGCTTGCCAATGAATACTGAGCATTTGCATTTCCCAGCCTGGCTGCTTTCTGCCAGAACTCTACCGCCTTTGTTTCCTCTTTTTTAGTTCCAGTTCCCGTATAAAACATCTGCCCCAGGCGGTATTGCAATTTGTCATCATGGCTTTTACTTTCCAACGCAAGGAAGCCTCGGAAGGCCGCCTCAAAGTAAGTAGCCGCTTGTTGTTCATCCGGTTCTGCTCCGATTCCATCACGGTACATTTTCGCCAGTTCATAACTTGCATATGGGTTTTCCTGCACCGCGGAACAACGATAGAGATTTCGTGCCTGCCGGTAATCCTGCTCTACCCCCTGTCCCCGGTAATAAAGACCGGCCAGAGAATATTGAGCGTACTTATGATTCTGTTTGACAGCTCTGGCAAACCATTCCGCCGCTTTTCCATAGTCCCGGCCCAGGCCGCCCTCTCTTGCCCCTTCAGGGCAATTCACCTTGTGCTCTGTACCCAAACCTGCCGCATACAGTTTTCCGATCCGGTACTGTAGATAGGGTCTCTGCCTTTCTTTTGCAGATGACTCTGCTTCCACAAATGCAGTAAGCGCTTTTGCATACCAATTCTGTGCAGCATTGGAATCCGCTTCCCTGCCAAGTCCATCTGCAAACATACGTGCGAGATCATACATGGCAAGCGCGTTTCCTTTTTCTGCTTCCTGTTGAAACAGTTTAAATGCCCGTTTAAAGTCTGGCTCTGTCTCTTCATTTCCGTATAAGTAACCTCGTGCTTCCCGATATTCATCACTCCATGTAACGTGAGCCTGATTTCCGACATAGGTATTTGAGACTCCTGCTCTTTCCAGCATATTTATTTCCATCGGCACTTCATACGTCTCTGCCCCTTCCGGCAATTCATCCGTTCCATTCTCTTGCGGCAATTCCGTTGGCTCTAATGCAGCCTCTTGTTCCTGCTCCTCCAGTTCCTCCTCAAATACAAAATGGTGACTGCCGATCTGTAATGCTTCGGCAATCACCATATTTTTGATACTTTTAAATTGTGGCTGTTTTGACAGGTGTGGAAGAGGCGGATGACTGTTGGAGTAAAACTGTAAAATCTGATTATTCCATTCCCCCCAAGTTTGATACAGTTTTTCAATCCCAGGTTCCTTTGCCAGCTCATCAACGATCTGGTCCACCAGCTTTTTTACATCCGCCTTCAGATAGCCATATACCTTTTTCCCTTTTGTTTTTTGCAGCCGGTCTGCAAGCAGACAGATCCGTCTTTCAATCTCCGGATTCACCAGCACTCCCTGTTCCAGTTGACCTAACAGTTCTCTCATCACCTGTTCCGCCTCTTTTTTCAAATCTGCGCGAGCCTGGTTCTGCTCTTCATAGAGGTTTGCGAAATCCTGACGGAAGATACTATGAGCCAGCTCGGAACGCATGGCCTCAATCGCCGGCTCCGTCAAATAGCCATCATTATCTTTCGCTGAGAACACCATGATGTGAACATGGGGGTGGTGGCTTTCATTGTGAAACGCAGCGTACCAGCGCAGGTTCTCACTGTCAATCTTCATGTGTTTGCTGAGCATGGCCCGCTTGGAACGCAGAAGTTCCCGCCACTGCTTTCCGGAGTCATATCCCAGACGAACTGCGTCCTCCCTCCGCAGGCTGACCACATGTGTCCATACCGATCCTTTATGATGTTTCACTTCCTCCTGCACTTTGGAAATCACCACTGGGATCCCGGCATCTGTAAAAAGTCCATGCTCTCCCACACGCTCTACACGAGGACGGTTCGCCAGATAGTCCACATAGTTCTCCCGATCCGAAAGCTGATCCTGGTTCCATTCCAGTACAGTAGAAATAAATTCAGAGGCATTTCCGATGGTTGGACGTCTCTTAAAATCTTCATACTCCAACATATTTTTCGCTTCTGGAAAGTCCTTGAGAAGTTGAGAGACCAGCTTTTTCTGAGCTGCCGTTGCTGGGAGTTCCCGCTTGCTCTCATCAATCTTTTCTACCCCTTCCCTGGTAGCGATGTATTTCACATAGTTCGCAAGTTGAGCAGCTGGTGCAGCCTTCATATAGCGGCTGGTAAAAATGATTTTAGGCATAACATGTTCCTTCTATGAACTCTTATAGCGCGGCGGGCAGTAAAATATCAATAAATTAAAGCCGTATTTACCATCTCCCTGTTCATCTTCATAATAGTTGCAATCTATATAAAAGTTATCAAAAACAAATGCTGTTACCCGCTTCTCCAGCAGACGTATTTCACGTGTTTTAAAATTCACAATTCCGAGATTGTAATACGTTTCATCATAGCACTCGTCCAACAATGTGTTGAGGCAGCCGGTACAAAGAAACTCGGATACCTTCTCCAAGTCCAAACCGATCCTGCTTTTCATACTGGCCTGCCCAGAATAGTAGCCCCGGCTGCTGTCTGTGCTTCCCCACACGGACATACAGTCTTCTCCTGTTGTCAGCATGTTGAAACTGGAACCACTCCAGCCATTTTTAATTCTTCTGCCATGATCATCATATTCATTGATGCTGATATGAGAAATCCGGAACGTATTTAAGTCAATGATTCCAATGTTATCTTCTCCCCAATATGCTGGCAGCAGTGTCCCCTTCCCCTCTCCGCAGAGCTGGCAGTCTGATGGTGTGGTATCAGAAATATAAACCGGATCCGTAACATGTTCCCGAACGCCAGCGATAGTTGACTCATGTGCCTGTGTTATCTGCCTCGCACATCCAACTATAAAAGCGGTAAGCAACACAAGGCCAACTGCACTTCTTATAAATCTCCGTCCAACCATTTGATTCACCTCCTACTGTGACTTGTTGAACGTGAGTAAGTTACCCTTTTTTATTTCTTTTCTCTTGCCTGTCCTAACTTTCCGAATAATTCCATGCAGTCTTTTGCACCCTGGAAATACAAATAATCTCCATCACGCTCTGACAGTAACTCCATCTTCTCAATGTAAGTTTCTAACATATGTTTCTTCTCTGCCGGAAGCTGTTCCATCAGTGCTTTAACCTCTGTACTCAAGGTCTCCAGTTCAACCAGCAACTCTCGGTCCGATCCTTTGGCTTCGGCTCTCCGATTCTGCAACGCCTCTCTCGCTAACCGGTGGATGATAACCTCCATGCTCTGATTCTGTTCCATGTTGATTCTCCTCTCGCATCATTCTCTTTTACTTTATCGTTACTTAAACTTCCCGTTTTTGATATCGGTAAGCATCCTCAAACTCAATCGCTCCGTTAATCCGCTTCACTTCCTCCACGCATTTTACATGCAGTCTGTGCAGCGCCTCCTCATCTACGTCATGAGAATACGCAATCACATGCACCAGCTTGGACAACTCCACTGCCAGTTTAAAATCCATCCGGGCCAGACGGTTTTCACTGTCATGTACCGTACCGGTGAGAACGGAGGATAATGTCTGAAGCAGATAGTTCTCCGCTTTTCTGGAATGAAGATATCCGATATAAAACTTCACCGCTTCCGCCACGAACTCATTTCTGGACCGGGCACCTGCAAAATCCAGCAGCCCATCGGCCCGGTCTACCAGCTCCTTCTCCATGTAAACGCCTATGCGTACCTTCTTTGTTTCGTCCTTCAGCTCCTCCCCTCCTTCGGTAATCATAAAAATGCCGCAGATTCCTTACACTTACGCCATTTTCTTGCCCTGCCAGCACCAGATTTTCTTCCCCATGCCAACAAAGTATTCAAACCAGAATCCCCGGACGGCTTTGCCGGCCGGTGTTTCCCGGGGTTAGGCTGCGAAAGCAGCATAACCCCTTTAACCTGCACCACTTTCGACCCAATCTGTCCTGCATCTGCCTGCCCATTTCGCCTTCGGTCACAAAGGCCCAACAAGGCCGTCATTCCTGCCAGGGGTATCCCCGTCCCACTCCGCCTGCCAAAGCGGCACAAACGGCCAAATACAGGCTCACGTTCCCAGAATAGACGCTCTATCCCATCATGCCAGGCTGCCGGAGTTCCATCTCCGGCTCGCAGATCTCCACCTCCGATAGGTCAAACTCAGAAAGCGGGTATAATTCATGGGGAAAATCTCCCAAACCGTGAGCCTGCAGATAGGCTACATTGCTGGCATTAATCCCAAGGTCGATCTCAGCTCCTGTTTGGCAGGCGTAGACCTGCTCCACACTGCCATCCTCAAACCGGAGATACATTCCCTCGGTAATCTCATTGCCATGCTTATCCTGATATCTCATACACTGCCCGCCTGTCCCATCTCCTGGCTCGTCTGATTCCTCATGTGGCTCTCTTCCACCTGCCGTCTCGGCCTGGCCGGCTTTGCTGCACCATCCCTGGCAATCTTATCATCCAGGTACTCCCTGGTGGCCTGCGGCACATATTTTTCATACATCTTCTGCAGGTAATCACTCAGCTCCTCCTTCAGATCCGCTTCCTTTTTGCCCATGTGATAGGTCAGGGCATCCAGGCGCTCCGTATTGAAGGTCAATGTCAATGTGGTATTTTTCATCCAGACTTCCCCTTTCATGAATTCTTTATCTGTGGATGTACCGTTTCCCCGTCCGGTTCATTCACCCATGTCTCGTATTCCTGCATGCTGCAATAGCCTCCAAGCATGCCGGCAAATGCCTCCAGCCGGCTGGGCTTTACCCCGGACAATTCCATCTGCAAGCCGTAAAATCCCTGATACACACGCTCTACTTTTGCGTTCAAAACATCGGCCCAAACTTTCTTTCCCGCCTCTGTCAGCGTCCTGGAATCCAGTTCTGCAATGGTATGCGGCACATTATCAACCTCCGTATGCACCAGATGGAGGTTCTCCCAACGGGTACACAGGACATCCTTTAATCTGGGATTCTTTGCATCTGAATCTGCTTCCCGAGCCTCCTTCTCGCCCTCTTCCGGAATATAATTGGGACAGAAATCCAGATAATAATAAATATCGAATCCATCATCCATGCAGTCAACCAGAGATACCTCCGGCCGTTCACTTAGCATGTCCTGCAACAGCTTCCACAAATAAGAATTCTCTGACTGCCCTTCTCCCAGAAGCATTTCTACCTTGGATCGGTCTGTTATCCAGTTACCGGTGGTCGTCATGTTCGTTCCTTCCTCTACAATCTCCTCCACTGCTTTAGCCAGAATCTCATTTACCTTTGAAAGGGAGTCATAACAAAGTGCTGTCGCATCCGGCACATAGGAAGTATATCGGGCATAAGGGTAACCTTCCGCTTCCACCAACACACCATCCCGATGCCCGTCACCCGTCACCAGCATGCAGTAAAACACGCCGCTCTTCTCATCCATATGCATCAACTTTGAATTCTTTTTTATGAATTCATAGGTACCACAGGGGCTATTTAAGAACTGCTCATACTCCTCCTTCGGCAGACGTATCACGGTTTCAATTACTACATCCCGCAGCCGAAAATCCGGCTTGCGTTCAAATGCTGCCTGTATCAATCAATCCCTCCTCTGACAATATTTCCAATCAGAACAGGCCGCCATGCTGTTACCCATAGCGCCCCTGTTCCGATTCATGTTCCGTTTGTTAAAGACCGACCGCCATGATCAGACGTATAGCATCCCGGAAGCCCGCCATGTATAACTCCCGGCATTCCGCCTCAGATATACAGAACTTATCGAGCAGCTGATTGTCCAGCCACTCGTGGTCCTCATCTGACAGGGAATGAAGGATGCGGTCCATTCTGGCCACATGCTCCCTCATCTCTAGATCATAGGTCTTGGACCGGCTCATTCCATATTCATCTCTGACTTCCCGAACACGCTTCTCCATCAATTTTTTGGCCTGTTCTTCAAGCTCACTCATGATTCCTCACCTCCTTGTATCAGCCAACATATCTGATTCCTGTCCACAAGTCGATACCTAAAACTACCAAAGTTTTTCGTTGAATCCAATGAAACTTAAGCGGACGGAAGACGCCCAAACGCATAGAAATGGCTGCGCCAATAGGCAGAATCAATGTTCGCATAACCGATGGGATCCCCGCAGTGCAACATTTGGTTCCCGCCAATATACAGACCGACATGACTGACTGGAGTGGACGAAGCATAAGTTTTTGTGAAGAACACCAGGTCCCCCGGCTTCGCTTCCTCCCTGGGGATTACAGCACATTGGTCAAAGATTCCCTGTGCCGATGTCCTCGGCAGCTGGTACGTTCCGGACTGGGTATAAATCCAGCAGATGTATCCACTGCAGTCAAAGGACGTCTGAGGACTTGAACCGCCCCATCGGTAAGGAAAGCCAATGTACTTGCTTGCCTCCGTAAGCAGTGCCTGGTAGCTGCCGTCTCCCATAGCAGCTCCAGCCATTATTCCTCCCGGAACAGCAGGCCCATAGACTGCCACCGTATAGATTCTCTGGGCATTTGCCTCCTGCTCTGCCCCGATTTCCAGACCCAGGCGCTGCCTGATGTTGGCATACACGGTGCCAAGGTCTGTGATAGGGATGGCTGCCGTATAAGGATCCCCATCCTCATCCTTCCTCTCCTCGTACTCCACGAAACAGTCCACAAACTCTTTCTGTGCCAGGAGGGAAGGCTGTGCGCTGCCAAAATACATGGCATAAAAAACAGATTTTATCCGTTCAATGTCCAGTTCCCCATCCTCCACGTGGTCGATGTCTGCTATCAGATCCTCCAGGGAGGTGAAGCTGATCCGCATGTCCACGATGTACTTCCGGTATTCGTCAGGCACCTGGCTGGAAATAACACCTTCCCGGAATACCAGGTCAACTGCGGACACGTTATGGGAGCTGGTCCCGTCCATAATGCTTAACAGCATGACAATCACTAACACAAAGGGCAGCAGAACCGCGGCCACAACTGAGGCAATCACGGTCCTCCCCCGTTTATCGGTTGCAACAGCTGCTGCCGCCTTGACGGCAAGGAGTGCTGCTGGAGCTGCCATATCTTTTCTCTCCTTTCTCTGCTCTGCTTTTATTCCTTCGCTCTAAGATCACAGGGATGAGACCAGCGCTCCTCAATGTGTCGCTATATCTGTTCCCTATTATACACTATATCGGTATTTATTCAACCGATTGACACGCTGTATATACGCAATAAAGTAGGTTAAACTGTTGATATCGTGTATGAAACGGGGTGAACACATGACAGAACACAACGCAAAGGAAATCGGCCTGCGCATCCGCCGCCAGCGGGAAGCTCTTGGCTACAGCCGGGAACGGCTGGCTGAACTTTCCGAAATATCCAATTCCTTTCTCGCAGATATTGAGCGCGGTGACCGCGGCTTTTCCGTTGCATTGTTGGGAAGACTCGCCCGTGTACTGGGCCTCTCCGCCGACTATATCCTGTTCGGAACCGAACAGGTTACCGATGTCAGCGCCATCACAGACATGCTTTCCGGTCTGGATGGGAAGTATCTGCCGGAACTCAAGGAACTTCTAGGCGCTTATCTTAAAACGATTACGATTGCTGAAAAACAGGGTGATTAACACAAAGGCTGCCGCTTTATAAGCAGCTTTTTTGTTTGCCTTATAAATGAAAACCGTCCATATCGCCAAAGCGCTGCTGGTGATACTGGGAGTTCTCCTGCTCCATCATCTCCTCTGTCCGCTCCAGGGCATGTTCCAGCACAGCCGTATCGAATCCGGCTGTTTGGTACCCCTCCTCGATCACCTTGTAATAA
>PPYE01511665.1_pt1 | contig 21107 bp, 10 predicted proteins | sample 1559881 | NCBI WGS metagenome assembly PPYE01 (sample SAMN08240022, study PRJNA423297) | Human gut metagenome, whole genome shotgun sequencing project.
GATTATAATCTGGTAATAAGCCTTTGACAACTGCATCCGCAACGATTTCTGCAAGTCGTCCACATCCTACAATGACTAACTTTTTCATGCAACAAAGATAATACTTTTATTGGTAAGAGCTTGGATTGGTAATATGGTATTTATTTTCATCAGGTATATATCCGGGAATGGATTTGTCTGATAGAGTAAGACTCATTTTTATTAATGATAATGTAACACATACCCTGTCTGGCTCCTGTTTTTTCCTTATAATAGACTGTTTGTTCCTTTAATTTATGAACTATTTATAGTTAGGTTACGAAGATTTTCTATACATTTGTCCGGTTAATCTCTATCATCTCATACTCACTAAAGTCTATCCGCCCAATGAAAAAGAACTGTCTACTCTGCTTTTTGCTCTTCTTTTCCTGCCATTCAGCTTTAGCTGGTGAAAGCTTGGACTCATTGTTAAATGTGCTTGATAAAACGATTAAGGAAGCCGATACTTATGTGCAAATTAAAGAGAATAAACTCCATGAACTGAAAAAAGAAGCACGAAAGACACCTCCCTTTTCTGTCGAACGCTATCATCTGAATAACGATATTTATCTTGAATATAAAGCATACAGTTCCGATTCTGCACTCCACTATCTGAATGAAAATATGCTGTTGGCACGCCAGTTGAATGACAAAGAGCGGGAACTTAAAATTCAATTGGAGCTATCCTATCTGTTATCCTCCATCGGAATGTATATGGAAGCAGCGGATATACTTAACTCGATTGATCGTCAGACATTGCCATCGTCTCTTTTGGGACATTACTATACTTGTTACGAGCATGTATATTCCGAAGCAGGAGCGGCACAACCCCGATATAAGATGTTTGCTTCCCGCTATGCGAAATTGAGCCATGCATACCGTGATTCCATGCAGGTCACTTTAGACCCGTCCTCGGCTACATACCTGTGGTTGCGTGAGACTCAACTAAGAGAAGCCGGAAAATACGATGAGGCTCTTGAATTCAGTGACCGTCGGCTCGCAGAATCTTCTTTCGGAACACCTCAATATGCACTGGTAGCCTATCAGCGTTTCCGTCTTTTTGAGAGCATGGGCAAGAAAGACGAGCATTTGTATTATTTGGTACTTTCAGCTATATCAGATGTACGTTCCGCCATTAAGGAGCAATCTTCTTTAATGGTACTGGCACAGGAACTGAATAGCAAAGGAGATTTGAAACGTGCCTATGACTATATCAATTTCTCATGGGAAATATCACAATTCTATAAAACGCGGTTGCGGAGCTGGATGAATATCACTCCGCTTTCCATGATTAACGGGAATTATCAGGATATTATCAAGCAACAGAATCGGGAATTACTGATCTATATTACGTGCGTAGCCTTGTTGGCGTTGTTATTGGTGATTGCATTAATCTATATCTACCGACAGATGAAAGCCCTTTCCATCGCCAAAAAAGGATTGCAGGAGGTAAACGAACGGCTTTTCTCGTTAAATGAAGAACTCGAAGAAGTGAACCGTCATCTTCGTTCCACCAATCTGGAACTTTCCGAGTCCAATCTTATTAAAGAAGCCTATATTGCCCGTTTCTTCAAACTGTGCTCTGTATATGTAGACCGTTTGCAAGCGTACAGAAAGCTGGTAAACAAGAAACTGCAACGCGGACAAGTGGCAGAATTGCTCAAAATGACACACCTTAGCAATGACATTGTAACCGTTGAGGTGCAAGAATTATATGCGAACTTTGATTCCGCTTTCCTGCATCTCTTTCCTAATTTTGTGGAATCTCTCAATGCCTTATTATTACCGGAAGAACAAATCGTTTTGAAACCGGATGAATTACTGAATACCGAACTGCGTATTTTTGCTTTGATACGGTTGGGAATAAAAGACAGTTCGCAGATTGCGGAACTTCTGCATTATTCGGTGAATACAATCTATAATTATCGTTCGAGAGTAAAAACAAAAGCACGTGTTTCACGAGACGATTTCGAAGATTTGGTGGCAAAAATCCGTTAATAAAATCTGTGCCCAATCTACCTTTTAATGTGAGCTTGTTTAGAAATAAAATATTAATAATCAGGTGGTTATTTCTTTGAGAGAATTGTAGATTTCCACTTATATTCCCTTTGCTATTTTTTATCGGGGCATTTCCCTCTATTTTTGTCATAACCGAACGGAACGAACAGGTTCCGCCTTCGGGAGTTCCTTTTTTATTAACCTTTATAGAAATACAAATGAAAAATGAATTACTGCATTTTTTTGTTCCGGAAAAAGGAAGAAGAACAAAACGCCAGCCGATAAGCTGGTTATGCTGTTGGGCTATTCTATTGGGAATAGTTTGCAACGCTTGCTCTGACGATGATCCTGTGAAAAAGAATCCTTACCTGCAAGTAAGTACCCGTGCCCTGCTGAAAGAAGTGGTGGAGGTCAAATTCAACAACATTGATGGAAATACCGATATTACTGTCGATTTTGGTGACGGGACGATCAAGGAGGGAAAGGCTGCTAATCCCATCACTTATGCCTATACCCAAAGTGGTGACTACACGTTGCATGTTACGGCAGGTCAGTATGAGGTGCAGAAGAGAATCCGCATCTATAATCTGTTGGCGTTGACGGAGGCAATGAAGCAATTCAGAGAGCCGGACAACAAAAAAGTGTGGGTCATGACGCACCGTGCGCACACGTCGGACAGGACTGTTCCCGAAAATTCAGTCTCTTCCGTAGAAGATGCCATTGATTCGGACGCTGAAGTGATCGAGTGTGATACTCACGTGACAAGCGACGGAGTGGTGGTGGTATGCCATGACCAGACCATCAATGCCACTACGAATGGCACAGGCGACATCACGAAAATGACCTATGCGGAATTACAGAAGTACAACCTGAAAGACCGGAATGGCCGGGTGACTGATGAAAAAATGCCTACTCTGGAAGAGTTTCTGAAAGCAGGCCGAGGTAGAATCTATTACAATCTTGACTACTCTCCGCGCACGGCGACCTCGCAGCAAGTGGTGGATATTGTAATGAAACTGGATATGATGGAATCGGTATTCTTCTACTGTAACAGTGCGCAGAAAGCAGAAGAAGTATTGGGCATTACTCCTAAAGCGCATGTATATACATGGACAGGAAGTCATAAACCGATGATGGGGCTGCCGGGCAATTACTTTGTGCAATACAGCTACCTGACAAACGGGAAAAGTACTCCTTTGGGAAGTTCAATCAATGACGGAATGTTGGCTACGGTAAATATGCTTCCTGCCAGTGGCAGTAGTGTGTCCGAATGGACGTTGAACGAGACTTATCTGGACGAACTCTTGCAAATCTATCCGATGGTATGTATGATACAAACGGATTTACCGGACTTGTTGATTCCGGCATTACAGGCAAGAGGGCTTCGTTAACTTTATCATCTAATATAAAAATCATCTATTTATGAGAAATATTTATTGTAGAACGTGTACCTGTCTGTTAGGTATATTGCTGATGCTGTTTTCCGGCATCCAGGCAAGAGGAGCTTCCTGGGAAGTGCAGCAGGAACGTAAAATATCCGGTACGGTGATCGATGAAAAGGGGGAACCTGTCATCGGAGCTTCGGTGGTAGTTATAGAGACAAAACAAGGTAGCATTACCAATATGGACGGTAAATTCCAGGTGAGTGCTCCGCAGAACGGACATTTAAAAATCTCTTATATCGGTTATGAAACACAAGAAGTGGCTATCAAGGACCGGCAATTACTAAAAATCGTGTTGAAAGAGGAATCCACTGCTTTGAACGAAGTGGTAGTGGTGGGTTATGGTACGATGAAACGGAAAGAAATGACTTCGGCTATTTCGCATGTCGGTGCGAAAGATCTGAATCAAATATCCAGTCTCGATGCTTCCATGTTGTTGCAGGGAAAGGTATCCAGCGTCTCTGTTTCCAATACGGCTTTGGCCGATCCGAATAGTACGGGAAGTATTCAGATTCGTGGTATATCATCACGTAATGCCGGGCTGGGGCCGTTGATTGTTGTAGACGGAGTGCCGGGAGGTGATATGACGAATATTAATCCTGCGGATATTGAATCTATCGATGTATTGAAAGATGGTGCCGCTTCTGCTATTTATGGTACACGGGGTAGTAACGGTGTTATCCTTGTTAATCTGAAAAAAGGAACCCGTGACGGGGAAGTGCATACTACTTACAGTGCTGCTGTCACTTTCAATAAAGCAAAGAAAGAGCTGGACATTATGAATGCGGAGGAATATCGTGCTTATCGTACAGTGTCTAATCCACTTTCCGATATGGGAGCTAGTACAGACTGGTTTGATGCCGTTACCCGTTTGGGAGTGACACACATGCACACGTTAACCTTCTCCGGAGGTAATGCGAGGACCAATTATCGTGTGACAGCTGATTATCGTAAAGCGCAGGGAATCGACTTGCGTTCCGATCGTCGGGAATATGGTGCACGTGCCACTATCAGTCACACAACGAAAGATGGCCTGTTTACGTTTGCTGCCAACATGACTCCCCGTGTCATCGACCGGAACAAATCAGCCAGTGTGTATAGTAGCGTTATTAAGAATAATCCGACGATGCCGGTTTATGATCCCGAATCAGCTAATGGGTACTATCGTTTTCCGTCCGGAGGAGATAGCTCGAATGTTGTTGAACAATTGAACGAGGAAGAAAATGGTACGGAGATTAAATTGCTGGAATGGAATGCTACTGCTGCCGTTAATTTGCTGCCGTTGTTTAATCCTACAAATCCGAACATGGTCTTGAAATCACAGGTTACCATTTCCCAGTATCAGGTGGATAAGTTCAACGGATGGTTCACACCATCTACTTACGGTCCTAATGTGAATTCGGGCGTTACAGGAAAAGCAAGCCGTGATTTTGATAAAAGTACTAATAACAATCTGGAATGGGTGACTAACTTCTCTACACGTATTAAGGATCACCAAATCCGTGCAATGGTGGGTTATAGTTATAATTACGGTGTAAGTTCGGGAATGGGAGCCGAGAACTGGGATTTCTCTTCCGATGGATTGACGTATAATAATCTGGGCTCCGGTCTGGAAGCAGCCAAAGAAGGGAAAACCATGATGAGTTCTTATAAGAATGACCATAAACTAATCAGTTTCTTCGGACGTGTCAATTATGACTGGAAAGAGCGCTACCTGTTTACTTTCTCTTTACGTCACGAGGGCTCTTCCCGTTTCGGTGAGAATCATAAATGGGGTAATTTCCCGGCTGTGTCTGTCGGCTGGCGTATCTCGGATGAAAAATTTATGAAAGGACTTTCATGGATTGACGATTTGAAAGTGCGTTATGACTATGGTGTAACCGGTAATCAGGAAATAGGTAACTACCAGTCTTTGGCTACTTATAAGGCTTATGGCTGGTATCAGTATGGGGGTAACAACTTCCATGTTTGGGGACCGAGTAAGAATGTCAATTCGGAACTTCGTTGGGAGAAGGGACACAACCAGAACATCGGTTTGGACTTCTCGCTTTTCAAACACAAAGTAACCGGTTCATTTAACTATTTCCACCGTAAACAAAGCGATTTGCTCGGTAGCTATTCCGTATCGGTTCCGCCCAATTTGTTCTCTACCATCTATGCCAATGTAGGTACATTGCGCAATACCGGTTTCGAGCTTGATATAACTGTCAATGCTGTTCGGACAAAAGACTTTACTTATAGTTTCACATTAGTAGGTGCTACCAATAATAACAAGTTTGTCAGTTTCTCCAATGATGTGTACAAGGGACAGAAATATTACTCCACCTGTAACATGGCAAACCCCAATAATCCGGGATATTTGCAGCGGATTGAAGAGGGAGAGCGTATCGGTAACTACTTCACATACCGTTATGCGGGAGTGGATAAAAAGGGTGACTGGTTGATTTATGACAAGAAGGGAAATGTAATCCCTGTATCCCAGGGTACGGAAGAAGACAAAGCAGTGACCGGAAACGGTTTGCCGAAATTCACCGGTTCTATGACGCATAACTTCACTTATAAGAACTTCGATTTGACTGTTGCTCTTCGCGGTGCTGCCGGATTTGACATTTTTAACGTGCACGATTTCTATTTCGGATTACAGAGTATGAGTACCAATCAGTTGACCACCGCTTATTCGAAGAATGCACATATCACAACAGGTAAGAATGTGATTACCGACTATTTCATCGAGCCGGGTGATTACCTGAAGATAGACAACATTACTTTAGGATATACAATGAACCTGAATAAGAAGTACATCGAAAAGATACGCTTGTTCGGTACAGCTAACAATCTTTATACGTTTACGAAATTTACAGGTGTAGATCCTTCTACATACGAAGTGAATGGACTGACACCGGGTACTTTCGGAGGAGGATACAACTATTATCCATCTGCTTTCCAGTTTATTTTAGGTTTACAAGTAAGTTTTTAAAAGAAAAACAATTATGAGAATAACAAAATATATTATAGGATTGGGTATGATGGCAGGTACAGTGTTAGGCCTACCGTCTTGTACTGATCTGTCGGAAACGGTGTATGACCAGGTGATGTCCAAGAACTATTATAACACGAAACAGGATGTTATCAATGCTGTCTTCCGTCCTTTTGAACACATGTACTGCTGTATCTGGATACGTCATGAGAATGAAGAACTACCGGCGGACCAGCTGATTACTCCTACTCGTGGTACTTGGTGGTACGATGGAGGACTGTGGGAAATGTATCATCGTCATCAATATGACGATATTAATCAAGGGGACTGGTTGAGTGAATGGGACAACTTTTATGTAGGCATTGGTCAATGCAATATGGTATTGGATGACTTGGCACAGTTGAACCCGTCTAATTTTGGTTTAAGCGACAGTGAATTTGAAAGTTTTAAAGCGCAGCTACGTTGTATGCGTGCCTGGGGCTATCTTCGTCTGTTGAATACACATCGCAACTGCATTCTAACGACCACGTCGGATCAGGCAGTGAACGAACTGCCGGAAAACCGGAAACAAGTTTCTCCGCAGGTGATGTTCGATTTCATCGAGAGTGAATTGAAAGACTACTGTCTGACAGCTTTACCTTCCAAGAGTGGACAATCTGGAAATGGTAGCCAGCAGGGACAGTTCACGAAAGCTGCTGCGGCATCCTTATTGGTGCGTCTCTATCTGAATGCAGAGGTATGGATCGGCCAGGCTAAATGGCAGGAGTGCATTGATATGTGTAAACGTATCATAGGAGGAGAGTTCGGATATTATGCGATTGCGGATAACTGGTATGAACCTTTCGACTGGAACAATGAAATGTGTAATGAGGTGATCTTCGGTTTTCCTGGTTCTTATGGGCTGACCAGCTGGCATCTGCAAAATGACAGAAGGACAGTTTACGGACGTGGTTTACCTTATGGTAGTGCGTATTACCTGAAAATAGAAGGAAACGGTGAACGGAATCCGAAATACGCGCTTTCACCGAGCTATGACAATCAACAGCCACGAGAACTGTTCGACTATGGATTAGGAATGGTTACCCAAAAGTTTGCTAAATATCAGGGGGACATACGTTATAAGCAATATGTGAACATTGGTAACAATACTCGCGAAGGTATGTTCTTCCTCGAAGGTAAGATTGCCAACTCCGCTGTCAGCGGAGGATATGCCAAGAATCCGGATAATCAATATGTGATTTATTTACGTGATCAGGTCGGACGATTCGAAGGGAATGCAGAGTCTGGTTATATCTCCAATCCGGCTTATAAGGAATCTAAATTGGGTAATGGGGACTTCAACTCTGGACTTTACTGCGTGAAATATCCTTTCTATCCGTTTACCGGAGGTTATTATATTGAGTCTGACTATACAGAGATTCGTTTGGCAGAGATTATTTATTCTCAAGCTGAAGCTCTTCTTCGCCTCGGACAGGCGGGTGAGGCTGGTAAATTGCTGAACAGCGTGCGTAAGCGCAACTATGAAAACTTTACAGCGAATATCGCTTACCAGCCGGAAGGGAACGTGGTGCTCGATCTGAAAGAAATGCTAGATGAGTGGGGACGGGAGTTTCTGGCGGAAAGCCGTCGTCGTACAGATTTGATTCGTTTCGGCAGGTATCAGGAGGCATGGTGGGACAAACCAAGGGATGCAGACAATCATTATGAGCTGTTCCCCTTGTCGCAGACACAGCTGGAACAGAATGAATATCTGAAACAGAATCCCGGTTATCCGGATATTTCCCGGTGAAATCGGTGAATTTGCGATTATTCTTATCTAATGTACAAGTTAAAAAAGAAAGAAAATGAAAAATAGATTATTCATAATATCGAAGATATGTATGCTGGCTTTCATGATTCTGTTGGCACAGGGATGCCAGGAAGATTATGAGATGATAGACCCACCTATGATGACGGATTACGATGACGATCTGGACGAAGAAGTGATTATGCAGAAAGGATTGGAGAGTTACTTTGTGACTCAATTCGGTGAAGGTGAGATGGATGGCAGTTCTTGGGAACAGGCACTGGATGCGGCTGGCTTCCGTAAGTTGTTGAGCGGTTCAATCGATCTCTCCAAGAGTACGATTTATATGAGTCAGGGGAAATATATAATGTCCGAAGAGAGTGGGCTTGGTGTAATCGTTCGCAAGGATGTCAAAGCGATTAAGGGCGGATATAGTCAGTTTAGTGAAGGGACGGATGTTTCGGCACGTGATATAGATGCGTATGTGACAGTCATCAGTGGTGATGTGAACGGAAATAAGCAGGCGGATGCCGGTGATTGTGGTTTGTTGCTTGTCAAGAAAGGGCATATAGCTATTGAAGGGGTTACTTTTCAGTATGGATATGTATCTGAAGCAGATGCCAGTGCTACCGAATGTGGTAGTGGAATTTATGTGAGTGGCAGTGCCAGTGATACTTCTATTGAGTTGACCGATTGCGTGATTAGAGATTGTAAGTCGGGAGTAACGACTTCTGCCAAGCAGGGTGGTCCGGCTGTTTTTGTCTTGTCGGGACAGGTACGTTTGAATAAGGTAAGCTTGTTGGACAATACGGCTGCAGGTCGTGGAGGAGCTGTTCGTTGTAGTAGCAAGACGGCGGTGGTATTTATGAATGGCTGTCTGCTGAAAGGTAATTCTCATAACGGTTCGTGGGGAAATGGTATTCAGATGTCGGAAGGACATATTTGTATAAACAATACCACGCTGATAGAGAATATGGGGACAGGTGCCGCTTTGAATGGAGGAGGTAGTATACTGCTGACTAATAATACAATCATTGGAAATGCGAATGATAGTCATGGGGCTGTGCGCTGTGAGACGGGAGTTGGCGGTGATACGAAGTTTATTAATAATTTGTTGATTTCAGAAAATCCTTCGGCTCCGAGTTTTAATCTGAATGGTATTAACTTTGAAGCTTTCTCGAAAGGATATAATGTGTATCAGCGTGTGACGGGGATAACGATGAGTGCATCCGATACGGCTTATCCTAATCAGGTGAACGGTGCGCTGAATGAGGAGGGAGTGTATGTGTGGGATCTCAATCAGATTGGTTCGGTAAAAGGATATGCTACCAGGCAGGCAGTAATAGAAGTTGCGAAAAGCTTTAACCCGGTGGCTTCGCCTATTACTAATTTGGGAGAAGTGTTTGTGGAATGGATCGGTGAAGATGCTTTCGGAATAGACCAGCGGGGAGTGACTCGTAATACCAATAAGATGCAGGCCGGTGCTTATGATGCTGTTCTGGCCAATTAAACCCTAAAACGACTGTAACATGAAGAAAATATTTTATATAATAGCCTTGGGTGTCGGACTAGCCGGATGCTCAAATAATGAGGATGAATTACTGTCAACGGGTAGTTTTCCCGAAGACCATGTAATCCGTATCATTACAGAAGTAAATGAACCTTTGTCGCGTGCAGGGTATGACGTAACGAATCTGGAACGTTTCGGATTGATGATCCGGAATAGCGAGAATGCTGCTTATAACTATCATAAGCAAATGGTTAGTTCCGGAAATGCCTGGAGTACGTCCGACGGTCAGCAGATGCTTTGGGATGCGGAAAGAACGCCGGTGACGATGATAGCGTATGCGCCTTATATGAGTGAAGCTGCTCCGGATGCCTCTTTGGTAGTCAATGCTCTTACCAATCAGACTACTGAAGAGAATGTGAAGTCCTCCGATTTTTTGTTGATGAAAGCAACAGTCGACCCGGAGCAGGATTTAACTGCGGATGGAAAGCTGAAAATCTCTTTGAGTCATGCCATGAGCAAGTTGCTTATAAAAATCACAGTCAATGGAACGACAGATGCTGCGATGAATAAGTTAGGGGATATGTCTATCAATGGGGCTGTTGTTAATGGCATTTGTGATTTGTCGGCAACGGTTCCGATAGTTGTTCCTGCGCCAGATGCGGTAGTGGCTACTGTGGCTCCCTATAAAGGGACGGAATCTTGCGAATGTATTCTGCCTCCGCAAAAAATAGCAGAGGGCTTCTCTGTGAACTTCAGCTATGATGGAAAGCTGTATATCTGGACTGCAAAGGAAGCCATTGAATTGGAAAAAGGAGTGGAACATACCTTGACGCTCAATGTAAACACAACTGTCCGATTGGCTGCTAAGATGGCAAGAAATTGGGCAACCGGACAACTTATCGACCGGAATTAAAGAAGGAGGAGATAAACAATGAAGATTACAAAACTGATATTGGCTGCGTATTTACTGACGAGTATGGCGGCCTGTGATACGGATAAGAATATAGCTATGTACGGCGAAGATTCCGGTGCTATTCAGATTGAAGCTGCTATTAATACTGCCTTTACCCGCAGTAATCCCAGTGCGGCAGGAGATCAGCAGAAACAATTTAATGAGGGTGATGAGATTCAATTAAGTTGTGAGGATGGGTATTTGAATTATGTACTTTCGGAAGGAAAATGGGTGCCGACCGATAATTATTATTTAAGATGGGGTGCGGAACCGGTAACTTATTCGGCTTTTTATCCGGTAGTGAACGGAGCCAGTACGGCTAATTTTACACTTCCCACAAACCAGCAACGTTTGGAAAACCTGGCTAAGGCCGATTATATGACGTGTACCGTAGAGAATGCAACAGACGACGGATCCCGTATTCTTCGTCTGGGTATGAACCGGAAAATGGCAAAAGTGATTATGACGCTTGCAGATGTAGGCGGACAAGCTAAGGTTCAGGGAGTAAAGATTGGTTCCTATCAGGGATATACAAACGGGGAAGTGGTATCGGGTACTTCTTTAATATCCCCTTTCATTACAGTTCCCGAAGGTGGTAAGGCAGGACAGGATGGTTGTACGTACACTGCCATTGTGGCTCCCGGAAAAGCCGGGACAACTTCTACCTTTGTTTCTTTGAACTATTTGGGCGAAGATCTGGTGCTGCCCGGTATACCGGAACTGAAATCTGGAAAGTGTTATGAATTCACATTAAAAGTGGAAGGTTCGATCATAACTATCAGTGAACCGATTGTTTCTCCGTGGGATAGCGGTACTTTGCCGGGCGGAGATGCGGAAGAACTTCAACTGGCCGCTTACTATGTGAAAGAGCAACCTGCTGGAAATGCGACCGGTATGGATTGGGATAATGCAATGGGAGTAGATGCGTTACGCAACTTATTGCAAACGAATAGCAATAGTGAAATTTCCAATGCTAATGCAGCCAAACTGGATGGTAAGAAGATTTATGTAGCTGCAGGCTCTTATGAGATTGTGAAAGAAAACTCTGGAGTGAAGATAGAATATAGCGGTTATAGTAAGCAAGTGGAAATAACGATTGAAGGCGGATATGATCCTTCAAGCACGGGAACAGATTTAACGAAACGTGACGTTGCTAAATATACGACTGCTTTTGTCAGAAATACCAGTAGTGGAGCATCTGCGACGTCTAACTCTTTATTAGTATTGGGTAATCAGATAAATATTATTTTCGATGGCTGTACTTTCAATGGACAATATGAATTGAGCGATGCAGGAAGTGTTCGTGCCGTATTTGTTGCGGCAGGTGGAGGTGACGCAACCCTGCAATTGAATAATTGTGTCATAAAGAATTTTAATCGCGGAAGCGATGGTGGAACAGATGGCGGAGCAGCTGTTAAAGTATCAAAGGGAAGAGTCTTGTTAAATCAGGTGGAAGTGGTGAGCAATAAAGCGACAGGGCGGGGAGGAGCCATCACTACTACCGCAGCAAATAGCTTCCTGTTTATGAATAATTGTTTGTTGCATGAGAATTATGCACCAACCGCTTGGGGAACTAGTATTCATGCCGGAAATGGATATGTCTGCATGAATAATGTAACCGTACTTGGCACGGCAGCTACAGGAGGAAATAGCATCACTGTCAACGGAGATGCCTACTTTATGCTTGCCAATACTACGATTGTTGGAAATTCGGGCAATCCGAATGGTGTCTTCCGTGCAGGGAAAAATGCTTCTCTTGTGGTCAACTCTTTATTTGCCAAAGGAGCTGGAAACAGAACTATTTATGCAGGTAATATCACTTCCGGTGGATACAATGTATATCAGGCGGCAGATGCCGGTTGGGGAGCAGTTGCTACGGATACGGATTATTCATCTCAAACTCTTCCAGCTGCTACTTTAACGGATGGCGTTTATCAATGGACTGTGACCGGGGTTATTGACGAATTTGCAACCAGACAGGCTGTGATAAATGCAGTGAAATCCTTTGATGCGACTGTGGGACAGCAATTTGTGGACTGGGTTGGTGAAGCCGGCTTTGGAGTAGACCAGCGTGGAGCAACCCGTAATGTCAACAAGATGCAGGCTGGTGCTTATGATGCAGGACTGTAACTGTGACCAAGATATAATAGGTTTTGAATTAAGTAAGAAGATTAAATAACAAATGAAAGATATGAAGAAAAGCAAGTTTATAGTGCTTTTGTTACTGTTCTGTCTGCAGCCAGGTTTCCTGGCTGCACAACGGGCGGAGCTCATTCGCAAGGATGTGTTAAATCCGCACTTAGATAAGGTTTTAGTGGTGGCGCATCGCGGAAATTGGAGTATTGCCCCCGAAAACTCTTTGGCGGCTATCGATAGTGCTATTCAGATGAAAGTGGATATTGTAGAGATAGATATCCGTAAGACGAAAGACGGTGAGTTGGTTCTCATGCATGACGATACGGTAGATCGCACTACTAATGGTACAGGAAAAGTAAAAGATAAAACGTTGGCTGAAATAAAGCAACTCCGGTTGAAAGATAAGGATGGTCAGTTAACGGAACATACTGTTCCTACTTTGGAAGAAGCATTATTGGCAGCCAAAGGTCAGATTATGGTTAATCTGGATAAGGCCTACCCTATTTTTGATGATGTATATATTATATTGAGGAAAACCGATACTGCTGATTTGGTTATAATGAAAGGTGCTCAACCGGTGGAGACGGTGAAGCGGGAGTTCGGCTCTTATCTGGATAAGGTGATTTATATGCCTGTCGTAACGATTGATGAGGAAAAATCGATGAAGGTTGTCGAGGATTATATGGAACAGTTGCATCCGGTTGCTTTTGAGCTTTGTTACAGAAATGCTTCTAGCCCGGTACCTGCCGAAATGGAACGCAGGCTGGCAGGAAAAAGTCTGATCTGGTATAATACTTTGTGGGCTTCTCTGGCAGGCGGGCATGATGATGAGGCTGCAAAGAAAGATCCGGATGCTAGTTATGGGTATCTGATAAACAAGTTGGGAGCACGAATCCTTCAAACAGACAGTCCGGCTTTTATGCTCAATTATTTGAGAAGTAAAGGATGGCATGACTAATCACTAAGGCTAAATTTATGAATGATATAAAATTTTCTTTATGGACAGTAGGGTGGCTGTGCATCCTATTCTTTGCAGGCGGTTGTAAATCGACGAATGATTCGGGAGCTCCGATTTCTTTAACTTGGGAGATGGGAAACTACGATGAGAATGGTAAATATTATGAAAATTCATTTGTACTGAAGAATATATCAGATACTCCTGTTGGAAAAGAATGGGAGATTTATTATTCGCAGTTTCCCCGTACTATCCGGCAGGATGCTTCGTCACCGGTTAGAGTGGAGCAAGTGAATGCAACTCTTTTTAAAATGTATCCGGGAGAGGGATTTATCTCATTAGCTCCGGGAGATTCATTGAAAGTGATTTTCCAGTGTGATGGGGAAGTGCCAAAGAATTCGCATGCGCCCGAAGGAAGCTACTGGGTGAGCCAGTCGGGAGCATCGAAAGGTAAGCCACTTCCTGTAACATTGAATAACATACCATTACCTATGACGGAATGGCAAAGAACGATTGCTCGGAAAACGTACGAAACAAACCTTCGTTTAAACAATGCGAATACTCCGGAGTTTCGTTCGACGGATATAATACCTTCCATAAAAAAGGTGATTACTACCGGAGGTAATATCTTGTTAGAAAAACAACTAGCTTTGACTTTTCATGAGGATTTTGCCAATGAGGGAAAACTGTTAAAAGAAAAACTTTCCGGATGGTATGGCTTGGAAGTAGTGCCGGAAGCTTCGGTAACCATTACTCTGGATTACCTTTCTGACAAGAAGAAAGCAGTTAATGAGGAATATTATGAGTTGAGCATTGCCGGTCAGCAGATCAGGATTAGCGCTACTACTCCACATGGTATTTTTAACGGAGCGCAGACCCTGTTGGGGTTACTGAAAGGGCAGGAAAGCCCATTCCGGTTGGAAGCAATGTCTATAGTGGATTATCCGGATTTATTATATCGGGGACAGATGTTGGATATTGCCCGGAATTATACAACGGTGGATCACTTGAAGAAACTGATTGATATTCTCTCTTCTTACAAACTGAATGTGCTCCAGTTCCATTTCTCGGATGATGAAGGTTGGCGACTGGAAATTCCGGGGTTAGAAGAACTGACTGCCATTGGGTCACGGCGAGGACATACTACCGATGAAAAAGATAGGTTGTATCCGGCTTATGATGGTGGATATGATCCGTGTGCCGCTACATCGGGAAATGGTTACTATACCCGGGAGGAATTCATTGATTTATTGCGATATGCAACCGAAAGACATGTGCAGGTAATTCCGGAAATAGAATCTCCCGGCCATGCGCGTGCGGCGATTGTAGCAATGAATGCACGTTATCAGAAATACATCGATACAGATCCGGAGAAAGCAAAGGAATATCTTTTGAGTGACTTGCAGGATACTTCCCGATATGTTTCCGCACAGGCCTATACGGATAATGTTATGAATGTAGCCTTACCTTCCACTTACCGTTTTATGGAGAAGGTGATTCAGGAAATAGTGAGTATGTACAAGGAAGCGGATGCACCACTGACCACCATTCATTTAGGCGGTGATGAAGTGGCTAAAGGGGCATGGATGGGATCACCCTTATGCAGAACGCTCATGGAAGAACAGGGAATGGAAAAGGCACATGATTTGGCCGAATATTTCATTACCCGGGTGGTTGATTGTTTACAACAGTATAATTTATCCTTTAATGGCTGGCAGGAAGTAGCTTTGGGGCATAAGAAAGATACTCATACTTATTTGTCTCAACACGCAGCCGGTATCAATTCGTGGAAGACTGTTCCCGAATGGAAAGAGGATGAAATTCCTTATCAGATAGCCAACAACGGTTATCCGGTTATTCTCTGCAATGTGAATAATTTCTATCTGGATTTGGCTTATGATGCTCATCCCGATGAACCGGGACATTTCTGGGGTGGATACGTGGATGAATCCAAAGCATTTTCCATGCTTCCATTCGATGTCTATCGTTCTTCCCGTACGGATATGGCGGGTAATCCGGTTGAGATCAGTTCCGCAGGAAAAGGAAAAACGGCATTGACTGCATCCGGCAGGAAACAGATAAAAGGCGTACAGGCCCAACTGTTTGCCGAAACAATTCGAGGATTTCAATGGGTAGAATATTATATGTTCCCTAAAGTGATGGGACTGGTAGAACGTGGCTGGAACGCGCATCCGGATTGGGAAGTCCTCTCCGGAGCAGCAGAGCAACAGGCTTTTGACCGGGATCTGGCACTATTTTATGAGAAAATCAGTGTAAAGGAAATGCCTTATTGGAGCCAGTTAGGGGTAAACTTCCGTTTACCTCATCCCGGACTCTTCGTCAGAGACGGACTTCTGTATGCGAATACTCCTATCGAAGGAGCACAGATACGCTATACGACGGATGGGACTGAACCGACGATTGATTCGATGCTATGGGAGGCCCCTATAACCTGTCAGCCTGCTGTTGTAAAAGCAAAACTGTTTTATAGGGATAAGCAAAGTGTAACCAGCTGTTATTTACAGTAATTAGTGGAATAGTATAATAGATGTACTTTTAATTTCTATCTGTTTTATTCTTTAAAATACGAAGATTTTCTCTACATTTGTCTTTATTAGTCTTGTAATCTTCTATTAAAGTTTAATACTCCGATGAAAAAAAAGTACCTGTTGTTTCTTCTACTTCTCTCTTTCCCACTATATACCTGGGCTGGTAAGACGACCCTGGACTCATTGTTGAATGTGCTTGATTTGACGATTCGGGAGCATGAGACTTATGTGGTTCAACGTGAATCGCGTATCAGACATCTTAAAGAACTGACACACGGAATAGAAGTTAATTCTGTGGAACATTATAACCTGAATAGTCAGATATACAAAGAATATAAAGCCTTTATTTGCGACTCTGCAATCTATTATTTGAATGAAAATATACAGATTGCGGAGCGCTTGCATGATATAGACCGGAAGATAGAAAGTCAGTTGCAGCTTTCATTATTATTATCTTCAACGGGAATGTATACAGAGTCTATTGATGTTTTAGAATCGGTAGACCGGCAGAAGGTCGTATCCCGTTTAATAGCTGATTATTACACTTGCTTTGATCATGTGTATGGCGAATTGAGCGTTTATACCCAGGATAAAACTCTTTCAGGACATTACTGGACCATTTCGCAGGCATATAAAGATTCTTTATATGCCATATTGCCCCCTGAATCGGAAGAATATCTGATGATGCGCGAAGCATTGCTTCGTGACCAGCATCAGTATGAGGAAGCCCTGAAAGTGAATGACCTCCGGCTGGCAGAAACAGAAGTGAATACTCCACAGTATGCATTGGCCACTTACCATCGCTCTTTGATTTATAAATATAGTAATGATAATCTGGGAGAGAAACAGAATCTTTGTCTTTCTGCCATATCCGATATTCGTTCTGCCATTAAGGACCATGCCTCGTTATGGATGCTTGCCCAACTACTTTACGAAGATGGTGATATGGAACGGGCATATCAATATATGCGTTTTTCCTGGAATGCGACGAAATTCTATAATGCCCGTCTGCGTAGCTGGCAGAGTGCGGATGTGCTTTCGTTGATTGACAAGACCTACCAAGCTATGATTGAAAAACAGAATGACCGTCTGCAACAGAATCTACTGCTTATCACCGCATTATTGGTACTATTGATTGTAGCTTTAGGCTATATCTACCGTCAGATGAAAAAGCTGGCGGATGCAAGAAATCATCTCCAGGTGGCTAACGGACAGCTGAATGGATTGAATGAGGAATTGAGACAAATGAATAGCTGTCTGTCTTCTACCAATATCGAACTTTCGGAGTCTAATCAGATTAAGGAAGAGTATATTGCTCGTTTTATCAAGCTGTGTTCTACCTATATCAATCGGCTGGATGCTTATCGGCGTATGGTGAATAAGAAAGTATCTGCCGGACAGATTGCAGAGTTATTAAAGATAACGCGTTCGCAGGATGCTCTTGATGAAGAACTGGAAGAGTTATATGTGAACTTTGATACTGCTTTCTTGCATCTCTTCCCCGATTTTGTGAAAAAGTTCAATGACCTCTTACAGGAGAATGACCAGATTGTATTGAAAAAAGATGAGTTGCTGAATACCGAACTACGAATTTTTGCTTTGATACGTTTAGGCATTGAGGATAGTTCACAAATTGCGGAGTTTCTTCGTTATTCAGTGAATACAATTTATAATTACCGGGCGAAAGTGAAGAACAAAGCCCGTGGGTCGAGAGAGGATTTTGAAGATTTAGTACGGAAGATTCGCTAACTAAGACTGTAAACTAACCACTTTTTTAGAGATACTTATTGTGCGCAAATTGCTGGTAATAAATGGATTATCATTTTGGGTAATCCACTTATTGACCCCTCCTTGTTAGCTCGCCTCAATTTCTTTATACTTTTGACCTGTGCTTCGAAAGCAATGAGAATAGCTCCATTGCAGACGAACTTTATTATTAACTTTTAAATTAGTACGCATGAAAAAGAACAGGCGAAAAATCCTTTCGGGGAGTCGCAAGATTTTCTTTGCTATCTTGGCAATGTTTTTATCTTTGAGTGCATCCGAGGAAGACAATGAAGTGCTTGATGAGGTGGTGGTCATCGGTTATGGTTCGGTAAAACGGAAAGATGTGACGACTGCTATTTCTTCCGTATCCACCAAAGACTTGGATATGCGCCCTATTGTTTCTGCAGGACAGGCTATTCAAGGTAAAGCGGCCGGTGTGTCGGTGGTTCAGCCTAATGGTACGCCGGGAGGTGAAATGTCTATCCGTGTACGTGGTACAACTTCAATGAATGGTAGTAATGATCCGCTGTATGTAGTAGATGGAGTGCCTGTAGACAATATCAAATTCCTTTCTCCGAATGATATTGAAAGCATGCAGATTTTGAAAGATGCTTCTTCGGCATCTATTTACGGCTCTCGTGCTGCCAATGGAGTGATTCTTATTACTACGAAAGCTGGTGCTGCCGGAAATGCAAAGGTTTCTCTGACAGCTCAGTTCGGATTGAACAAAGTGTCTGATAAAGTAGAATCCTTGAATGCGACACAATATAAAGAGTTGCAGGATGAAATCGGACTGGTATCTTTGCCGGATGGATTGCCCGACCGTACCGATTGGTTTGATGAAACGTATACAACAGGAAAGACCCAAAATTATCAGGTAGCCGTGTCCAATGGCAATGAAAAGATGAAATACTATCTCTCTGCAGGTTATCTGAAAGAACAGGGAGTGTTGGATATCTCTTATTACAAACGTTATAACTTTCGTGTAAATCTTGAGAATCAGGTTCGCAAGTGGCTGACAGTAAGTGCCAATATCTCTTATTCGGATTACGCAAGTAATGGAGGAGGTGCAATGGGAACAGGTGCAGACCGTGGAGGAGTTATTCTGGCAGTGATTAATACACCGACCTATGCACCTATTTGGGATGCTTTAAATCCTGACCAGTATTACAATAATTTCTATGGTGTAGGTAATATTACCAATCCATTGGAGAATATGGCACGTGCAAAAAATAATAAAGATAAAGAAAACCGTTTGTTGGCATCCGGTAATGTCTTACTGACCCCTTTCCCTGATTTGAAATTTAAGTCTACTCTTACTCTTGACCGTCGTAATGCTGTTAACACAACGTTCCTGGATCCTATCTCTACTACTTGGGGACGTAACCAGTATGGGGAAGCTTCGGATAACCGGAATACAAATACTGTGTTGACATTTGATAACGTGTTGACTTATAATAAGAATTTCAAAAAACATGGTTTGGAAGTAATGGCAGGCTCTTCATGGACGGATTCAGACTATTCAAATAGTTGGATTAACGGGTCGCATTATCGTAGCGACCAGATTCATACTTTGAATGCTGCCAATAAAATATCCTGGGATAATACAGGTACAGGTGCCTCTCAATGGGGGATTATGTCATTCTTCGGACGTATAGCCTATAATTTCGACAGCAAATATCTGCTGACGGCTAATCTCCGCGCTGACGGTTCTTCTAAGCTACATCCCGATCATCGTTGGGGAGTATTCCCGTCCTTCTCTGCTGCTTGGCGTATTTCTTCGGAAAAGTTTATGAAAGACCTGACATGGATTGATGACCTGAAACTACGTGGTGGTTGGGGACAAACTGGTAATCAGTCGGGTATTGGTGATTATGCTTATTTGCAACGTTACAATATCGGTCGTATCGAATGGTTTAAGAAAGGTGAGGAAGGGGATAAGACTGATTATGCAAACGCTGTTCCTACTATCAGCCAAGCAAATTTACGTACCTCTGATTTAACTTGGGAAACTACCACACAGACCAATATCGGTTTGGACCTGACAATATTGAATGGTCGGTTGACATTCAATGCCGATTATTACTACAAGAAAACGAAAAACATGCTGATGAATGTATCATTACCGGCCGGTGCTGCAGCAGCCACTTCCATTGCCCGTAATGAAGGTGAAATGATTAATAAAGGTTTTGAGTTTTCTATCAGTTCGAAGAATTTTCGTGGTGGAGCATTTACTTGGGATACGGATTTTAATATTTCCTTCAACCGGAATAAATTGACAAAGCTCGACTTGCAGAAGGTCTATTATGATGCGAAGACGGCGAGTGTAGTCAATGACTATGTGGTGCGTAATGAGCCGGGACGTGCTTTGGGAGGTTTTTATGGCTTTATCAGTGATGGTGTAGATCCTGAAACCGGTGAACTGATGTATCGTGACTTGAATAATGATGGAAAGATTTCCTCTTCCGACCGTACCTATATCGGTGACCCTAATCCGGATTTCACTTATGGTATGACAAATACATTCTCTTGGAAAGGTTTCAACTTGAGTATCTTTATCCAGGGTTCTTATGGAAACGATATTTATAATGCCTCACGGATTGAAACGGAAGGTATGTATGACGGTAAAAATCAGTCGACACGCGTATTGAACCGTTGGAAAATTCCGGGACAGATAACAGATGTGCCTAAAGCTAATTTCAAACTGTTAAACTCTACTTACTTTGTGGAAGACGGTAGCTATCTAAGATTAAAGGATGTCTCCTTGTCATACAACGTTAAGGGCAAACTCTTAAAAAAATGGGGAATTACCCGCTTACAGCCTTACTTCACGGCTACTAACCTGCTGACATGGACCAGTTATTCGGGAATGGACCCGGAAGTAAACCAATGGGGAAACAGCGGTACGGTACAAGGCATTGACTGGGGTACTTACCCGCATTGCAGATCATACGTGTTTGGTATTAATGTTGAATTCTAATGAAAGGAAAGATTATGAAACTAAGAACTATATTTTA
>PPYE01107722.1_pt1 | contig 21103 bp, 15 predicted proteins | sample 1559881 | NCBI WGS metagenome assembly PPYE01 (sample SAMN08240022, study PRJNA423297) | Human gut metagenome, whole genome shotgun sequencing project.
TACCCCGTGTAAGTACCCGTGCAACAGTGCCTGCGGGAGTCTATTTCCGGCTGATTGTTTTCCGGAAGTCCGGAAGTGAATATGTCTTCCAGTCGGCTGCCGATTACACCTCCAATGGTACGGGCACTCCTGTACTCAAACAAGGGAGACTGCTGACACGCTCCGGAACGATACGTGTGGTGGGTTACTCCTTTAATACCACTACAGCTGCCGACTTGGGAACTATGCCTTCCACGTATGCCTACAACAGCAGCACAGTGTCTATCCCTAACATGAGCAAGGACTTCATGACCTTCGATTCCGGAGATATAACGAATGTAAATAGCCTCAGCCACAATCTTCCGGTGAGTTTCAATCAGAAGTTGTGCAAACTGACAATTACCATCAGTCCTACCGGATTTCCAAGCAATACGATCACCAATTGCACGGGTGTATATGTAAAGCAAGGGGGAAACTCCACATCATGGAAGATCGGCCCTTCGACCAATGTGGTGGCCGCCAACACGAATAATACGGCGGCATTCAGTCCGAGCACGACCCTAAGTACAACCATACGCATGGTTCCGTTTGCAGGGGCCAGAACGATAACAGTGCATTTCAATACACTGACGGTAGGCGGACGGATTGTGAACAACAACACCGAAATCACGTCCACCCAAAGCGTACAGTTGAAGGAAGGGAAAAGCTATACACTAAAAATACAGTTTAAAAAGGGACCCGGCATCAATGTGTTGGAGAGTGATATAAACCTTACAGGTAACGGGTGTACGGCTCAGGATAAGAAGGATCTGGCTAAATTAATATGGGCGGACGGGAATCTGAAATCAACAGGAAATTCTAACTATGTGTGGACCACTTCAACAGATAGAGGTTATTACTATACTTGGTATAGTACTTACACAGGAAATACAAGCCAAAATAATACCGATCCATGTTCGAAACTTAACGTTTCAACTTATGGAACCGGGTGGCGTACACCGTCGCGAAACGAACTAACCAAGTTATCTCGGTGTACAAATAAGGCAAAAGTAAATAATGGAATGTGGTTTATGAATAGTTCCAAGGGGCTCTTTCTGCCATTAGCTGGACATATGCCTAATACATCTGGAGCCAGTACTGGTGGTAATGCAGTAGTGAACGGTAATCGCGATGGTAATTATTGGTGTACAGAGAAATATTATCGTTTTTTGTTTGGAACAAATGGACATATAGTTTCTGATGCTGGTTCTGGTACCTTTGGATGTTCTGTCCGTTGCGTAAAAGGTACCAAACAATAATATTCACTTTTAAACTTAACAAATCATGAAAACCGAACTCAAAGGCTGGCTTGCGGACAATACCGTAACCACCGACAACAAAGAAGACAAAATCCTGGTATTGGAAAGTGCCGGGAACCTGGCGCTATCCGATGTACTGGATGAAATGAAGAAAGAAGATACCGGCTTGCGGGCAGAGACTTTAAAGCATGCCGTCGATCTCTTTCAGCGTACGGTATCGGAATTGGTACTGAACGGATACTCTGTCAATACGGGGCTATTCCGTGCCGTACCACAGTTTCGCGGGGTAATAGACGGCGGAGTATGGAATCCCGAGAAAAATTCTATCTATGTTTCCTTCAATCAGGATAAGGATTTACGTGAAGCTATCGCACGGACCGGCGTAAAAATCCTAGGAGCCAAAGGCGATTCAGCCTATTTTATCGGTGGTGAAGACGCCGCCACCCGTGCTACGGACGGTAGTGCAACTGCGGGACGTAACTATCGTCTGCAAGGAAAGAATATTAAAGTAACTGGTACAGATCCTGCCGTAGGTATCGTCTTGATTGATGAAAAAGGCACGGAAACGAAGCTACCGATGGATATGATAGCAGTAAACAACCCTTCGGCCGGCACATTTCATATCGTCCCGCATTGAGAAAATTCAATGCGGGACAATTTTGTATAATGTGTATACAGCATTGTCTACGGATCGTATACTACTCTATATACGTACCGTATACAGAGTTGCATGCGGTGCGTAGACAGAACGATCTGTTTCCCATATTCAGTTAGCCACCATTGCCTCTGTCGGAGTGACCCCATAAAGTGTACGGAAACATTTAGTGAAATAGGCGGGCGAAGTAAAACCGGTCATATAAGCTATCTCACTGATATTATACTGCCGGGCTTTAAGCAAAAGCATTGCTTTATTGAGCCGGTAATTCCTCAGGTAATCGGTGGGGGAAACCCCGAACAGTGTTTTCATCTTCCGGTATAGGTGCACCCTCGACAATCCCAAATGTTCACTCAGGTCTTCGATGCTGAAATCGGAGTTTTCATATTGCGTGTCGACAATGCTCAGCAGCTTGTCCCTGAACAACTCGTCTACCTTCATCAGTTTGCATACCTCCACATTGTCCATCGTACCGGCCCGGAGATTCTTCATATAAGCTTCCTTCATCTTCTGCCGTTCCGAAATCATGTTGATGATACGTATTTTCAGGAAGTCGATGTTGAAAGGTTTGGGAATATACTCGTCTGCCCCCTCAGCAATGCCGTAGATGCGCTGGCTGTCTTCGGACAAGGCTGTCAGCAGTATGATGGGGATATGGCTGAAAGCAAGATCATTCTTCACCCGGTTAACCAGCTGGAACCCATTCATACCGGGCATTAATACATCGCTCAGAATCAGGTGAAAAGCATCACCCTGTCCCAACAAGTCCAATGCTTCATTACCATTACCTGCCACTTCTACCTGAAAATTGGCGGACAGCTCTTTCCGTAAGCTATATCGTACATCGGGATCGTCTTCCACGACCAGGACGTGGTAATCATAGGTTTTAGAAAGCATTTCGTTGACCACCGTCGTATCCACCTCCATATCGTGATAACTGAGATTGAAGCGATCGGTCTCTTCCAGTATATACTCGTGTGTATAGTGAGCGATATCTTTATAAAGCCGGACGCTGAATAAAGTATACTCTCCGGGTTGACTCTCTGCACGGATTTCACCGTCATGCAGGTCGACATACTCTTTTGAAAGATTGAGTCCAATGCCAAAGCCTACTGTACCGAAAGTCTTATTACCGGTATAGAAGCGTTCAAACAGGTGTTCCATACTCTCTTTTGAAATTCCCCGCCCGTGATCCTCCACTTCCAGCAGGACAGTTTCCGCTTCACCGGTAATCCGGACAGAAATATCTCCCCCACTATCCGAATATTTAAAGGCATTCGAAATGATATTTACCAACACCTGCTCTATCTTATTGACATCTATGTAAATGTTCAGTTCGTCAATATTGGTAGAGAACCGGTAATGAATCTGCTTCTCTTCGGCAATACCGGTAAAGTAGTCGAAAACTTCCCTTACCATACCGATCAAATCTACCTGACGCAAAATCAATTTCATCTTATCGTTGTCGATTCTTCGGAAATCGAGTATCTGGTTGACAATCCTGTAGAGCCGGTCTACATTCCGTTTCATCAAAGCCACGTCTTCTTGAATAGAAGGATCAAGCTTGGAGTTCTTTATCAATTTATTGACCGGTCCAAGTATCAGTGTAAGAGGAGTACGGATTTCATGGGAGATATTGGTAAAAAATTGTAGTTTCTGGTTGGAGATATTCTCAATCTGGCTATTCTTGACAGCCAGTTCTTCTTTTTGAGCTTCTACAAGCTGATTTTTATCATGCAGTTCTTTATTCTTATTTTTAACCCGGAGGTTCATGTACATTACATATCCCAGCAAAGGGATAATGAGCAACATCAATGCCAAAATCAGGATAGTAGAGTTGCGCAGGAACTTGAAACGAGACAATAAATTATCTTCTTCCTGCTTCTGCCGGTTGATTCTTTTCTGGTAGTGGTTGAGTTGTTCGGACTGTGCCAAAATGGTCTTCGCATTCCCCCGATTGATAATGGCAGTGTTCAATACATAGTTTTTCTTCACCTTTTCTCCATTAATAATCTGCATGGCCACCTGAATGGAAATAGCACCTCCGGTAGGGTACTGGAACGAGGCTTCCAACTTCTCATCGGCTACGGCTTGCAATCCGGCACCGTCACCATATACCCCGTCGATACCTATAAACCGGATACGTTTGCCGGACACGGAATCACGCTTCATGATGACGTCCCGGGCAGCAAGCGCCATCACGTCGTTGTGGGCATAGACCAGATCGATGTCGGCAAAAGTAGCTAACCTGTTGACAGCGTCATAAGCACTGTTATAATGCCATTTTCCAAAAACCTGAGTCACCTGAAAATTCTTATCACTACGAAGATGATCGATAAATCCATCATGACGCTCCATAGCAGGCGACGAACCTTCCAGTCCCCATATCTCGAGTATTTTGGAGTTGGGGGCAATTGTCCGTTAATGTATTCACCAATGGCAGAACCAATGTTGTAATTATTGGCACCGATAGAGACCGTATATTCATCCGATTGTATCTTACGGTCGTGAATAATGGTAGGAATACCTTTCCGATAAGCTTCTACAGCCACATCGGTAATGGGAACAGCCTCGTTAGGCGAAATGATGAGTACATCCACGTTCTGGGAAATCAATTTCCGAATCTGAGATACCTGTCTGCTGCTGTTGTCCATAGCATTATATACCACCAACTCTACGTTGCGGTAATTGGAGGCCTCAATCTGCATTTCGAGCAATACGGCTTCGCGCCAGGAATCGGAGGTACACTGAGAAAAACCAATGACGTACTTTTTGTCTCCTTCCTCTTTGGGTTGGCAAGAGGACAAGAATATAGATAAACCTGCAAAAAGCAGAAAGGCCAGTCGGAATAGATTTGTGTTTTTCATGTTGCGTTTTCCTTAATAATACATATATAAGACGTCCTGAAGCAAAGAAACAGGACGCCTTTTCCGGAAAAAATGAACGACAAGGTGTATCGGGACTCTGTGCCACTCTGTGGTGAACGATGACACGCCTCTGCCTACATCTTCCCCTTTCTATCCGTCGACTTTACCAGATAGACTTTACCGAGAACACTTCCAGGTTCTTAACTTCTATGTTGTTACCCCAGAAATGGAGCCCTTCACGATTGCCCTCACGCGGACTGCGCTTCATCGAATACGAATAGGCTCCCCCGTCAATAAAGACTTCGATGGAAGTGCGATCAATGTAGATGTCGGCTGTCAATTCCATGCTGGTGCGGTCGTCAGGTGAGTAGAACACTCCATTGATCAGGTTGGAGTTCATGTCATAGTCCACCAGAGACTGACCGTAAAGATTCAGTCCGGCACTGGTAGCATGTGACAGTTTGATAGTTGTTCTGATCCGCAAACAATCCTTACCGGAGAACGCCTGTAAGCGTTGATTGGCCGCATCAGAGCTAAGTGAAGTCCAGTTTCCTACAGGCTGGAACAGTTGCTCGGTCTCTCTGACAGGCACACTAAACAGACGAACTCCCTTTGAAGTAGTGCGGAGTGTCAGTTCGTTGGGCAGCAACATCATTCCATTGAACGGCATACCGTCATGTGAGATTCGTCCCCATCCTATTTGTATGCGACGTCCGTCACTGGCAGGTATGTTACTATAAGTCTGGGCAGCATACATGCTTCCGGTATAATAATAGTATTTGCCGGCTTCCGGGGTAAACGTCTGTCCATCGAATGAGCCCAGCATATAGGTACCGGAAGCTCCGTACATCACCCATTTAGTGTGATTCTTATCGCCATCTACCGGTAATTCAAACAATTCCGGGCATTCCCAGAATCCGGTTACATGACTCTTATATTCCCAATTCTTCAGGTCGGCAGAATTATAAATCGAGTGTCCGTCCCGTTCATTAAGTACCATCACCCAATGTTTGCCGGGAGCATACCAGAAGACCTTCGGGTCGCGTGTATCCTTACTGTTCCATTTCGCTTTCGAGTCTATCACCGGGTTACCTTCATACTTGGTAAACGTACGTCCTTTATCGAGACTGTAAGCGATACACTGCCGCTGTTTCTCCGGATTATCCACTGTATAGGCAGCTACCAATGCCGGTTCGTTTTTCTTATTGAATCCGGCGGTATTATCATAATCGATCACGGCCGAACCGGAAAAAATAGTTCCCAGCTCATCGGGATGCAGAGCATCCGGCAGTTCCTCCCAATGTACCAGATCACGGCTCACGGCATGTCCCCAATGCATATTTTCCCATTCCCGTTCATAAGGGTTGTGCTGATAGAAAAGATGGTATTCACCTTCGTAAAAAACCAGTCCGTTAGGGTCGTTGATCCATCCCCGGCGAGTGGTGAAATGAAATTGCGGACGGTTTTTTTCTGCATACAAGCTATCTTGCCCCGCAATCACATCGTCCTGATAGATTTTCTCCAATCCGGCAGACTCCCCTTCATAGCTGATGCGAAGTGTCTTTCCTTTCCAGGAAGAGACATCGCAGAATACCCAGTAGTCGGGTTTCTCGTCAGCCAGACGGATTACGAAGTTACGTTCCGGAGTACCTTTTACCTCGAATGTCATTTTCTTCCGGTCCACTTGGTGGGAAACAGGAAGATTGATATACTTCTTCGTTATCTTCAGCGTAACGTCGCCGGCAAATGAAGCAAACAGGTTACCGGCAAGCAGCGTTGCGGTAAAAAATAATTTTGTAGTCAAATGCATAGTTTTATTTTGTTAGTTAATAATGGAAAACCTGAGTGCAAGTTTACGGATTTTTTCAGGGATATGCTATCACTCAGCGTACAAAACGTATCACGCAAGTTACTTCAAGGGGGGACTTTACGGTAACATGGATGTAACGAGTTTGTCACTCAGCGTTCAAACGATCGTAAAGGGCACGAAATCTTACTCCTCTACTTTTGCATCAAATTATTAACACATACTAAAAAACATGAAACGAGTTCTGAAGCTAGTATCATCCATTCTTTTATTATCAGTCATGGGCGGTCATCTCTACGCCGACGAAAAAGCAAACGTAGTAAAACAAGGTACGATCCGGGGACGTATCATCGACACTTCCAAACAAACACTACCGGGTGCCTCGATCTACATCGAGAACCTGAAGACAGGAGTTATCAGTGACGTAAACGGTTTCTATACCTTCGCCAACCTCAACCCGGGGACTTATACGGTAAAAGTAACTTATGTGGGATATGCCCCCGTAGAAATGAAAATAACCATTCCCGAAGGCAAGACACTCGAAAGAGATGTCATACTGAACGAAGGAGTCGAATTGCAGGAAATTGTAATAGGCGGTGCTTTTCAGGGACAGCGCCGTGCCATCAACTCACAAAAGAGCAGTCTGGGCATCAAAAATGTAGTTTCTGCCGACCAGGTAGGCAAGTTTCCGGATTCAAACATCGGAGATGCACTGAAACGTATTTCGGGTATCAACGTACAGTATGATCAGGGTGAAGCCCGTTTCGGACAGGTACGCGGTACATCGGCGGACCTCAGTTCGGTCACCATCAACGGCAACCGCATTCCTTCGGCCGAAGGGGATACACGCAACGTACAACTTGACCTGATTCCGGCCGATATGATTCAGACCATCGAAGTCAGTAAAGTGGTAACTTCGGATATGGATGCCGATGCCATCGGCGGATCTATCAATCTGGTCACCAAGAATTCACCCTATAAACGGACGCTGACAGCTACTGCCGGTTCGGGCTACAACTGGATCAGCGAGAAAGCACAGTTGAATCTGGGACTGACTTATGGCGACCGTTTCTTTAACGACAAACTGGGGGTCATGTTATCGGCTTCCTATCAGAATGCCCCATCGGGTTCCTACGATACCGAGTTTCTTTGGGAGAAAGACGACAAAGGAAACGTATATATCAACGACTACCAAATACGCCAGTACTATGTAACCCGTGAACGCCAAAGCTATTCGGCAGCCTTGGACTGGGATATCAGCGAAAACCACAAATTGATGTTTAAAGGAATTTTCAATAACCGGAACGACTGGGAGAACCGATACCGCACTACTCTGAAAGATATGGATGAAGAGGGAAAAGCAACTGTACGCGTACAGACTAAAGCCGGTACGCCGGACAATCGCAACGCCCGCCTGGAACGCCAACGCACGATGGACTTCACATTGGGAGGCGAGCATCTGTTCGGACCGGTGTCTATGGATTGGAATGCCAGTTACGCCAAAGCAACAGAGGAGCGTCCGAACGAACGTTACATTGATTTCCAACTGAAGAAACAGCAATTCGACATGGATCTGAGCAACGAACGCGAACCGCTGGCTACACCAAAGTCCGGTTCTACAATGACACTGAACAAAGATTTCGGCCTGAAGGAACTCACCGAACAACAGGAAGACATCAAGGAAAAAGACCTGAAATTCTCCATGAACTTCAAACTCCCCTTCCGGAACGGAAACAAACTGAAATTCGGTGCCAAGGTGGTACGCAAAACCAAAGATAAAGAGGTAGACTTTTATGAATACACTCCGAAAGATGAAGAGGCATTCATGACCAACAGCCTGCAGAACACGGTAGATCAAACCAACAAAAACTTCATGCCGGACCATAAATATCAGGCAGGCATTTACGCCGACAAACAATATGTAGGTTCACTGGACCTGAACAATCCCTCCCTCTTTGACAAAGAACAGGTGCAGGAAGAGTTAGCCGGTAACTTCGAAGCACGTGAAACCGTAAGTTCGGGCTACATCCGTTTCGACCAGAAGCTCACGGACAACGTAGAACTGATGACCGGGCTCCGCATCGAAAACACCAGCCTCAGCTATACCGGACGCACGTATGACGACGAAACAGACCAAACCTCGAAGACTGCCCGAGAAACGAACAGTTACATCAACTTCCTCCCGTCACTCCTCATGAAATGGAATGTAAACGAGGATTTCAAAGTACGCGGTTCGTTTACTCAGACATTGTCACGTCCGAAGTATTCTGCCCTGGTACCCAGTGTCAACATCAAACGTTCGGATAACGAAGTGACAGTGGGTAATCCCGGCCTGAAACCTACTCTTTCTTATAACTTCGACCTGAGTGCGGATTATTATTTCAAAAGTATCGGTCTGGTCAGCGCAGGAGTATTCTATAAGAAAATAGACGATTTCATTGTCAACCAAGTGTCTACAAACTACGAATACAACGGCAACCTATACAACCGCTTTATCCAGCCCAAGAATGCGGGTAATGCCAATCTGATAGGTATGGAACTCTCTTACCAGCGTGATTTCGGATTTATCGCTCCTGCCCTGAAATGTATCGGTTTTTATGGCACTTACACCTTCACTCACTCCCGTGTGGAAGACTTCAACTTCGAAGGACGCGAAAATGAAAAGGATCTGAGCCTGCCAGGTTCTCCGAAGCATACAGCCAATGCATCGCTCTATTTTGAGAAAAATGGACTGAACCTCCGCCTGAGCTACAACTTTGCATCGGCCTTCATCGATGAAATGGGTGAAGACACCTTTCACGACCGCTATTACGACCGCGTGAACTATCTGGACGTAAACGCCAGTTACACTTTTGCGAAACACTACACCCTCTATGCCGAAGCAAACAACCTGCTGAACCAACCCCTCCGCTATTATCAGGGGACTCAGGACCGCACCATGCAGGCTGAATACTACGGTGTAAAGATTAATGCCGGATTTAAGATCAACTTTTAACCGGCTATCAGAGGAGGTTGAACCCACGGTGCACCGCCGATCAGAAAACGGTGCACCGTTTCTAAAGGAACGGTGCACCGTGGGTCTGAGATCAAAACCGTCTTCTCGCATCACTGACGAAAAAACGTATTCAATTCATTAATAATCAATATAAAAACTCATATTTATGAAATTAAAAAACTTACTGATACTACTGTTTATCTCCATTGTCGCAACCGCTTCGGCCCAGCTCAAGGATTACTCTATGTTTGACAAGAAGTTTAACTTCTACATTGCTAACGACCTGGGACGTAACGGCTACTACGATCAAAAGCCGATTGCCGAATTAATGGGAACTATGGGTGAGGAAATAGGACCGGAATTTGTGCTGGCTGCCGGAGATGTCCATCATTTCGAAGGAGTACGCAGCGTGAACGACCCGCTCTGGATGACCAACTTTGAACAGATTTACAGTCACCCGGAACTCATGATCGACTGGTATCCCGTACTGGGAAACCACGAATATCGGGGCAACACACAAGCTGTACTGGACTACAGCGGAGTGAGCCGCCGCTGGACCATGCCTGCCCGTTACTACACCAAGACATTCGAAGAAAAAGGAGCCACCGTCCGCATCGTCTGGATAGATACTGCTCCTCTGATCGATAAATACCGTAACGAAAGCGCAACCTATCCCGATGCATGTCATCAGGATATGAACGGACAGTTGGCCTGGCTGGACTCGGTGCTGACTGTTGCCAAAGAAGACTGGGTGATCGTTGCCGGGCATCATCCGATCTATGCCGAAACCCCGAAAGACCAGAGCGAACGCAGCGACTTACAGAGCCGCCTCGATCCTATTCTGAGAAAGCATAAAGTAGATATGTACATTTGCGGACATATCCACAACTTCCAACACATCCGCGTACCGGGAAGCGACATCGACTATATCGTAAACTCTGCCGGATCACTGGCACGCAAGGTGAAACCGATTGAGGGAACTCAGTTCTGCAGCCCCGAACCTGGCTTCTCAGTCTGCTCCATTGATAAACAGGAACTGAACCTGCGGATGATCGATAAAAAAGGGAATATACTTTATACGGTAACCCGGAAAAAATAAATCACTCTCTTGAAAAATGCACAATTTTGAAAGAGCCGGCTTCTTCGTGACGAAAGAGCCGGCTCTGTTTATTATTTATCAGTCTTGGGCCTCAAATCATCTTTGGGAATCGTAGACTCATTGCCGTCACGCATAGCCATATAGTGAGGCGACATGATTTCGACGCCCGCTTCATTAAAGCGATCCTGAATATTCTGATGCAGGTCCGAATATATCTGAGCCAATTTATCCGCCTCACGGATATAAGCATTGATTTGATAAACCGGATACCAGTCACTCAACGAAGTTTCAAGCACAAAAGGACGCGGATCGTCAATCACCCCGGGAGTATTCAAGGCAGCCTCTATCAATAGCTGATGAACCTGACGCCAGGGAACATCATATCCGATGGTCACTTCCGAGTGAATAATCAGACCGTATTCGCGGGCCGAAGCGCTATAGTTCACTGTATGGGATGACATGATAAACGAGTTCGGAATGGTTACCACCTCATTCTTCGGTGTCTTGATCCGGGTCACCAAAGGCGTTTTCTCGATTACATTCCCGGTAGTATCATTCAGCTGGATCCGGTCGCCCAGTTTAAAAGGACGCATATAAGTAATGACCAGCCCCGCAATCACATTACCGATTACCGTGCTGGATCCTAAAGAAATGATCAGACCGACAAAAACAGATATCCCCTGGAATACTCCATTCTTAGCCCCCGGCAAATAGGGATAGATCATCGCAATCATAAAAGCATAAAGCAGAAAACGGATGATATGATAAGTAGGCATTGCCCAGTCGGGATAGAAGCCACCGAACTTGAGCCGCCCCGCCTCTACCTCACGGGACAAGTAGTGAACCAAGCGCACCAGATACTTAACGGCAAAACAGATGATAAGAATGGCAAACAAATTGGGAATATAATCGACTATACCTACCAGTATGTTCTTGATCGGGTTCCAGATATACGAAAATATCTGATAGGCCAGCCCCTTGGTCTGTGGGAAGATAGCGAACAAAAGGGGAACGGTAATCAACAATTGGAGAAGCATGATTACGTAGCGCAGCAAATTGGAAAGGAAGATCAACAGGTTGACCTGCCGCTGCGTATCCAATAACTCGTAATTCTGAATGGAGATCGGCTTCAGCCTGGTATCCTTCAGCTTTTGGATACGTACCTTCAGTTTACGGAACAGCCAGCCTGTAAGCCAAAACAACAGATACTGCCCTGCCAATACCAGGACAAAATACAGAATACGCTTACCCAGTTGCCACAAACTATGCTCCTCCTTCAACTCTTTCAGTTTCTGTACTACAATCTTCCGCTTATCCGTTGCCAACTGCTCGCGCGAACGTCCTTCCCATAGTCCGTCCTGGTCGGTAAACGAAGCAATGACTTTATTGCCGTACATCAGATCGGTTACGATATCGCTGCTCTCGATATAGACAGAATCGGGATGCAGGGTAAACCGTTTACCCAACTGCATGATGGCCGCATCGATCATTTCGGCCCGCTGCAAAGGGGTATATCCCCCACGCTTGGTATACAAATAAAACAATGTATCGCCTTCGACCACTACCGGTACTCCCGGCGTAAACTGGCGAAGTGAGTCGATACGTGCCCTTTGCTGAGCTAATTTCACAGAGTCGGCAGCAAAAGCTTTCAGCCTCATCTGCTCCATTTCCATACGCATATTGGCTTCGCTCAGACGCGCTTCCTCCAGCTCTTTCTTCATATCTGCCATCCGTACGGAATCCGAATCGTTCCGAACTGCGGTCCGGGTAGCCACACTATCACCCGTCAATATCTCACGAACCGCCTTTCCCAACTGTGCGCACATATTGTTGGTCACCAACAGAAACAACAAAAGGCCGAATAATCTGTTCTTTTTCATATCAAAAACTCATAAAGTAATTGTCACCGGAATGGATAAACGTGCCAAACATACAGATTGTTTTTGACATAGCATAGATCGAAATCATTATATTTGCACCCGAATCCGTAATTTAAAGGTATAGACATGGATATATTACTGCTTATTGGAGGATTACTCCTCATTTTGATAGGTGCCAACTGCCTGACAGATGGTGCTGCGTCCGTAGCCAAGCGATTCCGTATTCCTTCCATCGTAATCGGCCTGACTATCGTAGCTTTCGGAACTTCCACCCCGGAACTGACCGTTAGCGTATCGTCCGCCCTGAAAGGTAGCGCGGACATCGCCGTAGGTAACGTAGTGGGAAGTAATATCTTCAATACATTGATGATCGTCGGGTGCACCGCTCTATTTGCTCCTATCGTAATTACCCGGAATACTTTGCGGAAAGAGATTCCGCTATGCATTCTCTCCTCCATCGTCCTGCTGATATGCGCCAATGACGTTTTTCTGAATAAAGCTTCCAGCAACATACTAAGCATCTCGGACGGACTGATTCTGCTCTGTTTCTTCACCATCTTCCTGGGCTACACATTTGCCATAGCCTCACCCACAAACAATACTCAACCGGAAGAGGAAATCAAAAGCCTCCCGATGTGGAAATCCGTACTTTTCATTCTGGGCGGATTGGCCGGACTTATTTTCGGGGGACAATGGTTTGTAGAGGGAGCAAGCAACATCGCACGGCACCTTGGCGTCAGCGAATCTGTTATCGGACTCACACTGGTAGCCGGAGGTACCTCCCTACCGGAACTTGCTACATCGATAGTGGCTGCCTTGAAAAAGAATCCGGAAATAGCCATCGGTAATGTGATCGGCAGTAATCTGTTCAACATCTTCTTTGTATTGGGATGCAGTGCTTCCATCACTCCCTTGCGGCTGACAGGCATCAATAACTTCGACCTTTTCACCTTGGTCGGTTCGGGCATTCTGCTCTGGTTTTTCGGATTATTTTTTGCCAAACGCACCATCACACGGATCGAAGGAAGTATTCTGGTGTTATGCTATATAGCCTACACCACCTATCTGATCTATCAGATTTGATAACATCGAGACACATAGTTTTTAGTTTTCGTACGTGGTAATTTAAAGATTATCACGTATCTTTGCCCCCTCATCATAAATACAAGCTATGGCCATTACAATTAAAAAGGTATCGACAAAAAGAGAACTTAAAAAATTCATTCGTTTTAATTACGAATTATACAAAGAGAATCCTTATTCCGTACCTGACCTCTACGACGACATGCTGAATACATTCAATAAGAAGAAAAATGCGGCATTCGAGTTCTGTGAGGCCGAGTACTTTCTGGCTTATAAAGACGGAAAAATCGTAGGGCGCATCGCAGGTATTATCAATCACCGTGCCAATGCCACCTGGAACAAAAAAGATGTCCGTTTCGGTTGGATCGACTTCATCGACGACCTTGAAGTATCTTCCAGACTTCTGCAAACCGTAGAAGAATGGGGTAAATCCAAAGGGATGGAGAACATTCAGGGACCTCTTGGATTTACCGACTTCGACGCAGAAGGTATGCTGATCGAAGGATTCGACCAACTCAGCACCATGGCAACCATCTACAATCATCCCTACTATCCGCAACACATGGAGAAACTGGGATTTGAGAAAGATGCCGACTGGGTGGAATACAAAATTTATATTCCTGACGCCATCCCTGAGAAGCACCAGCGCATATCCGATCTTATTCAGCGTAAATATAACCTCAAGATAAAGAAATATACCTCATCCAGAAAGATTGCAGCCGATTACGGACAAGCTATCTTTGAGTTGATGAACGAAGCTTATAGTCCGCTGTACGGATACTCTCCGCTTTCGCAACGGCAAATTGACCAATATGTTAAAATGTACCTTCCGATTGTCGACTTGCGAATGGTAACCCTGATCACAGATGCGGAAGACAAGTTAATTGCCGTAGGCATTTCAATGCCTTCACTTTCGGAAGCGTTACAGAAATCGCATGGACGCCTTTTGCCCCTCGGATGGTATTATCTGCTAAAGGCATTGTTCATGAAACGACGCGCCAAAATGCTTGACCTGCTGCTTGTAGCCGTGAAACCGGAGTACCAAAACAAAGGTGTTAACGCTTTGTTATTTTCCGATTTAATTCCGGTTTATCAAAAATTAGGTTTTATCTTTGCAGAAAGCAACCATGTACATCGGTAAGCTGGGCGACGGTTCGCATCCCGAAGACGGAATATATGTCCTTCTGAAAGAAGTTATTGACAACAGTATCGACGAGTTCAAAATGCAATCCGGCAAGAAGATCGAAATCAGAGTGGAAGAGAATCTTCGTGTCAGTGTACGCGACTACGGCCGCGGTATCCCACAGGGAAAACTAATAGAGGCAGTCAGTGTGCTGAACACCGGTGGTAAGTATGACAGCAAGGCTTTCAAGAAAAGTGTCGGACTGAACGGTGTCGGCGTGAAAGCTGTCAATGCTTTGAGCTCAAACTTTGAAGTACGTAGTTACCGGGATGGTAAAGTGCGTTGCGCCACCTTTACCAAAGGAGAGTTGGTGACAGACCACACAGAAGATACGGAAGAAGAAAACGGTACTTACATCTTCTTCGAACCGGATGAAACTTTATTCCTGAATTATAGTTTCCGTCCCGAATTTATCGAGACGATGCTGCGCAATTACACATACCTGAACACCGGGCTGGCAATTATCTATAATGGCCAACGGATCCTTTCGCGCAATGGCCTGGTAGATTTGCTGAATGATAACATGACAGCTACCGGCCTCTACCCCATCGTACATCTGAAGGGCGAAGATATCGAGATAGCCTTTACCCATACCGGACAGTACGGAGAGGAGTACTACTCATTTGTAAACGGTCAGCATACCACTCAGGGAGGTACCCATCAAAGTGCTTTCAAAGAACACATCGCCCGCACCATCAAAGAGTTCTATAACAAGAATCAAGACTATACTGACATCCGTAACGGACTGGTAGCCGCCATTGCTGTCAACGTGGAAGAACCTATGTTTGAAAGCCAGACCAAAATCAAACTCGGCTCTACCAATATGTCGCCGGGAGGCATCACAGTAAATAAGTTCGTGGGTGACTTCATAAAACAGGAGGTAGACAATTTCCTCCACAAACATGCCGATGTAGCCGAAATCATGTTGCAAAAGATACAGGATTCGGAAAAAGAACGCAAAGCCATTGCCGGAGTGACCAAACTGGCACGTGAACGCGCCAAGAAAGCCAACCTGCACAACCGGAAGCTGCGTGATTGCCGCGTCCACCTGAACGATGTGAAAGGCAAAGGGCTGGAAGAGGAATCGTGCATTTTCATCACCGAGGGTGACTCGGCAAGCGGCTCTATCACCAAAAGCCGGGATGTGAACACACAAGCCGTATTCAGCCTCCGCGGTAAGCCTCTCAACTCTTTCGGCCTGACCAAAAAAGTAGTTTACGAGAACGAAGAATTCAATCTGCTGCAAGCTGCATTGAATATAGAAGACGGTATCGAAGGCTTACGCTACAACAAAGTGATCGTGGCTACCGATGCCGATGTGGATGGTATGCACATCCGCTTGTTGCTGATTACTTTCTTCCTTCAGTTCTTCCCCGATCTGATAAAGAAAGGACATGTATATATACTCCAAACTCCTCTCTTCCGCGTACGCAATAAAAAGAAAACGCTTTATTGTTATACCGAAGAAGAGCGTGTAAATGCTATTAAAGAGCTTAGCCCGAATCCGGAAATCACCCGTTTTAAAGGTTTGGGGGAAATCTCGCCCGACGAATTCAGACACTTTATCGGCAAAGATATGCGTCTCGAACAAGTATCGCTGCGCAAAACAGACACGGTAAAAGAACTACTCGAATTTTACATGGGTAAGAATACAATGGAACGGCAAAACTTTATTATTGATAATCTGGTTATAGAAGAAGACATCGCATAAACATGAGAAGAGCTATCTTTCCGGGAACGTTCGACCCGTTTACCATCGGACACTACTCCGTAGTTCAACGCACCCTGACATTCATGGACGAAGTGGTCATCGGTATCGGTATCAACGAAAACAAGAATACATACTTTCCGATCGAGAAACGTGTGGAAATGATTCGTAAGTTCTATAAAGACGAACCCCGGATCAAGGTCGAATCTTACGATTGCCTGACGATCGACTTTGCCCGTCAGGTAGATGCCCAATTCATCGTTCGCGGTATCCGTACCGTGAAAGACTTCGAATACGAAGAAACAATTGCCGATATCAACCGGAAACTGGCCGGCATTGAAACCATTCTGTTATTTACCGAACCGGAATTGACCTGTGTCAGCTCTACCATCGTCCGCGAACTGCTTGGCTATAATAAGGATATCAGTATGTTCATTCCCAAAGGGATGGAAATGTAATAAACCCATGTGATCATGAAAAGAATAATATACCTGCTTATCGGTTTGTGTTCCGTTTTGGGACTACAGGCACAGAACTTTGGCTCACCCGCCATGCGAAAATTACAACTGGCAGAGTTCGCCATCTCTAATTTATATGTAGATACGGTCAATGAAAACAAACTGGTTGAATCGGCCATCATAGAAATGCTGGCACAGCTCGACCCTCATTCCACCTATTCGGATGCCGAAGAGGTGAAGAAAATGAATGAACCGCTCCAAGGCAATTTCGAAGGGATAGGTGTACAGTTTCAGATGATCGAAGATACGTTGCTCATCGTACAACCGGTGAGTAATGGCCCGTCCGAAAAGGTAGGTATCCTGGCAGGAGACCGTATCATCGCGGTGAATGACACAGCCATAGCAGGCGTAAAAATGGGAACAGAAGAAATCATGGGACGCCTGCGGGGCCCCAAAGATTCGAAAGTAAACCTGACCATTATCCGCAGAGGTGTGAAAGAACCGCTTTTATTTAATGTAAAACGAGATAAAATTCCAATCCTCAGCCTGGATGCTGCTTATATGATTCAGCCTAAAATAGGATACATCCGTATCAACCGTTTTGGAGCAACTACCGCCGAAGAGTTTCTAAAAGCCCTGAAAGAGTTACAGAAAAAAGGGATGAAAGACCTGATTCTGGACCTGCAAGGCAACGGAGGTGGTTATCTGAATGCCGCCATCGATCTGGCAAACGAGTTCCTGGGACAAAAAGAACTGATTGTCTACACAGAAGGACGTTCTGCACAACGCAGTGAGTTTTTTGCCAAAGGTAACGGAAACTTCCGTAACGGACGTCTGGTGGTATTGGTAGACGAATATTCGGCTTCGGCAAGTGAGATTGTGACAGGTGCCATTCAGGATTGGGACAGAGGAGTGGTGGTAGGACGCCGTTCTTTCGGTAAAGGACTGGTTCAACGCCCGATCGACCTTCCGGACGGTTCTATGATCCGCCTGACCATTGCCCGCTACTATACACCTGCAGGACGTTGCATACAAAAGCCTTATGACAGCAGCATCAACGGAAAACCGGGAAAAGGAAAAAGCAGTGAAAGCAGCATCGAAAAATACAACCAGGATCTGATCGACCGGTATAATCATGGCGAAATGGTCAGTGCAGACAGCATCCACTTCCCGGATTCACTGAAATGCCAGACTAAAAAACTGGGACGTACGGTTTATGGTGGAGGAGGTATCATGCCGGACTACTTCGTTCCGGTAGACACAACGCTATATACCGACTATCACCGTAACCTGGTAGCCAAAGGGGTAGTCATTAAAACCACAATGAACTTCATTGAAAAGAACCGAAAGGCTTTATTGGATAAATATAAGACATTCGAGAAATTCAATGAAAAGTTTGAAATCGACGACCAGCTATTGAACTACCTGAGAGAAGCTGCCGATAAAGAAAAGATTGAATTCAACGAAGAGCAGTACAACAAAGCCCTGCCACTGATTAAAGCGCAGCTGAAAGCTTTGATAGCCCGTGACTTATGGGATATGAATGAATATTTCCAAGTAATGAATGCCACCAATAAGAGTGTGGAGCGGGCACTGGAAATCTTAAATGACAAAGAGTACGAAAAGATATTGAAATAACGTTTCTATAACGGAAAACGATATACGGTGAATGACGAACAGACCATGCTTCCTGCAGCCTGTTCGTCATTCACCGTATGTCGTCAATAACTTATTGTAACCTTCTTCTTCTCACCGAACAACCACTTGTTAAGCCAGCGATTCACATAAATATTGGCTACCGCACAACCGGCCCCTATCACAGCTCCTGCTGCTACATCCGACGGGTAATGTACTCCTTCATTCATTCTTGAGAATCCCACAGAACATGCCCAGAAAGCAGATGGAGCTATCACATACCATTTAGGATAGCGGATACTCAAAGAAGTAGCCAGTGAAAAGGCTGCTGCCGTATGACCGGAAGGAAACGAAGGACTCGATTCATGACTACGTGCATCTACCCGATCCGGATAACGGTCGTAGGGACGCTCACGGTCAAAAGCATATTTCATACCATACGTAATCACGACTGCCTCGGCCACACTCGTACCGATGTAAATGGCATCTTTCAGCAGCTCTTTATCTTTATCGATACCTGCATATACAGCCATCGCCACCGGTACACCTACCGCAATATAAGGTGCCGATTTAGAAAAGGCTTTGCTATAATTCCTCGCAAACTTACTATCAAGACTGTTTATTTTATGTAACGTATTGATATCCCAGTTCTGAGCATATCCCCCTACCGAAGAAAGCACACAAAAACAAATAAGCACAAATTTCTTCATTTTTCTACTAATTTACTATTTTGCAGCAAAGATAGATTAAAAAGACAGAGTTTTCGCAAAAAAAACCTATCTTTGTTCCCTAAGTATTATTTACCCTGACACCTAACTTTAATTCATGGCCAGAGAAACTCAATGTAATAGACAGACAGATTGTGCGCAATGTCCCAAAGCTACAGAAGGCATACTTGTTCACCGGAAGTTTCCCAAAGGACAACATTTTCCGCCCGACAAATGCACACAAAATTGTATCCTGTTTATACTACAAGGAGAATTACTGGTCAACAGTGAAGAGTATCCCGGCACCACATTACGTGAAGGACAATTTATTCTCCAGTCCATCGGCTCCAAATTAGAATTACTGGCACTGACAGACGTAAATTATGTAGTGTACTGGTTCAACGAACCACCCCTGATCTGTGAACAGCGCTATCATGAGATCCTGCAACAATCAGAAGCTCCGCTAACTTATACACCATTGGTTATGACACAACGCATAACCAACTTCATGAAAGATATTTGTGATTACCTCGATGAACAGATGCCTTGCGGCGCATTCATCGATCTGAAATGTCAGGAACTGATGTATCTGATCATCTGTTATTACCCGATACCCCAGTTGAGCAAGTTTTTCTATCCCATCAGCAGCTATACGGAAAGTTTCCAATATTTCGTCATGCAGAATTACGAAAAGGTGAAAAACGTAGAGGAATTTGCACACCTGGGAGGCTATACCACTACCACTTTTCGCCGTTTATTCAAGAACATGTATGGCGTACCTGTATACGAATGGATTCTGAGCAAGAAAAGAGAAGGCATCCTGGAAGACCTCCAGCATACCAAACAACGGATCACCGAGATCAGTAATCGTTACGGATTCGACTCTTTATCACATTTTGCACATTTCTGCAAAGCTTCCTTTGGAGACTCTCCACGTGCCCTTCGTACACGTGCAGCCAGAGGTGAAAAAATTACTGCTTTAAAAACAGAATAGAAACCGCTCTCTTTACCCGATAACGGGCAAAGCTTCATCCGAATCCCCTTCTCATTCTTCGGATCAGTCGGATACTTCTCCCACGTAAATGGATTTCAATCTTCCATCTTCCACCCTCCGAACAAGAGCTGGGATACAACACATCATGCTGATATCCAAATGTATATAACTATATCTCTATCTATTTATATCACTTAGAGTATTTTATTTTTCTTGCTATCTTTAGTGAAAATGGTCTTTTCTTTATCTCCTCCTGCATATCTGTGCTCATGAGCCCAGATAGCAAGGCTCACATAAACATATCAGAAGGTACGGTAATACTCTTATTTACAAAGTATTATAAATGATGTCCATTTGACTTGTTTTCTTCTTAATTCATGCACAGAAAAGAGAATTAGAGGAAACCTCGGAAAACGACCAATTAAATATAAGCATGATAACGACTCCAAAAGCTAACTTCTTAAAGACAAAGATTTTACTATTCTAACAGATTCACGACAAATCCTTTATACCCCCAACCGATCGTCCCGTTTACCCCATCCTCTCCGGACATTCAGGATTAAAGAATTATTTCTTTAATTCTTTGGTTAATCAATGTATTTCGTGTACTTTTGCACAATGAGAAAGAAGGCTCGTAAAACAGAAATTATAGTTCTAACAATTAAATAATTTAAAATCAATCATTTATGTGGTTAAGTAATTCATCTGTAGGAAGGAAAGTGGTGATGAGCGTTACCGGTATCGCCCTTGTCCTG
>PPYE01662058.1_pt1 | contig 21103 bp, 14 predicted proteins | sample 1559881 | NCBI WGS metagenome assembly PPYE01 (sample SAMN08240022, study PRJNA423297) | Human gut metagenome, whole genome shotgun sequencing project.
ACCCCACCCCCGGCGGCGACTGCCACCCTCAGCTGAAGGGCTGCTGCTCCTGACCTTCGCCCCACCCCTCCGTGCCAACCATCCCGGACCCGGCCAGCAAGCCGGGTCCGGGATGGTTTTGCCTCCATTGTCTGGATGAACTGGAGGAGGCGCGCCATCATGATGGGAGATCATATTCCGGTATTCTGACGCTGCACAAACACCCCCTGACCTGCCCGTTGAACTGGTGCAGGTCAGGGGGTGTTTTATTGATTGGGCTTTTGTGGATATCAGCGATCCTCCCGGTCCTCCTGCTCTGGTGGAAGGGGATGCCACGCCGGCGGCTCCTCTTTCCGGTGAAACAGCCGCCTGATCCGCTCCAGAATGGCTTCCACAAAGTGAAACCACAGATTTCCCAAAATAACGATAACCAAAAGCACCAATACAATGGTGCCAATCTCCATCAGGGGCATGGGACGCCTCACTTGGTGGCAAAGCGGTTAAGGAAGAAGTCGGTAAAGGCCTTCAGTTCCTCCTCCTGGGACACATAGACGTACAGGCTTTCATCCTCCAGCCAGTCGTAGGCGTTGATCCCGATGTAGCTTCTCTTGTCCGGATAGATGATAAAGGCGTCGGTGGGATACTTGTTCCGGTAGGCCTTCAGGATCTCAGCGCGGCGGTAATAGGTGGGGTCCCCGCAGCCGGACAGATCAGGTACGGTAGGCACCACTACGATGGTCTGACTAGCCTCGTTCCAGCCCACGATCAGATTTCCGATTTTGGTCTTGCTGCCGTGGACAAAGCCATAATTGAACCGGCTCACATCCTCGGTATAGCCGAAAATCAATTTGTATTCATCTCCGTTTTCCACCACCTGATTAAACAACACCCGCATCTTTTTTGCGTTGGCGTTGCTTTTCTCCATGTCTACCTCAGGTCCCTTAAACAATTTGCTGAACAATCCCATAGCTGTTTCCTCCTGCACATTTTATTTTGAGACGGCTCCGCCGTCAGCCTGACAAAATAAAGATATTTTTATATTTTTGTGTTTATTAAGTTTATAAAACAGTCCGCCTGAACAGAGGGCCAAATGGTTCCGCTCAGACGGACAGGTGTTACACACCGTCTGCCGGCGCTTTGTGTTTGAATTGCTCCAGGCAGTCCACAATGGCATTGATCTGAAACGCAATGGTCTGCTGGGCCGCTTCCGGGGCAAAGAAGGGCAGCGTTTCCGGTATGGCCCGGCAAATGATCATGGCAGACAGACTCAGGTTGGTAAAAAGCCCGATTCTGGCCGGGTCTGCTTTGACCCCGAAACACTCCAACAGGCTGCCAAACAGCGCCCTCTGCTTGTCCCGAAAGGTCCGATAGCTTTCTTCCGACAGTCTCCGGAAAATCAGCCGCTGCTCCTCCACAGACAACACCGCGATGCCGTTTTTTTCACCATAGCAGCAGGTGTATAAGAACTGCCGGACACCCTCCCGCCAGCTCAGCCCAGGATCGTCCATCAGACTTTGGGCATAGGCAATGAGCTTGGGCTGCTGGAGATAGAGCATCTCCACAATCAGATCTTCCTTGGTGGGGAAAAAGGAATAGAAAAAGGTCCTGGAAATCCCCACCGCCGTATAGATCTGCTCCACTGTCGTGTGCTGGATTCCCTGCCTCGTCATCAGCTCCAGTCCCGTGGTAACCAGCGCCTGACGAATCTGCTTTCGTTCCTCCTCAGAGTAGGCGACTTTCGGCATTCCGCACCTCCCAGATAAAAACAACTTTTTATCTTTATCTTTATTTTATCATATCCCAACTGGATGTACAAGAAAAAAACGGATCCACCGCCCCGGCTTACAAATTTGCCAGCACATATTTCAGCGCAAAGATCACTGCGATACCGTAGGTAAAGGCGGAAACCTCTCTTCCCTTTCCACGCAGCAGCTTGATGAGGCAATAGCTGATCAGGCCAAAGGCAATCCCGTCAGAAATGGAATAGGCAAAGGGCATGACCGCAATCGTGAGAAAGGCCGGAACAGCGCATTCCAGATCGTCCCATGGAATAGATGCAGCGCTGCGCATGGTAAGCACGCCTACGATGATCAGGGCAGGGGCCGTGGCTGCCGCAGGAATGATCCCAGCCACCGGCGCCAAAAACACCGAGCACAGGAACAGTACTCCTACCACTATGGAGCTCAGACCGGTGCGCGCGCCTTCCGCAATGCCTGCCGCCGACTCGGCAAAGGTGGTGACTGTGGAGGTACCCACACAGGCCCCGCAGCAGGTAGCCAGAGCGTCGGCAACCAGAGCCCGCTCGCTCCGCTTTTCCGTCCCTTCCTTCAGCCCTACATTGGCAGACAGGCCCACCAGCGCCCCCAGGGTATCAAAGCAGTCCACAATCGCGAAGCTGATGACCGCCGTCAGCAGCGGCAGCAGCCCTTTCTCCAGCACACCCCCCAGATCCATCTGGAACAGGACCGGCGCCAAAGTAATGTGTTCCATGGTCACTGTCTCGGGAATCTGGGTCACGCCCAACGGCAGGCCGACCAGAGTGGTGATTACAATCCCCAGCACCACCGCGCCCTTGACCCGGAAGGCCATCAGCACAGCGGTAAGCAGCAGCCCTGCCAGCGCCAGCAGCCCCTGTACATTCCACACCCGCTGTCCGTCTACCAGGGTGGACAGCTGCAGTGCGGGCACCGTGCCACTGAGGGTGATCACCTTTACATTGAGCAGTCCGATCAGCGCGATAAACAACCCAATTCCCGCCGAAATGGCGTGCTTCATAAAGTCGGGGATGGCACGAATCAGCTTTCCCCGCAGCGGCGAAAGGGTAAAGGCCAGAAAGAGCAAGCCGCTGAGCAGTACAATGGCCAGTCCCTCCTGCCAGGTATAGCCCATTCCCAGACATACCGTATAGGTAAAAAAGGCGTTCAGGCCCATCCCCGGCGCCTGCGCAAAGGGCAGATTGGCCAGCAGTCCGGTCAGAAAGCAGCCGATGGCCGCCGATACACAGGTGGCCACCAGCACCGGTCCCCAGAGGGACTCCGGCATAGCCGGGAAAAAGGGCTGGGCCTGAGTGCCCACGTTGGCACACAGCGTATTGGGATTAACAAAAATGATGTAGGCCATGGCAAAAAAGGTGGTAATGCCTCCGACGATCTCGCGCCGCACCGTACTGCCCCGGGCCGTAATCTGAAACCTTCTGTCCATTCGTTCCTCCCCTTCATCACACAATACTCCGCAGGAAAGGCAGGCCCTCTCCGCCTGCCTTTTCCACACACCTTCTTATCATACACCAGCCATTCCTCTGCTACAACCCTGAATGCTCCGCCCATACTCCGACCAGAAGCTAGCCAACCACTGTCGCCGATGCTGTCCGCCATTTTGCTTAAATTTTGTATGTGCAATTTACCTAGTTCCTTGACACATCATGATTCCAAGAGATATAATTATTGTCGAATTTTGGGTTTTTATGCGGAATTTTGGAGAGAAATGCAAAACCCTTTGCTATGTGTGTGATATAGGGCTGAACATAAGAGGAGGACACGTCCATGGGGAAAACTGCGCGCTTTTATCCCAAAGCCTGGGTCCAACGAATCTTATCCGGGCTGCTGGCAATGATTCTGCTGCTTTCTGCCGCAGTAGGAACGGCAGAAGCGTCCGGCTCGGTCAAAAACTCCGTCTCCCGCGCCATCGCCATTGTATTTGACAACTCCGGCTCCATGTACATGAGCGGAAACAAGGCCTGGTGCCGGGCCACCTATGCCATTGAAGTTTTTGCCTCCATGATGAATCAGGGGGATACGCTCCAGGTGTTCCCCATGTATGAGGTCACCGCCAACGGGAAGAGCTACACCAGCCAGTCCCCGGTGACGGTATCCGGCGGCAGCGATATCTCGGCCATCCGGGATATGTACACCCCCCACGCGGGAGATACCCCTATCGAGACCATCGGGGATGCCCATCAGGCACTACAGCGCAGCACCGCCGATGAAAAGTGGCTCATTGTGCTCACCGACGGCGCGGAGTTCTATGAAAATGGCGCCGGTCTGGGGTCTGCCACCTCCGCCCGACTGTCCGAAGTGCTCACCGAGTACAATAAATCGGCCAATGTGCTCTATTTGGGAATTGACTCCGTCGCAGTCATGCCCACAGTGACCAGCAACGGTCAGTATCAGTATTACGCGGACAAGGCGGCCAACAGCGCCGACGTACTGAGCAAACTGACCAATATGTGCAACATGATCTTTGGCCGGGACAAGCTGACCGCCTCCGGCAATCAGATCAGCTTTGACGTATCCATGAACAAGCTCATTCTGTTCGTTCAGGGTAGCAACATCAGCGGCGTGACTTTAAAGGATGCCTCCGGGGCATCGGTAGGCAGCCCCAGCCTGGAATACAGCCCCCGCTACAGCGAGAAGGGCGCCGGCAGCGGTATCGGCTCCGGCTCCTTCGGCATCGACAAAAGCCTGAGCGGTTATATCGCCATCTATGACACGCCTCTGGAGGCCGGAACCTATTCTTTGAGTTACTCCGGGGACGTGAGCAACGTCAGCGTATATTATGAGCCTGATGTGGATCTGGTGGCTGAGCTCACCGATGAGAGCGGAGCGGTTATCGCCTCTTCCTCCGAGCTCTATCCAGGTACCTATTATATCAACTACGGGCTGGTGGACAAAACCGGAAATATGACCACCTCCACCCTGCTGGGTACCACCAGCTACGAGGTAACCTACACCATTAACGGCAAGGAGCAGACCGTCACCAGCGACAAGAGCGGCCAGGTGGCTCTGGAACTGAAAGAGGGAGACGTGCTGGACGGAAAGATCCACGTCTCTTACCTCAGCGGCTACTCCATTACCAAAGACAGCAGCCAATTGGGCTGGCCCTCCGGCGGTTTCCAGGTCACCCCCCGCCCCGCCGGTTCTCTGGAACTCAAGGTATCCGGCAGGCAGGACAGCTACGCGCTCTCCACTCTGGAGGATTCTCCCTGCCAGGTGCAGGTCTACTATGAGGGCTCCCAGCTCACCGGCGAGGCTCTGGAGCAGGTGAAATTCAACGCCGCGCTGGATGGCGGCAACGCCGGCTATGAGCTGATTCGGGAGGGCGACAACTGCGCTCTCTATCTGCGCTATGCCGGTTCGGCGGAGGCTACTGACTGCGGCGACTATCACATGATATTGTCCGCCAGCTATACCGATGAATTTGGTGTCACAGCCCAGAGCAATGAAGCCGCCTGGGACTTTGCCGTGGAAGATGACAGCTATCAGCTGGCCATGGAATTTCAGGGTCCCGGCTATTTTGTCATCTCCGGTCTGGAGGACAGCGCCCCCATTCTGGTGAAGCTGTCCCTCAGCGGGCAGCCCATGACAGATCAGCAGCTGGCCGCCACTACCCTCACCGTTGAGGCGGGCGGTCTGACCGTGACCCAGGAGCCCCTGCCGGGAGAGTCGGCTTATGCCCTGCATATCGCGGGAGATGAACACGCCGTCTCCGGTAAGTACGGCCTCCACGTCCGCGCCGTCACCAACGACCAGATCGGCCGGGAAATCTCGGCAGAGGACACCAAGCAGGTAGAGCTGAGCACCTACCCCCTGTGGCTGCGCTATCTGCTCATCGCCCTGATCATTCTGCTGATCATCGCCCTGATCCTCTTCTACCTCAGCCGCAAGATCCTGCCCAAGAAAATCACCGTCAACAGCGCGCAAAACGTATTCACCGTAGACGGCGAAATGGTCCAGGGCGCGGCAAAATGCAACTACTCCGGCGGCGGAAAAAAGCGGGGCTCCATTCAGGTATCCACCCCCGCCTACTCCGGCTCACCGCTGGTAAAGGGCGGCTTTGCCCTTCAGCTTCAGGCCGTCACCCCCCGGCGGGTCAAGTCCAACCGCCGCCGGGCCCTGGTCACAACCATCTCCCCTTCCAATACCGCCGCCCTTACCTCCCTTTCCATCGGCACTCATACCCTGGTCAAATCCGAGGAGGGCAACGAGATCATCTGGGTACTGGACGGCAAGCAGATCCCAAGCCCGTCGGCCGCCACAAACTTCGAGATCGGCGGCAAACCCACCTGTACTTTCATCGGTGAAACTATCACAGGCGAATCCTTTACCCTGTCGGTCCAGCTCCAGTTCAAATGAGCACCGGTCCCGTTTTATGAAGCCGCAATAAAACAACCATCCCAACAGCGAGGAGTATGATACCAGATCATCAGGAGGGAATGACATGAGCAAAGAGATCATCAAGGAAAACGTCGTAGCTGCGCCCACCTTGTTTATCGGTGTTGGCGGTACCGGCTGCAACATCGTCAAACGGGTGGCCGAGAAGTGCCGCCCTGGCGAGAAGGAAAACATCAATTTTGTCTGTCTGGACACCAACGTCAACGACCTGTCCGACATTGCCAAAAGCAGCGCCCATATCTACTATGTCCAGACCTCCAACACCCAGACCGTGGGTGACTACCTGGACTACGATCAGGACGCCCTGAAAAACTGGTTCCCCAAGAACGCCGTCATGTACGACAAGACGGTTTCCGAGGGCGCCGGTCAGGTGCGTGCCATCTCCCGTCTGGCCCTCAACGCCACCATCAAGACCGGCAAGCTGAAACCGCTGTATGACGCCATTGACGACCTGTTCCGCAAGGACGGCAAGGCCCTCAAGCAGGCCATGCGTATTGTCATTGCCTCCACCGCCTCCGGCGGCACCGGCTCGGGCATCATCCTGCCGCTGTCTATGATCGTCCGGGATTATGTCAACACCAAATATCCCAACACCTCGCTGATCGTGCGCTCGGTGATCCTGCTGCCCGAGACTCTGGACAGCGTCATCGACTCCACCGCCGAGCGGGAGAGCCAGCGCCGCAACGCCTACGCCACCATCAAGGAGATCAACGCCTTCATGATGAAGGGCTCCGGCTTTATGGACGTGGGCGACAGCGATCTCAGTCGCTATAAGGATCTGCACATTGATTTTGCCAATCCCGGCACCAATGAGCTCAAGCGCCTGTCCCTGCTGCCCTTCGACTTCTGCTTCCTGATGGACGGTCAGAACGCCGAGGATACCACCATGGCAAACCTGGAGCAGTATAAGGCCCAGGCCGCCCAGGCACTGTACGAGCAGAACATCGGCCCCATGCAGGCCAACGCCTTTTCTGTGGAGGACAATATCATCAAGGAGATGTCCAACCCCGGCAACCTGGGCCGCAACCGCTTCGGCGGCATCGGCGCCGGCGTGATCCGTTACCCCTATGAGGATATTGCCGACTACATCGCCTACGGCTGGGCCATGGACAGCATCGGCGGCGAGGGCGACGTGGCCAAGTGGTCCAAGTATGACCACGCCTATGATGTGGCCAAGCAGGACGCCATCAAGAAGGGCCTGTCCCAGAGCGAGATTCCCACCCGCGGCGAGGTATATACCGGCAAGCTGCGTACCGCCACCGACAATTTCTCCAAGGATCTGAACGCCCGTTTCCTCAGCGATGCGGACAAGCGGATCAAAAACTTCTTCAAGGCCGTGGATGAGGAGATGATCGCCTCCCTGTCCACCGACTCCGCCATCCGGGCAACCCGGGACGCCGCCAATGCCCTGGCCACCGAGATCGACTATGAGGACGAAAATAACCGGGGCCACGCGGTGGAGAACAAGGACAAGCTGCGCAACTATGAGGCCATGCTGCGCTCCCGGGCCAAGAAGGTGGCCGCCAACGCCGCCGAGGCCCTGTTCATGAACGAGAACAAGACCATCAACGAAAAGCGCCCCTGCACTCTGGAGTTCCTGCTGAAGAACGCCTTCGGCGAAGTGTGTCACCCCAACGCCGCCCGCTATATGCTCTACCAGGCCAAGATCGAGATGGACAAGCGGGTGCGCACCACCACCTCCACCCTGCACAATGTGATCCTGCCCCGGCTGGAGCTGTACGCCCCCGACGCTTACGACACCGGTATGTTCGATCACGAAAAGACCAAGCGGGTGGAGGCCAACCTGGACGATCTGTGCTCGGCGGAGCAGGACCCCGACAAGCGCAAGGCCATCCCCCTGTTCTCCGGCGGGGATAACAAGTTCTATGAAAAGCTCAACGAACTCTTCCCCGACTATCACAAGCATATCCGGGAATTCGGTGAGTGCACCGCCAAGCTGGAGGCCTATACCTTCGGTTCGGAGTACCTGGACGACCTGTGCAAGATGTATGAGAGCTTCTTCTTCTCCTTCGGGGAGAAGGTGCAGGCTCTGGAGCGCAAGCAGGACGATATGGTGGACGCTCTGAAGTTCCGCAAGGGCGACTCCACCTACAACGTGTGCGCCACCCGGGACCTGCTCAACGAACTGGTACGCTCCACCATTCGCCAGAGCGAGGAGGGCTCTATGCTGGAGTCCGATCTCAACGGTCAGATCTTTGACGCGGTAAAGTCCAACGTGTCCTTTGATCGTGAGATCCGCAACGCCGACATTGTGGAGAACGACCGGAGCATCGATATTTTTGACGACATCCTGCTGGGCTACTTCAAGAAGGATGTACGCCGCCGGTGCGACGCCATCGACGTCAACATCATCGAGGCCATCGCTCTGGAGAACCGGCTTCTGTCCCGCCTGAAAATGCGTGAGGAGATGCAGGACAGCAGCAAGAAACTCATCGACAAGGTAACCAACGAGGACAACGTCCGCCATATCTGCGAGGTCATCGCCATGGGCGAGCGTCTGGCAGCCCCCAGCATCCAGCGTCTGCGCAACGAGGAGGCCCGCGAGGTCAAGCTCAGCGCCTACAACAAGTCCCTGCTGGATATGCGGGCCTACCGCATCACCGACCTGCTGCCCAAGGGCTCGGCGGTGGACACCATCTCCCGCTATGAGCTGCACTTCTTCAACGCCCTGTACAATCTGACCCCCGATAAGCTGAGCAAGTTCTCCTGCTACAGCGAGTCGGAGACCGGCGTGAAGAACGCGGGCCTGTACCACAACGCCTATGTGACCTATTCCCGAAACATCGGCCCAGACTCCACCAAGAACTCCCTCATCTCCACCCACATCGACAAACGTTGGGACTCCCTGTCCGCCATGCCTGAGCTGGACTTTGGCTTCCAGGAGCGGCAGATGATGAAGATCCACCAGGCGCTGATCTACGGTCTGATCCACAAGGTCATCACTTACCGCTTTATTTCTACCGCCGCCGGCGGCAAAAAGGTCTACAAATATGAAAATTCCGACGAGCGCTATGTGGATATGATCGTCTCCAACGGCACCCTGTGCGACGAGTTCTACGAGATCCTGGACTCTCTGTACATCAGCCCCGCCGTGGTGGAAGATATGGAGAAGATCAAAGAGAAGAAGCGCGCCCGGGATAAAGTGCGCAACTCCAACTACGCCGGCACCACCTTTGCCAAGGACCTGGCGGAGTTCCAGCTGGACATCCTCCACGACGGGGAGACCAGCCTTTTTGAGATCCCCATCGCCTACTACAACTCTCTGCCCAGCAGCCTGCGCTTTGTCAATGAGATCTCCGGCTTGGTCAATGCGGTCATCCAGACCTTCAAGGACGAGCTGGCTCAGTGGGAGAACCCCAACGACGCCAAGTTCCTGCTCTGCGACCTGCTGAAGAAGCAGTTCATGCTCATGGTGGACAACTTTGAGCAGTATGAGACCCTGAATCGTGGCGGCAAGGTGTCGGAGAATCCGGTAATCGACATCATCTACCGGCGGGTGCGGGCCAGCTTCTCCACCGCTCCCGAGCCCGACGACTATGAGCAGGCTCTGGAAGAAATGAGAGCCCGCCTCCGTTAACAGCTTTTGCGTGACACCGACTGAACAAAAGCTTGGTAAACGGAGGTGAGAGGATTTGTTCACAGTCGTGATCGCGGAACAGGAGCACATCGACAACATCAAAAAGTGCCGTGTATTCCTCCAGCCGTTTATCGACGAGACGCGTCTGTCGCTCTGTCCCTGGTTTCCGGAAGAGACCACGCTGGCCGACTCCGTTCCCAAACTGGCCCAGTGTGTGGCCGGACATCAGGAGTGGCGCGCCGTTGTGGTGTGTGACGAGCAGGGGTTGGACCATAAAAACCCCTTTGATATCGTTCCCTTCCAGATGCCCCCCTACGACCCCGGCGGGCCGGAGGAGGACGCGCCGCAGCACACCTATCTGGATCGGCTCCGTCAGGCCAAATTCCAGGCCTTTGAACAGGCCGCCCGGCAGCCGCTGACCCGTCTTATGACCCACCTGTGCGAAAGTCCCCTGGTGACCCGGGGAAAAAACAACGCCTCCGACGACCCTGAATTTGCCGAGTATCTTGCCGAGAGCATCCGCAAGCAGGAACTGCGCCAGCAGATCATCGGAGAGGAAAAGCTGAATTTTTCCCGGCCACAGGAAGTAATCTGTATCGCAAAACGCACCTACTGTCCTCAGGAAAGCGATATCACCACCGCCTGGACGCCCAACGAGGACATCCAGTATTCCAGGTTCTACGACTGGAACCTGTACTTTGACAAAATGCGCTACCTGTTCTTTGACATTCTGCCCAAGGAGCACCGGGATTACGGGTTTGAGTATATCAAGTTCCTGTATGTCCTGCTGATCTTCTCCTGCAATGAGACCCCCTCCGGTGCCCTCAAGCCCAATCGGGTCTTTCGCCTGGGCTGTGAAAACAACGAACAGGCCCTTCGGATGCTGCTGGCTCAGTACGATGCCAAGCTGGCCAACACCAGCGATCTGCTGACCCAGCACATCCAGCAGATCCAGTCCACGGAAAAGGCCCGGCTCAGTGACCGGGACGCCAAGCAGATCTTCTGCGCCAACATCAACGTGCCGGTGCTGTTCTCCCAGGAGATCGACCGCACCGACCTCTATTCCAAGCCGGAGGAGCTGGGCCTGGCCACCGACTGTCCGGAGGACGAGGACAGCAAATGGACCGGCACCTATATGACCTCCCGGCGCACCCTGCAGCGGCTGCTCAAGCAGCCCCGGCGGGCCCTGAAGAGCGCGGTGACCGACCTGCGCAGGCTCAACCAGGTGGATCTGGACCGGGCCTGGAACCTGAATGAATTTCAGGTGGAGGATGTTCAGGAATACACCCACGAAGAGGAACTGAACATGGTGACCACCGACACCCCTGATTTTTTCCACATGGACAAATATGAGGGGGAGATGGAGGAACACAGCAAGGCCATCCACCGCAAGATCGAGACCCGTATGACCAAGGGAACCACCGTTGCGCTGGGTCTGACTGTGCTGGTCCTGTATCTGCTGGGCTTTCTGCCCCTGCTGCTGTCCAATTTCTCTGAGGATGAGAGCCGCTTCTGGACCCTCATCCTCATGGGCGGCGCCGCCGCTGCCCTGGTGGTGGTGGGCGTGATCTGCCTGTTCTGCCTGCGGAGCGCACTTCGGAAGCGTTTTCGGGACTACAACGATCTGATGGGCCGGATCTCTATGGATCTGGACCACTCCACGGCCCAGTACTCCCACTATCTCAGCCACGCCTGCAACATGATGCGGGGCTTCCAGGTCCTGAATTTCCGCAACCAAAGCGGCGATCCGGACAGTCAGAAGGTCCGTGTCCTGAAAAAGCACATGACGGACATCCGGCGGATCCGGGAGGAGCTGTGGGAAGTGTTCGGCGTATACGTGGACAGCTGGACCGTCGGCGAGGCGGAGCAGGTGGGCACATATACCTATGACTTTACCCGGACGGTGGATTTCTCCTATCCCGTGCCCTACACCGAGGGTATGCGCCGTCAGATCGAGTTCCTCCAGCCCGGCAGCACCATCCAGGTGCCGGTGGACTTTATCAATCGCATCACCATCAGAAGGGAGGAGCTGTATGATTGAGACCATCATTCGGCTGGTATGGCTTCTGCTGGTACTGCTTCCCTTCCTCCTGCTGGCCCTTCTGAATAAAAAGGCTAATCTGAAACGTGCCGTTCGGGACCGGCAGTTCCCCATGCCGGTGCTGACACTGGTATATTGCGTCCTGCTTATCATCTTCCTTGGGTGGATCAATCAGTGGCTCCTCACGCTGATGGAACTGCTGGCCAGATTCCTGAGCAGCGCCGGAACGGAGCTGACTCAGGCTCTGGACGGCGCCTTGAGCTGGCTGGGCGAACTGCTGCAAAATATGGGTGCGGCCCTGGCCCACCTGCTGGACACGGTGGACCCCGCCTATATTCTGCTCTTTGTGGGCAATACCCTGATCCTGTTGGTCCACATCCTGCTGAAACGGATCCTGATCTCCATCTTCCAGGTGGTCTTCAAATCCGGCGGTAGTCTCCACGACCTGTGCGCGGAGCTCTTCTACGAGCAAGACGAGGAGAGTTCCTTCTGGTATGTCCGCAGCCACTTCGGCCAGGCCCGCACCTATCTGAAAACCATGTACTATGCCGCCATGGCCCTGTCCGCCGCACTGGTGCTCTTCTCCTGCGAGCTCTATCGCAACGACCTGCTCTCTGTCCCCTTCTATCCCGTATTCGGCCTGCTGATTGTGGGCGAGATCTACTTCTTCGCGGATGGACTGGACCGCCAGGAGCTGACCAGCTACCTTACCGGCGAGGCGGACCACGCCAACAGCGTCACCAACTATGTCCTGCTCCGGAAGGTGCTCTCCAAGCTGTTTGGAGACAAGCTGGGGGCGGAAAATACCACGGTGGACTCCGGTCTGCTGGCAGCCCGGACCAACGACGCCCTGCTCCAGCAGCTGGAGCAGAGCGATGATCCCAAGGTGGAGGCCTATGGCCGCTTTATGCGGAAGAAAGTCCAGAGCGGCCTTCAGCTGGACCACAACTACCTGGCCTCCGGTCTGGAGCTGCTGCAGGGGCACAGCATTCTGTTCAACAATCCCTTCTACTACGATCTTATCCCCTATGTGTTCTACCCCATGAACCGGGTCATGCTCCGCCGCAAGAAGGTACTCATTATTTTGGGCCGCCACTCTGTGGAGGACGACATCATTGCCTGGTGCCAGGAAGGTTTGGCCTCCATCTCCAACATTCCGGGTATGTGGAACATCGGCGCGCTCTCCGACGCCCCCCAGGCGCTGGATGTGGGCATCATCAGCCGCTCCAGCGTCCACGACCTGGCCCTCCATGAGGCCAACGACGCCTTCTTCCAGGACGTGGAGTTCGTGGTGGTGGTGGAACCCTCCAAGCTGGTGACCACTGCCCAGATCGGTCTGAACTCCATCATGCGCCGCTGCCGCCAGGACGGAAAGCAGATCACCTTCTGCTCCACCGATAAAAACTGCGACGGCCTGGTAGATGCCCTGTCCCATATCCTGCTGTCCAGCTTCACCGAGGTGTCCGCCACAGAGCACCACAAGGGGGTCTCCTCCTATATGTGCTGGGACGGAGACGGCGACCACTTGCAGCACCGCCTGCTGCCCAACCTCTCCCGCTATCTGGGCGTAGGCACCGAGCTGTCCTTCGCCGCGCTGAAAAACCAGGTGCCTGTAACCGAGTGGTATGGCGGCGACAGCTTCCCGGTGGTGGATATCCACTGGATCGCCAAGCAGTACTACTATGATCTGCTGCACTATGCGGAGCTGCCCACCTCCCAGGAGGCCATGGACGAATACTTCCAGACCACCCCCAACCTGTGGAATGCCCGGATCCGGGAGAACCACTTCCTCACCGTAGAGGATGAGGGGAATAATATGTTCGAGATGAAGCGGCTCTTCTCCACCAGGGCCCGCAACCAGGGCTTTGTCAACATCATCTCGCCGGAGTATTTGCTCAAGGACTATATGCTGGAGAATGACGGCATTTTCAACGCTGACCCCAAGGCCATCCCCTATATAGTGGCCGACTATGCCTCCACCCAGCGCAATATCATCCTGCGGCTCTGCCTGCGGATGAGCACCGGGCCGGTCAAAGAGGCGGACATCCAGCAGGAGCTGATACTGGGAGACATGGACCAGGGAGAACTGCCCGGCAGCCTGTGGCATAACATCTGCCTGTACTGCGGCAGCCGCGGTATCAGCCGCACTGACAAAGCTGGCAACGAATGTCTGGTCTTCTCCCACGGAGAGGCTGAAACCGTCTTTGGGATCGATACCCTGCAGGTCAAAAAGAAATACTCCCTGGAGCAGGGCCGGATGGAATTGCTGTACTCCATCACAGATCCCAAGTTTATCTCCATCGTACTGGGCGATCTCCGCAACGCCGGCTACATCGCCGAGGACGAAAAGGGCGAGAAGCACTACCTGGGCGCGGAGCTGCGGGGCCATGTGTTCCAAAAGTACCTGCCCGGCCAGTTCTTCACCTTCGGCGGTAAGTATTATGAAATGCTCCGGGTCACCAGCGCCGGTCAGGTGCTGGTACGCCGCGCCGCCGACCACATCACCGGCCGTCCCGCTTACCGCCAGATCCGGAATTACTACCTCTCCAACGTGGTGGATTCCGAGGCCATGGGCGACCAGATGGACATCGCCGGGATGCACATTGTCCGGCAGTACGCCGACATTCGGGTGGAAACCCCGGCCTACTGGAAGCTGGATCAATACAACAACTTCGCCGGGGGAAGCGTGGTCTCTATCAACGGCGTGCCCAACCGGGTCTATCAGGCCAAGCAGCTGCTGCGGATTACCCTGCCGGACCGGGATGGTATGCTGACCAAGGAGATCTTGGGCACGGTGGCGCTCCTCTTCAACGAGATCTTCCGCACCCTCTTCGCGGAAAATCAGCCCTACATCGCTGCAGTCATGCCCGGTGAAGCTGCTGCTCCCACCACCTACAGCCTTCAGGGTGAAAACGGGACGGAGCTGGAGGACGGGTGCATCTACATCATTGAGGACAGTCAGCTGGACCTGGGCCTTCTGGTCACGGTACAGCGCAGCCTCAACCGTATCTTCTCCATACTCTGCGATTATCTGGACTGGCACATGGAGGCAATGGATCTAAGCATGAATCCCCCTCCCGCTCAGGAGCCCCCCGACTTTACTGCGCCTCCCGCCGAGGAAGAGCCGCAGCCGAAAAAGGGCTTCTTCAGACGGCTGTTCCAGAAGATCGGCAACTTCTTCCGGAAGCTGTTCCGCCGCAAGCCCAAGGAAAACACCATGCCGCCTCTCATGAGCACCGCTCCGGGAGGTTTGGGTACCGAAGCCCCACCTTCCGACGATACCTCTGTGACAAAACAGCCAGAATCCACCTCTCCCCTCCCGGAGGAACCGTCCGCTGACCACCCCGCCGAGGCGGAAGCCGCTGTTCCTGATGCTGCCATCGAGGAGAGCTCCAACGAAGTGGTTTCCGACCAGGATGTTCCTGCCGAGGAAATTGCCGAAGATGCTGACACCAATCCCCCGGCTCCCATCCAAGAGAATCCGGCTCCGGTTGAGCAGAACTCCCTTCACTTTGAGCCGGAACAGGTACAGGCCGGCGGCGGAAGCCCCATTTCCCGCAAGCCCTACCACCTGCGCTGCTATCTGCTCTACGGCGGTATCCAGGTGCCGGAGCAGATCGACGTACAGGGTACCAGAGATTACCTGGAGGCCCTGGGCTTTGGCAACAGCGAGCTTAAGCAGGCCCGGGCGGGCCGGGACACCGCCGAACGGATCGGCCAGGATATCCTGCGGGACGGCAGCCGCTGCTGCGACTTCTGCGGCGTAGAGCTGACCGGAACCGAGTATGAGATCCTCTCGGACGGCCGGGACCGCTGTATTACCTGTAGCCGAACGGCAGTCAAAACCGAGGAAGAATTCCGGGCCATCTACCAAACCGTGGTGCAAAACCTGGAGATCTTCTACGGCGCTAAGATCTCGGCGTCGGTCCGGGTGGAGATGGTCAACGCGCAAAAGCTCCATCGGCGGCTGGGCAAGCGCTTTGTTCCCACCGGAAAAAGTGACGGCAGAGTGCTGGGCGTAGCCATCCGGGACAAAAAGGGCTATACCATACTGGTGGAAAACGGCGCGCCGCGAATGCAGTCCACCATGACCATCGCCCACGAACTGATCCATATTTGGCAATACCTCAACTGGGACAGCAAAGCCATCCTGAAACTGTACGGCAAAGCCCAGGAAATCGAGATCTATGAGGGCATGGCAAAATGGGGCGAGATCCAATATGCCTACCTCATCGGCGAACGGGCTCTGGGCAAGCGTGAGGAGCTGCTCACCCGTATGCGGGACGACGAGTATGGCCGCGGCTTCAACAAATATCTGGCCCGGTATCCGCTCTCCACCGACGTGCAGCTGCCCGGTCAAACTCCTTTCACCGACAAGCAAAAGCCCCTTTAAGGTAGTGAAAACACACCCCCTGTACGGCAATTTGCTGTACAGGGGGTGTGTTTCTTTATCGTTGTAAAGCGCTGTTTTTCCTGCTATAATGGCTTTGCCCACATCAATCAGAATGATGCCGCCAGCCGGCAGATTTGGAGGATGCGCTATGAAAAAAATGACCTGTGGCCTCTCCGCTCTTCTCCTTTGTCTGGGCCTTCTCTCCGGCTGTACCTCTCAGCCTGAGGCTTCCAAACAGGATACCATTCCCTTTGAGGACGGACAGTACTATGCCGTGGCCTATCTGGGATATCAGCAAATCGATGATCTGGACTACTATGTGGAGCATTATCTGGATCATGACAGCCTGCCTGTTCACTATCTCTCCGCCGGAGACTACTATCTGGTGATCCCCAGATATACGGGTATGGAGCTGTCCCTGTACCGCAACGATCTGGAGACCTCTCAGCCCATCCTGATCTACCAGGACCCGGATTGTGAGCCCTTTATCCTCCAGTGCAATGCCAGCGATATCTTCGCCGACGCAACCATCCGTCTGACCTACGAGGGCGAAACGGCGGAATTTTCCCCCTTCATCTCTCTGAAGGACGGCTCTGTAGACATTGGAACACAGGGACTGGATATCACCAAAGATTCATAAATGGAGGCCTGCCATATGACCAAAAACGACGCTTTTCTGCACCTGAACGATCCGCTGCCCGCAGACATTGCCCGCCGGAAGGAGATGGGCGACCTGGCAGGCGCCATCCGGCTCATCGACCAGCGTTTGGCCAGCCGCACCCAGCCTCTTCTGGCTCTCCGCCTGGAGGCGGAGCGGCTGCGGCTGACCCGTCTGCCTCACGACTACCCCTACTCCCGTGCCGAGGCCCTGGCTATGATCCGCGCAGAGTGGCCCCAGTGCACGGAGGAACAGTTTGACACTCTGGTGGACCACGGGCGCATCGACTGGCGCATGGTTGACGGGGAACCGCGGTGTCAGGAGCGATTCCTGGAATCTTTGCGTATTTACCCCAGAGAAGCCCCCGGTCTCATACAGGAGCCCCAGGATCACTCCGCCCGGGACGCCGTGTTGGCCAGGATGGAGGCTGAGGGTGCCCTTACTGCCCGCATCACGCTGCGGGCCACCATCCGCTCCCTGTCGCCGGTAACCGGGCAAGAGGTTCATGCCTGGCTGCCCATCCCCGCCGCCTGTCCCCAGCAGAGCCAGATTCAGATTCTGGACCACACACCCGGCGGCATAGCCGCTCCGGAATGTGCCCCTCAGCGCACCATGTGGTGGCGGACACAGGGGGTGGATACATTCTCCGTAACTTACCGCTATCTCATTCGGGCCCAGTATACCGACCCCATGACACTGCCGCTGGACCCTGTTCAGCCCACCTTCGATCTGGAGGAGCAAGCTCCCCACATCGTCTTTACTCCCTACCTGCGGGCACTTGCAAAAGACATCTGCCGGGGGTGCTCCACACCGGCAGAAAAAGCCCGGGCTATCTATGACTATGTGACCGGCCAAGTGGACTACCGCTACCAACCCGCCTACCTCCAACTAGACTGTATCGCCGACCAGTGCGCCAAGACCCTGCGGGGAGACTGCGGCGTATTTGCCCTGCTCTTTATCACCCTGTGCCGCATCTCCGGCATCCCCGCTCGTTGGCAGAGCGGCCTGGCCGTCCGGCCCGACAGTGTTGGCCCCCACGACTGGGCCATGTTCTATCTGGCGCCCCATGGCTGGCTGTGGGCAGACTGCTCCTTTGGCTCCTCGGCCCGGCGCAATGGAGAGACCGAGCGCCGCCGGCACTACTTCGGCAGCCTGGACCCCTGGCGTATGGTGGCAAACAGCGCCTTCCAGGCGCCTCTGACACCGCCCATGCAGGATTGGCGGCAGGACCCCTATGACAATCAGGTAGGCGAAGTGATGGTGGGCGGCCGGGGACTGGATGCCTCGGAGCGGGAGACCAGCCAGGAGCTTCTGGAGTTTGAGCTGCTGCCCGGAGAAACCTGATAGGCATCCTACTGTCGGAGGACTCATCCGACCTTCCGGGCCATTGTAACCAGGACCCCGCTCCTTGACAGGCTTCACCTAAAACGATAAAATGATAAAAAAAGGAACTAAGGCGTGGGAAAGATGAAGGTTACACCACAGGAAAAAACCATATTGGACGCGGCCCTGGAGGTCGTAGCAAGGGAAACCATCAGCCGAACCAGGATGCACCTGATCGCTGAAGAAGCTAGGATGTCCCAGTCCAATCTGCACTATCACTTTAAAACAAAAGATGCACTGATGAAGGCACTCTTCTGCATGATTCAGGATACGTTTACAGAGCGTCGCAAGCAGGATGCTGTGGATCCGGACACACCCGTTGAAAGTCAGATCGCGCATTTCTTCCAGGAGCCCAGACGCCTGTTGGACGAAGACTGGCGCTATGAAACGGTACAGATCGATTTCTGGCTGTATGCTCATACAGAGCCGGAGATGCAGGAGTTGTTTGACGAGAGTTATGAGGGCTGGCGGGAACAGGCCATCCGCCTGATCGCGCAGGCTTATCCCGAAATTCCCGCCGAAACCCAGCGCGCACTGGGCTATATTATGGTATCCATGTTCGTAGGCGCCGTCATGCAGATTATGAATCGTGCCGACTTTGATTTGGATCGCTATTTTGAGGTATGCACAAATTTGATCCTTCTGGAGCTAAACAAGCTGCATCAAGCAGGTTGATTGGTTCCTATACAGAAAGCGCCCCTGGAAAGAGATTCTTTCCGGGGGCGCTTTTATCATGCCTGTACAGTTGATGGAGCGGTGTGAAGGTATTCCATGAGCATATCGCAGCAGAGGGACGCATACAGATCCAAATCTACTGTCAGCTTGGAATTCAGCACCTGAAGGGACTCTCCCATCATCATGGAAACCATGATATGAGCCAGAAGGGCGGCCGTTTCTGCTTCTACTGCAGGATCATACAGACGAATGGTTTCTGCAATATGCTTTCTCCAGATCTCATAAGACTGATAGAACTCCTCGTTGATCTCAGGATCCACCCGTCCCATGCACCAATAGTCAAACTGGGTTCTGTCATATTGAGGTTCTTCCTCAATAATCTGCTTTTTCTGCTCAAAGAAGCCAGCCAACTTGTCTGCCAGGGAATTGGAGTGTTGGTTGAGTACCGCCTCTCGCTTTTCTGAAAAGTTTTTCTGGATATAGCGCAGCAGGGCCAGCAGCAAGTCCCGTTTTGTCTTGAAATAGTAGTGGAGATTGGACTGCACCACTCCGGCCTCCTCTGCGATCAAACGCATACGGGTCCCGTTGAGTGTTTCCCTGTCTACCACCTCAAACGCCGCAGCCAGGATCGTTTCTTCCATAGGATTATATTCCATGATCGGCATCCTCTTTTCTGCCATCCATTTCGTATCATCAGTATATCAAACCGGTCGTAAAAAATCAAATCCATTAAGCTGACTGATTAGTTGATTTATTCTCTAGGATGTGATATATTTGCCATACACCGGCACAAAGCCGTCAGAAATGGAGGATCATTATGGAAGTCATCAAGTGGAGCGCCAACAAAATGCCCAAAAGCGGGGACCAGCAGCTGAGCGTCATGGCTCTGGATGAGGTGCAGCGGGCCCGCAGATTTCACCGGAGTTTTCCCCAATACGCTGTTATCCCTCTTGCCAGGCTTTCCCGTATGGCCGGACAGCTGGGGCTGAAGGATGTGTTTGTCAAGGATGAGTCCTACCGGTTTGGTCTGAATGCCTTTAAAGTCCTGGGCGGTTCTTTTGCCATGGCCCGGTACATTGCCAAAGAGCTTGGTAAATCTGTAGACGAGATGAGCTATGATTACCTGACCAGCAACCAGCTCAAGCAAGAATTTGGACAGGCCACCTTCTTTACCGCCACAGACGGCAACCATGGCCGCGGTGTGGCGTGGGCTGCCAACCGCCTGGGACAAAAGGCCGTTGTCCATATGCCCAAGGGCAGCAGCAAGTCCCGCTTTGACAACATTGCCCGGGAAGGTGCCAAGGTGACCATTGAGGAGGTCAACTATTCCCGGTGTACCAAAGGCTACTATATGCGGGGCCGGACGCCATACGGTTTTGATACTGAGCCCATCGTCATGGACGGGATCAAGACAAAGAAGCTGGTGGAAAATGCGGAAATGGATTTTGCCGAACTAATATATCAAATGTATGCGGAACCGAGTTCCTCTTATGGAGATATAACACGGTATTTTGTGGCCCATGATATTAAAGTTTATGGCAAGGCACTAACACGAGCATTTATCGCTCAACTGCTGAGAAATCCTGTTTACGTTAAGGCCGATATGGCCATATCGCAGCGGTCAGCCGCTGTCATCAGTCCCGCCAGCAGGGCATTCTGATGTCCCCGGTTGCGGCTTAGGTCCACGCCGCTGAACAGCGGATTCTCCCTGTGGAGCTGTTGGATGATGCGCCAGGTACTATCCCTGGAACCATCGTTGACAAAGAGTACCCGGCTCTTCTCCGAGATCTTGTCCGCCGCCATCAGAGCCTCCAGTTTGTCCCTTAGTCGCCTGGCGGTCTCAGGCAGCACGGCCTCTTCGTTGTAGCAGGGCACTACAATATAGAGAATATCAGCCATTTTAAGATTGTCTCCTTATCCAGCATAAATAGTTCTTTATGAAAGAAGACAAAATGCAGTCCAAAGTGCAACCGGCATCGTCGGTGAGAACAGAAAAAACGGCCTGGACACAGGAAATCCAGACCGCTTTTTTGCAAAGGCTAAGAAATGATCGGCATCATCTAATCAACCAAAGCAGATAAGCAACAAGCGTTTTTTCCAAAAAATCAAAAAAAGAAATCCTGTAACCCTTGGCTTAACAGTGATAAGGAACTAAATCACTTATCAACTGTTAGCTGACGGTTTTCGGGTGCATACGAAACTCCCG
>PPYE01275571.1_pt1 | contig 21097 bp, 11 predicted proteins | sample 1559881 | NCBI WGS metagenome assembly PPYE01 (sample SAMN08240022, study PRJNA423297) | Human gut metagenome, whole genome shotgun sequencing project.
ACAGGGGTATCGCCAAGTTGGTAAGGCACGGGTCTCTGAATCCCGCATGCGTTGGTTCGAGTCCAGCTACCCCTGCCATTGGAAATCCGAGCACCGTTTTAGGCGGTGCTTTTTTTGTTGGTGCAATCCTGCGTGCAGGGAAAATCATGGAATGGCGGGTTATCCACAGCATCCATGGAACGGAAGAGGGAAAGGGCGGTGAAAAGGAAGCAGAAAAGGCGGCTTATCCACAATATCAACAGGTTCGTCTGTGCATTCTGTGGATAAGTCGCCCTTTTGCATTGGCAAAATCCTTGTATAACAGGTTACTTCGTTTCGTGCTGTTTGCCCGCGCCCGGCCCATCGGCAGCGACGCTTACCTTGGCATCGGCGAAGGTCTTCATTTCGTTCAGCATCATGAGGCTCGCCTCTACGAGCGTCGTTGCGATGCAGGCGGAGAAGCCGCCGGGAATGGTCTCTTTGGCTCTGAGGAGCGTGCCGCGCGCGTGCAGCAGGTAGGGGCGCACGGCGGGGCAGAGGCGTTCGGCATAGCGCGCGACGATGTCGGTCACCGCATCGTCGAGGACGAGGAGGCTGCAGTTGTGTGCAGCGGCGATGATCGCGCCCATGAGGGCGGAAATGACGCCTTGATAAGGGGGCGGCACGTGGCGCAGGAAGTCGTCGGCATCGTAGCGCAGCGCACCGTCCGCCGTGAGGAGGGCTGCGGAGAGCTCGCCTGCCATCGTGCCGAGCGGCACGTCTGCGCTTTGCTCGCTGGCGGCGAGCGCGAGGATCGGATAGGAGACCGATAGAGCTTCGCCGCGCTCGCGTCCGAAGTGGAAGGCAGCGCGCGGTGAAGCGCCCTGCTTTAGGTGCGCGATTTCGACGGTCACGCCGGCGGCATCGGCAGCGCCCTGTGTCAGGGCTTCCTGCACGGCATAGAGGCGGCGTGCCGAGAAGCAGAGCAGTGCCGTTTCCTGCCCTGCGGCGGGACGTTCCTCGCCGATGATGCCCGCGAGCTCGACGGCGATCGGTTCGAGTGCGCCAAGGCTGTAGATGGGCTTTGCGAGGTTGTCGATGTAGCTTTGGCAGGCGCGCATGGAGGCACCGTCGAGTTCCTGCATGGTGTGCAGGTAGAAATCGAAGGTCTTGTCGGTGAGCGTGGGATCGTCCTTTGGCATGTAGGTGTGCGAAAAACGCGTCTCGGCGCGGCTTTCATGCGGCGTGTCGAGCACTTCCCATGTGCGGAGCAGGATCTCGATGATGCGGCAGATGATGGAGGATCCGCCCGCCTCGCCGAGACAGAGCCCGAGCTTCATATAGGTGGGCAGGCCGAGCTTTTCCAGGCTGTGGCGGTGCGACTGTTCGCCGCCGCGATGGGACGCGATGAGCACATTGGTCGAGGCGGGCGCGATGGACTGCGCGATGAGCGCAGCGGCGGCGCAGTTCGCGCCGTCGAGGATGACGGCTGCGCCTTCTGCTGCCGCTCCGAGGATGAGTCCCGCGATGCAGCCAAATTCAAATCCGCCGACTTTGGCGAGGACATCGATGCCGTCCGCCGGATCGGGCGCATTGTGTTCAAGCGCGCGGCGCACGACGGCGATTTTCGCCGCGAGCCGCGCGTCGGAGATGTTCGTGCCGCGTCCCGTCGCCGCATCGGCGGAAAGACCGCAGATGGCGGCGCAGATGGCGGCGCTCGCCGTCGTGTTTGCAATGCCCATCTCGCCGGGGAGCAGGCAGGTGCAGCCCGCCGCGATGAGTTTCTGCGCGAGCGCGATGCCCGCTTCGATGGAGGCGGTCGCCTGCGCGCGCGTCATCGCGGGCTCCTTTGCCATGTCCTTCGTGCCGCAGGCGATGCGGCAGTCGAGGAGGCCGGGAAGGTCGGCTTTCACCTTCATGCCCATGTCGACGACGACGAGCCCTGCGCCTGCGAGAGCCGCAAACGCGTTTGCGGCGCCGCCGCGGCTCACGAGGTAATTGCGTGCCATCTGCACTGTCGTCTCAGGCGGGTAGGCACTGACGGATTCCGCCGCGACGCCGTGGTCGGCGCAGGCGATGACGACGCAGGGGCTAGGTGCGGCGGGGTGCAGATCGCCTGTGATGCGGATGTAGCGCAGGAGGAGATCGCGCCATGCGCCGAGCGCAGCATCGTCGCCCTCCATGCGTTCGGCGAGGAGCGCGGCCGCTTTTTCGGCCGGCCGCGCATCGCGCGGTGTGATGCGCACGATGGTTTCATCCAGCAGGCTCATGCCCGTGCCTCCTTCTGCTCGTCATCGTCATGGGGAACTTGCTCGAGCGACAGCTCGATGCGGCTGCGCTTTTCATCGATGGATAGTTGGGCTTATTATACCATAGAATGAACGTGCGAGTAAGTTTCATTTTTATGATTGACAGGCAATCATTTTTAGGTTAGAATGACATAAAGAAGATAATTGTTCTTACCTAATAATCTGAGACGAGGTGATTTTATGATGCTGACGACGGAGCAGGTGGCGGAGCGCCTGCGAGGACAGGGCTTCAAGGTCACGCCGCAGCGCCTCGCCGTGTATCAGGCACTCGCGCGCACGAAGGCACATCCGAATGCGGAGACGCTCTTTAAGGAGCTGCGCCCCCTCTATCCGACGATGAGCCTCGCGACCGTCTACAAGTCCTTGTCGATTCTCTGTGCGATCGGGCTTGCGCAGGAGCTGAGTCTTGGCGAGGATTCGTTCCGCTACGATGCGGACACGAGCCACCACCCGCACATTCGCTGCACGGTCTGCGGACGGGTCGACGATGTGCCCGCGATGGAGACGGAAGCGTTTACGAAGCGGGTCGCCAATGAGACGGGATACAGCCTGACGGACTATCAGGTCTATTTTTTCGGGCGCTGCCCCGTATGCCGCAAGGCAAATCCGGTGCATTGACGTGCGCTTTTCGGCGCGTGCATAGCACGAAAAGACAGTGGCCCAGCCATTTGGAGCCGCTGCTTTTTCATTTTGGGATGGGCAGCATTGCATGGCGGGAAAATTACGGCAGAATTACATTGAATTTACAGATATTGGATTTATGATAGCAGGGGAAGCGAGGGGAAATCGCACTCGCTTTACGGGGGAGGAACAGGCAGATGCAGGTTGTCGTGCTCGCGAGCGGAAGCAAGGGAAACGCTGTTTTCGTCGAAATGGGCGGTGCGCGCATCCTCATCGACGCGGGCATCAGCGCGCGGCGCATCAAGAGCGGCCTTGCCGCCGAGGGCGTCGATGTGCGCTCGCTTAGCGGCGTGCTCCTCACGCATGAGCACCGCGATCACGTCGCGGGACTTCGGACGCTCCTGCGCCAGTACCGCTTGCCCGTCTTTTCGCGGCAGGCGACACTTGAGCAGATCGGAGCGAGCGGGATGCTCCCAGAGGATTGCTTTCACGCCGTCACCGAGGCGTTTTCACTCGCAGGCGTCTCCATCGCGCCGTTTGCGATCCCGCACGATGCGGCCGATCCTGTCGGCTGGCGCATTGCGGGCGCGGAGCGCTTTGCGCTTGCGACCGATGTCGGATTCGTGACGCAGGAGGTTCAGTCCGCCATTGAGGGCGCCGATATGCTCGTCCTCGAGGCGAACCACGACACGCAGATGCTAAAGCGCGGCTCGTACCCTTGGCCGTTGAAGCGGCGCATCCTCTCGAACCGCGGCCATCTCGCGAACGCAGACGCGGCGTGGGCACTCGTGCGCATGCGGAAACGGCCGAAGCGCGTCGTCCTCGCACACCTTTCCGAGGAGAACAACCGCCCCGCGCTCGTGCAGGAGACCGTCGGGGACGTCCTGCACCGACAGGGCGTCAGCATCCCGCTCACACTGGCGTCGCAGGATGAAGCGGTCCGCATCTCATAGTCTTGTATCGCATATATTATTCATATATTATTATGGAGGGATTTCCTATGCACACCATCCATTCTTATCATAAGGTCAGCACGAAGAAGCGCGTGAAAATCCTTGCTGCGCTCGTCTTTGCCTTTTCCGCAATCGTCTTTTCGGGCTGTTCGGCAAGCACGGCTGGCACGAATTCGGGCAGCGGAGCGGCAAGCGCTCCCGCCGCACAGGCCCAGCAGGCGACCGAAAAGCTCTCTGCCGCAAGGAATACGCCGGTCGTCCGCGCGGCGCAGGCAGTCGGGCCGACCGTCGTCGGCATCACGAATAAGGCGGTCGCGCGCGACTGGTTCAACAACCCCGTCGAGACGGAGGGCGTCGGCTCCGGCGTCATCTTCAAGAGCGACGGCTACATCGTCACGAACAACCACGTCGTGAGCGGCGCGAAGGAGATCATCGTCTCGCTCGCGGACGGGCGCAGCCTGAAGGGCAAGGTCGTCGGCGCCGACGAGGTCACCGATCTCGCCGTCGTCAAAGTCGATGCGCATGACCTTCCGACGGCGAAGTTCGGCGACTCGGACCAGATCGTCGTCGGCGAGCCTGCGATCGCGATCGGCAACCCGATGGGGCTGGAGTTCCAGGGCAGCGTGACGGCAGGCGTCATCAGCGCGCTCAACCGCACGCTTGACATCAGCGACCGCCGCGTGAAGCTCCTGCAGACGGACGCGGCGATCAGCCCTGGCAACTCGGGCGGCGCGCTCGTCAATGCCGACGGCGAAGTCATCGGCATCAACAGCGCGAAAGTCGCGGCGAGCGGGGTCGAGGGAATGGGCTTTTCGATCCCGATCAACACGGTTCAGGAGATCATAAGCGAGCTCATGGACAAGGGCTACGTCGCGCGCCCATACCTCGGCGTCTCGGTGTTCGACCCGCAGACGGCGGCGCGCTACGGCTACCAGCTCAACATCGACAAAGGCGTATACGTCTTCCAGATCACGGCGGGCGGCCCGTCGGCCAAGGCAGGGCTGTCGCGCGGCGACATCATCCTGAAGATTGACGGCGCAGAGGTCAACAGCGTCAGCGACCTCCGCGCGAAGGTCGGCGAGCACAAGGTCGGCGATACCGTCGACGTCGTCATCGACCGAAACGGCAGCCAAAAGACTGTGGGCATCACGCTCGATGAGATCCCGCGGGACGAGCGCTGAGCCGTGAGGATCACGATCGTATGCGCAGGCAGGATCAAGGAACGCTACCTCGAAGAGGGCATCGCCGTGTTTATGAAGCGCCTCGCGCCCTTCGCTGACGTGGAGATTCGCGAAATGCGTGAAGAAAAGATGCCGGATGCGCCCACTCCCGCCGAAAAGGCGAAGGTGCTCGCGCGCGAGGGCGAGAAGCTCCTGCGTCTCGTGCCGGAGGGAAGCTGCCTCGTCGTGCTCGACGTCTTCGGAGAGGAAATGGCGTCCGAGACGCTCGCGGAAAGACTCGATGCCCTCGCGCTCGCGGGCAGAAGCCGCGTGGCGTTTCTCATCGGCAGCGCGTTCGGGATTTCCGATGCCGTGCGTCGAGCCGCTGACTTCCGCCTCTCCTTCTCGCGCATGACGTTCACGCATCAGATGGTGCGCCTGCTGCTCGTCGAGCAGATATACCGCGCGTTCAAGATCAGCCGCGGCGAGAAATACCATTGGTAAGAAAAAGCTCTCAGCTTGCATGCTGGGAGTTTTTTTCTTGTGCCATGTAATGCGAAGCAGAAATATTTTTGTTATAATAGGAAAGATCGGCAAGCGGAGAAGCGGAAAGGAGGGATGGGCATGATGAAAAAAAGGACGGCGCGACGCCGCGTGCAGCGCAATATCGGCTATGCGGTGATCGCGCTGACCGGCCTTTTCCTGCTCGTGGCCCTCCGCTACGGGTGGCTGCAGATCGTGCAGGGCGACGCGCTCGGCGAGCGCATGCGAAACCAGGTCGGCGAAGAATTCGCGATCCAGTCGCTGCGCGGCACGATCACCGACCGCAGCGGGCGCGAGCTCGCCGTTTCGACGATGACGAAGTCGCTCTACGTCGATCCCGCGCACGTCCAGGATGCGGACGCAGTCGCCGCCGACATCGCGCCTCCGCTCGGCATGACGCCGGAGGAGATCCAGAAGGACATCGCCGTCGGCGGCGGGTTCGTCTGGGTCAAGCGACGTCTTGAGCACGACGAGTACGAGGCGGTGCGCCAGGTCATCCGCGAAAAGGGCTATGCGGATTGTCTCGGATTCCGCGATGAGGCGAAGCGCTACTACCCGAACGACGTTCTCGCGGCAAACGTGCTCGGCTTCGTCGGTACGGACGACAAGGGCCTGGACGGCGTCGAGCAGGCCCTCGACGGACTGCTGAAGGGCGAGGTCAAGGAAGCCTACATCACGACGGACCGCCGCAGCCGTCCGATCCTCGACTCGATCTTTGAAAGCCGGCGCCACTACCAAGGCGAGTACTGCAAGAGCGTCGAGCTCACGCTCGACAGCGCCGTGCAGTTCATCGTCGAACAGGAGCTGGACCGCACCGTCGTCGAGACGCGCCCCAAGGCCATCACCTGCATCGTCATGGATCCGAAGACGGGCGAGGTGCTCGCGATGGCATCGCGTCCCTCGTACAATCCGAACAAATTCTGGGACTACCGCCCGGAGGTTTGGAAAAACCGCAGCACTTCGTTCATCTACGAACCCGGCTCGACGTTCAAATCCATCGTCGCAGGCGCGGCGCTTCAGGAGAAGGTCGTCTCGCCGAATCAGGTCTTTGTCGACCCCGGCTACGTCATGGTGTCGGGGCGCCGCATCCAAAACTGGAACGGCGAGAGCTTCGGCACGGTCACGTTTACGGACGTCGTCAAGAACTCGCTCAACACGGGATTTGCACAGGTCGGTCTTCGCCTCGGCGCCGAGCGCCTCACGGATTATGCGAAAAAGTTCGGCTTCGGCGAGCGGACGGGCATCGACCTCCCCGGCGAGGAGCAGGGCATCCTGTTCGATCCCCATGCCATGCGCGATTCCGATATGGCGACGATGGCGATCGGACAGAGCATTGCGGTGACGCCGCTGCAGCTCGTCACCGCCGTCTCGGCGATCGCGAACGACGGCGTGCTTTTGCAGCCGCATATCGTGCGCAAGATCACGAATGTCGACGGCTCCGTCTACGAGGAGCGCGGCCCGAAGGAAGTGCGCCGCGTGCTTGAGTCGGCGACGGACAAGACGCTCATCGGCCTGCTGGAGCAGGTCGTCGCTTCGGGCGGCGGGAAGAAGGCGGCGGTCAAGGGCTACCGCATCGCTGGCAAGACGGGCACGGCGCAGAAGATTCGCGAGAATGGCGCGGGCTACATGGACGGGCACTACATCGCCTCGTTCTGCGGCTTTGCACCCGTCGAGGATCCGCGCATCACGGTTCTCGTGATGATCGACGATCCGAGCCTCGGCGACTTCTACGGCGGGCAGATCGCAGCCCCCGTCGCGGGGCGCATCTTCGCCCAACTCTTCCGCCACCTCCACATCGAGCCGTCGAGCGATCCGTTCGCGGGGATGGACGCAACGGGGAAAAAGGCGGAGCCAAAGCCGAAGTTTGCGGGGGAAGTTCCAGAAGGCGAAGCCGTCGTGCCGGACTTTACGGGCAAGAGCCTGCGGGAGGCGGCGCGCCTTGCGGCGGAGCGCGGCATCACCTTTGAGAGCGAAGGCTCCGGCGTTGCGGCAGGGCAGTCGATCGCACCGAATACGCTCGTCGAAAACGGGCGGCGCGTGACGGTCTTCTTCCATTCCGAATGAACGGAAGCTCGCGTGCGGTGCGAGCGATTTCGCTCCGTTTGTTCGTTTGGGAGAAGATTTCTTGTCAATGGCGCGAAACCTATGGTATGATAGATTGGAATACGTAGCGATACAGCGACTGGAGGATAAATCATAGATGCTTACCGTTTTGATGGTTCTTGACGCGATCGTCTGCATCGGGCTCATTGCGTCCGTGCTTGGACAAGAAGCGAAGTCAGCCGGCATGGGCGGCATGGGCGGCGATGCGGATACCGTTTTTTCGAGCAAGGCACGTGGCATGGATGCGCTGCTCGCGCGCGTGACGGTCGTGCTCGCGGTGCTCTTCGCGCTCATCACCGTGATCATTGCACGCATGACGAACTGATCGGCGCGCCGGTGCCCCTGCTTTTGGAAAATCGGGAGGTTTTCTTGGCGGGGGTGCGTTTTCGTGCAGAAAGACACGGCGGGGAATCGCGCGAGAAGCATGCGCCAAGAAGTGGAAAAGCACATTGTGCCAGGTGGAAAGAGGAGGATGCCCCATGATCCTAGCGGGAGCAGAGCCGTTTTTCATGCCCGGCGGCAAGCGGGGCGTCTTGCTCGTGCACGGCTTTACGGGGCTTCCGGCGGAGCTTTTGCTTATGGGCCGCGATTTGAATGCGCGCGGCTATAGCGTCCTTGGCGTGCGCCTCGCGGGACATGCGACACGGGCAGAGGATCTCGCCTGCACGACGGGAGAGGACTGGCTCGACTCCGTGCGCGACGGCTACGCGCTGCTGTCGGGGGCGTGCGGCCGCATCGCCGTCTGCGGCCATTCGATGGGGGGCTTGCTCGCGCTTTTGCTCGCAGCAGAGAAACGCGTCACGAGCGTCATCTCGATGGCGGCGCCGATCTACATCGCGGCGGAGCAGCGCATCGGGAAGCTGCCGCCGCGCGCGGCGTGCATCGGACGCTATGTGCCGAAGGCGAGGCGGAAACTGAAAGGCGTGCCGGAGGCGGCAAACCAAACGTATCGGCGCATGCCGCTCGTCTCCGTGCACGAAATGCTCGGCGTATTGGCGCGCGCGAAGGCGGCTCTCCCTGCCGTGACCGTCCCCGCGCTCATCCTGCATGGGATCCATGACCGGACCGCAGATGCGGGCAGCGCGCTCTACATTCGCGACCATATCGGGAGCGCAGAAAAGTCGGTCTTTTGGCTGCATCGTTCCGGGCACCTGCTCCCGATGAATGGGGAGCGGGATCTCGTGTTTGAACAGGCAGCGGCATTCTTGGATCACACGATGAAATAAACGGACTTGCAATGTTAGGAATCGCGGATGACGCGGATAAAATAAAGTTCGTCCGATTGGCGCAGCGGTTTCGTCCGAACGAGGTGGAAACCTAGACGCAGCGCGGCGCTCTGCGGCGGATGTTCCGCCGAAGCGCGGGAAAAAAGATGTGTCAGGATGGCGCATCGGAATGGATCCGTGCTTCCTTTGCTTGAATTTGGAGAATGACATGGACTTAAAAGAACGGATTTTGGCGTATATGCATGAGGAAGCGTATCGCCCGCTCCTCGCGGAAGATCTCGCGGAGGAAATGCACTTGGAAGGGGAAGACCTCGTCGGCTTCGGCACGGCGCTTGAGGCACTCGAAGCCGACGGCGCGATCATCAAGAACCGCAGCGACCTCTACGGCGTGCCGAGCCGCATGCACCTCGTCGTCGGCAAGCTCTCGATGACGGCGAAGGGATTCGGGTTCATCGTTCCCGACGTGCGCGAGTCGGAGGAAGAGACGGACGTATTCGTGCCCGCTTCGGATCTGGCGACGGCGATGCACGGCGACCGCGTCGTCGCGCGCGTCCATGCGGCAGAGGAGGAGGGACGCTCGCGCGAGGGCGAGATCATCCGCATCCTCAAGCGTGCCAATGAGAAGATCGTCGGCACGTTCGAGAGCAGCAAGACGTTCGGCTTCGTGACGCCTGACAATACGAAGCTCACGCAGGACGTCTTCGTGCCGAAGAAAGAAGCGCACGGCGCCAAGACGGGCAGCAAGGTCGTCGTCGCCATCACGAAGTGGCCCGACCGCCGCCGCAACGCGGAAGGCCGCGTCATCGAAGTGCTCGGCAAGATCGGCGATCCCGGTGTCGACGTGCTCTCCGTCATGCGACAGTACGACCTCTCGGAGTCGTTCCCCGAAGACGTGCAGCAGGCAGCGGACGCCTGCGAAAAAGAGCCATCGCCGGAGGAGTACCGCGGGCGCCGCGATCGGCGGGACTTTCCCATCGTCACCGTCGACGGCGACGACTCGAAGGATCTCGATGACGGCGTCTACGCGAAGCGCCATGCGGACGGCAGCTTCTTCCTCGGCGTCTACATCGCCGACGTGAGCTGGTACGTGCGCGAGAACCAGCCGCTTGACCGCGAGGCGCGCGCGCGCGGCACGAGCGTCTACCTCGTCGACCGCGTCATCCCGATGCTGCCGAAGGAACTCAGCAACGGGATATGCAGCCTCAACGCGGGCGTCGACCGCCTCGCGATGGCGTGCGAGATGGAGGTGCGCGCCGACGGCGAAATCACGAGCTACGAGATCGTGCCGGCGGTCATCCACGTCTACCGCCGTCTGACGTACAACATCGTCAACAAAGTGCTCGTCGATAAGGAAGAGCCGTTTTGTAGCGACAACGAGGACATCCGCGCGATGCTCGAGACGCTCAAAGACCTGCGCGGCGCACTCAAGGACAAGCGCCGTCGCCGCGGCTCGATTGATTTTGACCTCACGGAGATCAAGGTCAAGCTCGACGAGAAAGGACATCCCGTCGCGCTCGTCAAGCGCGCGGGCACGCTCGCGGAGAGCATCATCGAGGAGTGCATGCTCGCGGCGAATGAGACGGTCGCGCGCCACATGGATACGCGCAATCAGCCCTTTATGTACCGCGTCCACGAGCAGCCGACAGGCGAGAAAATCGAACGCCTCAACAGCCTCCTCTCGACGTTCGGGCTCTTCGTGCACCAGAGCGAGAGCGGCGAAATTGAGCCGATGGACGTACGGAAGGTGCTGGAAAAGGTGTCGGGAAGACCCGAAGAACGCATCATCAGCGCCGTTGCACTGCGCTCGATGCAGCAGGCGCGCTACAGCGAGATGAGCCTCGGCCATTTCGGCCTAGCCGCGCGTTACTACACGCACTTTACCTCGCCGATCCGCCGGTACCCGGACCTCATGGTCCATCGTCTTTTGCGCGAGGCGGCAGAAGCGGGCGGCAAGATCCCAGCGGGCCGCGCAGAGCAGCTTCGCGTGCTGCTGCCTGAGATTGCCGAGCATTCCTCGGCGCGTGAGCGCCTTGCGACCGAAGCCGAGCGCGAGACGACGGATATGAAGAAGATCGAGTACATGGCGCAGTTCGTCGGCGAGGAATTCGACGGCATCATCAGCGGCGTCACGCAGTTTGGCATCTTCGTCGAGCTCGACAACGGCGTGGAAGGGCTCGTGCACGTCTCGACGATGGTCAACGACTTCTACGAGTATCGCGAAGACCTCTATGCGATGGTCGGCGAGCGCACGAATGCGCAGTACCGTCTCGGCGATCCCGTGCAGATCCTGCTCGTCCGCGCAAACGTCGAGGAGCGCAGCCTCGACTTCGTGCTCAAAGACAACGGCGCCTACGACCCGACGGCGATGAAGAACGCCGTGCGCGGCGGGCGCAAAGGCGGAAAGAGCAGGATGGACACCGGGGACGGAAACAGCAAAAAGAAGGAACCTGCAGGCGACAACCCAAAGCGCAGGCATCGCGGCGGCGGCAAAAAGCGCGGCGCATCGGGCGAAAAGCTCCCGCAGGAAAATCGCTCGCAGGAGGCGAAGAAATCGAAATCCGGGCGCGGCGGGAAGAAAGGCGGGAAGCTCTCGCGCGGCGAGAAGAACCTCATGCGGATGGCGCGCGGCAAGGAGCGCAGCTCCTACCGAGATCTCGGCGTCAGCACGCGGGAACGCGGCGACTACCACCGCGTCCGGGTCACGGGGCTGAACAGCGCCGTCTGGCCCGATCCGCCGGGGTACCACGGCGGAGAGAGCCGTCGCGAAGATGCGGAGCGCATGGAAAAGGCGAAGTCTGCCCCGCGCCGCCGCCCGCGTCCGCACCGCAAGACCGAAAACGGAACGGGAAACGCGAAGTAAGGAAGCAAGATTCAACGCCAGATTGCCGGATTCGGCACAGCCGCCTGCAAAGCGAGGCGTCTTCGCACGGCATGCATGCCCGTGCCATTTTGCCATTTGATGCAGACGCGGATTCAAGGGGAAGGACTATGGGAAAACAAAACGCAGGCATCAAGATCGCCTGCGAGAACCGCAAGGCGCGCCACGACTACTTCATTCACGAGACGTATGAAGCGGGCATCGCGCTGCAGGGAACGGAAGTCAAATCCCTTCGCGCGGGCAAGGCGAACCTAAAGGACAGCTACGCGGTCATAGAGGGCGGCGAAGTCTTTGTCGAGAACATGCACGTGAGCCCTTATGAGCAGGGCAATATTTTCAACCACGACCCGCTGCGAAGGCGCAAGCTCCTCCTGCATAAGGCCGAGATCGGCAGGCTTTTCGGCAAGACGCGCGAAAGGGGCTTTACGCTCGTGCCGCTCAAGATATACTTCAAGCGCGGCAGGGCGAAAGTAGAGCTCGCGCTTGCGAGCGGCAAGCACAACTACGACAAGCGGCAGGCGCTTCACGAAAAAGCGGCCAAGCGCGACGTCGAGCGGGCACTCAAGGATCGGCAGCGCGACTGAATGAAATGGATCAAATGACCCTTTTTTGTTTTGCAGATCGTATATTCGTGGAGGGAACCGAAATCCGTCTGGGAAAAATGCTTAAGGATAAATGGCATATCTACGATAGATAACATAGAGACAAAACGATTTATACGCAAAATGCGAAATGGCAGGGCAGCTATCAAGTGGTACAAGGAGGCACTTCCCATGGCAATGATCATCAAAAACAATATGCCAGCAAAGAACACACTCAATCAGCTCGACAAGAACGACAAGGCGCTTGCGAAGTCGTTGAAGAAGGTTGCTTCTGGCATGAAGATCAACAGCGCGGCAGATGACGCGTCGGGCTATGCCATATCCGAGAAGATGCGCGTCCAGATACAGGGACTCGACCAGGACTACGACAACACGCAGACGGGCGCGAGCCTGCTCAAGGTCGCATCGGGCGGTCTCCAAAGCTCCGTCGATGTCTTGCGCACGCTGAAGCAGAAGGCGATCGATGCGGCGAACGACACGAATACGGATGCTGACCGCGCGACCATCCAAAAGGAAATCGACCAGGGCATCGACCAGCTCGATGAGAACGCGCAAGTGACTTACAACGGCAAGACCTTGATCGATGGGTCGCACAATAATGAGGTGTACCAGCCGGGCACGCGCACCACGTTCACGAACGAAAGCCTCGATCCCGCGACGAGCCAGATCGATGCGATTACGGATCTGAAGGATTTTGCGGGACGCAGCCTTGGCATCATGAGCGACAGCAAGATTGAGATTTCCACGGTCTACCAGGGCAGGACGGTCACGCGCACACTGGATCCCGTGGGGACGGAGATTCTGCAGGACATGATCAACCACGCCCGGCCGGCTTCCACGACGCCGCCCGCGACGCCGCCCGCCATGGTCTCCATTATAGGCGGCGATGACTACATCGGCTCGGATCGCGTCAACAATGTGGTCAGGACGGCCAGCGGCAATGTCGCGATGAACATAGCTGCCGCAGATGCGGGCGTGGATCATCAGCTTTCGGGCGTCACGTTCAAGGTCGTGAATTCGGACGGCACGCTCAACCGTACGGCAAACGATGTGCTCAACAATTTTTCCGAGACCATCCGCGCCCAGGATCCATCCCCGGACAACGCGTTCGTCTTCCATATCGGCACCAAGGCGAACCAGTCCCTCAAGATAGGCTTTGAGGACATGCGCAGCTATGCGCTCGGACTTCGCACGTCAGCCGGAAAGACCATCAGCGTCTTGACGCAGCAGGACGCAAGTGCGGCGATCAACGTGTTCGACAATGCGCTCGCGAAGGTGCTCAACCAGCAGACGGAAGTCGGTTCGGTGCTTTCCCGCATGGACTACACGGGCGACAATATCACGACGGCGAGCGAGAACACGCAGGCCTCCGAGTCCGTCATTCGCGATGCGGACATGGCGAAGGAAATGACGGCATACACGAAGAACAACGTCCTAAAGCAGGCTTCCCAGTCCATGCTCGCGCAGGCGAACCAAAACAGCAGCAGCGTGCTGAGCCTGCTGCAGTAATGCAATCAAAAGAGCGTATCTCTGCTTTCGGTGGAGATGCGCTTTTTTGCTGTATCGTTATGGGTGTTCCATTCGTATCTCTATCCTTGACAGGATGTGCGATGGGAAAGGCTGCCGCTTAAGCCGATCGTCGTTTGCCTTGTGGTTTGCCTTAAGGATATCGACAAAAATTCGATATCATTGTATAATGATAGCCTAGGAAAATTGTCACGTTTTTAGGGGACTGCAATACGCCGCAGATGGGAGAGGTCACGATGGGCAAGGATAGACGGAGAGAACGGGTTGCGAGGAGCGTAGGACTCGCGCTGACCGCCGGGATGTTCAGCATCGTCCCGACGGCTTTTGGCGCGCCGATACAGGACAAGTCCGTCGCGACGACGGCAGCCATCGTGCAGGGAGCGAGTGCGGCGACCGGAGCGGGCATCGATACGACGATCACGAGCACGGTGCAGAACAACATCATCGGCTGGAAGGATTTCTCCGTCAAAAAAGACGAAAAGGTTGCGTTCGATAACAAGAATTACATGAACATCGTCACGGGTGCGAATACGTCGGAAATCAACGGCATCGTACAGGGCGGCGGCGATGTCTATGTCGTGAATCCGAACGGCATCATCTTCGGCAGGGACGCGCAGGTGAATGTCGGCAATCTCTACGCCTCGACACGCTATGTGGATCCCGCGGCTGCCGAAACGGCAAGGGCGGCTGGCAATCTCCAGCGCGTGCTCGCGACGCCGTCTGCCGGCGTCGCGGCAGATGTCGTGAACCTCGGCAAGATTTCGGCGACGAAGGTCGAGGTCGAGGGCGCGAACATCCGCTTCGTGAGCGACAACGTCTCAGCGACGGGCGCGAATGTGACGCTCAAGGCGGACGGAGCAAACGGCGGCTACATCCACGTCGGCAATGCAGCCGCTGCCAGCCCATCCTACACCATGCAGAACCTTGATGGCTCAACGGCGGCGACGTCCGTGACGGACAACTACCAGACCGTCGACGGCTCGAACTGGACGACGAAGTTTGCGGCAAATTCATCGGGCAATTTCATGCTGGTCGACGACATCGACGCGACGACGGCGACGGACTTTGCGCCGGTCGCTTCGTTCTCCGGCAAGTTCGACGGCATGTTCCACAAGGTCAGGAACATGACGAGCACGACGGGCGGCGGTCTGTTCCGCACGACCGCGAACGCCACGATCCAGAACGTTGGCATCGTCGATGCCACGATCACAGGCGTTTCCGCCGCTAGCCCCGGAGGCGCGCTGATCGGGCATGCCACCGGGGTGACGACAGTCGACCACGTCTACTCAGACGGCACGACGAGTGTTTCGGGCGTCAAAACATATGCTGGCGCCCTCATCGGCTCCGCAGGCGCCTCCATGAGCGACAAGACGAATATTTCGTACAGCTATACGACGCGCGCCAATGAGGCCGCCAGCAAGGCGATGATTGGCAATCTGACGGGCAAAGGGCTGGTCGACCATAGTTACGTCATCGCGAATTATCCTGCGGGCAGCACGACGAACTATGGCTTCGCAAGTGCCGTACTCGGCGGTGGCGCGGAACTCAAAGTGCAGAACAGCTATTTCAGCACGCCGCTTTCCGCTGTCGACTCGACCATGTCGGGTGCAACTGCGCCGACACCGCCTGTGGTGGATTCCATCATCATCCGCAAGTATGCAGCAGCCAAGCTGTACAATCATGCGGGGACGGCAACGGATATTCCTACGGTCACGCAGGACGATGTCCAGAGCATCAGGATGTACAACACGCCGCAAAGCACGGCGCCGGGCGTGTCGAATATCGGCTGGCTGGGCGACATCTCCGATACCGGCGGCGTCCACATCGACACGGCGACCGGCAAGGTCACGCGTCCCTCCTGGCGCATCTACGAGGGGCGCGCGCTTCCGATTCTCACCTCGATGACGCGCGGCATCAAGACGATGGACTATCGCTATGCCTACTACAAGAAAGGCACGGGCGGCACGTATACGGAGCAGGACACGGCGGCGACGCTCTACAATGGCGGCAAGAACGGCGGCAAGGATATGCCCGCCTCCGCGACCGATCTGACGAAGGGGCTTCTTTATAATGCCGAATTGCTGAAAATCACGGACGCGAGCGGCAATGCCATCACGAGCGACGCGGGCAACGTCGCAAAGAATACCGCCATCGCCTTCTCGGGCGACCGCACGACGAACATCTTCTACGGCAAGGACAGGACGAATGAGGGGCAGCTGCACGCGACGTATGCAAACGGCACGCAGCAGAAACTCGCGCTCCTCTACTCCGACCAGAACGGCTACGACCTCGTCGGCGGCAACATCTCGATTGCCCCGCGCGAAGTCACCGTCCCGCAGGCAGACCTGCAGAACGTCGTGCTGAAAAAGGCGTATGACGGCACGGCAGCCGTCGATACGAGCAAGATCGCCGCGCTCTACGCAGGCACGAGCTCGAATATCCACGGCATCTTGCAGGAGGACAAGGACGCCGGGCTGACCGTCGACACGAGCGGCATCACGGGCAAGTACGTCAACCCCGACACGACGAAGGCGCAGACGGCAGACGCGGACTGGGATCGCCCGACCGCATACGCCGCCGCGAATGACAACGGCGACGTCGGGGCGAAGAAGTACGTCTATCTGAACGGCACGCTGACTCTGACATCGGGCGGCAGCCCCTACACAGGCAACGACTACGTCATCAATGCGGCGGACGCGAACGTCAGCACCTTTGCCAAGGGTCTGATCTACCAGCAGAAACTCGCCGTCAGAGGCCTCCCTGCCCCAAGCACGAAAGTGTACGACGGGAAGACGTATGTCGTCGATGGGGCGGGCGCGGCGCGCACATTCACGCAGAGCGATTTCACGATCGACACGTCGAACATCAAAGGCACGGACGACGTTGCACTGAGCGTGACGGACAGTTATGCGCATTATGTCGACCGCAGCGGCAGCACAGTCACGCGGAAGAAAAACGTCGGCACGCACGAGATCGAGTACGGCGGGCTGAAGCTCACAGGAACGACGGCAGGGAACTACACGCTGACGGACGCGGGCGGCAATACCGTATACAGCCGGAACGGCGTGCTGACGGCAGACAGCGATTGGAACGCATCCGTCACGCCCGTCCCGACGGACGCAGGCACATCGACCGACGCGGGCGGCTTCCTCTACCAGTCGGGCGGCGAGATCACGCCGCGCCTGATTACCGACCAGGACTATGCGTGGTTCAAGGACGTTTCGGGCACGCTGACCGAGCAGAATGCGACGCGGCAGTACAATGGCGTGTCGGCGTATACCGATCCGACGGGGCATATCGTCAATCTTTCAAGCACCGCGCCTTCTGGCGCGCTAGGGCTTGTTTCGGGCGACGATATGCACTTCACCGTCACGAGCGCCGACTTCACGACGGCGCAGGGCACGAGCGGCACGGCGACCAAGAACGTCCACAATGCCGCGCTCGGCGCGACGGGCGCGCAGGCGGTGAAATACGCCGTCACCATTTCGGGCGCGGACGCGGCGAACTACGCCTTTTCGAGCACGCCGTCCGTGATGCTCGCAGATGGCGGCACGGCGGCCGTTTACGGCAAGGGCACGATCACGCCGCGCACGCTCAAAGTCGCGGCGACGGGCACGAAGGCCATCAAGACGTATGACGGCGACGCAAACATCAAGCACGGCGGCACGAGCACGGGCACGACGAACCTCCAATTCACGCCGGACAATGCGCTGACCGACGACGGCTATATCGGCTATGCGGATAATGATGCCGACTACCACCTCGTCGACGGCGATACGGACGTCATTTCCTACACGGGCGTCTATACGAACACCTATCACGATAGCGCGACCGCGCCGCAGCAGACCCATGCGGGCGCGGCAAAGGACGTCAACTGGGACGCGGCGAACAGCAAGGTTCTCGACAAGGACGTGACGTATACCGTCACCGTCAAAAACGGCGCCAACGCCTCCGCGAACTATACGTTCGTCGGGGCTGATTCGGCTACGCCGAATCAGGTCACGTTGGACGTCAATAACGGCGGGCGCATTGACCAGAAGGAACTCTCGAAACTCAAGATGGGCTTCGTGCAAAAGGTCTACGACACGTCCTCCGCCGTCAACGGCGGCACGGCAAACGTCGTGTCGGGGACGAATACGAATACGAACACCATCGAGACGGCGCTGAAGGGCGCGACGGCAGACGGGCTTGTCACGCCTACAGGCCACGCGGCGGAGACGGTCTGGGATGTCTTTGACAAGGACAAGATTGCAGGCGCATACGGCAGGGGCACGAATGCGGCGGACTTCACGGCAAATGCGCACGTCAACCGCGACGCGACGCCCGCCAAGAACGTCATCAATACGACGATGCGCTACGTCGGCGACAGCGTCGACGCGACGGGCACGCACCACGAGACGAGCCTCGCGGACGCCATAACGAACCACAACTACAAGCTCGCCGCAGGCGTCCTCAATGCGGACGGCTCGCTCGTCCAGACGGACGGCGGCAAAATCATCCCGCTGACGATCACGAGCGTGAATCTCGCGGCCAACCCCATCACAAAGGTATATGACGGCAATACGGACGTCGTCGCACCGACCGGCTACGAATCCGAAGGCGCGGCGTATTACCTGACCGATCATTCGGTGACGTCAAACAAACGCCACGCGATGACGGCGACGGCGGGCGCGGGCACGATCAATCTCGATTACAGCGTCGTGAGCGGTGCATACACGTCGAAGGACAGCCATAACGGCGCGGCACAGGACGTCGCCTACAAGCTGAAGGTCACCGAGGATGGCGACTATGCGCTTGCCGACAGTTTGAAGGATAATGGCATCTATACGCACACCTTCACAAATGGCGGCAAGATCACGCCAAAGACCGTCTACGCGAGCGCCAGGCGCGACCCGCTGACGAAAGTCTACGACGCAAAGCGCGCGGCGGGCGTCGCGGGCGGTGATGCCGTAACGCTTGAAGGGCTCATCGATGGGACGAACGCGAGCACGGCAGCCTACGACGATAAGAACGTCGGCACGGGCAAGACGGTCACGTACGAGGTCAAGCTCGACCCCGCGACGCAGGCGCTCGGCAACTACTACATCGTCGACCGCAGCTATACGGGGAACGACCCCGCGAACCATCGGATCACGCAGCTCCAGACGACGGACAACGCGATCACGCCGGCTTCGCTCACAGTCACGTTCGGCACGCCGACGAAGGAATACGACGGCAATACGAATATCCAGAACCCCGCGCAGATCAACGCGCAGATCACGGGGCTTTTGACGGGCGACAGCGGCGTGCAGGATCAGGTGACACTCAATCCGGCACTCCTCAGCCAGGCGAAGTATAACGACGCGAATGTCGGCACGGGAAAGCCCATCGACTACACGCTTGAACTGCAGGGCGCGGATGCGGGCAACTACACGATTCAGACGGCGACGCAGGAAGAGAATCCGACGACGCACGCGCAGGAATGGCGTCAGACGGGCTATGGCGTGATCACGAAGAAGCGGGTCGCGCCGGGCGGAAATCCGTTCAGCGTGACGCTCGCGCCCATCACAAAGGTCTACGACGGCACGGACGCCGTCGCCTACGACCATACGGGCTGGCAGTACGGGCAGGGCGGCGCAGGCGCGAAAAAGACGGCGGGCGACTACGTGAACGCGTTTACGCTCGCAGGCATCCCGCTTCAGGCGGCAAACGGCAACTATTCCATCACCTCGGCGAAGTACGATTCGCCGAACGTGGGCGCATCATTGGCAGAGTACACGTTCAAGATCTCCGATACCATCGCGAAGAACTACGATTTTTCAGCACTCTCCCCCGGTGTCTTCGATAACGGCGTCTACCATTATACGGCAAGCGGCGCGTCCATCACGCCGCAGCGCGTGGTAATGACGCTCACGGCGCCAGAGACGACGAAGGTCTACAACGGCCTGCGCGATGTCGTGACGAACGCGCAGACGAATGTCACGGGCACGCCGGTCGATCTCACGCCGCTCGTCGCCGTCAGCAAGGCGGATCAAAAACATGACCTCGCGCTCACGGCGGGCGACCTCTCGGCGCAGTATGCGTCAAAAGACGTGCAGTTTGACGGAGCGGGCAACGTCGTGGCGCAAAACGTCACCTACAAGGTCAATCTCCAGACGAACCCGCAGAACTACGAGCTGTACGTTGATGCCACCGCAGCGACGTCCGGCGCGGGCGGAACTATCGGCGCGATCGACCTCATCGGCAAGGGCAAGATCCTGCAAAAGGAAATCCGAACCATCACATTTGGCGACGAAGTCGAGAAAACCTACGACGGAACGGCGCGCGTCACGGAAAACGCGAGCGGCGCCGACCCCAAGGACACCATCAGTCAGGCCGCATCGGCGGCGCAGAGCGCGGACTTCGTAAACGGCGAGACATTCGGGCAGATTTTTGATGCGACAAAGCTGAAGGGCTACTACGGCACGGGCACGAATGCGGCGAACTTCCAGCAGGACGCGAACGTCCTGCGCGAGGGCGGCGCCGTATCGAAAAAGACGATGCAGTACAGGGGCAGGACGGCAGCCGGCGCGGACGCCGACATCGCGACGGCCATCACGAACCGAAACTACAAGATGGCAGACGGCGTGACCTCCATCGTGCAGGAAAAAGCAGGAAAAATCAAACCGAAACAGATGAACTTTGACGATGCCGTCAAGGTTGATTTTGGTGCGATCCAAAAGGTATACGACGGGAGCACGGACGTCAGCTACAACCATTCCGCGTGGAACCGCCAGGACACGGGACGCATGGATGCGAAGGACTATATTCACTCCGTTCGCATCGGGCCGTCCGCTGCGAGCATGACGACGCTCGAACCGGACAAGTATGCGGCGAAGGCAGACTACGACAGCGCAGACGCCGGTGCGCGTACCGCGCACTACACGATCACGCTTGCGCCTGCGGCAGCGCAGATGTTCAACAACTACGAGCTCACGACAGCGCCGAGCTCCGGCGTCTCTTACGACCCGGCGACGCATGCGATCAAGATGGCGCACGCGGGGCAGATCACGCCGCAGGAAGTCGTCGCGAAGGCGGAGCGGGCAGCGACGAAGGTCTACGACGGCACGACGAACCTCGTCAAGGGCTCGACGCAGGCGGCTCCCGCCGGCACGGGCGCGATCCAACCGCTTGCGGACGGCTACGTCGCGCTCCGGCGGGCGGACGGCAGGACGCGCAACCCGGACGGCAGCTCGGTA
>PPYE01662059.1_pt1 | contig 21094 bp, 13 predicted proteins | sample 1559881 | NCBI WGS metagenome assembly PPYE01 (sample SAMN08240022, study PRJNA423297) | Human gut metagenome, whole genome shotgun sequencing project.
GTCTAAGGCGCACGACTGGAAATCGTGTGTGCCCTATAAAGGCACCGAGGGTTCGAATCCCTCTCTTTCCGCCAAAAAAGAGTCTCCACAAAAGTGGAGACTCTTTTTTTATGTGAAATGGAAAGAGATTCGATTGAGCCGACCCTGACATAGGGGAAAAACAGTCCACCGGACTGTTTTTAGGAGAGGGGTAACGGAGTGAATCCCCCTTTTTCTGCATATAAAGAAGTTATTTTTACAAAAGAATAAGTTTAGATGCAACAGCAGGAGTTCCTTTAGAGAAAAAGTTGTCTTGTTGCGCACAGTGTCCATCATAGGGGAATTGACAAGGTTGGATAGTTGTGGTAATCTACAAAAAGGAAGAGGGAATCCCTCAGTTTTTGTAAGAAAAGGAGAGAAATGATATGAATATCCAGCAAAAACTTTCTGATATTTTAAAATTAAATCTTCCAAGAAAATGGACTTCTGTTTCCTATGCAATTATGGTGGACGGTAAACTTGTTGCAGCAGATGCACTGGGACAGGATGGAACCAAAGACAAGAATCCTGTAACCTTAAATCATACATACAATGTTTGTTCTATTTCCAAGATTTTTTGTACAGTTGCTGTCATGAAGCTGGTAGAGCAGGGAAAGGTCGATCTGGATCGCCCAATCTGTGAATATCTGCCTAAATTTACCATGCTTGACCCACGTTACCGCCAGATCACAGTGCGTCACTGCTTAAATCATGCCAGTGGTCTTCCGGGAACTCAGTGGAAACATTTTTCAGCAACTCACGTTGGAAAAGCAGACAATGAAGAATACTATAACGAAGTTTATGATTATCTTGCAAAATGCTATCTGAAAGCAGATCCAGGAAAATATTCCGTTTACTGCAATGATGGTTTCACTCTGGCTGAAATGCTGGTTGCCAAAGTATCCGGCATGAACTTTGGTGATTTCTGCAAGCAGTACATTACGGAACCGATTGGTGCTCATTCCACACGAGTTTCTACTACGGTTAATCCGGAATATCCTCTGGTTCGGGAAAGCGGTAAACCGGCAGAGTACTTCTATCTGCAGGGCTGCGGTGGTTTTACAACAACCATGACCGACCTGTGTAAGTTCGGCAATCTGTTCCTGACAGAGAATGATGTAATCAGTGAGCAGAGCAAAGAAGAAATGAGAAAGATGCAGGGCACAACCTTCCTGCAGGAGGATACAGCAAGCGTTCGTTATGGCTTAGGTTGGGACAATGTTTGTGTGGAAGATCCGGAATTTGATCTGGGTGAACATGTCCAGATGAAGGGCGGCAACAGCTTCCAGTTTACCAGCAAGCTGTATGTCATTCCAAAATATAATGCAGTTCTCACAATCAGTGAAACACATGACTGCAAGCTGGATGTAGGGCTGGAGATTCTGCGTTTATTTGCAGTTTATATGCAGGAAGAAAAGGGAATCAATCTCTACAAAAAATATCAGCCGGTGCCAAAGGAACTGGTGGAAGAATTTGATGGAACCTACCTGGTACCGAGTGCAATCTATCATACCCACTTCTTCGGTACAGATCTGACTATTACAAATGATGATACCGCTGATGGACATGCAGCAGCTTATAAAAATCTGAAATTTGATGGAAAGGACTTTGTAGCTGAAAATGGAGAACATTTCTTCTTCCGCAATACTTCGGATGGAAAATATTTGTTCAGCACCAATCGAGGCAGAGTGATCCCGACAGCAATGAAGGTAGAAGATCAGGCTCCGCTTTCTGAAAAATGGACTGCCCGTATTGGAAAGAGATATCTTGCCGTTAACTTTACCGAGCAGGATTTGGTGTGCGGTGAGATGATGAATGGCTTTACTCTCCGCAAGCTTGCCGGTGTGGAAGGTGTACTGGTTGCTTCTTTCAGCTCCATTCCAGAGGGCGAAATTTACGGAAACTTTGAAGGAGCATTTATTCCAGATGGACAATTTAATGCCAACGGATTTTTACAGACTCCTTCCAATGGAAGCCGTGATCTGCTCTGTCCGGACTTTTTCGAAAAAGATGGCGTGGAATATTGCTATGTTGCTTCCTATCTGTACCAGGAAGAGAGCAGCCTTAAAGACTATCAGGGAGAAAAATTTGAGGATCTTCCATCCGGTGAACAGAATCATGTTTATCGTATTCATGAAAAACTGGAAACTCTGCCGGAAGTTTTGCCGGGTAGAAGATTGATGGTTTTGAACGATAAAATGGAAGTGGTATATGACAGCCAGAATCCGAAGGATTATAAAGCGATTGAAGCAGGATATATTTCCTTTATCTAAATGTAAAAAAGACCGTGAGGTGTTTCACTTCACGGTCTGATCTTTCTTAGGAAAGGAAAATGAGTATGGATTATTTCTTTGAGGGCTTGGAGCACAGCAGCGCGTTTGGATTTTTGCTCGATGAACAGGGGAAATTTGTTCCGGTGAAGGAGACCTGCTACCAACTATATGAGAGTGATTATTATCCTTTTGCAGAATTTGCGGATGAACTGCGCGCATTAAATGACTATTGCTTTTTGATTGCACAGGCGGTCAATCAGGAAAAGGAACGGGCAAATCAGGAACTCATCCAGACTAGAGCAAAGCCAGAGAAGGAATTTCCCTGGCTTGCTCCCTTTACCAAAACTGAGTTGTTGATCGGACTGGAAGGGGAGAGCGATCAGTGGGAGTGGGCTGCAAGCATCAGCCGCGCACATCTGGTGATTCTGCTCTATTCTTTCCTGAAAAAGACACTAAAATATCTTTCAGAATGGTTTCAGGAAGAATCAATCCTGACACAGAAAAAGTCAAAAGGAGAACCAAAGCTATACTCCTATCTCTATGCGATTCTTGGAATAGATAAGCCGAAGTTTTATGAGCAGTATAGGGAAATTGCAGAGATACTGGATGCTAGCCGAAAGATTAGGAATCAATTTGCCCACGAGAATCTGGAAGGTGATTTGCCCGCTTTACCAGAAGAGTTGTCAGTAGAGAAGGCTTCCCACAAACTAAAACTGGTAGAATTAATTGATGTTGTGGGCAAGGTACTGAAGCTGACGGAAGAAGTATATGAAAAAGGAAAGAGTTAGCGGAGTTTTTGGTATTCTTCCGCGTAATTTCTTCCCATATTGCGCTCATGCTTTTCCTGGTAAGCTTTGGAGATTTCTTCCGGGGTGATCTGATAACGAAGCAGAGTGTCCATGTAATACATGAGAACATCGCTCAATTCCTCTACAAAATGGCTGTGGACGGCAGGATCGTCCATGATATCATGAATGCTCTTCTTTTTGATAATGGAGATTACTTCGCCGACTTCCTCTATCATCCACAGGATAAAGTCTTTTCCATATTCCGGCTGCATGGGTGGCCATTTATCCTTATGCTTTTCCCAAAGTTCTGTCTGCATCTTCATCATATCCTGAAAATCCAGAACAGATTTTCTTTCTTTTTCAAAGACAAAAGAAGTGGCATCGGGATATTGTTTTTCGCATACAAAGTGAAAGCCGCATTTTTTAGTGTAGAAATGATGATTTCGGATAGAGTAGCTCGGTGTTTCCAAAACCCAACGAGAACAGTTGGAGAAATGTTCTTCGATGTGATTCCAGATTTGTGTGCCAAGTCCCTGGTTTCCACAATCGGGGTCAAGAAAGAGAAGTTCCAGAATGTTTTGCTCTGGCTTATGCGAGATGGTGTAAGCACCGATGATTTTGTCATCCAGCAATACTTTTTCTGAGATAAAATCAGGATTTTCATTTAACTTTCGAATCAGAGTTCCGTCATTGTATCCGGCAGGACCGTCATGCAGGAGGGAAGTATGCAGGCGTGTATCCTCATCAAAGGCAGCTGTCATAATTTGGGTCAGAACAGGGTAGTCCTGAGGGAGTATCGGAGCGTAATGTAACATAAAGACCTTCCTTTCGGAAAACAGGATAAAAGAAAACACCTGCAAACATTTAAGCTTGCAGGTGTTTGTTTGTTGATTAGTCTCCTACGTATGGCAGGAAAGCAACGTGACGAGCACGTTTAACAGCTACAGTCAGCTGTCTCTGATGACGAGCGCAAGTACCGGTTACACGGCGTGGAATGATTTTAGCTCTGTCAGACAGATATCTTTTCAGTCTTGGAACATCTTTGTAGTCGATGTTTTCGATTTTATCCATGCAGAACGCACAAACTTTTTTTCTGCTTTTTCTGTTGCGTCTGTCGTTTCTTTCAGTTCTTTCTTTTTCCATGGAACTTAACCTCCTTAAAATTTAAAGTTTGTAATTACAAAGACCGTATCGGTTTAGAATGGAAGATCTTCTTCATCTTCACTGACTTCTTCAAAATCCTCTGCACTGCCGCTGGAATATCCAAAGCTTGCTGCAGGAGCATTATTTTGCTGGAAAGAAGTTGCCGCCGGAGCAGCTGACGACCCATAGGAGCGGGAAGGCGGTGGTGGCGGACCAAAATCGTCCACAGCGGAAGAGGAAGGAGCGGAGTTTTTGCTGTCAGCAAAGAATGCCTGGTCAACCAAAACTTCTACTGCCTGTCGTTTGTTCTCATTCTTGTCCACATAATTGCGAACCTGCAGAGAACCTTCCACAGCCATCAATCTGCCTTTGGAAAAATATCTGCTGATAAATTCCGCAGTCTGACGCCATGCAACACAGTTGATGAAGTCTGTCTGACGGTCCGCGCCCTTGCCGTAGTTTCTGTCTACTGCAAGCGTGAAGGAAGTTACCGAAAGGTCTGATGCTGTTTTTCTCAGTTCAGGGTCTGCAGTAAGTCTTCCCATAAGGATTACACGGTTCAGCATGATAAATCCTCCTAGTTGTCTTTCTTAACAATCAGGGAACGAAGAACGCCGTCGGTAATTTTGTAGTTACGGTCAAGTTCTGCTGGGAACTCAGGAGCGCAGTTGAAGGTAGCGAATACGTAGTAACCTTCTACTTCGTCTTCGATTGGGTATGCCAGTCTGCGTTTACCCCATTCTTCTACTGTTTCCAGTGTGCCGTGTTTTTCAATCAGAGCTGTGAATTTTTCAACCAGAGCTTTGACTGCATCATCACCGTTTTTGGTGTTGAAGATCATGATTGTCTCATAATTTTCGTTAAGCTTTGCCATTGTAAAAGCACCTCCTTTTGGACTTAAGGCCCTGCCGGTTATGCAGGGCAAGGTTTGCCGCAGTTTCGCGACAACAAAATTATTATATCAGAAAAAAGCAGTTTGTCAAGGAAATATGCGCCATTTTTCCTTCTTTGGAGGAATGGACAAAGAGGCAGTGCGTTTTATCCGATAAATTTAGAGTAATTGTAGGATAAAGAGAAAAACACCCGATGCTAAGCAGAATTTTTCTGATAAGCAAGGGGTGTTTTTGGTAGATCTTATAAGGTTAAAACGATAATAATGCTGGAAATCAACATCAGTGCAATGACACATGCCACGATCAAAATTGCACTGACAGGGCTTGCACCGCCAATGGAGGAGAGTGTCTGGTAATAAACGTTGTCGCTAGAATTACCGGAAGCAGAATGCAGATCCTGAATCTTTTTGCGACAGTGTTTATAGTAATGACGGTTTGCTGTAAAGCCGCAGTAGATTGCAACGCCAAATCGAACATACATCAAAATCTGGGAGAGGATGACCAGCCATTCCAGACCGGTGAGGTCAAACTGGAAGGAGGACATCAGCATCGGGTCAGCCAGTGTCTGTTTTACCATGTGGTAAGAAAGAATCACCGATGGAATGTTGGAAAGGATATAGAATCCGAACAGGATTGCGCCGATCTTATACATTTTGCGGTAGAAGAAATAGGCGAAATTAAAGATGAATGCTGCCCAGTTAAAGACTTTGGCTTTAGCGCGCTGAGAAAAAATCTTAAAAACGCGCAGGAAATAAGCGTAGTTTTGATGAACCAGAAAAACAAAGTCTTTAGCAGGAATGCCCTCAATCTGGTCGTCTTCGTAAATGGCTTCAAACATGCTATTTAGTCCCATGGAGTTTTGTGGTTGTCTTTCAAAAGGATTTTCCACAACAGGACGACCATGATGCTGCGGCTGTTCCTTTAGCGGGAAACGGCAGTTTGGGCAAAAAACATCTTCTTCCTTGCAGAACAGTCCGCAGTTTGGACAGATGATGTTGCCGTTTTCGTCAGGCTGGATACCGGCATTGGAAGGAGCTTTTTTTTCATTGGGATTTTTCCATTCCAGTCCTTTTTCATGAAGCTCCTGCTGCAAAGCGCAATGACCGAGCTGTTTATAACAGGAACGATGATGCGGAGCACCACACTCCGGACAAACAACGATGTCATCGCCCTCTTTGAATTCCTGACCGCAGACAGGACAGGAAACACCTTTATAGTTCATTCTCATATCAACCTTTCTGAATTATGCGATATCATAATGATACTATATAACGCGAAAAAAATCCATAACCTGAAGGCAAGATTTACCCTTTATTTAAAGATAGGGAACAACTGGGTGCAGTCTTTACATTTTTTATCAATTCTACTATAATAAAAGGAAAGAGATCATCTGTTTTTCTATGAGAGCTTTTATAAATTTTGTAACAGGAGGAAGCATGATGCTTCAAATCGAAGATTTAAAACAGGAATTGCAGGCACAGCAGCCAAAGATTGAGTACCTGAAAGAAGCTTTGGGATACGAAAATTTGCTGGAAGAAAAGAGAGAATTGGACGAACAAGCTGCAAAACCTGATTTTTGGAATGATGTCGAAAATACAAAACAGGTATTAAAGCAACAGAAGCTGGTAAATGAAAAGATTGGCTCCTATGATGAGTTGGTTACAATGTATGAGGATGCTCAGACCATGCTGGAGCTTGCAGAAGAAGAGGAATTTGCAAACGAAGAGGAACAGGAAGCTTTTTTGCAGGATATCAAGAAGAATATCCGGGATATCGTGGATAAAATTGAGGAAGAAAAGTTGTCTGCGCTGCTTTCCGGCGAGTTTGATGCAAATAATGCAATTCTGACCTTCCATGCAGGAGCTGGTGGCACTGAGGCACAGGACTGGGTTCAGATGCTTTACCGCATGTATGCCCGTTGGAGTGAGCGCCATCACTTTAAGGTGAAGGTGCTGGACTATCTGGCAGGAGAAGAAGCAGGTATCAAGAGCGCATCCATCCTGATTACCGGAACCAATGCCTATGGCTTTTTGAAATCGGAGCACGGTGTTCATCGACTGGTTCGAATCTCCCCGTTTGATGCTTCCGGACGCAGACAGACTTCTTTTGCATCTTTGGAGGTTATGCCGGAAATCGATGATGATTACGATATCGAGATCAATCCGGCAGATTTGAAGGTGGATACCTATCGTTCGGGTGGTGCAGGTGGTCAGCATGTCAATAAGACTGAGTCCGCGATTCGTATCACCCATATTCCAACCGGCGTTGTGGTTGCTTGTCAGAATGAGCGAAGCCAGCATCAAAACCGAGAGGTTGCAATGAAGATGCTCAAGGCAAAGCTTGCGCAGATTAAAGAGAAGGAACATTTGAAAAAAATTGAAGATATTAAGGGAGAACAGCAGCAGATCGGCTGGGGTTCCCAGATTCGTTCTTACGTCTTCATGCCGTATACGTTGGTCAAGGATCACCGCACCAACTGTGAAAGCGGCAATATCGGAGCCGTGATGGATGGCGATATCGATCAGTTTATCAATGCTTATCTAAAGGCAGCTTCCTTAGGAGAACTGTAATCAGGGAGGGGACAGGATGACTACCATTTATCTGGTTCGGCACGCACAGCCCGATTACAGCGATGTTCATGCAGACCCGGAAAATGCGCCGCTGACAAAGCAGGGCAGGGAAGACAGCAAAAAGATGGCTTCCTTTTTGCACCATGAGCCGATTGATGTGATTGTGTCCAGTCCCTATCCAAGAGCAAAGGAAACGATCCGGCCGCTTGCAGAACTGCTGAATCTGCCGATTCTTTTGGAAGAAGATTTCAGAGAACGCAAGATCGGGTGTTGGGTGGAGGATTTTAACGGATACTGCAAACGGCAGTGGGAGGACTTTTCTTACGCTTTGCCCGAAGGTGAGAGTTTGCAGCAGGTACAGCAAAGAGTGGTTCAGGCCCTTGAGGTACTGCTGCAAAAGTATGAAGGAAAGACGATAGCAGTTGCAGGACATGGAACCGCAATCAGCCTTCTGCTTAACCATTTTGATCCTTCCTTTGGAATGGACGATTTTATGAGAATCAAAAGCTGGATGCCGTGGGTGGTGCAGCTTACCTTTAATAAAACAGAATATCTTGGTAAAAAGGAAGTTTTCTGGATCGAGAGATAAACAGGAAACCCCCTGGAAAAGAAAAAAGCTCTCTGTCCCAAAAAAGTCAGAGGGCTTTTTGTGTAAATTTTTGTTTTTGAATGCAATAATTTTTCGATTGTAGGACACCTATATGACAGAAGGACCAAAAGATGGCAAAAAGGCCGGAATTTTAAAACCAAAACTGTGAATGAATGGTAAAGCTTTGTAAAAGGATGTAACAAAACGGGTCTTTGAAACGTCTTATTGGTAAAGGAGAAATTACTTTAGGCAAAGAGGAGAAGCTCTGATATTTTAGAAAGGAAGGAGCGTTTTTATGGGACCGAAAAAGTATGATAAAGCATTTTCAAAAACAATTGCATTGGCGTTGGCTCTTCTGCTTGCGTCAAGCACTTTAACTGGATGTGATCTGTTTCGTCCAAGACAGGAGGAAGCTTCTAATCAGGAAATTGAACTGGAAGCACCAGAACCGGATGAAGACAATCTGGGCGAAGACCTGATGGATGATTCCGAAGTGGAAGCGGATGTTGATCCGGATATTGAGGACACCGAACAGACAGAAGAAGTGGTGGAAGAACCGGAAACAACAGACTCTTCTGCAGCAGCAGAAAATAAAGGTACCGCAAGTGCAAGCACCTCTCAGAAAGATCAGTTTGTAGACAGCTCAAATGTATTTCAGAATCAGGGCAGTTCTGCACAGAGCACTGTTACCACATCGGTGCTGACTCCGGAGAGCGTTGTTCAGCCTGAAAAGGTGAGCAACGTGGTATATGAACCGGTTGGCGAACAGCCAGTAGCAAAAGAAGAAGCAAATCTGATTGCACAGCCAACTTCTACAACACCGACTCCAACTCCAGTGGCAAACAAATCGTACAGCAGTGCAAGATTCAGTAAAAAAGGCACTTACAGCGAATCGAAAATTTACAAGAACGGTTATATTGATGTTGGTGATGTAACCATCAGCAACAAGACCTTTACCGGTGACCTTTATATCAAAGTCCCTTCCGATACGGTTACTTTGAAGAACGTTGACGTGCAGGGAACTATCTATGTAAACAGCGGTTCGGATTGGGTAAAACTGTATGATGTTCATGCAGGAGCCTTGACAGTAGAAAATAAAAAAGGAACTTCCCGCGTATTTGCATCCCGCGATACCTCCCTGGACAACGTAAACATCAAAACCGATACTGTTCTGGAAGAGGGCGGATTGTACTCTCAGAGCAAGGGCTTTGTCAATGTGACAGTGAACGGTTCAAAAGGAACGACACTGACCATAAAAAACCTGAAACTCAACAAGCTCAAAACCGTTACAGATTGTGATGTTGTCTATGACAGTGACACAATCATAAACTATGCTTACACTTATGCGCCGACCGAATTGTATGGCTATGGACAGATCAATCGTCTGTATTGTTACAGTGACGGCGTTTATTACGATGCAAAACCATTGTATATCGAAACTGGCAGAGGTTATGCAACCCCTTCCAAGCGCACTTCCTCGGGCGGTTCAGATTCCGGCTCGAGCAGCGAGGATAAGAAGGTAACACTGTATGACATCAACGACCAGTATCTGGATATCGGTGACACCAAGGTCGTAGGTATCGACCACAACGGCAGCTCGCTGAAAGTAACAACCAGCAACTCGAGTGTTGCAAAGGTTACCTACAGCACCTCCAAGAGCCATATCACCATGACAGGACTCAAACCGGGCAAGGCAACGATTAAGGTTACTTCTTCCCGTTCCGGCTACGCAAGCAGCACAATCTCCTTTAACATTATTGTAAAGGATAATGGTTCTTCCAGCATCCATCTGTCGGGCATTTCCAATCAGTATATGGATGAAGGCACAACACGTTATGTCAGCGTCAATACTGATGCCAGCAGAATCAGCGTATCCAATTCCAATACCAGTGTAGCGGATGTCACTGCAGATGGCTTCCAGCTGAAAATCCGTGCAAAAAAACCAGGAACCACAACCGTTAAGGTAACAGCTTCCCGTTCCGGACGTACCTCCAAGAGCACAACCTTTAAGGTTACAGTACGGGATACTTCCAGTGATGATGATTATGTAACCATCAATCGCATTGATAACCAGATCATGAGCAATGGTCGGGAACGCATTATCAATGTTAATACAAACGGAACCTCGATCAAAGCTTCCAGCAGCAATACTAACGTCGCAAAAGTAAGCACTCGCAGCGATGATACCCTGATTGTGGAAGCAGTAAATCCAGGAAGTGCATATATTACCGTTACTTCCTCCCGCAGAGGATATAAAGATTCCAAGACAACCTTCCACGTGGATGTTTACGGTGACTGCATTTCGGCACCAACGGTCTATATGAATTATCAGTACGGCGGCAGCTATCCAAACAGCAGCTGGACCAATCAGAACGTTGTATTTACCCTGACCGGTTACAGTACAAACCGCACCGCATATTCCTATGAACGTCCGGCAGGAGGAAGCTCCTCCCAGTGGCAGAACCGTAGGGAATTGAAGGATGGCATGATGATTATCAGCGAAGAGGGTCAGAAGGATTACTACTTCTTTACTCGCGGAAGCGGCGGAGACAGCAGTGCAACCAGCATCTATACCGTACGTATTGACAAGACTCTCCCGATTATTTCCGAGGTCAACAATACTAACGGTACCCTCACTTTCAAGGTATCGGATAATCTGTCCGGCATTGCTTCGGTACAGGTGAAAAACAACAGCAATATCTATTATACACCGGGTTACAGCAATGGCACCTATACCTTTAATGCTCCGGCAAATGGCAGATATACTATCGTTGTTACCGATAAAGCCGGCAACCATGCAGAATCTTCGTTTGACATGACCACACCATCTCAGCCGGATACTACCGCACCAGTTATTGAGATCCTGACAACTTCGATAAAACAGGATAGCTGGCAGAAAGAACCGACAGAGGTACTCTTTAAGGCAACAGACAATGTCACAGTCCAGTCTGTCACAGTAACACCAAGTGTTCCACTGACTCAGAATGCAGATGGTACCTACAGCTTTAAGACCAGTATGGAAGGCAAAAATACCTATACCATTACAGCAAAAGATGCAGCAGGTAATACGTCCACCAAAGAGGTTACCTATTATCTGGATACCATCGCTCCAGTACTGGGTGATATCACCACACAGGATACCACTGTTACTATCAAGGCTTCGGATGAATCTTCCGGTGTAACAGTAACAGCAGTTCCAGAAAATGACCAGACCAAACAGATGGTTGTAACCGATCAGAAAAATGGAACCTTTACCTTTACCGCAGAAAAAGATGTAAATTATAAGATCACCGCAATGGATGGCGCAGGAAATCTCAGCCAGACCAAAGAAGTGATGATCAAGTCTCAGACTACTTCTCCGGCAGAGCAGACGGTTACCATTTCGGAACCAACGGTATCGGATCAGAATACTCTGACAACCAGCAAGGTCATCAGCTTTAATGTAGATGCAAACCTGGTAACAGGTCAGTCCTTGAGAGTCAGTGTTCAGAGCCCGACAAACAAAGAGTTAAGCCCGGCAAACACAGTACAGGGAATAAGCAATAGTTACTCCGTTTCTGTTAACGAAAACGGCACCTATACTGTAACAGCATCCATCATGAATGGCAATGCTGTTGTAAAGACAGAAAATAGAACGGTTAAGGTTGAAAACATTGACAGTACCAAACCGACAATCGCAGTAACGAAGAATGACAACGGAAATCTGGAATTTAACGTAACAGACGAAAACCTGAATGCTGTTTATGTGGATAGCGAGCAGGTATACCGCACTTCCAACAATGGCAACACCTATCTGTATCAGAAGAGCGGTTTAACCGCAGGTGAGCACACCATCAGGGCAGTGGATAAAGTGGGCAACGAGCTGACACAGAAAGTCAATGTCGTTCTCAAACAGCAGCCAACCATTTCAGCAGACACAACAAATCTGGTCAGCAGCAATCACACCAATGCAACCACAACTATTTCGGTTGATACTCATGGAGCAGAGATTGCATCCGCACAGGTAAACAAGAGCGGTGCATCTATCCAGCCGGCCGGTGCAGGTAAATACACCTTTACCGCAACAGAAAATGGTGTTTACACTGTTATTGTTGCAACAAAGGATGGCATGGGTGTCAGCGTGGATCTGACTGTCAGCGGCATCGCAGAAAAAACCACTCCGCCAACCGTTCAGGTAGGGGAACACAAAGCAAACGATACTGCAACTCAGGTCAGTGTACCGATCGTCGTTTCTGATTCGGATAATACAGCTTCTGAAGTGACCCTGACCTCCGATAAGGGAACAATCAGCGGCAGCGGCAACAATTACACCCTGACTGCTACAGAAAATGGAACTTATACCCTGACAGCAAAAGATAAACAGGGAAATCAGGCGACTGCAACTGTCTATGTGGATGAGGTTAAGGGAAATATTCAGCCTTCCATCTCTGCCGGTACAGTTTCCGCAGCAAATGGCAGTGCATCTGTCAAACTGACTGTCAGTGATAATGGCGGTACCCCAATTGTTTCGGTTACCGATCAAAACGGCACTGCAGCAGTTCTGCAGGCAGATGGCAGTTATCTGTTTACAGCAAGTGAAAACGGAAACTATGTCATTACGGTAAAGAATCAGGCAGGCAAGACAGCTTCTGTAACAGTGAATGTAACAGAACTGGATAAGACCGCTCCGGTTATTGCTCAGCCAAACATCACTTACAGCGCAGACCGCAAGACCGCAACCATTACCTGGACTGTAACCGATGCAGCGGATGGAAACAAAGATGCATCCAGCGGTATAGCAGGCGTTACTTTTGCAGGTGCTCCGGCTCAGACACAGGGAAGCGCATATCAGGCAACTGTCAGTGAAAACGGCAATTATGTTATCGGTGCATCTGATAACGCAGGAAACGCTTCCACAGTAACAGCAAGTGTTACCGGCATCGATAAGACGGCTCCATCTATTCAGGTTACCAGCAAAAATGACAGCTGGAAGCAAAAACAGGTGGTTACCTTCTCGGTAACCGATGAAAACAGCAGTGTGGCTTCGGTACAGGTAATCCATAACGGTAAACAGGTTTCATTGAGTGAAGGAAACGGATACAGCTTTACCGCAACAGAAAATGGAACCTACACCATTATGGCAAGCGATACTGCAGGAAATGCTATCTCCAAAGATGTTGCAATCAATCGTATCGATGTGACCAAACCATCAGCTCCATCCTTAAAAAATGCTGACAAAGCAGTTTCTGTTTATAACGCACAGACACAAAAAGGAGAATATCAGGCAAAACCAAATACAACCTTTACTGTGGGTTATACAAAGGCAGCAGCTGGAGAAAGCCCGGTCAGTGTACAGGTAAAGATCGACAAAGAACAAACCTTTAAGACTTTATCCGGCGATACCCCAAAACTGACCTTGGCAGAAGGCACACATACTGTGGTTCTGAAAACAGTGGATGCAGCAGGAAATGAAAGTGCACCAGTTACCTACAAAATTACGGTAAAAGCACAGTCTGCAGTAACAACCACACCAAAAGATCCTGAAGAAAAGCCAGCAGAGGAAAAAGAAGAAACAGAATCTGGTAATGAAGCAGAGGCTTTGCCTCAGCCGGGTGATGGAAAACAGGAATCTTCCGATCCGCAGCCAACCGAATAATTTTAAGGCATTCTGCATAAAAAGAGAGGGCAAACGCCCTCTCTTTTTTTCTGTCCATAAAAGAAAAAGGATGCATGATTTTTGCAATCAAACGACACTATATCAGATGGTAATATTTTTTAATATAAAATATTACGGTCTTCTTTTTTGTACGACAAGTTACGGAAAATGAAAACATTTTGGAAATTGTTTTGAAACAATTTGTCATTTTTTAAAAATTGTGATATCATAAATCATGAATAGTTTTGATTATTTTTATGACATTTTTAGGAATGACACTCGATTGGCGAATGGAAAATCTTGCAGACGGCATATACTGCTTGTAAGGAAAACCATGTCGATGAAAATATGGTTAGGAGAGATGAATACATGGTACATTATGGAAAAACTTTAGCGCTGGCAATGGCGCTGGTGCTGGCTTTTTCGGCTGTTGGATGCACCACACAGAAGGATGAGACCTCGGCAGAGGCTCAGCCGCAGCTTTGGGTTGTGGACAATGCAAAGGACCCCCAGGAAGGTTACGTGATGGAAAACCCATCTGCATCGGGTGATCTGTTGACACCAGTTACTGTAAAAAATCTTGGAAACAGCCGTACTTCCTCTGAGATGAAAAAGGAAGATCCGGAAGAAGTAAAGGCGATCTGGCTTTCCTATCTTGATTTAAAACCAATGCTGCTGACCACCGGCGATAAGAGTGTGGGAGAAGAGCAGTTTACCAAAAATATCAGTGAAGCTTTTGATAACATCAAGGCTTTGGGCTTAAATACTGTAATTGCACAGGTAAGACCGTTTGGGGATGCATTGTATGAATCGGATATTTTCCCATGGTCCTATCTTGCGGCAGGAACAGAGGGAAAAGATCCAGGCTTTGATCCACTGGAAATTATGGTGGAACAGGCTCATAAGAAGGGCTTGAGACTGGAAGCTTGGGTAAATCCTTACAGAGTGCGCAACAGTGCGACCAATCAGGAACTGAGCGCAGAAAATCCGGTTCATGCAATGCTCAAAACAGGGGATGCGATCAAATATAACGGAGCAACCTCCTATAATCCTGCAAGTGAAGAAGCGCAGAAGCTGATTGCAGATGGTGTACAGGAAATCGTAGAAAACTATGATGTGGACGGAATCCATTTTGACGATTATTTCTATCCAACCACCGATACTGCATTCGATGCAAAAGACTATCAGGCTTATCAGAAAAATGGCGGAAAACTCAGCCTGGCACAGTGGAGAAGAGAAAACGTCAACAGTCTGATTCGCAAGGTATACTCTGTGATTAAGGCAGAAGACGAGGACATCGTGTTTGGAATCAGCCCACAGGGAAATATGGACAACAACTATAACAATCAGTTCATCGATGTAAAAGAGTGGCTGACTGAGGATGGATACATCGATTATATCTGTCCACAGATTTATTTTGGATTCCAGAACAGCGCATGTCCTTATGAAGAAACCGTAGAAGCATGGAATGACCTGATTCAGAATGATGTCAAACTCTATGTTGGTTTGGCTCCATATAAGATCGGACTGGAAGACACCTTTGCAGGAAATGGCAAATGGGAATGGGCAAACAACGATGACCTTCTGGCACGCATGGTTGAAACAGCAAGGGAAGAGGACCATTACCAGGGATTCTCACTGTTCCGTTACGACTCGGTATTTAAACCGCAGTCGGATGTAAAATCGGACGTAAAGCAGGAGCTTGAAAACCTTAAAGATGTTTTGTAACGGCCGAAAGGACGAAAAACAACCAAGGACGTAGACAGGAGGCCGGAAACTGTGACAAGAAACAGTAAAGAAAAATCAATCATCGGACCTTTAGCAGGTGTGATGGCAGTAATCACGATTATCGCGATCTTTGCAGTTGTTATCTTCAGACAAACAGTAGCGCAGCAGCAAAAAGAGCAGAAAGTCGCGCAGGCAATGACCGAAATCAAGCAGGACCAGGAAGAAGAACAGCAGGCGCAGGTAGCAGAAGCAAAACTGATGACTGCGGATGCTGCGGCATCCAGCTTTTCTCTTCCACAGGATATGAAGGGTGCACAGATTGAGCCGGGAAGAGAGTTTTTGACCGAGCTTTCCGGAGCAATTGAAGCTGCAGAACAGCGTTTGTCTGGAGAAGCACAGAACGCACAGACACAAACTGTTACTGTGGAAGTCAATGAGGAGCAGGCAGTCCAGGAAATTGGGGATATGGTACAGTCCGCTTCCGAGATGGGGCTGGACACCTTGTTTGTCAATCTGGAAAATGCGTATGGCACCCTCTGGAATTCTTCCTGCCCAATGGTTTCCTTTGATGTGTTGGGAAGTCTTTCCGATGCTGTTCATGAAGCAGGTATGCAGCTTTATGGCATATATGACCTTTCTTTTGTTGCAGGGGATGGCAGCATGCAGTATATGCGTTCTGTCAATGCGGAAACTCTCGATCAGAGTGCAAAGCAGATTGCAGAGCTTGCATCCGAATCAAAGTTGGATGGTATTCTGTTAGAAGGATATCTTAATCCGGAAACAGAAAACAGCTACGATGAATTCACCCGTTCGGGAGAGAATGTAAGCCTGGATACCTATATGACCCAGAACACTCAGATTCTGGTTGAAAATGCGGTAGAGACCATTCGCCAGACAAATGCTTCTCTTCCAGTAGGTCTGGCAGTCAATCCGGTTTGGGCAACAACGCAGGAACGGGAGGACGGTATCTCCTTAAACTATACCCAGACTTCTCTGGGAGCACATCACGCAGACACCAAAGCGATGATTGAAGAGGGAATCTGTGATTTTGTTGTAGTTAAAAATTATGGAGCGATCTCCAGTGATTCTGTTCCATTCCAGACCGTGGCTGACTGGTGGAACGATCTGTTTACCCAGTGTGGTATGACCGCTTACATGGGTCATGCATCCTCCAAAGCAGGTGTCTGGGAAAATGGTTGGGGTGCAAACGATGAGCTTGCCAATCAGTGGAAGATTGCATCAGAGGAATCGGCTTTTTCCGGCAGTGTATTTAATTCGCTGGAAACCTTACTCAGAGATCCAAACTACACTACATATTATCTGAAAGAAGCATGGGCAGAATCTGGCAATACCTCTGAGTCAGAACAGACAGAGCAGCAGGAGCTTCAGACAGCACAGGTACAAAAAGAAGCAGACGCTGCAGAACAGACCCAAAGCAGTGATACAGAAGAAAACCAGGATGTTTTGACTGCGCAGGCAAATGCTGATGCAGAAACAGAGAATAATGTTCAGTCTGGTACATACAGTGAGCGTGCTGACCAGTATGCGAGCGGAAATGTCCTGATCGATATGGACCCAGTGGGAACCAGAAGCGTAGCGGATGGAGATACCATTGAGATTGTCGCAATCGCGGTACCGGGTGCAGATGTTACTGCAACGGTCAACGGACAGATGATCGCATTGGAAGAAACCAGCCAGAATTCCGGTGTATACGGATGCAGTAAGTATGTAGGCGAATATCGTGTATCCAATCTTACTGCTTCCTCCAATATGGGAAATATTACCGTAACCGCATCCAAAAATGGAGAGACCAATTCTCTGACCGGTGCAAAAATCCTGTATCAGGGAGGAAGTTCCTCGAGCAGCTCTTCCAGCAATTCCTCGAGTTCTTCCAGCAGCTCCTCCAATAATGGTTCTTACGGAAGCAATGATGCTACAGTCCTGAACTACCAGAAACCACAGCTTTCTACCTCCAGTACCAAAAAGATCAGTGACGGAACCCTGGTTCAGGTAGTTTCGGAACAGGCACTGACCTTCCCGGTAAATAAAAATACCATCTATCCGGATACCAAATGTTATCCAATGCCTTATGGAACAATGGATTATGTGGTCGGTGACAAGGTAAGCATCAAGGATGGAAGTACCTATCGTTACTATTATAAGCTTGCATCCGGCAGACGTGTGTACTGCGATGATGTGGAAGCTGTCACCAGCGGAGTTTCGATCAAGAATAATAAAATTACAGATATGACCGTAAAGGCAAACAGTGAGTTTACCTATGTGATCCTCAAATCGGACTATCCGGTTTCCTATCTGCCGGATTATTCGACCGGTAAGATCAAGTTTGAGTTCCAGAATACCACCAGCACACCGGGAGATTTGCAGCTGAGCAAAAACCCACTGTTCTCCAGCGCAACTTGGAATGATTCCACCTTGGAACTGGAACTTTTGGATGACAACGGTTTCCTCGGTTATAAGGGTTACCATGAAAATGGAAACATCGTTCTGCGCTTTAACAATCCAACCGGCATCAAGGGTGCCCGCATCACGGTTGACCCGGGACACGGCGGTTCCGATCCTGGTGTAGCGGACGATATTGATCCAAACTGGCCAGAGAAAAAGATTAACTGGGAACTTTCCAAAGAGATTGCTTCTGCATTGGAAGCAAAGGGTGCAGAGGTAAATCTGCTGCAAACTTATGAGACAACAACCTCTCTGGACAGCCGTCTGGCACAGGCAAAGAACTTTGATTCTTCCTTGTATCTGTGTATCCACACAAACTCTTCGGAAACAAATAAGAGCGCTTACGGTTCGGAATGCTATTATTTCTATCCGTTCTCTAAGACGCTGGCGGCAAAGATGTCCAGTGCAACCTCCAAGGGACTTTCGACCAACGACCGCGGCGCAAAATATGACGTTTTCTATGTAAACCGCGATCCGCAGTTTGTCAGCATCCTCAGCGAGGTTGGCTTCCTGACAAATAGCAGTGATTACGACAAGATGAAGCAAGATTCCTATCAGGAAAAAGTAGGACAGGCAGTTGCTGATGCAGTAGAAAGCTATCTGGAAAGCGCTGGCGCTGAGTATGCAGGAAGAACCGGCACTCAGAGCACAGGAAGCACTTTGAATGCGTCGAACGGTCCATCCTGCGCAGTAGAAGGCGGAACTTCGGGAAGCTCTTCTTCCAGCTCCAGCAGTACAGAAAGTTCTTCCAGCAGTTCCAGTTTGTCCAGTAGTTCTTCTTCCAGCTCTTCGGAAAGCAAACCATCCACTCCGGTCAGCGAGACTGTTGTTGTGGAAGGAAATACCACCGGAACAGTAAAATATATTATTTTCACTGATCCAGAAAACAAGAAGCTCAACATGAAAGCTGGAGACGAGAAGAAACTGGGAATCAAGATCAGTGGAGACAGCTCGGTACAGAGAAAGTATACCACCAGCGATAAAAATGTTGCGACCATCGATAAAGATGGTGTTGTAACTGCCGTTGGAGCAGGAACCTGCCGGATTACCGTAGTAGCGGGAGATCAGGGCGGAAGCATCGATGTAACCGTTACAGGAAGCAGCAAGAATACTTCTACAAGTTCGTCCAGCAGTTCTTCTTCGAGCAGCAGCAGTTCCAGCAGTTCCTCCAGCAACACTTCTTCCAGACCATCTGGTCCGGTCAGTGAAACAGTCGTTTCGGATGGAAACAAAACCGGAACGGTAAAATATATTACCTTTACCGATCCGGAAGACAAGAAGCTCGACATGAAGGTTGGAGACGAAAAGAAACTGGGAATCCGAATTACTGGTGATACCTCGGTGCAGAAGAAATACACCACCAGCGATAAATATGTTGCAACCATCGATAAGAACGGTGTTGTAACTGCCGTTGGAGCAGGAACCTGCCGGATCACTGTGGTAGCAGGAGATCAGGGCGGAAGCATTGAGGTAAACGTTACCGGCGGAAGCAGCAGATCTGTGTCCAGTTCAACTTCTACTTCCAATACAAGTACGAATGAAAACATCTACCAAGAGAACAGCGGACTGGAGTCCAGCTCGGGATTTGTTCCGACTACTTCCATTAAAATCCGTTCCAGCCGCAACTATGTGGATGCCGGCAAGAGCATTCAGCTGGAGGTTGTGTTCTCTCCGTCCAATGCAACAGGACAGGATGTTATCTGGAGTGTAACCCGAGGAAGCCTGTATGGTTCGGTTGACAATCGGGGAGTCTTTACTGGAATTGAGTCAGGATTCTCTACTGTAAAAGCAACAACCGAAGACGGTATGTACAGCGCAACCTATCGAATTGAAATTATGTAACAAAAAAGGTCCGGAAATTTTCTGGACCTTTTTTCATATCATTTTCTCTGAAAATAACCTTTAATTTGATGGTTGCAACTATCTGAAACCAGAAGTGCAACGGGACCTTTTAAAAACTTTTCTGTCCCGGAATCACACTCAAGAAGGACAAAATGGGAGCAGAAAAGATAGTCCCCCAGTTTCCACATATTCATGGGATCATAGCCGCAGATGGATGCCTGTACAGAGGTATAGTTAGGATTGGTATGTAAAAAAGAAGAAAGGGATTTCTCCTTTTGGCGATGATTTTCTTCCAGCATTCTGACCAAGATGGGGGAAGGCAGAATAGAAGTGTATTTGGGAGGGACTTCCCTCGAAATCAGTTCAAAAAGAGAAAGGCTTTCTTTCCCAATTTCGTGGTAGAAGGAAGTGTCTGTCTCCGAAAGGGCAAGGCAGAGCATAGAACCGGTATAGTAACTCATTTTTCGAATATCAAAGAAGAAAGGGGCGAGTTCTGCCAAGATGTTGATGTTGTTTTGAATAACTTGACGATAATGATCAGGGGAGAGCTGTTTTAAAGCCATACAGCCGGCATATTCTGCCATTCCTTCAATTGTTTCTGCCAAAAACTCTTGCTTGATGATATTGGTCTCTTTCTCTGCCCGATATTTTCACAATTGGATAAAGCTTTGGAGAATCGCTTCCTTTTTGCTGGTATCGCTTTCGAGGAATATCGAGGCAAGCAGTTTATTTTCCTCTTGCCGTATCGTATGAATAACAGCATCGTCCGGATAAGAAAGCATCATAAGATCATCTGGAAATCTTTCTTCGTGCTGTTCCTTCTGGAAAGAATGAAATATCTCATGCACAATTTTTGCCGTTAACAGGATGGGATCCTGAAGATTCGGATTTGTCACCTTCCAGATTGCAAGCGGTTTTCCATTATAGAGAATAGAAGTATTGCCAAGAAAGCGGTTATCAACTGGTTGTGTTTGATCGAAAAAATAAACCTTGTGCTCATCATACAAAGCAAACTCGCAGGGAGAAAAACCGTGCCAGATTGATTCAAAATCAATTTTTTGAAGATTATGGTATATTTTAGAATAAAGTTCTTTCATGATAAATAAGTCCCTTTCCGGAAAGAATAGATAAGGATATTATAACATATAACAT
>PPYE01320490.1_pt1 | contig 21090 bp, 14 predicted proteins | sample 1559881 | NCBI WGS metagenome assembly PPYE01 (sample SAMN08240022, study PRJNA423297) | Human gut metagenome, whole genome shotgun sequencing project.
GCAGTACTAAGGAATTTATATAGACAACCTATAATAGGATTTAACATTTAAACAGTCAACTAAAATCAGGACGACACACATACCCTCTTCGGTGAAAATGTGACCCATTGTTGGTTTATCTTCAAAGTTAGTGATAGTCCTGGTAGGTGTCTTTACCTGCCAGGCATAACTAAAGTTTCCCGACCCGCTTCCATCTGCTATAGTAATTCCATATCTCACGTGACGTGTTAACCCCGGCGGAGCAGTTGATGTTATCTCTTTTAGCTGCAATGGTAAGGGATATTGTATATAAGAGTTGAACTCTTTGGTTACCGATTCTTTGGTACCAGTATCGTATACGGTACATGTTACTTTCAGGTCGCCATGTTCTTCAAATATTATCGAATAAGCATCAGGCAAGATTACGGTTTTAGAGGGAGTTTTTATTGTCCAGTTCCACGTGTATTTCCTGGAACCTTCAAATGCGCTAACATGAAAACTAACTTTTTTCCCATTTAATCTGAGTTCTTCTGTATCGCAAGTTATTTCAGAAGCATACAAAGGCGGCGGAGGAATGACAGTGATAGTTTTCACTGCTCTGGAAGTTTCATTCTTTTGTGAGTCTTTTATTTCGCATTCAACTCTCATTTCTCCTAACTTAGTAAAAGTCATTGAAAATGTTCTGTTATTCGATGTCATAAGTGTGTTTCCCTGATCATCTTTTATTGTCCATTTGTATGAATACCGGCCTGAGCCTTCATTAACCTGAACATCGAAATGAGACTCCCTGAACTGCCTACACTCACTTTCTGTAATTATTATTACTTTCTGGAAATCTAATATCTGATTATATTCATGTTTTTGCAGGTATTGGCTATTATTATTTATTATAGACTCTAATCTTCCGAACTCATCATACCTATAGTGTGTGTTCACTCCTCTTGGGTTGGTAGTTTTAAATATTCCTATCAAAGGCTTATAGGTATAGGTAGTAACTTGAGCATCCGGGAGGTTTTTGTGCAGATCAAACATATCCAGATAGTTTCTCATTAACTTTTGTTGTGACATTCCTAAATTCATTCCCGGTAATTGTTGACCGACTTCTTCATAAGTTGAATTTTGTATTTCAGCTACAGGATACGTACCGTCATAACTCCATAAGATAACCGTGTTTGAATAATCTTTGTTTATAACATATGTAGGATTACCATATATATCATAATCGGGGAAATATTTTTGTACCTTACACCTACTGTCCAATATATATTTTCCATTTTCCACTTTAAGTTTTTGATAGTCACTAAGCGGATTTTTATTTTCCAATTGGAAGATAGTGTCTATTGCAAAAATAGATTCCCCACCCATAGAGGATGTAAGTTTTTTGTATTGATTTATTTCCGATGATATAACATTGCCATTTCTATAGACACTGGTTTCTATAGGGTAACCTAAATAGTTAGCACTTTGCATAGGTTTATTTATGGTAGACAAGGCTAAGGATGCATCTCCTGAATAAGTGATTTTTTTCTCAATAGTATTATTATTATCCGTATATTTTTCGCTTGATATTAAGTCTAAATTATTATATTCATATTCAATTTTCCATTCTGTAAGATTATCATCATCATTAAAATATTTTTTCACTCTTTTTTCTGATAATAAGTATTTATAAGTTGGAATAGAATAAGCTCCCCCTAAAGCAAATACGCTCGTTGAACCTAATCTGGGCGAAGAAGTAATAAATATATCAATTCCCCGGATCTCTCCATTTCCGGATGTTTTCTTGTATTTGTAATAAGTTTCTTCTTTCATCTTATTATTTTCATCATATATCCTTATCCATAAAGGTTTTCCGCGTTCTCTTTCTTTAGAAATGAAAGGATCATTAGGAGATAAAGGAGTACTGTTTATATTGTTGGGAAAATTGCTTAGTCCTTGTATAGGTGGAAGATCGAAATGACTTTCGCCCCATATGTCATGGGTAAAATTTGTGAATTGATATGAAGTATATCCTGACCTGTCGCCGTTTTTGTTTTCGTTAGCTTCAATAACAGATGTATATCCTACGTATGAGCCATTGCCGTTGTAATACTGGTTCATAGTTGTTGAAGACATAAAAAAATCCACTTTATAATAATCTATAGCATTAGGATTGCAACAAAATAAAGGATAAGCTCCCCCTTGCCAGGCATAATATGGATTAGCAAATGACATAATACCTGTACTTCCTGATATAGATGGGTTAAAATGTTTTTCAGGATATTGATAATAATAAGCTTTCGAATTTAAAAAAGTATTATTGCTTGAATAATTTATAATTTTCTTGATTCTCACACCTCCCGGATACACTTGCCTTATGGGATTATATAATTGTTGTCGGTTTACGGCTATCATTCCTGTAGCAAGATTCGGCTCGTAATGAAATATAGAATACCCTCCTGTTTGGAATGTCATTTTCTTGAGCATTTCAGCTTGTGTGTATTTCCCACTGGTATCTGCCTCTCTCGCCTGATAATATATTTTTTGATTTTCTTCTATGTTTGTACCTCTATAAAAATCTTCGTCCTCCAGAAAAGAGAAATCTTTTCCGTTATAAAAACCACTATGATCATAGTGTCCACTTAGGTAACCCGGTAACTTTATATCGTCATAATAATCGAAATTATAAAGTTCAATAGAAGAGCCAGACCAAGAAGAGGAGGCTTGAGTTATTCTTTTAAGCTTTAGCCGCTCATTGCTATTTTCTGTGTATGTAAAATCATATTTCAAGCCATTATCAGAACCATGAGATATAACAATTCTAGATAATTGATTCCATTTTATCTCATTAAAATTTTTAATATAACGCAAATCTTGTTTTGTTAAATCTACCCGGTGAAATGCTTTTTCCCAATTTTGAAAATATTTTTTCTTATATTCCAATTCGGTCGTTTTGTCGTAATAGAATTGAACGGCAACATCACCACTGAATATTTTTTTTAAATACACAGGCATTATTAATTGAAAATTTAAGCCTCTACCCAATATAGCCCATGAACCGAAATTAGATTGAATGAAAAATGATAATTCACCATTAATAATAGGGTCTAATACATCATAGCTATAATTTATTTTTCTACCCTTGGGAGTAATGATTTGGACTAAATGCCAGGTTGTAGCTACCGGATAAGGTATATCATACGAAGTAGTACCATTTCCTAAATTAATAACTGATTGATGCGAATAGTTTATGCTATAATCTATAGCATTTATTCCTCCAAAAACAAATGTACTCCCGTCGGGAGCTGTTAATGTAAACTTTAATATGGTTTTAGTTTCAAGTGCAACTTTCTTTACATCAGTTTCAAGTGCACTTCCCAGGTTATCGGATATTTGAGATCTTGTATTAGAATAAGTCGTCAGAGAATGGCTTACTTTAAAATTCACGTCGGAAACTACTTTCCATTGTCCCGTATGATCGCGATAAAATGAACCGGAATATCCTAAAAAATTAAATCTGAATTCGTCCGGGGCAACATCATTCCCATTTCTCATATATACATCACGGGCTTGTTCGTACATCCTATCCAGGCTTGACCATGATTTACTTTTAATTGCTTGAGGATATTGAGAGTATTCACTTTCCCAATTATTACTTAGCCTTTTTTCATTACCCAAATATCCATAATTCAGTCTGGAGTTGGAATGTTCATCAAAAAAACCTTTCTGGATTCGCGTTATATTTCCGCCGGCTGACAGGCTCCAGCCCAAGCCCGTAGGACCTGGATGAATATTGGGCTTTACCATATTTATGTTATATCCTAATTTGATCGGAATTGTTATATCCGGAAAAGTGATTTCATAGATGGGAACTGAAACATTCGGATTTCCTGTATAAAGATCAACATCTACTGGTTTATAAGAATTAAAATATGAAACTCCTGGCGCTTGAGATGACGTTGGAGAAGCATAATAAATGTTATCTGTGTCCCATACATAGGAGTCCATACCTGTTCCTTGAGCTGATATTGTACTAGTTGTCAGAAAGAAAAATAATAGGATTGTTAATATTTTATTCATAGTAGTATACTGATTTATTGAAAATGAAAAATTAAATGAATTTATTATAATGAACATGGGCTCTATTGTTGATAATTGACTCTATCAACAAGTTTTAAGCTTTTTGTTATACCGGCTACTTTCCTGTTAAAGCACTAAAATATAATGGCATAATAATACCGGGGAAAGTAGCAGTTTATTGATTATTATTAGTTTTAAAATAGGCAGATATAAGACTAAAATTCCATTATAAGAGGACTATCTTCCAAAAACCAGATATCAAGATGTTCGGGATATTGTATCATTACTGGATTTTCTAGAAAGTAAAAATTCTTCATAATTTTGTTGTTTTTAGTTGTAAGTTTGTAATTCTTAATAATTGGTACATAGACGATTTTGCATTCCAGAAAAAAGTTATGCAAATACTCTCTATATCCAACTTTAGGTATGTTTTTAAATACGTTTTTAATTTTCTTATTTTTATTATCTTTCTTTATATAACTAATAAATACAGTCTCCTCATTGCGGGAATAATAACTAAAGGGTATTCCTCTTGTTAACAACTTAATGGTATCAGTTTTATGAATTAATAAGAAATACCCTACATCCATAGAATTATATATTTTTTCTTCGTTAAAACTACCGAATGCTAAGTCATCATTACTAATATTTTCTAGACCGATAAAAAAGTAGATGCCTACAGCAGTACTATCATTATCCATACCAACAGTAATGTATTCAAGAGATAATTTTATGCTGTCCTGTTTACTTTGGAGTAATGTGAACGGTATAGACATTAGTAATAGTAATAAAATGAGTTTCTTATTTTGCATCTTTTTAGTTCAATCTATTATTCATATCTATATGTATTGTTTTAGTTAATATGACATTAACTTTTTTCCTTTATGAATGCCCGGTTTCCATTTCTTCAATGCGTTTATAGCTTTTTAACCCTGCTTTTCAAAATTAGTTAATTCTTCTGCTGATTTGTTATAAATTCTGGCACCAATTAAATTTCCTCTACTATCAATAATAAATTGAATTTGTAACATAGTCTGAATATTATTTTCTGGATACTGAGATGAACAATATTGGAAATTTTTATTAAAATCAGATATAAAAGCCATGTCTCCATCTTTATAAGAAGACATTTCTTCAACAAATATGTATACATATTTTTGAGTTAATTCATTATAGGTAACGAGACTGCTTTCTTGTAAACTTTTTGCGAAACTACAGAAGCATATAGGCATTCCTATAAAAATCAGCATGTATTTTTTATGAACTAATTTATGCATTTAATATTTTATGAGTTAGCTTGTTATCTTATTTCGTCAGATTCTGGTGATGCAAATATTATTCTTGACACATGGTTTTCCATACAAAATTTATTTAGATATTCTTTCATTTTCTGTATATACAAATTATTATCAATAATAATCTTTTTACTACAAAACTTTTTTAAGTCACCACCTTTTTTATATTCTAAAAAAGTATAAATTGGCACAGTATCATTTTCATAAATATAATAATGAAAAGTATATGGTTCTAAATACTTTTCTTTCAATAAATAAAAATCTTCTTGAAATTGATTTGTTAATAACTCTGTATCAATAATTGATGTATTATTATAAAAGAAACGTGGTTTAATATATCTGTTTAAGAATGCATTATATTCTTGAGGAGGACCTTGAATAAAAAGTAGCAAATTACAAGGAGAAAAATAATCAACCTCTGAAATTTTTATAATAGTCCTAGAATTGAATGTAATAGCATATAATGTGTCATTTTTAATAATATTTAAATTCTCCTTTTCTTTTATTAAATTAGGAATTGTAATAGTTAGAATTTTATTGGTATCTAAATAGTCATTTGGATACTTATCTGTGAGATTTAATGTCATATTTATTAGACCATTAAGATTGCATGGATACTCATAATTATATGAATAATAAGCTTCTAACATTTCATATAAATAAGGGAACTTATTATTTAAGTCTTGTGCTGTTAAGACTATAACTTGTTGTTTAAAAATGATTAATATAATAAAACAGCTTAATAGTTTGGAAAATAAAAATTTCATGGTTATCTATTTTTAAATATTAATACACTTTTAGTCTCAAAATCTTTAGCTAATTGAAGCGAAGGAAACACAATCTGAGATGAATAAACCACTTTATTCCCAGAAGTATTATCTCTTTCAAAATAAACAGAATAACCATCTTTCAAATTTTTTGAAGATCCCCAGCTACTATTTCCTCTGGATTGATTACGAGAAATGTATCCAAATCCTCCAAATTTTGCTTTATTTGGTATGCCTTTATCTACCATAAAATAAGTCACTAGTCCCCCTTCAAAGTCGAAAGAAAAGTAAGTAGAAATATTACTCCCTGAAAAACTTTTCGTTGGATAAATTCCAATATCAAAATTAGTAGATATTTCTCCTTTAGTAATTAAATCTCCATAATTATTGTATTCCATTTTCGAATTAAAATATTTATAGAGTGCTTCATCTATTTTTTCCATAGTTTTCCCCTCTTTACTATTAGCATCATATTGGGTCCCAAATGCACTATAATATATGTCATTTTTCGTTCCTGAAATATTATAATAACTTCCTTCTATACCAGATTTTTCTAAATCTTTTTGAGATCTAATATTAATATCATATATCATATTACCTTCCTTATTTTCATACCAATCTCTTCCATCTGGATCCACATACCTCACCGGATTATTATTACAATACGCATACGGACTAATATCATAATACATTTCACTCAACGGATCCATCGTTGGAAACCTTCCCGACATGGAGTCATACATCCTTTTATGATAATCATACAAATCCAGCCCGTACATCCTGTCCAGTTCTTTACCGTTATATTTATGGGACTGGTTACTTACCAATTCCTGGCTATCTCCAAACAATCCACCAAATGGATAATAATGGTTCACCTGTTCTATCTCACCACTCTGGTTCATCACTATCCGGTTATTGCCCTGATGGTCCCTTAAGTAATAGTGATAAACAAAGTTATCATATTTATTTTTATCCACATAGCCTTCGGGAATTAATATTTTATCCAACTCTCCATCTTTATATATTATATTGCCACAATAATCGATAGTTGTTTTTGTTATAAATATTGGCTGTGTTATTACACTTCCGTTGGAGACACCCCCGGGCCCTGTTGGAATGGAAGATAAGGTAGCCGGGCCGGATATACCCGTTTCCCTTCCACCCGGATAAGAAGGATTTATTGAAGTGGGGATGCTATCCTGGAGGTTTCCATTACCGTTGCCACCGGGATTAACTGATATTTCATTTCGGATGTCACTCAAATATCTTATCCGGTATTTGTTTCCGGCGGCATCATACCGGTTGTTGGTGCAATAATTACCTTTAAAATAAATGTTGGCCGGTAAATTCAAAAGATTGTATTCTATACTGGTAATCCCTTTATTCAAATCTTTTTTCATACTGCCGTTGGCGTCATACGTATATTCCACCTCTTCATCCGCCCCGTCAACAAAATGCATGATTTCTTTATAGACCGGATCGTTGGGTGAAGCGTCGGTAACCCTCACCAATTGATTGCCCGTATATTCCAGTGTCAAATCATCTACAACTCCTCCCCTGATAAATCCGATACCCGGAGAACCAAAACCAGGCGGACTTAATAATCCGCTTCTTTTTAACCTTTTTATATTCCCGTGTTTATCGTATGAGTCAATATGCACACTACCATAACCGTGGGAAACCGGTGGCGGTAAAGTGCCGGGTGGTTGTGGGGGAGTAGGCTGGGTGGAGAAAGAAAAGTAGGATGCATACATTAACCTGTTTACATTATCATAGGTAAACATATACTGCCTTTTCAGGTCCGGGTCATCGCCTGTTTCCCATGTCATCCTGCTGATATTGCCATTGTAGTAACCATCATAGTATAAATCCTGCTTAAATCTCGGACCGTTTATTTTTGTCAGCCAGTTTCTGATGTTGTATGTATAGTTTGTTGCATCCTTTCCCCCATGCAGGCTTCTTGTTTTTACCTGCCCCAGTTCGTTATACATGTTCCTGGATAAGGTAACAGAGGAGTTGTTGTTTAATTTGTAGGTGGTAGCAAGCAGTCTTTGTGCATGGTCATAACTATATGTGTAGAGCTCGGTAATTTTATCTTTTCCCTTTGCCGTATGTTCATGTAGGTGTTGCTCCACTATTCCGGTAAACGACCGCTTATAATAATTCTTTTCATAACCTTCCAGATGGTTGGTAGAAACCACCTGTACCTCATTTCCCATGTAATCATAATAAAAAGCGGTAGTGGTAAATTTAGCCGGGTCGGTTAAGTCATATACCCGTGTACCGGTAAGTAGCCCTTTGGCATTATTATAAGGTGTATCATATCCGGTTTTAGTCTGATACGTAAGTGCCTCTTTATCTTGCCCGGGTAAAAGCTGGAGGAAATCATAATTATCATAGTAATTGACAGTTAGAAGGGTGGTGGGATGGATATCAAAATTATTTCTGGAGTATCCGGTATCTTCCATGGGGTGTTCAAGTGGGCCGGTTGAGAATTTTTCCAACATGGAATAAGTGAAAAGTTTTTTTCTTAATTCTTCAATAACTTCCCATACTTTTACTTCGGACGTATACAGCAGGCGTCCCAACCTGTCGTATTTATTAACCGTCCATACTTCTTTTGCCCTTTGTGTGCCTGTCTGGCTCATTACAAGCCTGTCTGACATATCATAAAGCATCTTTACCGGCTCACACCCGGGAAGTTTCTTTTCTATACAACGTTTTCTTTCGTCGTATTTGTAAGAGTAAGCATACAGGTCGAGGTTCTCCTGGGTGATATTCCCTTCAATCATGGGAGGAAGTGCATAGCGTTTATTACCCAGATCATCATATACAATATAAGTATCATGATATTCATCGGCTCCATTTGATTGGTTGATCTTCCGGGAAAGGATCAACTGGCCTAGTTTATCCGTAAAGGTATAAACCGGATTACCATCTTCGTCAGTCATTTTTTCAACAAATAATTCACCTTTGTTGTAAGTTCCATCTTTTGTTAAAGTTCCATTACTGTTTATTTTGTAAAAAATAGCAGATGTTATTCCTGTTTTTTCATTGGTCAGGTATTCGGTTCTTATACCTTTATCAGCAGAATGCCAGTTTATACCGGGGCCTAGTTGCTTAATCACCCGGTTCAGGGGAGAGGATTCATAATATATTTCCGAATAAGGATTATTATTGTTATGGTATGAATTGGCTTTGGTAATAAAATCTGTTACAAAGCTGCCATCATTCCCTGAAACTGGTGTGGGTATCCATGATTTACTTTCCCTTCCGAATTCATCATATACAAGATAAGATACCAGATCACTTTTCTGTGAAGTGATTCCTTTCTGCACCGTCTGTACAGGTCTTCCCAGTCCATCTAAGTACTGTATTTCATCCAGATATTTGCTCCCGTCAGCGGATAACATCGTCCGGGTTCTGATGTAGTTCTGGTCATTACTTTGGGCATGGATTGCATAACAATTGGATAATACCCATATTACTAACAGGAAGTAGTGTTTATTTAGTTTCATACTTATTGGTTTTTAGCTTTTTACAATTTTCTCCGTATATGTTTTCTCATTTACCGTAATCCTCAGCAGATATTCCCCCCTCTGGTATCCTTCCATTTGGATCGAATATGTATAATACCCATCCTCCTTTCTCTCCTTCGGATACTGCTCCAACATCCTTCCCTGCATATCAAAAAGAATCATCGAAACCTCAGCCGGCTCCGAAAGGTAATATTCCACCATCAGCCGGCTTCCTTTCTGATTCATAAATACATTGTAATTGATAATACCCTCTTGCGGCAGGTCGCCTTCACCACCTTCCTGATTCCCTCTTCTTTCTTTTTCTTCCTGTAGCCTTTCCCTTATGGCCAGGTTTTCCGGATCATCCTCCAGCCCGTAATACTGTTCACCGGGAGGATAATAAAAGGAAGTGGCAAACTGCTGCACCGGCTCATTCAAGTAATACACCGTAGTACTCACCGTTTCAAATACCGGATACCGGTAGCCTAAGGCATACCACTTGTAAGTATCCGTCTTTGTGGTAATCGTATCGGTTAACAAACGGTAATCAATACTATCGGTAAAGTATACCGTATCCCTTAGGGAGAACGAATAGTGTGTTTTTGCTTTTTCTACTTGTTTTTTCTCGTGATGAACCCTTAGCACATGTTCCAGTATTTCCCCGCCAGGTAGTAGCATCCTCCCGTAAGCATTCGCCTGGTAAGAAGACTTTCCGCAAACCGTTAAATCCAGTTGTCCGCAGTAATCTCCCGTACCAAAGAAATAATCCTCGTATTTCTGCCCATAACTGACCGGATAGATGAGCTGTAATTCCGGTCTTAAATGATTAATAAGGGTCGTTGGGTTTTCCAATCCTACAAACAGTAGCGAGTCACCCTGCACCCCATATTTAAAAAGTGTTCGTTGCTCTCGTGCTATAATCAGGGAGTCGGGATAATAATCGGGATAAGATACTTTATACTCATCATCGATAAGTTCCTGTTTACTGAAATCCCAGAGCACATCTGCTCCCTGTCTCCCGGGACTTTTATATTCCACTTGTTGTTTTACAATTTTATCTTCCGGGCGGGGAAGGTTTAAGTGTTTTTCGAGCCTGTGTTGGGCGAAAAGGGAAGAGCCGGATACCAGCAATAAAAGACAAAGTAGGTTGTGTTTCATAAACTATAAATTAATAAAGGTTGATATTTACGGATATAAATCTAACAGGCCACTTAGATTAAGTGACATGCGATAATAGTAAAATGCTTTCCGGAAGTAAATACTTTCCAGTTCTTAAAAGCAATTCTAACTATCTAATTATTTTAAAAAGGGAGGGTGTCTTTGTTTTCATAAGCCTTTAGTTTTTAGTAATTCTACAAATAAAGTAATTTAAGAATATTACTCAAAATATATTTAGTTAATATTTGTTTAATTGTGTAATTTAGACTGTTTAGGTAATTTGATTTTAGTCGGTATAAAGGTAAAACAATACTCCTGAATTCATTGCATAATTCGTCCGTTTTTATTATCTTTATTCCCTAAAAAAACTATATTAAATCACCCGGATGAACACTGACTCTATTTTTATCATACGCACTTATTCGAAAAATGAACTGGCCCGGATGTATTGTCCGGCTTTATCCCTGGATTCTGCCCTACGTATGTTTCGTACATGGATTGATACACACCCTGACCTCAACGAAAGATTAGTGCTGACAGGCTATAAACCCCGCAACCGCTATTTTACACCCAGACAGGTGGAGATGATACGGGATTGCCTGGGAGAACCTTAGTCCCGGTTCGGAAAAAGTACGTACTTTTTGGACAAAAAGATAGTACTATTTCAACAAAAAGTACGTACTTTTTTTATGCAGCCGGTAAATTTTCATCCGCCTGCTTACAGCCTCTCTGATGACTTTTTATATTTTTGCACGCGCAAAAAAATGAAGCAGGCCTGTTTCTAATTACTAACGAATTAATATTTTTATATCTTTTGAAATTGAAAAAGAAAAAAGAACCGGGTTGCCGATTGAGCGACCTGGCACAGGAATATTATCCTCATATGCAGAGAGGATCAGCTGCAAGAAAGCTAAAAGCCGATATCAGTAACAATCCCGTTTTAACCCAAAAGCTGGAACTTACCGGCTATGACAGGTCTGTCCGGCGGCTGACTCCCCGGCAGAAAGCGTTAATTGTAAGATACCTGGGGTCGCCACTGGGATAGTTACATGTATGGTAAAAGTTTATAATAGCATGCTTGGCTATGGGAAAGGGTGACAGGGAGGGAAATGGAAAATTTTTCACGCAATTAGCGGATATTTAAAAAAATAGCTGCGTGTAAATCTTTTTAAGATTTACTTAATTCTAATAATATATTTATTTCTTATATATAGTCGGTGCGAAAGTTGAGTTGAAAAACGGCAATTTCGCACCTTTACTTTTTGATAATCAATTAGTTGGTTGATGCGAAAGTTGAGTTGGTCGCTGATAATATACATACATGTAAAATTAAAGGGAAAAAAATGACGATGTAAAATATGGTAGAAAAATGATATATCTCCTAGCCGGAGTTTTAAAGTTATTAGCTCATATTCAATCGAATAAATAGTTACACCCGTGATTTTCGTTTTTAATAGTATTTACACCTTACAAGATCAAAACTTGCCGTTTCTTGCAGGTTTAAGTGGTTTTATTGCGTAAGAAATTTATTACATATACTTTTGCAGCCATAGAAAACGAAAAAATACTAAAAATTGAAACAATCCTAATGTATGAACAAAACACTGCTTACAAATCCATCCGAAGAAGGATATCTGCTGATTCCGCGTTTATTGCTCAAAGAGATCTGTTGCAAAAGAGAAAGACACCCTATGTGCGAAGAGGAAGCCATACTTACACTGCTCTATCTGGCTTACTACAAAGAAAGTGTTCGAAGTGCCTCGAGATTGAAAAGGGGAGATATAAATATTGGTTTTTCTAAATGGAGAAAAATATTTTGCTGGACAGATTTCCGTACAAGAAAATTTTTTAATGACCTGGAAGAGACAGGTTTTTTGATAAAAATCAGATTGGGTAATAAAACTATTCTTCACTTAAAAAACTACGATCTCTATTGTGCCAATAAAAAGCCGGAAGAAAACAAACCGGGCGGCAAGCCAGAAAATTTAAATGAACAAATGTTCCGGGAATTCTGGATGTCTTATCACGAATTGACAAACCTGACTGTGGAAGATGAGGCAAAGGCGCGGAGATTCTGGAAATATCTTTCACTACAGGAAAAACACATGGCAATCCATAATATAGTTGAATACATCATGCAGACAGGACAGGGAAAGTACCTGAAAAAAGCCGCGAATTATCTCGCCGATAAAAGTTTTATGAATATTGATTAACTACTTTAACTACTGATCCATATTACTTACCATAACCCCCCAAAATAACAAATGAAACAGAAACAAACTAAGAAAGAAGCTCCCATGATTACAGATATGCTGCACTATAACCTTGAACTGGAAGAGGTGATTCTCGGTGCCCTCATGATTGAAAAAACAGCTTTGCCCACAGTGAGGCGGTTTATACGGAAAGAAATGTTTTATGATGAAAAACATCAGAATATATTCCAGGCAATTGATGAATTGTATAAAGAAGACCTGAATATTGATATACTGACAGTGACCGAGCGTGTAAAACAGATGGGAAAGCTGGAAGAAGTAGGTGGCCCTTATTTTATAACCGCCCTGTCGGGCAAGGTTGCCAGCTCGGCACATCTGGAATTTCATTGCCGTATTGTAATGGATTTATATTTGCGGAGGATGACCATATTGTGTTTGCAAAAAAGAGTAACAGAAGCCTGTGACCCTACTATTGAATACGAAGATGTATTGATGAATGTGCAACGGGATGCAATTAATCTGTTAGATGAATCTCCCCTTTTAAGCAATATGAAAGAGATGCCGGAACTGGTAGATATTATTATGAAAGAAGTAAAAGAGAGGGGTGAAAGAAGCGGGCAGGGAATAACCGGCATACCGACCGGACTTTCTGACCTGGACCGTATGACAATGGGGTGGCAAAAAGGGGACCTGATCATACTGGGTGCACGTCCTTCGGAAGGTAAGACAGCATTGGCTCTGAAATTTGCTTGGGAAGCAGCAAAGGTAGGTAACAATGCCGTAATATTCAGTCTCGAAATGAAGGGTGAACGCCTTACGGACCGCCTGATGCTGGGTGAAAGTGGTGTAAACCCTTTACACTGGAAACTGGGTAAACTGAATGAAGAAGAAACCCGCCTCACTCGCGAAGCTGCCGGGCGTATCGCACAACTCCCAATCCGGATAGACGACACACCAAATGCTTCTATTGATGAAATATGCTATATGGCAAAGACTCTCCGTGCAAAGAATGAGCTCGACTTGTTGATTGTAGACTATATCGGCCTGTGCCGGCCCAGTATTGTAGGCAGAACCCGTGAGCAGGAAGTAGCCGAATGCTCTGCCAGATTCAAAGCACTGGCCCGCCAGCTGGATTGTCCCGTCATCTTATTGAGCCAATTAAACCGCGAACTGGAAGGACGTGCTTTTCACAAACCCAAACTAAGTGATTTGCGTGATAGCGGAGCTATCGAACAAGATGCCGATGTAGTGTTGTTACTTTCCCGTCCGGCCCGTCAGGGGGTTCTGGTAGATAAAGAGAGTGGATATCCTACCGAAGGCCTTGGTATATTAAGTCTGGCTAAGCAGAGAAACGGAGAGATCGGTACGGTTTATTTCGGGCATGATAAAGCAATGGTGCGAATCGGAGATTATATGCCGCCGGAGAGTTATATTGAGTTGATGAGGAGGGAGAGTTTGAAGAAGAAGTGAGAAAGGCATTCATGAATAATAGGATTTTCCCTTCAAACCTGTAGGGAAATTCTTGTCGGGGAGTAAAATCCCTTCCCCATCTTTGGCGGATAACAACTAAAAATAAAACATTTATGAGAAACAAAACTTTACTCCGAATTTTAGTAACAGTGACTTTCATTACATGTGTATTCCCACACTTATCAGCACAGGTAGACAAGAACTTGCTTTTAAAAAACTATGTACTTCCGGATATTCAGCGACATGCGTTGGATATTAGAGTTAACTCTAATGGTGGATTTACTACAAGTTCATTAGATGAGGAAGGAAGCTCAAATATAGATATCAATTTAAACGGAGCTTATTCTTTTTATAAAAATACACGGAGTTTTATTGGTCGGCAATACTTAAGTTTAGGTTTCTCCGGAAGTTATAATCAGGATAAATCTACGGATACAGAACGAGGGAGTATATCTCCCATAATCAGTTATGGTAACTCCAGTCGCTTTTATAAGGGAAATATATTTTTCGAAACAGGAGTTAGAGCGAATGTGGATTATAACAGGTATTATAATGATGATTACAAAGACAAATATACATTTTATACAGATGCTTCTATTCCTTTAATGTTTGGCATTGGGAGGATTGAGAATGTAGAAGATATGCGACAGGCCATTTATATCGTAGATAATCTGGAAAAGAAAGGAGTTATAGACCGCAGTATGTCAGCAGATGAATTCATTGAATTTGCCCGATTGATATCTACAGTCAAAAACAAAAGATTTTTTGATTCACGTAAACGGTTGATTTCGGAAATTACGGCTTTAGACGTATTTTTTAAGAACAATGATATTATTGACAAAGAAGGAGCGAGCTATTTTACAACTTTATATGATTATTGGCTATATGGAGCATTATTTGAAAGAAAGAGTGGAACGGAGTTTAAAATAGGTATTGTTTCATCCGGTGGCTATAGCTGTGCTAATAGTTTAATTAATAAAAATCATACTGAGAATGTTGGAATTTCAGGTGAAATATCAATGTCTTATGAGAATCCAATTAGTTTATCCTGGCAACACTCTTCTTTAGTCAATGTAAAAGGCGGATGGACAAGGAACTGGCATACTTTAAAAGATGGGAATGATAAATACAAATTTACACCTAATGAAACGTTTGTTGAGGCATCCGGAAAATATTATATTGGTTACTATCCAAACTCCCGTACAAATCTGAATATGGGTATTTCGGAAAGTTTTTTATATAATAAATGGAAAAATAGAAATTATGATGAGGATTATAATGTTTCCGTTACCCGTCTCCATTTTGATATGTATTATTACCTTTCGCCACAATTAAGAATTGCGGCTAATACTGCGCTCTCATATAAGCATGCATCGGAAGATGAGGTATATCACAATTATCAGGCGTTCATAAAAGGTAAGCGTTCGTGGTCGGGAGAGTATAGTGTGACGCTTACATATTCGTTATTTTAAAAAAGGAAGATTTGTATAATTTAAGATATAAATAAGGAACTTTCAAACGTATTTTCTTAGCCATCCCAGGTTAAATCCAGGATGACTAAGAGGATATTTAGATATGCCTAATTATTTTTTATTAATAATTTATTTGAAATTCAGAAACAAACATTGCATTATTTTTGGCATACGCACCCCCAAATGAAATTGGTATTCCATAAACCTGATTAGTGTATACACCTCCTTTTACAATAAATTCCTGGAATTCATTAAATCCTTTAATTGTTTTTACAGACTCGTATGCATCTCCTCCCAAAATACAAATATTAATTTCAGCTTCTTGTAATACTTTCTTGGTATTAACATCTAAGTCAAGGCTACCATTTACGATTTTTGCATTAAATGCTGCACGTATTGCTACGGATAATACACTGTAAGAATAGGTTGATTCTACCATAATGACCCCTTTACGACCATAATTGACAGAGTTAACATATACAGGATTTTGATAGAGATGACTTTGACGAATGGCCTCAGTTCTATAAATATTTCCATCATCAGGAATGTCCATATCTACAGTGAAATAGGTCTGACTGAAATCAACATACAATGCAGTATTATATTTGATCTTGTCTTTATTGATGGAAGTGTTTATACCAAATATTTGTCCAATATTCACATTTGCTCCAAAAGCAAATTTTACTTCACTGTAATAAGAAAATTCTTTCATTCGATAGGTGAAAACCTGGGATTGTCTACCCGTAAAATTTTTATCTCCAATCGCATCGATAATTGCATTTGTAAAGTCCGATTTCCTTGGACGGATTGTTTTTGATCTTACCGGTAGAGAAAATGAGATTGTTACTTCTTCTTTAATTTCATTAGGAAAACCACAATTCTCGTAAGAACCTTCATTGATGGACTGCGCCGTTATGACTGACCCCGGATAAATAGAAGTGCCTGAAATTGTAGCAATTTCGTAAAATTGGTGTGTAGATGATGCTCTGGTCGAATTTTGAGTATGGGTCAAATCAATCTCTTTCCCATCTCTTATTTCATAAATTCCATCCCATAAAAAAGATTTAGATGGGATTTTAGTAATTTCATTACTTGGTTTAACAGCATCATTCTGCTTTTCCATAATTTCTTCCTGATTGCAAGATAAGATTACAAAAGGAATACATACAAATAGATAAAAATACTTTTTCATAATGTTTGGTTTTAATAAATTATTATAAAGAATGGGCTGGATTTTAAATAATAGTTGCAATAATATTCTAAAGCATTCCAATGATACATAGGTTCATATGGATCCATTCCTGGCATTTTTCCTGTGCTTTCATAAAATGATGATTCTAGCCCCACATATATTTGAGATTTGTATTGTATATTCCTTATTTTAATTAATTCTTTTTCATCCCGGGTTACGTCCATCTTAATCATCGGCCATCTTTGATAATCTGGATAATAACGAGTTTGTCTTACAGTCTTCGTAACTTCAAAAACTATATCAGTATATGGATATGCAGGTTTTGTTTTTTGACGATCTTTGTAAAATTTTAAGTATCGATCACTTGAAGAATAATAATTACCAGAATTACCATAATCTGAATTATATCTAGAATTATCATAACTGAATTTTACAAACAAAGGTTCTAAGTGAACGTGATTTACAAATTCCGTTTCAACTAAGCGATGTGTATTAGCAGTTGTAAATGAGCAGCTGATGGGTACTCCATAGGCATGTTCAGTAAAATAGGAATTATATATCAGATTTAAAAAATGAGAATAACCTTTGAAACTTTGCACTGCATAGTCACTGTCTGCACCTATTATTATAACTTTAAAATCAGTGTTTTCAAAGAATAGTTTTTCTTTTTCAGTCAATTGAGTCGTTTTCTTATAAAATATCCGATCAAATTCCTTTTTTATACATGTTTCGGCAAACTCATACGTTTCATCAGTTTCAAATACGAGTACTCCAAGCCTGCCGTATGTAACGGAACTTACGTAGACCGGCTCTACTCCACTACTTCCCGTTATAGGTTGGTTACTTAAAGGCTCGATATCCATATTTACAGTAAAACTCGATTGGTAAAATTTTACATACATACCTGCTGATTTCTGAATTTTGTACTCTTCCTCCGTGGAACTTTCTTTTCTGGAAGAAAAGAGCTTTTTAGTATTGATATTGGTTCCGAAAGCACTTTTTATTTCATCATAGAAAGTAAAGCGTCTATGCTGGAACATAAACTTTTCACTTTGCTGGAAGTTGCCACCGGCAACCATATCTTTGACATAATCACTTAATTTGGAATAAGAAGGTGAAGCAATAGTCCGGCTGGTGTGTTTAGGAGTATTATGTGATAATGTCATAGATACAGTTATCGGATTTCTGTTAGGAACAAAAACTGGTGTATAATTTTGCTCTTTTAAACTATTTCCCTCCAATATAGCACCCGGATAGATAAAATTCCTTCCATATAGAAGCGTAGCTTCTGTACTTTTAACGATCATAGCTTTTGAAAAGAATGCATCATCTTCAGGAGAGAGGGCTCTGGTCTGTGCACTACTATTGTATTGAGTAAGCCACGAATTGTAAAGTGAATCACCAGGATATGTATAGGCAGAATCGATGTTAATAGTGTAATTAGCAGTCGTTAAATGAGGAATGCTGGTACTTGCTGATTCTTCCAATAATTCAAATTCGTCGTTACATGAATAAATCAAGGGTATTAATAATCCCAACAAAATAAAATTGTAATTTCTCATAATTTTGTTTTTTTAATGGTTACAAATAAAAATCTTGTTTTGAATTATACTCATTTATAAATATAAAGTGCTAGGAGAGCATACGGGAAAACTGATATAATTATTTCACATCATTTCCATAAATTGATTTGGAAAACATTAATACATTATGCTATCTACAATTGTTTCAACAAATTCATTTATAGAATTATATGAAATTGAATTTATAATGATGTGTAGATTTGTGAATAGAACTTTTAATCAATTCCTTTCTTTAAAAAGTTCCATACAAATAATAATACTCCGTTGCTATTTCCAATAATCGAATTTCATAGTTTTCTTTATCACTTAATTCTTCTTTTATTGGAAGAGATAATTTGAGAGGTTGAAATATGTTGAAATTTTGTTCGAAGTAATAATTTTTAGAAATGTCTGAAATTCGAATGCTTATTTCTGTTTGAAATGGTTGCTGTTTAAAATAAATAGTCAATATATTGTTTTCTATGTATGCTTCTGTGCTTAAGAGGGATGAAACAGCTCTTATATCTTTGCTTTGCCCTTGGATATGAATCCTTCTCCTTCTACTACTTTTGTCACAATCATTTGTTTTGCTGTAAGTGTTAATGCTAAATATCTGAATAAGAAATAGCATTAATAGAAATGGCATTACTTTTTTCATAATATTTAATTTTACTAAATTATTTAGAGCAAAAGTATATTATGAAATATTTTGAAACAAGTTTTTTATGTAACAATTTAAAAACTTAATTTGTTGATTTTTAGAGCTTTAATCTGTTGTTATGTAACAATTTGATTCTTTGCTCGTTTTATTAGTAATTATGAAGAAAAAATTGATGAATAAAGTTCTGAATTATTGGAGTCTTCAGTCATTTTCTTTTTAATACGATATTTACGTTGTCTTACAGAATTGGTTTGTGTATATCCTGTGCAAATGCTAATTGAAATCTGTGATAAATTTATTTTTGACAGGCAGCATAAGAAAATATCTTCTTCTGTCAATAAGGGGCATCTGGTTTTTAGTTCATTAATAATATCTGGGTAAGCATGGCGAACTATTTTTTTGAGTTCTTCTCTTTCCGATAAAGATAATATTTTAATATTTTCATTTTCTTCCTGTAAGGTGAGCTTTTTAACTTTCTTATATATAGGATTATCTTTAAATAATTTAAGGCGAAGTTCATCGATCATATATTGCATTTCTTGCAATTCTTTTTCTTTTATATTTATACTTTCCTGAAGGTTACCAATCTCATAATCTTTGGAATGTTGTAACATCCAAATATCTTTTCGGGTTTCTGATATCTGGAACTTTAAATCTGATATTTGTTTTTCTTTTTTTAATATTTCTTGTTGTTGAATATTTTGTTTGTTTTTCTTTCTTTTATCCCGTATATGGTATATAGTTATTACAATAGAAAGAGTGATAAGAAACAATATAATTAATCTCATTATTCTTGCAGATACCTGATTTTTAATCAGGGCAATTGTTTTATCTGTTTTATGTTTATGATTGATAGCATGTATTTCTGAAATATAGTTTTTAGCTGTAATAGAATCAAAAGCTTCGATATATTTATTTAAGTATAAATTTGCTTTTCGGTAATCTCCCCGAATTTCTTCAATGAAGTATCTGTTTTGGAAACTTACTGCCTTTACGTATATATCATTGCTTTGTTCTGCGATATCTAAATAATAAATTGCTGAATCATATTTGGAGGTTAAATAATATAGATTACCTTTTGATAAATAATACTTATCTTCCATTTGGGCTATATTTTGGAGGTGTTCTGAAGCTTTCTCATATTGCCCTAAATCTTTGTAGAAGATACTTAAATCATTATTAATAGCATTTATCAACTGAGTCGAATCTTTATTCTGTCTTGCATAATGAAAAGCTTTATTGAAATAATGATATGTGCTGTCGGGTATCTCAAGTATAAGAAATAACTTACCTATATTTCTTAATAACATAAAATTATCCTTAGTACTATTACTTATAATGCTGTGTTGGTATCCCTCCCTAAACTCATTTAACGCTTCTTCATACAGATCTTGATTTAAATGAAGTATTCCAACGTCGTTATGGAGCTTTGCTAGTAGATCGTGGTCAGGATAGTCTTCTAAAATATTTAATGCTGTATTATAATAGGATAGTGCAGTATGTGGTTCATTTAATTCCATCCAGATTTTCCCTTTATATATCCAACTTTTTGCTAATAATTTATTATCTCTACTTTTATTTAGAATATGAATTGTATAATCTAATAAAGAGTCTGAAACTAATAGGTCTAAATTATTTTTGTACCTTGTTTCCGTATATAATAAGTTACGCAATTATATACTATTTACACCAAACATAAGATTTTAGATTGAATATAACAAATTGCTTTTTAAACATCAGCCTC
>PPYE01207728.1_pt1 | contig 21071 bp, 17 predicted proteins | sample 1559881 | NCBI WGS metagenome assembly PPYE01 (sample SAMN08240022, study PRJNA423297) | Human gut metagenome, whole genome shotgun sequencing project.
GCCTGGAGCACCGGACTGGACAATCCCGGTGCCGGATCGTCACAGGCGATCTCCACGCGCATACGGTCAAATTTGTCTAAAATCACAGAAATATTTTTGGGATAAATTTCGCTCTCGCCCAACAGCCGCCGCAGCTTTCCGGCTGTTTTGGCGTCAAAGCACTCCGCCTGATCAAACTCAAAGGCCAAATCGGACAGCATGTCGGAGATGGAATAAAACTGGTCCGCCGCCACCATGCGCATATCGCTTTTTTCCGGATCCGGAGGCAACCCCCTTTTGCCGTTAATGCGGTCGATCTTCTCCCGCACCTCCCGCACATTGTCGCTGACGCTGGCCATGGCGGAGGCGGCAAATCGCAGCCGCAGTACCAGGCTTTGGCGCAGAGAGCCCTCCGGGGCAATATCCGCACCGTTTTCAAAAAAGGCAGTGCACCGATCGCCCCAGGCGGCAGGCAGCAGAAGCAGTAGCACGCCGGCCACCGCACTCTCCACAAAGGTGCACACACTCAAATGTCCCAGGTTGGCCGCCACAGAGAAAAAGCCCATAGACAGCACAAACGCCCCGGCGCAGCCCAGGGAGGCAAACCGGTCAAACAGTGCCGCCAGCAGGGCGGAAAAGCCGTAGGCCCCTAGCAAAAACATGGTGTCTTGCCCGGCCAGACCCAAGGCGAACCCCAGGCACAGGGCCAGGGTGACCCCCAGCCGAGAGGAGCCAAAGCGTAAGGTAATCAAGATCAGTAGCACGGCCGCAATCCGCGCCGGTGCAATGCCGAAAATCGTCAATCGAGACAGGCTCATTAGCAGCAATGAGCCACTAATGAGCACGCATACCAAGTCGCCGGTAGGCGCAGCCTTGCACCGCAGACGGCGATAATTGCAGTGCTCTGCGCGGAAGAAGAAATATCCGCCGCCACCGGCCAAAATGCTCTCGCCCAGCACCAGCGCATAATCTGCCGCGCCGCCTCCCAATCGCAGTTGCAGCACCGCCCCGGTCAGCCCCACCGCCAGACAAGACAGCGCCATGGGCAGCCGGGCGTCTCGCCGGGGGAGAAAGGCAGCCATTGCCAGCGCGCCTACCAAGGCGATGAGCACCGCCGCAAAGTACCGCACACGAGCCGTGCCGGTACCAAAGATCATATATCCCAACCCGGCACCCAGGGCGGAAAAGAGAAAATCCCGCCGCCCGGACACCGCCACCAGTGCCACCGCAAAGGGGCTGCACCCGCCGGCTACCGCCCCGACGGATAGTACAAACCCACCCAGCAAGTGCCCGGCGCACCCCAGCAGCGCGCGCTTGGTCCCGGCGCGGCCGTGGGCGGTGGTGAATTTTGGCTTTTCCAGTAGTTTCATAAGCTTGTCCTCAACGGTCTTTTTGGACCAGTATAACCTATAAAATTAGCAGATCCTGTCACTCGCCGTCCCCGGCAAAAAGCGCCCCCTTTCCCCACAATTTCCCCTGTTTTATTCCACGAAGGCAGCAATTTCCTCCCCCGTATAACATAAGAAAGCCACCGATCATCGGTGGCTTTCTGCTTTGCTATTCGTCGTAATCCTCGATTTCCTGTTCTTACTCTTGGCTCTCTAAAAAACTTTCCAATCGGTTTTATTCTACCTATTCCCCCTTTTTCCTCAAGTTCTTTTTGCATTTTTGGCATACTTTTCAAATGATTTTTTCAACTTGACAAACATTTTTCGCCTCAGTAAAATGAAAATAAGCGGCTAATTCACTTTTATATACACGCGTTAATTTAATTTTATATTTACAAGGTTTTATTAAAAGGTGTGCTATACTTCTTTTAGAAACGACAAAATTTCTGAAAGGAGTTAGAAAATAGGATGGATAACTTGTCATATTCACCTGACCTGCAGCATTTTCTGGATCTGAAGCGTTGCGCCGATACAAACGATACAAATGCTATGCTTCGTCTTGCAAAAGTCTATTTAAATGTGAACGGAGAAAACACCAACAAAAAAGCGTTTTGCTTATTAAAACAACTCGCCAATGCAACTTATACTGCTGCACAAACAGACGCACAATATATGCTGGCTTCTTGTTATGAAAATGGAAAGGGTATTACAAAGAACTATAAACAGGCGGCAAAATGGTATAGGCAAGCCTATATCAATGCAAACAACGATATTTATTCTGCCTATGAAGACAAATTTCATGTACTGTTAAGCAAACCCGATGAAGAAATAGAACCGGAAGTTATCGACTGCGTGACGGAAAGTGCGGAGAACGGTGATGCAGAAGCACAAAGATATTTAATGGATCTATATCAATGCGGTGCCAAAAATGTAGAATCGAATGCCGAGGAATGCGCATATTGGGCCGAGAAAGCGGCCAAGAACGGCGACCCATACGCAATGTATGAAATAGGAAATGCATATTACCACGGCACCGGCGTAAATCGAGATAATGAAAAAGCCATCTATTGGCTGCAAAAAGCGGAGAACCAAGGCGATCCTCAGGCCGCATTTTCGCTTGGCTGGCTTTATCAAACGCAAAAGCAATTTAAAATTGCAGCAAACCACTACAAAAATGCCGCAAGATTGAATATCCTGCGACGAAATCAGTTGACTACCCGAAATGCATCGGGTGAATTTATCGCCAAAGAACATTAAAAGGAGTGTTACTATGGATTTGAAAAATGTATCAACAAAGGAACTGGTTGACGAGTTAGCAACCAGAGAAGCTGTCCAAAAGATCGTCATTGGGCCTTACGAAGATTATTCCATGACCATCGACAATAAGGAGGTCAAAGGCAGCGGACCGGTTGTTATCTTCAGAATTTGGGATTAATTTTTACAGCACAGTTTTATAAATAGGTTTTATTATAAAGTGTGATATAATGTGGAAAAAATGAAAGGAGACAGTTTAGATTGGATAAGCTGAGAGAATTAGTTGAAAATTTAGAAGAAGAAAATGATGAGAAAAAGCAAGAAAAAATATTACAAAATATCGGTAAGTTGCTATTAACGGAATATATTATTCAAGTAGGAGATATAAAAGTATATCCATTATGGGTAGAGGCTTATTATTTTAACAATAAGAACTTTGCTGACCCTTTTGTTCACAAAGCCGAAGAACAAAAGAAAAATAATATTTTATACTTTCATCATAAAACAGATGACCAACGAAATGGAGTAGATATCTGCCTTTCAAAAGGTAACTACTATCTTTCGTTCTTATTGAAATATACACTTGTAGATGATAAAGTCAGAAAACAAAGTGAATTAAGTCCTTTAATTCGTGACGAATATGTGAACTGTAAAAGCGTTTTAGTTAAAGAAGGCAGACCAACTGATAAGATATCTTTTACGACTAGAATCGGACTTTCTGAAAGTAAAGAAACAGATGCTGAGATAAGGAAACTAAAAGAAAAATTTAAAATGTATAAATTGTCTGTTGTTCGAGATTTTGACAAGTCCTTTATTTCTGATTTTAAATTTCCTCAAAAAGAAAATTTAGTTAAAGAATATTTATTGAAACAGACCGAAATGAGTCAAAGTGAAAAGGCTGATTTCTGTAAAAATGCTTTGGGCTATTGCCTTAATGAATATAAAAAATAACCAGAGGAATTTAATGCTTTATTTTTCATCTCAACTAAACATACAAAAATACAAACCTGCGGCGGACAGAATGTTCGCCGCACTTGATTTATTTAATATAAAATATAAATTATTAAATAATACAAAAGATATATGGCTACGGGATTTTATGCCGGTGAAAACAAAGTCGGGCAAATATGTATCATTTCGGTACGAGCCGAGTTATCTTGCAGGCGATCCGCAATTAAGAACAAATTTTAAAACCGATATTGCACCGAGCTTTAAGGTCGATAACCTTGTTTATACAGATATAAATTTAGACGGTGGGAATGTGGTCTTTTCTCCGTCCAAAGAAAAAGTTATCATAAGCGACAGAGTGTACTCGGAAAATCCAAGTTGGCACAAAGCAGAACTTACGGCCAAACTTGCAAAGTTGCTTGAAGCAAGTGTACTTATAATTCCCTCACTCAAAAGCGATATGACAGGGCATGCCGACGGTATGGTACGCTTTGTGAATGAAAATACAGTTGTTGCAAATGCTCCTCTATCACCGTTTGGATTTGAGGCAAAAGTTAAAAAGGCTTTGCAAAATCATGGAATTGAAGTGCTTGATTTTCCGTATTTTGATTCAAACGGCGACACTGCCATCGGCTGTTATCTAAATTTTTTAGAGACCGGGCAGGCTATATTCTTACCGGTATTCAGCGTTGATACAGACAACAAGGCTGTCCAAACGGCCAAACACATTTTCCATAAAGCGATCATCCCGGTTAATATCAACGAAATTGCCGCTGACGGCGGCCTACTCAACTGTATCAGCTGGGAAACCTAAATAAAAAATCCGAACATTTATCAGTGATGATAAAGTTCGGATTTTTCTTATTGGTCGAAGTGCGGAGACTCGAACTCCGTGCCTCTTGGTCCCAAACCAAGCGCTCTACCAGATGAGCTACACCTCGGTGCATCTATTATTAGGATATGCTGCGCACTTGTGTTATTTTAATATATCCGGCAGGGTTTGTCAAGCGGGTGATTGGGCGGGCAACTGTGGCTGCTCCATGTGCACTTATGCATACGCACAGAAAAACACCACCGCTTTGGCTCACGCCGGGGCGGTGGTATTCTTTGGGGGCTAAAATCAGTCCTGGAACAGCGGGGTGGACAGGTAGCGGTCACCGGTATCCGGCAGCAAGGCTACGATGGTCTTGCCTGCGTTCTCCGGGCGCTTGGCCAGCTGCTCGGCCGCCCAAACGGCTGCACCGGAGCTGATGCCGGTGAGCACTGCGTCGGACTTAGCCAGGCGCTTGCCGGTGGCAAAAGCATCTTCATTGGTAACGGTAATGATCTCGTCGTAAATCTTGGTATCCAGCGTATCCGGAACAAAGCCGGCGCCGATGCCCTGGATCTTATGGGCACCGCCCTGGCCGGTGGACAGCACCGGGGAGGAAGCAGGTTCTACGGCAACCACTTTTACATTGGGGTTTTGGCTCTTCAGGTACGCGCCCACGCCGGACACCGTACCGCCGGTGCCTACGCCTGCCACAAAGATGTCAACCTTGCCATCGGTGTCCTTCCAGATCTCCGGGCCGGTGGTGGCCTTATGGGTGGCCGGGTTCACCGGGTTTACAAACTGACCGGCGATGATGGAGCCGGGGATCTGCTCGTGCAGCTCCTCTGCCTTGGCGATGGCGCCCTTCATGCCCTTGGCGCCCTCGGTGAGCACCAGCTCTGCGCCATAGGCTTTCATCAGGTTGCGGCGCTCCACGCTCATGGTCTCCGGCATGGTGATGATCAGGCGATATTTTTTGGCCGCAGCAACAGCTGCCAGACCGATGCCGGTATTGCCGGAGGTGGGCTCAATAATGGTGCCGCCGGGCTGCAACTTGCCGGACTTTTCTGCGTCCTCTACAATGGCCTTCGCAATACGGTCCTTCACGGAACCGGCCGGGTTAAAATACTCCAGCTTCGCCAAAACAGTTGCTTTCAGGTCGTTCTCTTTTTCAAACTGGGTCAGCTCCACCAGCGGGGTGCCGCCAACCAGGTCCAGGATAGATTTATAAATTGCCATGATAATAACTCCTTGTCAAATTCAAATGAAATTGTCGGTCAAATCAGGCGTTCAGCGCTTTTACAGCGTCAAATCCCTGCTCCAGATCGGCGATAATGTCGTTGATGTTCTCTGTACCGATAGAAAGACGGATGGTGTTGTCAAAAATCTTCTGCTCGTTGAACTCCTGCTCAGACAGCTGAGAGTGGGTGGTGGTCTTGGGGTGGATCACCAGGGACTTTACATCTGCCACATTGGCCAGCAGAGAGAAGATCTCCAGCGCGTCGATAAAGGCCTTTGCCTCTTTTTCGCCGCCCTTGATGTCAAAGGTGAAGATGGAACCGGCGCCGTTCGGAAAATATTTATTGTACAGATCCTGATATTTGGGATCCAAGGACGGATGGTTCACATGCTCGACCAGCGGGTGATTTTGCAGGTACTCCAGCACCTTCTTGGTGTTCTCCACATGGCGCTCCACACGCAGGGACAGAGTCTCTACGCCCTGGAGCAGCAGGAATGCGTTAAAGGGAGAAATAGCAGCGCCGGTATCGCGCAGCAGAATCGCGCGGATATAAGTGGCGAACGCAGCCGGGCCGGCAGCCTGCACAAAGCTGATGCCGTGGTAGCTGGCGTTGGGTTCGGTGAGCTGCGGAAACTTGCCGCTCTTTTCCCAATCGAACTTGCCGCTGTCTACGATCACGCCGCCCAAGGTGGTGCCGTGACCGCCGATGAACTTGGTGGCGCTGTGGACCACAATGTCTACGCCGTACTCAATGGGGCGCAGCAGATAGGGCGTTGCAAAGGTGCTGTCCGCCACCAGCGGAATGCCGTGCTTGTGGGCGATCTTGGCCAGTGCCTCAATGTCCACCAAGTTAGAATTGGGGTTGCCCAGGGTCTCAAAGAAGATCAGCTTGGTGTTGTCCTGAATGGCATCCTCAAAATTTTGCAGATCGTCCGGATCAACAAAAGTCGTCTTGACCCCGTGCTCCGGGAAGGTGTGCTCCAGGTAGTTGTAAGTGCCGCCGTAAATGGTCTTGGCGCTGACAATATGGTCACCGGCCTTGGCCAGTGCCTGGAAGGTGTAAGCCAAAGCAGCCGCACCGCTGGCGGTAGCCAAACCGGCTACGCCGCCCTCTAAAGCGGCAATGCGCTTTTCAAACACATCCTGGGTGGAGTTGGTCAGACGGCCGTAAATGTTGCCGGCGTCTGCCAGGCCAAAACGAGCCTGGGCGTGATCGCTGTTATGGAACACATAAGAAGTGGTTTGATAGATCGGTACGGCTCTGGAGTCGGTAGCGGGATCCGCCTGCTCCTGGCCAACATGCAGCTGCAAAGTCTCAAATGCGTATTTCTTGCTCATAATTCAAATTCCTTTCAAGTTCAAATGATAAAATGTAGGTTACGATTAGGTCACATACATCGGCTCATTCGTCCAAATCGGAAATTTTGTCTTAACAATGTGGGAAATAACCGGTTCATAGCGGTCTCCTGATTTCTTCGGGTCTCCCCGTTGGATTGACTTAACTATACACCATAATGCCTACTATGTCAATAGGTAATGTCGGAAAAAATAAAAAATTTTTTCTGAGCCACCAAGATTTCGCGCAACCAGGCCAAAAATAGCAAAAAATAAAATGCGGAAATTCTCGTTGCAATACAAAGCTGGCGGATACTATCCGCCGTCTCTGATGTGTATACCATCCTCTTGCACACCGATATGCACACATATTTAAGCCCGCTGAACACCACACAAAAAAGCGACCTCCCGAGGGAAGTCGCTTTTCTCTATATATACATATTGTATCGGTTATTATACGCTTATTCTTTACCGGCGCGGCGCTGGGACAGGGCGGCAGAGATCTGCGCCTTCTTCTCGCCCACAATGTCGTACTTAAACATGGGGAAGATGGACAGCAGTGCCAGCACGCCCGGCAAGGCGGTATAAGCAAAAAAGATAATGTCCTTCGTCTTGGTGGTGAAAGTACCGGCACCCAAAGCGTCATAATAACCGGACACCTGCACAAAGATCAGACCCACGGCGGTACCCAGTGCCAGACACACCTTAATGGTCAAGGTCAGGATGGAATAGGCGGCGCCCTCCATCCGCTTGCCGGTCTCATACTCGTAATAATCCACGCAATCGGCGGTCATGATCATGGGCATTAAGGTGACGGCGCCGAACTGCAAGCCGATTAGGAACAGAGAGGCATAAAACAGCACGGTGAGCACCATATTGTCCGGAGACTGGAACCAGAAATGGCCGATCACAAAGGAGAAAATGGAAGCGGCAAAGCCGTAAACAGACAGAAGAATGTACGCCTTGCGCTCATCCAGCTTCTTAATCAGCAGGGGGCACAGCGCCATACTGATCATGGAACCCACGGCGGTAACGATACCCAAAACAGCCACCAAGTTTTGGCTGCCCAGGATCACCGTTGCGGCCTGCACCTGGATACCCATAGCCATCTGACGGCCAAAGCCCAGGAAGTAAGAAATAATCACCAGCATTAAGGGTTTATTGTTCTTCAGCGCGCCCATCATATCCTTAAAAGTGGTCTTTTCGCCGGCCTGGTAGGGCACCCGCTCCTTATTGAGCAGCGGAATCAGGGCAAAGAGCACACAACCAAAGATGGCGGTGAGCACTGCGGTCCAGAAGAACTCGGAAGCGATCATAGGCGTATCTGTCTCGCCGGACTTGACGAACACCTTGGACCCGCCGGGAATGATCAGGCAGGCAATCGGCACAATCACCACGCAGGCAGAAAAGCCGATCTGCTTAAAGGTATTGGAAATGGACACCACATTGGTGCGCTCCGTTGGATCCGGGGTCAGCACGGAAGCGATCCCCTGCGAGGGCACATCGCCCATGGTCATGGCAATGGACCAAACCAAGTAGGTGAGGAAGATCCACACATACAGCCCGGTGCCGGAAAACGGCACTTTCACAAACACCACAGCGGTCATCACCAGCAGCGGCACCAGAGAGTACAGGATCATAGATTTGAACTTGCCCCGCTTGCTTTTGGACCGGTCGATCAGGTTGCCCACCACCGGGTCCGCCACAGCAGACACGATCTTGGCCACCAAAATTAAAATGGCCACCACAGACACATTGGCGCCCAAAATGGAGCCGTCAAACTCGGCCTGGTAGGAGTTTAGCAAGCCTACGATGGCCTGGAACCCGAACAGTCCCAGGGAGTACGCCGCAATCTCCTTAAAATTCATATACTTTTTTTTCGTTGCCGTTACAGCATCTGCCATAAAAACCCCTCCTTTTTATTGCAAAAAAGCAGAAAGGGGCGCAAAGCCATTCCCTCATTGAAACGGCTGCGTCCCTTAAATGCTTAAAATTTACTCCGCCAGCTCGGCGTCGTCCTTAAAAACTTCCTTAAACAGGTCAATGTCCGCCGCTTTCATCACAGCGCTGAACAGGCGAGAGCCGTTCACCGGCAGCAGCTTGCCAAACACGCTCATGGCGTGGGCATCCACACCGTGGATCTGCAGTGCCTGCTTGTGCTCTATACCGAACATGATCATCTTCACCATCAGGTCGCAATCGGTAGAGATCATATTGATGACCTTCTCGCCCTTGCCGCCTGCATTGGACTGGCCGCGGAAAATATCCGTCTTGGTAAAGCCGGGGCAAACCAGACCCACATAGCACTTGCCACGGAACTCCTCACGCAGAGCCTCGGTAAAGCCCTTCAGTGCAGCCTTGGAAGCGCTGTACATGGAAGTACCGGCCAGGCTCATCAGCGCGGCGGAAGAGTCAATGTTAACAATGCCCGGGTCCGTGCTCTGCAGCAGCATGGGCAAAAATGTCTTAACGGAATACACGCAGCTGTAGAAATTAATGTTAATGGCACGCTCAATTTCTTCATCACTGTAGCGGTCAAAGCGCTTAAACTTAGGCAGAATACCGGCGTTGTTGACCAGCACATCCACCTGCACGCCTTCCTCTACCAGCTCGTTATAGAAGTTCTCCCAATTCTCCTTAACAGACACATCAAACAGCTTGTAAGAGAACTGCTGGGCATAAGTGGGGCCAAGCTCCTCAATGAATTTGAGCATCTTGGGTTCTGACCGAGCCACGCCGATCACCGTGCAGCCGTGCTTCTTGATCAAGGTAGCCGCAATGCCTGCGCCCATACCGCCGGAAGCGCCGGTTACAACAACAGTTTTGCCGTCTAACCAACAATACATAGGTAAAATTCCTCCAATATGTAAAATTCTGTATTTATTATAGCTGAAAAAACCAAAGAATACAACATTTTTTTATGCAGGACAGCGGATTTTTCCGTTTTTATCCGTCACTATGGTGATTGTGCCGCTTTGATCCGTGCGATAGACAGTACACCCGGCATCCCGCAGGCGGGAAAGCGTACTCTCTGCCGGGTGGCCATAACGGTTGCCCGCGCCCACGGAGATCACCGCATACTTGGGCAACGCCTGGCGCAGAAACACATAGCCGGTGGCAGAGCCGCTGCCGTGGTGACCCACCGCCAGCACATCACAACTTACATCTGCACCGCTTTGGATCAAGCTGCGCTCCTCCTCTGCCCCGGCGTCACCCATAAAGAGAAAAGTCGCACCGCCAAAGCGCACTTGCAGCACCAGACTGCTGTTGTTTAGATCGCTGCCGGCAGCGGCGGGGCCCAGCACGGTACACTTCGCATCCCCCAAAGGAAACTGCATACCCGCCTGCCCGGCCACCGGAGTCACACCCCGATCCGCCAGCGCATCTAAAAAATCTTGGTAATAATCGCTGTCCGCCGTCACCGGGCTGACAATGGCCTGACCCACCGGCACCGCATCCACCACAGCGGCCAGGCCGCCCACATGGTCCTCATGGCCATGGGTATTCACCACATAGTCCAGCCGGTCCGTTGCCGCCTGCACCGCACGAGTGACCTTGGCGCCGTCTGCCACATTGCCGCCGTCGATGAGCAGACTCTTCCCCCCGCAGGTGAGCAGCGCCGCATTGGCCTGACCTACATCCAGAAATTCCACCGTCAACACATCCTGCCGCCGGGTAGTCTCGTTGCCGTTTGTACCAAAGACTGCAGCCCTGTTGACCGCACTGCAACCGCCAAAAAGCAGCAAAAGCGCCAGTACCAGCGGGACAATTTTTCGTGTTTTTGCACAAGTTTTCATGGCGTTTTCCAGCACTTCCTACAAATTCCGTGAAGTTGCTTGCAACCTTTCTTTCATTTATGTTATCATAGTATTTGCTATTGGACAGGTGTCCATTACAAAGCGATTTGAGGGGGGTTTTTCTAAAAAATGGACAGACGGGTAAAGCGCACCAAAGCGGCGGTCTTTAACGCTATGATCGCGCTGATGATTGAAAAAGAAACGGACAAGATCACCGTATTGGAGCTGTGCAAAAAAGCAGACATTAACAAAAGCACCTTTTATCTGCACTTTAAGAGCATGGGCGCGTGCATTCAATTCTGCTTTGAGACCATCACCAACGGCATTGTGGAGATCGCCAAGGGCATCAACTACGATCAAATCCAGCGGGATCCCACGGATATAATTAACAGTATGCTCAATGAGATTGAGCGCAACAACAACATTGAGCGGCTGACCAAATTTAAAAACAGCCGTATGTGCGCCCCCGCCCTGCGCATGCTCAAGCAGCAGATGACCGAGGCCATTTGCTCCCACAACAACTTCACTATGGAGAAAAATTATCACCAGGTAACCAATGTGATCTACGCCGTAGGCGGCTGTATTGATGTGATTCTGGAGCCGCTGCCCGCCTTTGACCGGGAAAAGCTGACTGCCGTACTCACCGCGCAGCTGCGCAAAATACGGTAATCCATACGATGATTGATACGCACAAAGCCCCTGCAATGGCAGGGGCCTTATTTTTTTGTAAAGAATGATCAATCCAAACCGATGCTGTGAATGCCTTACGCTTCCTCCATCAACAGGCCGATGCTCTCCTTTCCGTCGGACCCATGGGTACCACCAGACAACTGACGGATAATGCACACTGTCTCGCAAGAATTATACCATATTTTTGCATGCCTGCATAGTGGGTTGCAAAAGAATATGGTGTTTTTTCAGGATAGGAAATGGCGGCAAATGGCAGGGCGTGCAAGCACCCTACAAAAAAATAAAAGCCAAACGGATCTTATCCCTCACACACAAAAAACCGCCCGGGCCTTACGGTCCGGGCGGTTCCCTCTCTTACGGCAGGCGAAAGATCATTTGCCGATTTGATACAACGCAGAGGTATCTGCGGTGGTATTGTCTACATACCAGGTATGGCCGATCTGCACCACGGTCAGGTTGCAGGTGGCCAACTGGGTACCCTTAGCGTCCGTTACCTGCACGGTGCAGGTGGAAACGGCACGGATGTCGTCGGCGCTGACTTCATAATTCTCCAGCAGCTGGGTATTCATCTTGGCGGTATAAGCCTTTACATCCTCCACCGACTGCACATCGGTCACGGTGGTGGTCAGCTTGTAATCTTCGCCCAGCGCCTTTTGATAAGCGCCGATGGTCTTATCCGTCAGCTTGACCTTGGTGTTCTTGTCGTAGGTCTCTTCCGTACCGGTCAGACTCTCGCCGTAGGTCTTTACATTGGCCTCCAGCGCGGTGAACATACCCTCATCATCCAGGTACGAATCACCGAATACCTGCCCCCGCACCTGCTGGTACTTGGCAAAGTAATTGGTGAACATAGCGTCTGCATCGTCCCAGCCGTACTGACTCAGCAGCTCCACATAGTAGGGATACATGGCCGCGGTCACCTGGCCGGTAAGCGTACCGTCGTCGTTCTTGGTCTTATCGGACTTGTAGCTGTCGTCGTTCAAGCCCTTTAAATTCTTGGTATCATCGCCGGGCTTGTAACCGGCGTCCTTATAGATCACCGGGTACATATAAAACTTGCGGATAAAATCGCCGTATTTCTCGCTTTTGCTCACCAGCGCATACTTGTTGGCATTGTAGCCGTCACCGGTCTGCACAATGGTATCCGCATACGCCTGAGCGACCTTCTCCGGCTTAAATGCAATATACTTGCTGCTAAAGGTGGCCACGGTGGACACAGCCAAAATGGCTGCAACCAACAAAAATACTACCAGCGCATACAACTTGGTATTAAAAGTCTTTTCCTGTTTTGCCATTCTCGTCGCCCCCTTACTCGGCTGCTGCCGCATCGGCAGTCTCTTCGCCCTCACCGGCAACCAGACCGGCGGCCTCACGGCGCTCCATCAGCTCGCGGGTAATGCGCTCCTTCTTCTCACCGACCATATCGTAGAAGAAGATGGGCACCGCCTGGAGCACAACGAACACGGCGGGAATGATGGTGTAGATCATTAAGATCTTGTTCAAAGTAGAATCCGTCTGGGCGGCATAAGCCACATTGGCGTCACGAGATACGGCATAGCCGGACCAGGTGTACAGCAGCCAGGGACCCAGCGCCTTGGTGAAGGCGGAAGCGATCTTGGAGAACAGGCCGTAACCGGCATACGCCAGACCGTCCTTGCGCTGGCCGGTTTTCCACTCGATCTCGTCTACGCAGTCGGCGATCATAATATTGGGGGTTACATTGGTGTTGCCGTGCTGCAAACCGCAGAAGAAGTTCAGGATCAGGAACGGCACAATCAGGGTGCTGTTAAAGCCGATACCCTTAGACACCAGGAACAGGATTGCCATGGAAGACGCACCGTACACGCAGAAAAGAATAAAGGTCTTTTTGGTGGAGAACTTCTTCAGCACAAAGTTCACCAGCAGGGTGCCCACAGCGGTACCGATACCCATGGGCAGCAGCAGCGCCAGCTTCAGGTCCTTAGAGCCAAGCAGGTAAATGGCGATGTACAAAGACACGGTGCCGTACACGCCGCGGCCAAAGCCGCACAGCTTGGTCAAGGACACCATCAGCAGGTTCTTGTATGTAAAGACCACCTTGACGGCGTCTTTCAGGCTCACCTTCTCCTGCGTGAAAGGCACACGCTCTTTGTTATTGGTAAAGAAAATCATCACAAAGAGGATCAGACCCAGGGCGCACACCGCCGTGGAGATCACCAGGTCAAGGCCCTGGCCCTCGGCGTTCTTATATTGCTGCTTGCCCATCAAGGCCTTCATTACCAGGCCCACCACCATCACGACTACCATACCGCCGGACTGGCCCACGCTGCGCAGGAACGAAGCGATGGAAATGGCGGTGGAGCGCTCTGCCGGATTGGGCGAGCACAGGGAGCCGAAGCAGTTAGACGGGCTTTCTACCGCACAGCTGAAGGCGGTATACAAGGAGTAGATCACAAACATCCACACGATGGCCAAGGTTTGGTTGGAGGTGTTGGGTGCAATGAATACCAGCATAGCCACCACGGCCAGCGGCACCACGCCGAAGCCCACCCAGGGCTTTACCTTACCCAGCTTGGTGCGGGTGTTATCCACCAAATAGCCGATCACCAGCTCGCACACGGCGCCGATGATACCGGCCACCAAGAACACCATAGAGATGGCGTTTGCCATGGTGGCGGAGTCAAATCCCTTGCCTTTGAACGCGAAGTCAGCGAAGAAGGTAGCGGTGTAGTCCGGCATCCAGCCGGTCATCAGAGCCACGCCGAACAGACCAATACCAAAGGTAACGATCTCTGACTTCTTCATGTACTTTTTTTCCGTTTTGTCAGACATGAAAAATCCCCTTTTCCAGATTTAGTTTTGTTTTGCGTCCAGTATTATAGCACGCAGCCGCGCATTTGACAACTTTCCGGTTCTTTATTTGGCACATTTGAAAATCTGTACCGTCATGGGTCGGAATATGCTCCATATTTTAGGAAAATCGGTTGCGATTTGCCTCCCTTATTGCAGGGGGCCAAATACAAACACAAAACCGCCTGCGCAGAAATACGCAGACGGTTCATGGTTTATATCGATATTATACGCACACCGTTATGCCTTGGCGACCTCTTCGGTCTCGCTGCCTTTTTTGCTCTTCACATAGCTCTTGGCACTGTTGACCACAATGGTCAAGCCCAGTACAATCAGCAGCACGGCGATGATCAGCTGCAAACCGTTGGCAATAAACACAGCGCCCCAGCTGGTCTGTCCGGCAGGGATCTCCACTGCGGCAGCCTGCTGAATGGCCTTGATCATGGCGATCAGCCGCTGCACCAATGCGGTAAAGGTAACGCACAGCATAATGATCATAGGCGGGAACAGGATCTTGTTCTTTCTGCCTGTAACCTTCAGGAACACGCACAGCGTAATCAGCACCAGTGCGCTGAGCAACTGGTTGGCAGAGCCAAACAGAGGCCAAATCTGCTGGTAGCCCACCTTGGTGAGCACATAACCGCAAAGCAGGGTGATGATGGTAGCAAAATACGGATTGCACACCACCTTGCGCCACAGAGCTGCGTGCTTCATATCGTCTACGCTGAAGATCTCCTGGAAAGACATTTTACCGATCCGAGCCACAGCGTCCAGCGTGGTCAGCGCCAAAGCGGACACACACATGGTCATAAACACGGTGGCTACCTGTACCGGCACGCCCATTTTCTCAAAGAACCCGGCAACGCCGCGGGAGAAGATCTGGAACGGGGTACCCTCGGCAGCCACGCCGTTCTTGGCGGCGGCACCGGCCACGCACAGCGCCAATACAGCCAGCACGCTCTCCAAAATCATGGCGCCGTAGCCCACTTTCAGCATATCTTTCTCATTGGCGATGGTCTTAGACGAAGTGCCGGAGGACACCAGGCTATGGAACCCGGACACAGCGCCGCAGGCCACGGTCACAAACAGAATGGGGAACATGGTGCCCAGCTTCTCGTTATTAAACCCGGTGAAGGCAGGCAGTTCCATGGTGGGGTGGCCGATGACCAAACCGATGATGGCACCGGCGATCATGCACACAAACATAATGGTGGTCATATAGTCCCGAGGCTGCTTCATCAGCCAAATGGGCATAATGGCCGCCAGGAAAATATAAGCGAACACCACGGCAGCCCATTGGGCCTTGCCCATGATGATGGGCACTTTAATGCCGACGGCAAAGGACGCAACAATAAAGACAACGCCCACAACAAACTCTTTCCACCCGGTCAGGTTCCACTTCTTCTGGATCAGGCCGAACACCACGGCAAACACCATAAACATAATAGACACCATACCGGCGGAGCCGTTGACCCCGGCAGTCGGCAGCTTTTGCAGAGTCTCCGCATCAAAGGCAGAGAATGTGCCGGTAACCATATCCGCAAATACGGCGATGATCAGCACGGAGAACAGCCAGCAAAAGATGGTAAACAATTTGCGGCCCAGCTTGCCGATGTACTTTTCAATGAGCATACCCATGCTCTTGCCCTCGTTCTTCACAGAAGCGTACAGGGCGCCGAAGTCCGTAACGGCGCCGAAGAAAACGCCGCCGATCAGGATCCACAGCAGCACCGGCACCCAGCCAAAGACCGCCGCCTGAATGGCGCCGGTAACCGGGCCTGCACCTGCGATAGAGGAAAATTGATGGCTGAACACCGTCCAGCCGTTGGTCGGTACAAAGTCTTTGCCGTCGTTGTACTTCACTGCGGGGGTCTCTGCCTTGGGATCAATACCCCAGGACTTGGCAATATGGCGACCATACAGCACATAGCCCGCACCTAACACAACAATGGCAATCAGTACAATAACCAATGTGTTCATTAGAAAGACTCCTTTCATTCTTCTTTTCCCAGTCAAATACAAAAAACAAAAAACCTTCGCCCCGGCACAGCCAATGCTGCTGTGCAAAGACGAAGGTAAAAATCAGAAACCCACGCGTTACCACTCTGCTTGCCGGCAAAGCTGCCGACCGCTCATGCGCTGCCCGCCAAGGCGGATAGCACGCTCCGATAACGGGGAGTACCGGCACCGATTACGAAGCCCGACGGCCGCTCACAGGTGCTGCTTGCAGGGGATAACGAGGACCGCGCCTTGCTGCCGTCTTCCACAACCGACGGCTTTCTGTAAGCGGTGATGCGGTTCGTCCTGTCCTGTTCGTTGCATTTGACTGTTGAATTTATACTACCAATATAGCACTTTTGCGCCATTTGTCAACACCGCCGGAACAAAAAAATGCCCAAAATCGCAATAACGGACAGGGGTTGGAAAAATAAACGCCCCGGCGGGACCGAAAACGATCTGCCGGGGCGCAGTATATGCTTTTCCGTTTACAACTGGTCCGCCAAGGAGAAAATCAGGTCCCGGGTCTTGTCCCAACCCAGGCAGGGGTCGGTGATGGACTTGCCGTAAATGCCGTCCTCCCACTTTTGGGCACCGTCCTCAATGTAAGACTCAATCATAAAGCCCTTCACCAAACGGCGTATATCCGCCGAGTGGCGCATGGAATGGAGCACCTCATTGGCAATACGCACCTGTTGCAGGTACTGCTTGGAGGAATTGGAGTGGTTGGTGTCAATAAGCACCGCCGGGTTGGCAATGCCGCTCTCCACATACAGATCGTGGAGAATACGCAAATTCTCGTAATGATAATTGGCGTGGTTGATGCCGTGGCGGTCCACACTGCCCCGCAAAATGGCGTGGGACAAGGGGTTGCCCTGGCTCTCTACCTCCCAGCCGCGATAAATAAAGGAATGATCGCCGTGAGCGGCCTTAATGGCATTGATCATCACAGACAGATCCCCGCTCATGGGATTCTTCATACCTACAGGAATATCCAGTCCGCTGGAGATCAGCCGGTGCTCCTGGTTCTCTACGCTGCGGGCACCGACGGCCACATAGCCCAGCAGGTCGCTTAAATACCGGTGATTCTCCGGGTACAGCATCTCGTCTGCACAAGACAGCCCGGTCTCCTGCAAGGCACGCAGGTGAATATGGCGAATGGCACGAATACCCTCGTACATATCCGGCTTTTTACCCGGATCCGGCTGGTGGAGCATACCCTTGTATCCGGCGCCGGTGGTGCGGGGCTTGCCGGTATAAATGCGGGGAACGATCAAAATTTTGTCCGCCACCTGCTTTTGCACCTCTGCCAGGCGGTGGATATAGTCAATCACCGCATCCTCCCGATCCGCCGAGCAAGGGCCGATCACCAACAGCAGCTTGTCGCTCTCGCTGCGAATAATGGCGGCGATCTCCTGATCCCGCTTGTCCTTGTAGGCAGCCAGCTCCGGCGTCAGGGGCATCTCTTTTTTCAGCTCCTGAGGAATGGGCAGCTTGCGAATAAAGTGCATATGATCCATTTTATCAAAATTCTGCATGGGCGTTACCTGATTTCTATACTGTGATACCTATTATATTATACTGCCCGGAATCACTTGTCAAGAAAGCGCTTTAAATTACCACAACAGTGGAATACCGGGGGAATTGTAAATTTTGGCCTGCTGCCCTTGACCCGCTCCCTGCTTTGTATTACTATTAAAAGGATCATTTACAGGTAAAGCGGAGCAAAGCATGGCAAACGAACGAAAAAAACCTGCAAAAAAGAATAGCCGCAGTCGGTCAACCCCACGGCGGACAAGCACCCGTAAAAAAGCCACCCGCAAAAAGCCCGCCGGCACCGCTCGGCGCAAGGGGCGGCGCAAAACCAACGGCCAATCTCTGTTTGCCAACCGGTGGGTGCAGGCGGCGCTGGCGCTGGTGATCGTGGGTGCGCTGGCTGCCACAGTGCTGGCACTGGGGAACCGCCATCAGCGAGTAACCTATGACTTTGGCACCGACGCCCCCTTTGTGGAGGGGGTAGACATCTCCGAGCACAACGGCACCGTGGACTGGACTACCCTGGCAAAAAGCGCCAAATTTGCCTTTATCCGTGTAGGCTACCGAGGCTACAACGACGGTGCGCTCCATGCGGACAAAATGGCAAAAAAGAACTTAAAAGCTGCCCGCAAGGCCGGGATGCCGGTGGGTGTATATTTTTTCTCTCAAGCCACCACGGAGGAAGAAGCCCAAGAGGAAGCCCGCTTTGTGCTGGAAGCCGTGCGCTTTGCCAAAGTGGAGCTGCCGCTGATCATAGACTATGAATACGGCTATAACGCCGCCGGAGAGCACGCCGGTCGGCTGTATGACGCCAATGTGAGCAAAAAGGACACCACCCGGCTGCTCACCGCCTTTTGCGACACCGTGACCGCCGACGGCTACACCGCCGGGGTGTACGCCAACTCACACTTTTACATTTCTAAATTCGACGCCGCCTCCCTGCCCAAGGGCACTCTGCGCTGGGTGGCGGACTACAACAGCGCCGTCACCTACACCGGGGATTTTGATATTTGGCAATATTCCAAAATCGGTAAGATCAAAGGCAACGGCAGCAAGTACATTGACCTGAACCGCTGGTATCTGGGAGGTTCCTAATGCAAAAAGCAAAAAAGAGATTCTTTTCTGTCACCGCCGTACTGCTGGCGGTGCTGGTGGCCTTAACGGCGCTGCTGCCTACGGCGGGCGCAGCCCAGGCCGCCACCATGAGATCCAAATACACCAACAAAAGCTACACCCACAACGCCCGATTTAACAAGCTGGAGGTGCTAAACGGTGTAGACATTTCCGCTTGGCAAGAAAAGGTGAACTGGAAAAAGATAAAGAACGACGGCATTGACTTTGCCATTCTACGCGCCGGGTACGGCAAGAACGCCAACCAGGAGGACGCCTACTTTGCCACCAACTTTAAGAACGCCACAGCCGCCGGGCTGCCGGTGGGTATTTACTGGTATTCTTATGCCAAGAGCGTGGCGGATGTGGAAAAAGAGGCGCGCCTGTGCCTGCAAGTACTGGGCAGCCGCACCCTGGATCTGCCGGTGTTTTATGACTTAGAGGAGAGCAGCCAGCTGAACAAGGGCAAGGCCTTTTGCACCCAGCTGGTAGAGCACTTTTGCAGCATCATTGCCGCTGCCGGGCACACCCCGGGGCTGTATATGAGCCGCAGCCCGCTGCTGGACTACATTGAGAAGGAAACCCGGGGCCGCTACGCCCTATGGGTGGCGGAATACGGCTCCAAAACCTGCAAGTACGACGGCGATTACCTGATGTGGCAGTACGCAGACAACGGCAAGGTGGCCGGGGTCAACGGCAACACGGATATGAACTTTCTGTACGGCAATAAAAACAGTTTGCCCGGCTCTGCCACCTTGCTGAAAAGCAAGACCTACACCGGCAAAGCCATCACGCCCGCCCCCACCGTCACCGGCGAGGACGGCCAACCGCTGAAAGCGGACAAGGATTACACCCTGACCTATATCAATAACAAAGCGGTGGGCATGGCCACCATTACCGCCCAGGGGCTGGGTGCTTACACCGGACGGCGGTGGTACTATCGCTTTAAGATTTTGCCTGCCAAGGTCACCGGTCTGACCCTGGAGAGCCGCAGCAAAACACGGCTCACCTACATCTGGAACGCCACCCCCGGCGCCAACGCCTACCTGGTGAAGGTCATCAACCGCACCACCGGCAAAGGCTTTGACAAGGCAGTAAGCACCACCCGAGTGGATCTGACCGATTTAACAGACACCCAGCTGTACGAGGTGCAGGTAGCGGCTTATCGGGGCAACACCGCTTACCGGGGTCCCTATTCCAAGGTGAACGCCAAGCACGCCCTGCCGGGCACCGTCACCGGGCTGAAAACGCAAAAGACCGCCACCGGCTCCATTACCCTGGAGTGGAACAAAAAGCCCGGCGCCGACGGCTATGTGGTGTACCAATATATTGCCGCCAAAAAGCAGACAAAGCGCTTGGCCACCACCACCGCCCGCAGCTTTGTGTTCAAGGGCAGCGGCGCCAAGCCGGGCACCAAATACTATTTTTATGTGGCACCCTACACGGTAGACTCCAAGACCAAGGAAGGCGCCAAGGGCACCCAACTGGCGACCACCACCCGCCCCACTGCCACCAAATGCACCGCCGCCAAATCCGCCAAAAAGCAGCAGATTACCGTGTACTGGAACAAAGTGAAATGCAACGGCTACGCCGTGCAGTATTCCACCAAGAAGAACTTTTCCGGCGACAAAAAGACCCTGTATGTAAGCAGTGGCAAGGCCACCGGGAATATTAAAACCGCCAAGGGCGGCCGCACCTATTATGTGCGTCTGCGCCCCTACACTACCGTAGGCAACGCCCGCTACTATGGCAGCTACACCGCTGCCCGCGCCGTGCGGGTCAAGTGAGCACAATAGGAAAAATAAACATAAAGCACCGTTCCAACGAACGGTGCTTTTTTGTGTTATTGTGATTTGTGCGGGCGGTTTGACGCAATACGGCGGGCGGATACTATCCGCCCCTACCTCGTCGACATTGACTTCATATTGCTTGTGGCGGATTTCTAACAAAATCCACCCCGCGCGCATTTCGTAATGTCTCCTCTCCCCAAAAAGGCAAAAGCCTTTTTGGGGACCCCATGACATAATCGTAGGGGCGGCAATCTGCCGCCCGCACTGCGATACAGGCTGACGGATCGGCGGTGCGATACTGCACTCGCTACGAAACAGTCCCCCGGACTGTTTCTCCCAAATGCTAACGCATTTGGAGCCTCGTGT
>PPYE01293603.1_pt1 | contig 21069 bp, 15 predicted proteins | sample 1559881 | NCBI WGS metagenome assembly PPYE01 (sample SAMN08240022, study PRJNA423297) | Human gut metagenome, whole genome shotgun sequencing project.
TCACAAATTCAACTCTGGCACCATCTGGTTTGATCGTACCGATGGCAGAGGTCCCCGCTGCCGGAGAAACCTGTTGAAAATTTTCTTGCGGCAGCTCCAAGATCTCATAGGATACCCCATTGCCAACATACTCAAATTTTGCAGTATATCCACCATATAAGGTAAAGTTTCCATTACGATCGGTCATGACAGGTATCTTATTGGTTGTTTCCGAAGATATCGTACCATCCTGATGATTGTATACCTCATCTCCGTTTTCATTGAACACACGGTATTGTTCCTTATTGGCAAGCTTTCCATTTAACTTTAATACGAATTTGAAAGCCACATCCTTTGGTACCTCATAACGATCATCAGCACTTTCTACATGCTTGGTGATAAAGAGGTCAGGAGTCTTATTCTCTTCATTGGTAAAGGTCATTCTCGTTGTTTCCTCTGCCTGTATAGCTTGCGTACCTGCGACCATAAAGAAAGCAGCAAGCAATAGTACGCTGATTCGTTTTATATATTTCATAATATCATGCCCCTTCCTGTGATGGTTGCCATTCGATTTTACCTGGATCAAAGTCCCAAGGGTAATTACGCATAGTACTTGGATCTGTATTACCTGTAAAAATGATTTTTTCAAGATTAGTGCAACCTTGGAATGCAGCACTTCCTATACTTGTTACGGATTTTGGAATAATTAATGAGCCAGTGAAACCATTACATCCATAGAATGATAAATACCCTATGCTTGTTACGGTATCTGGGATTATTAATGAGCCTTTGAATCCGTTACAACCATAGAATGCATATTCTTCTATGCTTGTCACGGAGTCTGGGATTATTAAATCTCCTTTGAAGCCATTACATCCATAGAATGTAGAATCTTCTATGCTTGTTATGGAATTTCCAATTGTCAATGAGCCTGTGAAGCCATTACAATTGCTGAATGCATATTCTCCTATGCTTGTTACAGAATCTGGTATTACTAAATCTCCAGTGAAGCCACTACAATAAGAGAATGCATCATCTCCTATGCTTGTTACGGATTTGGGAATAATTAATTTACCAGTTAAACCATTACAATCATAGAATGCATAATTCTCTATACTTGTTACTTTGTCTGGAATTATTAATGAACTTGATAAATTGCTACAATTAGAGAATACATAACTTTTTATGCTAGTTATTGATTTTGATATTGTTAATGTTCCGTTAAATCCACTACAATTAGAGAATGCACCATTTTCTATGCTTGTTACTGAGTCTGGGATTATTAAATTTCCTGTAAAGCCTTTGCAACCATAGAATGCATATTCTCCTATGCTTGTTACTGTGTCTGGAATTATTAATGATCCTGTGAATCCTTTACATTCTTGGAATGCAGATTTTCCAATGCTTGTTACTGAGTTTGGTATTCTCAATTCTCCCGTAATTTTACTACACTTTTCGAATGCAGCTCTTTCTATGCTTATTATCGTATCCGGCATTTTTATACTTGTAATATTTTCATTGCCATAAAATGCAAGTTCACCTATTGATGTTATAACACGCGGATTGCCTTCATACATTATAACTTCTGGTATTTCTACATCGCCAGTATTTAATACTACAGGTTCTCCTGTATTGGCATCTATTACACCAGTAGTTACCATTTCTTTTGTTAATGTTATCGTTCCTATTGTTTTTAAAGATTTTACTTTCTTAATAGATTCTCCTGTTTGATCATCGGTATAGGTGAATGTTAAATCAAATGTTCTCACATTCTTAGGTACTGTATCTATATTTATCTCATAATCATCATCAGATAATGATACTACCCTTCCATCTGAATAGAGTGCATTTACAGTGAATTTGGATTTATCTACCTTACTGTCTTCTATGAAGTATTCTTCATTTGTTTCTACAGATAGGTCTGCCAGTATGATCGGTGCTTTTGCCTGTATCAACATCATGTTCTTCGTTAACTGCAATGTCTTATCGTTTGTTCCTGATAGGTCGGTTAAGATATATGGTGTATCTTGTTTCTCACTTACCGTCCATGCAGTATCATCTGGTAGATCTAATCCTGCGTATTGATTGCCTTTGATCTTGATCTCACCTGTCGTTCCTGTATTTCCTGTTGCTATTTGTTTATTTGTGGTTACATCATAGATTACATAGCTGATATTGGTTCCTTCTCTGCTTTCTAGGATATCCTCTAAGCTTGTGATCACTTCTTGTTTGGAACGTGTGACCTGTCTTAGCTCGAAGGTGAATTCCTGTTCACTGTCTACATTAAGTGCTTTCGCTATTTCAATTGGTGTCGTACGATTGCTATTGACGAAAGTATTCGCATCTTCGATAGCCAAGCTGCCATTATAGCTATCAGCTAGCTGCAGATATCCGGATAGGATGCCCCATGTATCTTCACTTTCTTCTAAGATTTCTACGATACGATAGCTATCTTTCATTGGATTGCTTGGATTGATCTTAACATCATGCTCTGTGAAATAAATAATTGGATAACCCTTTGCTGTTTTCTCTACCGTTATCTTTCCATCAGCTTTTGTTTTCTGAATGCGATTGTTTATCCAATCATTATCATCCCCTACGATATAAGAAATTTCATTTGCCGGATTCCATACCTTTCCATCATAGCTTTCTACACGGAAGACCAATTGCGAACCTGTAGGTATTTCCTCAGAGCCTAGCCTCATCTTCTTTTGGATGATGGACTTCTGTTGTTTACCTATGATCTGATTCTTGATGATCGCTAATGGCTTGTTCTCGATCGTATCTTGTATTGCACCATCGTTTAGCGGTTCTTTTTGGGTAATCTCGATAAAGCTTGCTCCATCTTTATACAGCTTGTATTGGTCATTTGTACTTTCGCTCAAACGATAGCTGTCACCAGCTGTTAATGTAGGAATGACGACCTGTTTCCATGGTTCTAACGTCAAGGTACTATTGGCATTCCAAGTGATCGTTTCTATCGTGTTGGTTAGTGCATCGGTTACTTGCACATTTTGGGTTTCAGAAGGCCAGATCTTCCAATCACCATTTGCATCTTGTACTTCTAGTTTCAAGGTTACTTTTTCTTTTCCTCGAATGGTAGGATCATTCTTGATCGTTTCAAGATACTGCTCTCCTATTTTATTGACATCCCCATCACCTACGACATATTCTTTTCCGATCAGCAATGTGTTTTCTGTTCCATTCACAAAGGTTACCTTGGAACCTTCTTTATCGATCGTACCTGTCGATGATTCCCCATTTGCCGGGAAGATCTGTGGATAATTGACATCTGGTGTTTCTATTATCTCATAGTTGGTACCTGCTGGTCCCACATCATGGAAGATGATCGTTTGTCCATTCTTGATGGTAAAGGTACCGATATCCGTTGTTGTAGTGGTAGTATCTGGTTCTCCGCTACGTTGTATCGTGAACTCCTTATTCGCATATATTGCACCGTTTACCTTGATGGTCATGGTAAATTCTTTATCGTTGATCGCATTCAATTTTTCTTCTGTCATATCAGTCGCATCATAGCTGACCATCTTAGTAACACGGATCGGTCTTAGGATATAGTCATTGATGATCGTTGCATCGCTCTTTAAGGCATACAGCGGCATCGTTCCTTCTACCGTCCCTTGGATCGCTTCATAGTTATCACTTGTATTATCGATCTCTACGATCTTGAAGGATGTGCCTGCCTCAAAGCCTTTGATCTTTACGGTCTTACCTGCTAATGCAATGCTGAATTTACCTTCATCATCCGTTGTGCCATGCACATCACTTTCTGTTCCATCTTCCTTCAGGATGACCCATTCTGCATTTGCAAATGGTGTATCCTTTGTGAATACCTGGAAAGTAAATGCTTGGGTACAGTCTTCAGCTTTCTGATGGGTAAGTTCTTTCTTCAGATATAGATCTTTCCATTTGTAATAGTTTGTGATGCTTACAGAATTGCCATCATTTACCATCGTTCCTGTTACGCTATCTTTTCCTGCATCCGTAAACCAATCATCGCCTTTTTGTGTTTCTTTGATCTCATATGCTGTTCCTGCAACACCCGGGAACAAAGCTACGATCTCTCCTGCCTTGATCGTAAATTTACCATCTTTATCCGTCTTCAAGACATTCTGATTCAATTTCTTAGGGATACCGCCATCCGTACGCACGCTATCCACGAGCCAGTATTCAGCATTTGCCATTGGTTCTCCATCTGCAAATGCTTGGAAGATGAAGCTTTCTTTCTTGACTTCTGCTTCCTTATCCTTAGGATCGTTTTCCAGCTTCTTTTGCGCATATAATACCGGACGATACGTATTCTTATATGTCCTTATCTGGATCTCATCCTGTTCCTTAGTTTCTATTTCTACTTTCCAGAATGGATTTTCTTCTTCCTCTACCGTCAACAGATTCTTATCCTTGACATCGAATACCGCTTTTTCATCCGCATGCAGATAAAAGCTGCCATCTGCTTCCGTCGCATAGACACGATTGGTTCCTTGGCGTTCCCAAGTTCCATCTATCTTCTTAAATAATTGATATTCTTGTGTGGCATAGGTAGAACCATTATAGCTTGCGATAAAGCGGAACTCACTATTTTGTTTTTCTTTTGGTACATCGCCACCAAATGCTTTTACGATCTCTACTTTTTCTAATTCATGTTGTGATACCTGTACAGAATTCCCGATGACCGTATGCTTTGTACTGGTTCCTACTTTTTCTGAATAATAGGCAGAATTGTTATAAGCATAGACAGCCGTGTCATTCTTATTGGCTGTATTGCTGTGGTCGGCATCTACCTTGGATTCATCCTCATTTGGTGAGATCATATGTATCCGAAAGCTCACAGAGCCCATATCTACGATTTCAAAATCATCACCATTCATCTTCTTGCTTAGGTCTACTGCGACTGCCTTGACATCCGCAAATTTATGATCTTTCAACCACTCTTCTTCTGTATACCAGCCATTCTCTTTCGTCAATATAGAATTTGGAAGCTCTTCCTCTGTTGATATTCTTGCATCTCTATCTGCATTGTAATAGATCACAGGCTTTATCCCTGCTTTCTCTAAGCCTGTCGTGATGATGCCATCAAAGGTTCCATACCACCAGTTATCTTCAAAGTGCTTATCCTTCTCCTGTTGTGAGCGATGCTTTGGGGCATCCTCCAACAGGTCATATACGACGATATTCTTTAAGGTATCCTGTGCATTCCTTACCGTTATTTCATAGGTATAGCCTTCTTTTGGTGCTACGATGGCACTTTCTGAGAAGACCCCGAAGCGGTCATTATCTGCTTTTACCAGTTTCTCGATAGTATCACTATTGGCTATTGCCATATCATCATTGACGCTGGTGTTGGCATACAATACCGTTCTTTCATCCGTTATACCATCCCCATCAATATCCTCTCCCAAAACCTTGTATTCATCTTTTGATAAGGTATCAGGATAATCGCTTCCATTATCCAACATGACCTGATCATCTGTTCCTAACAATGGCTCATTATCCTCTTTTTCTGGCATGAACGCAGAAATATTCGTTGCCGCATTGCTGATGTCGATATCCTTCCATTCATAGTACGCACCAAAGCTGATGCCCCAGCTTTCTGCCCACATGGAATCATAAAAGCCTGATGGATCTGCACCATCATAATGGATATGGAACTTGACCATCATTCTTCCCGTTCCACGATAATTCGTTATGATATCTTCCTTAGAATCGACACTGACCTTGACCTGACTGGTATCCCAGCTCTTTTCATACATCCATGTCATAGCATTTGTTGTCTTTACACGTCCTGCAATGATCTCTACGCTAGGATCATACTTTACGCCATATGGCAACAGATCATAAAAGACGACATCTTTTCTTCCCGGTGAGCGGACCAGATTTGCCTTTAGATAATCAATAGCTTCTGAACCATATAGTTCATAGCCATCATATGCCATGATATCGTATTTCAGATGTACCCTTCCGGTACCTGCATCATTCCAGCTCGTTCCATATTTATAAGATGCTGCATTTTTCTGTACCGAGGTCAGATAAGCAAATGCATTATCACGCATCGGTAAAGTACCATACAATGCTTCGCTCAATTCCTTTAATTCTGGTTCGGCATAGTTAAAACCTATCGTAGCATCGTGAAAATAGCCTTCCTCCTTGCCATCTTGTAAGCTTTGTCCCATGACACCGGCAATATTTTCTAAGGTGAGCATCTGCTCATTATCCTCATCTTTTACCAGCTCTTGAAAGGCCGGCGAATCATGCTGGATACGTACTTTTAGGTCGATTGAACATGTGGAAAGGTAATTAACAGATTCATGTTCTACCTTTACCCTCCATGGTTTTCTATTGATCTGTTCTTCTGTAAAGGTATAAGACATCGTTCCGCTAGCATTCCATGGGATAACCTTGACTTCTTCCCATACTGTGCTGCCTTTGAACATTGCATAAACGATGGTATCCTTTGATTCTTCCGGTTTTGCCTCGCTGTCTTCCCAAGGATCATATCCGGTATCGTTTTGCTTGATGCTTACCTGACTATAGTAGTAATCATCTCCATCTAAGATCTTGTAACTGTCTGTTGAACCGGTATTTGGATAGGCATAGAGAAAATCATCGACGGTCGTCATCTTATAGCTGGCTCCTTCGATACGTTCACCTAATTTACCATCTTCATTGGATGCATGATGGGTGAGCTTATAGCCACGTGTTGAACTGTTTACGTGAAATGGAATGTCACCAATATCGGTATTTTGTTTTCTTGCGGCTTTATAGGCTTCCAAAAAGCTTTTATAGGTACCTCCACCACTCTTATCGACACCGATGATATCGCCTTTGTAGTTCCATGCATAATCACGATATACCCAATTTGCTTTACTTGTTAGCTTTAGATCCTCATCTACTCTATCATATGGATGTAATACGACTTCAACTGTATTTTCAATCAAGGTATTCGGTTGGATCTTATCAGCAGGATAAGCAACGACTACTAGGATATACCCATATTGATTATCATAGTGTATTAGCTTATCTTTGTTCATATCGGAAATTTTATAATAAGCACTATCTCCACGATAATTTATCTTGTTGTAGCTTCGATTGAAGCCAACTACTTTGCCCTCAAGATTTGATATATCTTTTAGGTATAATTCCCATGGCTGAGTTGCACTTCCTGTGACCTGCACTTGCCAAGCTACATATTTATACTTGGTAAAGTTATCACCTTTGTACTCTTGTGGCAGGCTCGTTACGATGCTAGCCAGTTGTTTCTCGGTATAAATACCTGGGTAATAGCTTTTAGCCCCTAAGGTATACGGCGTCTTTGTGACCTTGGAAAGCTTAACTTGTGAATCAATATGTCCCGTTAAAGGAGGCGTTGTCTTTTCTTCTTTTTGATCTTTAAATTGCACAGTGGCGGTTGGTTTTAAGCTCCATGTACTATCATCTACGAATTCCATGATTTGTAGATTCTTATACAATACCTGAAATGCCACATTGGAACCTGATGTGATCTTTTTATAGTTAAAGAACACAAGCTCATTGGTATCTTCATCCAGATAATAATTGAATGGTGTGATTCTGTTTTCTACCGGAGCATCTAAGGTTCCCTGTGGTATTGCGATGCTGGTAGGTAGGATTCCTTTGTGATCCCTATCGTTAGACAATGTAGCCGGTATACGTATTTCAACACTACCTTTTTCTATATCACGATTATTGTGAAATTCTATCTGGTATTTCAATGAGAAATCATTTGTCTTCTCTACATGATATTTATCATTTTGTCCTACATAATACGCATTGAATGCCCAGTCTTCGCTATCTAAAACTGCATACAAAGCTTTTATGAAATCACTATCCTGTGCATTGGCTGCTCCTACTTTTGTACTGTTTAGTTTGTTTAACTGCGCTGTAGTCATTAGTGGTTCTATTTTAGTGATTTTATGACGAATTGTTTTTTCTTCTTGTTTCTCTGATTGCTTGACTTCTGCTTTCTTCGTTGTATTCGTTTCTGTTTTCTTATTCGCGGTCTCTTTTTGCTTTCGCGTTTCCTGCTTCACCGGGTTGTCGGCTTTAGAAGCTTCCTTATTTACTTCTTGTTTTTGTCTTCTTTCTTTTCCTTCTTCAAACGCTTCTACTCTAAATAAAGCTAGTTCTAGTTTACTGCCTTCTTTGAGTTCTACATCTTCTTGCTCGATACGGTATTCCTTGTTCTTCTCCACTAGTTTTGGTTCTGCTTTTTTATTTACTGGTTCTTTCTCATCTTTTTTCTCTTGGATGATCGTATATTCTTTTAGGTTCTTTTCGCTATCGACACTTTTATATTCGATCTTATAGTTACCTAGTTCTACTTCCTCTAGGACATACTCTCCCTTGATGTTTGTCAGGGTATGATAGGCAGCTTCTTTTTCTGGCTTGCCTTCTTTAATCTTATATAAGCGCACTTCGATGTCGGATAGTCCTTTTTCTTCTTTATCGACTTTGGCATTCTTATTATCGTCTAGATACACTTGTCCCTTTACATCTGTATAAAGAGCTCTCTCTTTTGGTTCTGTCTTTGGCTCTTCTTTGACAGGGGTATCCTTTGGCGTCTCTTCCTTTAATGGAGCCGTTCCTAATAAAGGCTGTTGGGTAGGGGCATAGATAGTGGTAGCAGGCTGTCTATTGGTTTTTGTTTCCTGAGCAGCTTCCGGTTTTGCCTTTGGTTCTTCTTTGGCATAAAGAGATGTATTCGTATTTATAAAGAGCATGGATGCAGCTAATAAGATTGCCGCAAATTGTTTTTTCTTATTTTTCATCGTCTAGTTCACTTCCTCTTTTATGCTTGTTGTATAAGATAAACATGCCAAGAGTGGAAAGCATGATGAACAAGATATACAGATCTTTGTGTGTTGTATCTCCTGTCTGTGTGGATGTCGTTTCCTTCTTTGGTTCCTCCTTCTTATCTGTCGTGCTTGTGGATGTTCCCGGTTTATTGGGTTGTGTTGGGATATCAGGATGTTCCGGAGTTATCGGTTTGTTTGGATGTTCGGGGTCTACTGGTAAATTAGGTTTTTCTGCTTCATTTGGTGATGCTTTGGGTTCTACCTGCAGATAATAGCTTGGACCTTGAATAACATTCGCTATTTCCTCATACATTGGCAAGGTCACAATGAAAGGATCAATCGTGCCATAAGATTCCATATCGGATGGCACCAATAAATAGATACCATTTTCAATATTGGTAAAAGACAGATATCCTTTCTCATCTGTTGTTCTCTTTCCTATGGTTTCCTTATCTGTCTTTTGGGTAAGCTCTTTTGCGACCTTTTGTAATTCTTCAGCCGTATCCGGTAAGTGCATATCATATTTCTCATGCAGCGCTGCTTTTCCATCATCGCTCATACTTCCTACCTTATACAGCGTGAATGTGACACCGGCTTTCTCTGCATTTGGAAAATCCTTTAGATGAATGTCGATCGTTCCTCCGACTGCCTTTAGCGTTGTCAGTGTCAACATGAACATGATGAACAGGCTACATGCTTTTTGTAATGCTCTCTTTCTTTTTTTCATCTGCTTTACCTCATTCATTTTCTATTATTTTGATTTATTGCATTTTATCACTATGCCTGTTTCCTACTCTTACTCACCATCACCATGCTGATGACTAAGATGCCTACGCTAGCGATTACCAAAAAAAGCGTAATACCTGTTCCTCCAGTAGATGGTAAAGTAAAACCTTTATGATTCTCTATGGCAATACTAGCAATTCCCCTATCGTTATCCAGTTTTGTGATAAAGGTTCCGCTTGTATCGGTGATCTCTTTATCGTTTACCTTTAATGTAAAGCTACCAGTTGCTTTTTTTGCACTATCTACATCAGCGATAATCTCCACCTTAATCAGTTCTGCTAATAAAGTATAGCCAGTTGGTGATTTTGTTTCCTTTAGATAATACGTACCTGCATCCAGATTATGAAAGTTCAGAATTCCTTTGTCATCTGTACTTGCATTGTTCAACACTTCTTTACCATCAGCTGCTAATAAGGTGAAGTCTGCTCCTTTTAATGCTTGTGGCTTTCCTTCATTGGTGAACTTTTCTACCTGAATTCCAAAGCTATACACCTTTACGATTGCTTTTTCACTGTTTGTAATTTCTCCTGCTTTGTGGTTGTATTGCAAGCTTGCGGCATTTTGATTTCCTTCCTGCCCTTGCTTGGCTTTCTCTGTTACCTGTGCTTCATAGGTGACAATGATTGGTTGCCCTCCGTTTTCTTTTATAAAATCTTCGGCGAAGCTAATGTGCAAATCGGCTTCTTCCCCTGCCGTATTCTCTGCCCTTATCCTATAGGTCATTGAGCCTTCTGCTATTTCTTTATCATTCACCTTTACCGTGATTGGATGCTTGGCATCGTTTTGGATGGCCAAACCATCTTCCATCGTATCGATGATTATGAAGGTCGCCGGTGTGGGATTGCCAAAGAAACTAGCGTCATAATCAGGCATACTGGTCCTTATTTGATATGGTACATAATCGCCTATCTTAACTGAGCCATCACTGGCATCGGTAATGGTCTTATCAAAGGTTACTATCTCATTTTTCGGGTATGCCTCCACATCATAGACCCATGCACTACCTTCCTCATGATTTTGATAGTTATTTGTTGAAGGGATGGCAATTAAGAAAGGTTTACCTAATATGTAATTGTTTGGAGCTTTTGTTTCTATCACTAGATAATAGCCAAGCTTTAAATCTTTAAAACTTACCGTGCCACTGCCATCGCTAGTAGCAGTAGCTAAAGGAGGAAATTGTTCCGCCTTTATGGTAAGTTGTTGGCTTAGCTTTTCTAATTGTGTTGTAGAATAACTACCTAAAGCATCTGGTGTAACATTTTTTAAAACATCTTGAAAAGCTTCCTCAATAACAAAACGCGAAGTGCTTTCTTGTTCAAAACGCATGATTTTATAGATGCTGTAAGAGGCATCCGCTAAGGGATTTCCCTCGCTATCATGCTCATGAAGGGTAAGCGAACCTGATGTTTGCGTAATTGTTGTTTCTTGTTGGAAAGATGTTTCTTTTGCCATTAATGGCAGAGCATAAGCAAACAATCCTTGTATCATCGCCGCAGAAACAATAACTGTCAATAAATGCCTCATCCTTTTCTTTTTCATATTGTTTTCTCCATTTTCTGATATTCACTGACTGGCATAAATGCATATTGTCAAAGGATAGCTTTGTTACCAACATCATGAATATCGTTTTATCTTTAAAAGAACCAATAAGTCCTTTTATAGCCACAATATTGTTTATACGTATCATGATCAGCTTGCGAAATTATGTGAATTATAGTGCTATACGAAGAAAAATGTAGAAAAATGTTTTTACATAAAAGTTATATTTTGTATTTGTTTATTCGTTGTATGTATCTTTTCATTAAAATTATAAGGCGAATTTCTAGAAAATTCAACGCAGTGAATAACCATATCTAAAGCAAACATATGTAAATAAAAAAATGCTTATTTCATGATATTTGATACTTAAGGAATAAAGACAATTGTTTATAACATACCTATCATATAGAAATTAATTTTATTTTTTTTCGAAATTCCTTATCAAACACTTATTATCGATATATTCATTTCAAATATTAGTTTTATCAAACCAAACACTTTTAAATCATTTTGGCTAAAATAAACTTTTTTATAGAACGGCATGGTTTTTAAATATTCCATGCCATTTCTATATTTCCGTTGGCAACTTTGATAACCTTGACATATGTATCCAGCACTTTTTGCTTATCTTCAAAACTTGTTTCTTCCCATGAAGATACAAGATTGAAAATGGTGTTCAATGTATCAGGGGAGTGACTGACTGTCATTGACAGATTTTCTTCACTTAAAGCTCTGCGTTCTGCGTCCAGTTGTTCCACCTTTTCATTGATATAGCGCATGAGTACGCTACTTGCACCGGATACCTTTTCTACAAGGTCGTCTATCTCTTTATCAATCTGTGCCAATCGAATTTTATTTTCATTCAGTTTCGGATTGCTTTGTGTTGCGTTCTGTTCATTAAATCCCTCAAATTCATTCAGCTTTTGTTTTATCTGTTCCAGTACATAATCTTCTAATTCATCGGCATATATCCGACTGCCTGTTCCTGAACAGCCAAGCCCTCTTGTTACATACTTATGACTACAATTCATGTAGCGAATGGACTTTCCTGTTTTCTTGCTGACTCTTGATGGACTGATTTGCAATCCTTTTCCACAGTTACCGCATTTGACTTTACCAACAAGCCAAGAACTTTTTGCTTTATTGGTCGTTGCCATCTGGCGACTGTTCATACAGCGAAGTCTGCACTTTATCCATATATGTGAGGGAACAACCCCCTTATGCGGAGCAAGCACGACTTCCTTATCCTTGAAAGTATTCCTGTTTTTGTCCTTTGATACCGTACCTTGATACAAGTAGCAGCCATTACCCCCGACCCATAATTCAACAGGACTGATGATGTTGGCGCCTTGACTATTAAAGAACTCATACAGGCTCATATCTGCAATCGCATAAGATGGATTGGAAAGTATGCTGCTGATACAAGATACCGTCCAATATTTATCACGAAGATGGGGAATGTCATGGTCTAGGAAGTAGTTGCGTATATCACTGAAAGAATACGGCTCCCCGTTTTCCTTGACACCCTCAGCGTACAGTTGAAACATCAATTCCACCTGTTGCATTTCTTCTTCCACCGGAAGATAATACGAAGTATGGATACCCTCAATAACGATAGGCTCCAGCTTAAATCCATAAGGAACACGTCCACCCATGAAAAATCCTTTTTTATTTCGGGAATAGTAGGCGTCCGTGATACGCTTTTGGATTGTTTCTCTTTCCAGTTGTGCAAACACGATACAGATATTCAGCATGGCTCGTCCGATCGGTGTTGATGTATCGAACTTTTCTGTTGATGAAACAAATTCAACATCGTACTCTTGAAATACTTCCATCATATTTGCAAAGTCCAAGATAGAACGACTGATACGGTCCAGCTTATAGACAATCACTCGTTTAATCTTTCCGGCACGAATATCTCTCATCATGCGTTCAAAATCAGGTCTGTTCGTGTTCTTTCCACTAAAACCTTTATCAGTGTATGTCTGATACGGCTGTCCATGTGTTTCATACTTGCAGAAGTCAAGCTGACTTTCTACGGATATACTGTCTTTTTTATCGACTGACTGACGCCCGTATAATGCGTCATAGCGAGTTATATTATACATCATTTTTCAATTCCTCTATGATGTATAGAATGTGTACCTCGCCCACACATTCATTATATCGCGCAATACTGACACACACAATCATAATCTCTGTGAGCGGGGATACTTCTTGAAAATCTGATACAGTTCGTGTCCGATTTCCTTTTTTCTGATTTCTCTTGTTTCCGGTGACATTTTCGGTATCAAATGTGTAACTGTAAATTTCACACCGCCAAGAATGACTTCTTCCTGCGTTTTTAAATATACTGTATGTTCCATACGACCAACTCCTTATATGAACCAAACAGCACACCATAGTTCTGCAAGTACCCATTTTTTCTAAGCAGACAGACGGCTTTGGAAAGCTCCGCCGGTATTTCAACCGTTCCCATTCCTATGGGCAGAACCGCGCCATGCGGACGTATCATTATCCTGTTATGCAGGTCATGGCGAAACAGCTTTTCCAAAGGCTGCTTACGAATCAATATAGGGTTCGCTCGCTTTCATAGATATTTCTAAATAAAAGGTCATGGCGTATAAAATCCGATGGCTCGCTGCATAACAAACGTATCTGTCTGCTGTATTCAATTTTTAAAGAACATTTGACTGTTTATTTACCAGTCTGTGAAAATCCACTATTTTCATGATTTTGTTACTTCCAATATTTTGAATATGTGATAATAGACTTTCATAGGCTGATAATCAATGTACAGGGCAGGAAAGAGAGAATATTCGAATCATGCCCCAGTCATTTGTTATTTAATTTCCATATCGAAATTTTGTATCATCTGCATGATTGCCTCTCTGATACGGCCTTTTAATTCCATATCCACCGCGATATACACATTTCCATAAGTGTCGTACAGCGGGCGCAGACTTGCTTTAGATATATAAGCGTCATAGAAAATAAGTAGCTTATCCACAGATTTTTCACTGCCACTACACGCAGAAGAAATCATGCGATAGGTAGGGCATTTTTCTACGTTTTTTGCCATGTCTTTATTCCTCCTGTAATAATTCTTTCATCAGTCTTAACGCTGCTTGTCTGCGTTTATAAATCCCATTTCGTGTTACGTCCATCAATTCCGCAATCACTGCGTCCGAAAGTTCTTCAAAGTAGGAAAGCAACAGTACATTACGCTTTACTTCCGGCAGCTTTTCCAATGCTGTGGAAAGTTCGCTTTTCTGTACTAGAATCTCAATGCCACAAGCGACAAAACAGATTTTTTCAATCAAATCGTAATCATCTTCGATTGCGAACGATTGGACAACTATATCCGGTAATTCACAAAACAGAACTTCCCGTCTTTCACGACGATGTAATTCTTTTTCATAATCTTTTACCGTACAGTCAATCACACGTTTTACCAAAGTATCAAACTGTAAACGAATAATTGTTTCAAAAGAAGTAGGTTTCATATTATCACACCCCCTCTCTGCGTATAGCGAAATTTGGTATATCCCTCTTTCCGCACCAACACTCGACAGCAAGGTGTGATTTGAATACAAAATCAGAAAAAAAGTTAGATTTTTTTCTGACAAACAAAAAAAGTCCAATAAAACATAGTCGTTTCGTTGGACTTTATTTTCGTGCATGAGAAAACCAGTATCTGATACAACATCAGAAACAGGACAAATAATGGTATGTGTCGGTTCTCTGTTCTCTCATAATGTTCATTCTTCTTTCTACTTTTTTGAAAAAAGGGCAGTTGCCTACATTTTGACAACTACCCTCACAGTTTCTTAATGGTTTGTTTTTCTTTTCTTTTTACTCAGGCTACATACTGCTACAGCAGAACCCATCAGTAACACTTCCCAAAAGACTACATTTGTTTGATCGCCTGTTTGTACGTTATCGCTTTTATTCGTTCCGTCTGCGCCTACCTGTATGTTATCGCCTTTATTCGTTCCATCTGTGCCTGTCTTGCCTTTTTCTGCAAAGACGACATGAAGTGTATAACCATCTTCATAGACTTCTTCCGGCATAAATGATGTGCCTGTTAATGCCACTTCCTTAACACTGCCTTCCTTACCATAAGAAACGCTTTCGAGTTGCCAGCCCTCGTCAGCGACAAATTCATAAGTGAGCTGAGAAAGACGAGGTATCTGTATTGTCTGGCTTGTCTTGTATTCCTGCTTATCAGCTTTAACTGTTCCGTTTCCCTTTATCACAAGCTCTACATTGTGTGTATCCGGTACAGTGGTTGTAAGTGATGTTGTTCCACTTTCACTTGCCGATACAGACAAAGGAAGAAACAAAGTAGCAGCCATACACAAGATACTGAACCCTGTCAGAAGTTTTTTGAACTTCATTTCATCTACCCCTCCTTTTCATTGGTTTTTCATTTCTCAATTCTTATTTCAATTCAACCGTGAAAACAATGCTGCCTGTATAGTTGCCGGCTTTTGCGTTATCCCATGCTGATTGTTCAATCACAACGCTTAACGTAATTTCTTTTGTTCCAGCTCTTAACTCTGTTTCGTTCCATGTTGCAGAACTGAAATCACTTGTGCCTTGTTTAAGTGCAAAATCAATTTCAGCACTATTATTGTCTTGATTTTCTAATATATGTTTTGTTGCGGATACTGTAACTGTTTGATTTGACTGTACATTTCCTGTTACTTTTAATGTTCCGTTTAAATCAGTTGATAGCGTATTAAAATCAATCTCTGTAGTCATCGGTATAGTCAATTCATATTTTGATGGCACGTTTGTATTAAGTTCTGTTGTTTTATCTTCTGCATGCACCGGCACAGCAACTGCCGCTATGACTGCTAAACTCATAATTCCTGCTAATGTTTTTCTTTTCATATTCTTTCCCTCATTTCTCAATTATCTATTAACTATATCAACTTCAAACACGATACTTCCTGTCCATGTACCTGCGTTTAAGTTACTGTCAAGGCCTGAAAAATATAATTTTCCACCCTGTATCGGTGTTGTCGCTTGGTCTTGGAATGTTGCTACTACTTCATTATTTGTAATTCCTTGTCCATTACTTGTTAGACTGACTGTTGATGTTGTTATATCAGAAGAATTTGCTCGGTCTAAAGTAACATTACCATTAGTAATACCACTTTTCACTTTGACGTCCACTTTTTTTGTTGGTTCAACATTTATGCTGTCCATGCCAATGTTAAGTGTTTTCTCTACTCCCGGTTCCAACTCCAAAGTCGCAGGAATATTGATTGTATAGGTATTTCCCGCTGTGTAAGATACCTGTGTTGTTTTTTCTTCTGCGTGTACTGGAAGTGCCATTGCTCCTGCCAATAATAATGCTATTGTACTGCTTACTACTTTTTTCTTCATTTTGTTTTCCTCTTTTCTTTCTTTTTTTACTCTAATACATTCATGGTAAATTTGATTTCCGACCCGTTTAACGGCGTCTGTTCTTTATCCATCTTGAAACATTCGTATTTCAAGACACAATCTTCATAAGTTCCGGCTTGCAATGCCTGAGATAGTGTGATGTCATAGACCGCTTTTCCCGGTTTTATGAGCTTGCTTTCCCATAGCTTTGTACCGTCATTCAAAAATAACGTCATTTTAAAATAACAGATATTTTTTTCAGGGTTATGTAAATTGACTTTCTGCTCTGTAACACCGGCTTGTAAGTTCATCACATCAAAACCCGGAATACTGATCGTATCGGTATTTTTCTTTCCCTTGTAGGTCTCTTTATCGCCTGTATAATCTTCGGCACTGTTATCTATATCAGCAGTTGTCTGTTCACTTCCAAACCAGCTATTCCAGTTCAATCCTAATGTGATACCACCGCCAATCAAGATAATAAGTAAAATGACAATCAGAATAATTTTTGTTTTCTTTTTCATTCGTCCACCCCCTAATCTTCACTGTAGGATATATCAAAGACAATCGTACCTTTGTATGTTCCGGCAAGGATATTTGTATTTGTAGGTTTTTTGAAAACAAACGGTATGGCTTTATCATCTTTATTTGAAAATGTAGCAACATTCTTTGACAAATCAGTAAACTGCTTTCCACCTACAAGAAGCACCGAAGTGATGATTTCATTACTTCCGTTTTCTCTTGTCAAGGAAAGAACACCGTCTGTCATTGCACTGGTATTTTTGATTTTTACATTGACCTTACCGTTATATCCTAAGTCAAACTCTCTTGTAGCATTAATACTTATCATATTTTCGCTATTATCAGCGCTTACAGTCATTGGAATGGTAATTTCATATGTCGCAGGAGCAGTAGATATGTCCACCGTTTTTTCATCTGACATTTGATAAATGCCTTGTCCACTAAAACGCACAGAAACTTTATACCGATTATTTGCCACTAATTCAGAGATTGTAAATTCTGATTCATTAACAGATATCCAATTTTGGCTATTATCTAAACGATATTGTATCGTACCATAAGATGCTTGATAATTTGTAACCACTACTGTAATCGAATTTGCGGTTTGTGTCGTATCAAATGCCGGTGTATCTGCTTTTGGTGAAACCGTTGCCACCGGAAGTTTAATATTCACGTCGTCTGTCGGTGTACCTGAGATTGTAAAACCATTCTGAGCAAAATTTGTTACAGTCAATCCATTCAAACCTTGAATACTATAATTATAATCATCTGGAAGATAATATCCATTATCTGCCTTAACTGTAATATCTGTAATCGGTGTATTAGGAGCAACTTCCTGTACACCATTGCTTGATGTAATACTTAATCCTGTACCTGCACTAATATTTACAGCAATTTCTTGTTTTTCTGTTGCCAATGTCGCATAAGTCATTCTGTTTGTCGTATCTGTTGTTTCCAGCCACACTTTACAATTTTTGAAACTATCCAGTCCCATATCACTTGCAGAAACAGATGTCATTCCATCTGTAATCCGTTTTGCATAGGCGCCATTGCTGTTTTGTGCAATTAAATATGTACCACTTGGAACATTTGATAAAATCACTTTTGATTTACCATAAGATACTTGTGCAGAACCTAAAGTATTTGTGCTATATCGTAATGTAAATGCTCCATTGCCATCGGTATCTTCAGTTGTTAACTGTCCATCAGATGACGCTGCTGGCGCAGCAGATGACGCTGCTGGCGCAGCAGATGCAAAGATGACAGATGACAGTTTCAATTCAAAAGCGGGCACCACCGCGTTTACATTGCTGACAATGTGGAGGCTGAGCACATCGTAGCTCGGTCGCGCAACCAGCGCACCGTCACTACCGTACAAGTTCGGCGCGCGGAGCCAAAAATTACCTCTGTTTCCCCAATAATTACTATCAATATGAAGACCGTTACTTAAACTATCCTCACTGTTTGTTCCTACCATAATATACTTATTACTATCATAATTTCCATAATTTCCATAGGCAAGGTACAGCTTGTTCGTTGTAGAATAGACACTGTTATTTTTCGTATCGTTTGTAAAGATGGTTGTGTCATTCATCAAGTTTTTTTCACTGCTTGTGAAATATGAATTTTCCAAGTCTTGAAGTGTTGTTCTTAGTGGGCTTGCTCCATAATGATTTGAATACACACTTGTTGGTACTGTATTTGGATATGTACAGTTCCATTGAGTGTCATATGTTTTATTATTCTGATCTGTCGCAAACTTTTGTTGTGTTGCCAATGGACTTGCCGCAAATAAGGTCAATCCATTTTTCTGCTGACTTCCCGCAATCCACCACTGCTGATTGTCCTTTCCAAAATAGACCTTTGCTGGATTTATAGTACCGTCATTGTCATTTGTATTAAATGACTTTAATTTATCAACTGTCGCAAACTGTGTATTGCCCGGTAATTCGTTATCTTCCGCATACACTTCATGACTTAAAACAGGAACTGATGTAACGATCATTGCCATAGCCAATAGCAATGAACCGACTTTTTTCTTTATATTTCTTAGTTGTTTCAAGTTCTTCCTCCTATCTTTATTCTTTATGCCTGCTAAGGACAAAATTTTTATATACATGCTTTTTTAATTTCCATGTATGTCCATATTTCAAATGTCCTTGATAACTGTTCAGGCTTTGTGTAATCTCATCTAGCGTTTTTGTTCCTTGCGCATACTGTTTTTGAAAGGCTTTTAGACGACGCTTAAACCTCTTTTTATTTGATGTCCTGAGTCGTCGAATAATCTTTCCGGTATCCGTCATATAAAAATGCCACCCAAGAAAATCAACTCCTTGTGAAATCGGAAAGATTTGTGTTTTTTGATTAAACTCTAACTTTTCTTCTGTAATCAGTTCTTGCATTTGGCGTAAACACTCTTTTAAAAACTCTTTGCTCTCATGAATAAGGACACCATCGTCCATATAACGAACATATCCTTTGATACGGAGTTTCTCTTTTATCAGTCGATCAAGTTTATCCAAATAATACAGGGCAAACCACTGACTGCTTTGATTTCCCATTGGAAGTCCTTTTCCTTTTTCTGCTGCATAACTGTCTATAATGAGATACAACAATTTTTTGACTTCTTCATCAGGAAAGCAGCTTAATTTTTCTTTCAACACTTCATGGTCGATACTTGGAAAATATTTTCGTATATCAAATTTTAATATATATCCTTTTGACCCGTATTTTTTATAATGGTCATGGAAAAATTTTTCTAAACGTTTTAACGCAAAATGCGTTCCTTTGCCCTGTCTGCATGCCGCATTGTCATAAATCAATCTCGGTTCAAAATAGGGTCGAAGTATCGTATCGCATAATAAATGCTGAAACACTCTATCCGCAAAAGACAACGCTTGTATTTCCCTTTCTTTTGGGTCGTATATCATAAACCTATGATAACCACTTGGTTGATACACACGTTTTTTCAATCTTTCCTGCAGGTACCACAGTTGCATATGCAAATTCATTTCATACTGTATCACTTCGTTTTTATGGTGTTTTCCTTTAGAACTTTGCCGATATGCCCGATAAATATTTTCAAATTCAATCAGGCGTTCATACATTTTTTCTGTTCACCCTCTTTTTTTCATAAAGCTGCCAGTGCAAAACAATCTGTTCTGCCACAGAAAGAAAGAGAAACCCGTCCTTTCTTCTGACAGCATGTGTTTTTCCAGAGTTTCCTCTGAAAAGGAATTGAATTCCTTTGCCTTATGTACGGAACAGCCTGCCCAGGTCTGCTTTCTGACAATAAGGCCATGCGGGCACCACCGCGTTTTCATTGTTGACATTGTTGTTGTTCACATAGTTGCTCGGTTTCGCAATCAGCGCATTGTTACTATTGTTCATGTTCGGCGCGCGGAGCCAAAAATTACCATTGCAATTCAATCCCTATATGCAAAGAGAGTTACTCTCTGGCATATCGTTTGTTGTCACTTCTTACCCAAGCTCCTAGCAGGTTCTGACAGTCATACAGTTGCTTGGTAATCTGTTCATACTGCTTGGGTAAAATACACTGCTGCTCCATAGCCAGCTGTGAAAGATAGGCAAGCATTTTCATATCAGTAAAAGCCTGTTGTTGAAAATTTCTTCGCTTTTCCAGTCTTTTTTCTAATAATTGTGTATTTCTGACCATCATTCTCACTTCATTGGCATAAAGAAGTTGTTCTACAATCGAAATAGAATAATTCTGCAATCTGCTTGACAGTGTAAAGCGAAACTTCTTGGGCGATTTATCACTGATTATCAGCACATAACTGCACAGTTCCTTTGCTTTTGTAATGACCATCAACTCTGATTGTTTAACCACTGTCATCACGTCCAATCTCTGACATCACAGTTGGATAGAAGCAAAAAAAGACACTATCCCACCTGCATTTAGATAGAATAGTGCCTATACTTAACTTAACCTTATATGATTGTACGCAAAAAAGGGCAGAGTTTACCTTACCTGTCTGTCTGTCTGTCTGTCTGTCTG
>PPYE01433042.1_pt1 | contig 21064 bp, 23 predicted proteins | sample 1559881 | NCBI WGS metagenome assembly PPYE01 (sample SAMN08240022, study PRJNA423297) | Human gut metagenome, whole genome shotgun sequencing project.
CAAAACGCCTTCAGCGCCGTCTTGCGCTGGGCCGTCGCGGGGGTGATGGTGAGCCGCTCGCCGTTCCACCGCAGGTCGATGGTGACGTCGGCATCCAGCAGGCGAATCTGTTCCATCACGCTGGCGGGCATGTTGGTGTAGTCGGCGGGGACATAAACCCGCAGCGTCTTGCCGTCAGCGGCGGCGCGCAGGTCGGCTTTGACGCCCATCCAGAAGTTATAGCGTTCGGTGGCCTCCACGTCCTGCGGGTCGGGGCGCTCGCGCTGTTCCATCTGCTGGACGGTGGGGGTGGAAGCAGCTTCGGCGGCGGTGTTGGTGTCCGCCGGTGGGGTGGTCGGCGTTGGGTCGGGGGTTGGGTCAGAGATCAGGTTACCATTAAAGAAGGTTTGGTCTCTAAAACCTGCCGACTCCAAAGCATCTTTCCATGAATCCCGTTGTGCTTGGGTCATGTCAGCGGAGAGGGAAATGGTTTGGAGTTTGTTGCAATCATCGAAAGCGGTGAGGGCAAACGATGGTGGATTTGCTCCCGCAAAGGTGACACTTGTCAGTTTTGTGCAGTTACCAAATGCACGGTCACCGATGCTGGTGACGCTGCCCGGAATGGTGACGCTGGTCAGATCCATGCAGTAACTAAATGCACCGTTACCGATGCTGGTGACGCTGCCCGGAATGGTGACGCTGGTCAGGCTATAGCAGTTACCAAATGCACGGTCACCGATGCTGGTGACGCTGTCCGGAATGGTGACACTGGTTAGGCTATGGCAGCCCTCAAATGCATTGCGGCCAATGGAGGTGACGCCGTCCGGGATGGTGATACTGGTCAGGCTATCGCAGATCTCAAATGCACCGTTACCGATGGAGGTGACGCTGTCCGAAATGTCGACGCTGGTCAGGCCACGGCACTCTGAAAATGCATAGTCGCCAATGGAGGTGACGCTGTCCGGAATGTCAATGCTGGGCAGGCCTGAGCAGCTCAAAAATGCACGGTCACCAATGGAGGTGACGCTGTCCGGAATGTAGACGCTGTATATATTATAGCAGTTACCAAATGCACCGTCGCCGATGGAGGTGACAGTGTAAATATTTTCACCATGTGTGATGGTCGCAGGGATGGTGATGTTGCCTCTGGCGTCTTGATTTCTACCCACCTCAACCGTTCCATTTTCTTCGCCACTGGGCACAGTGAGAACAGTGTAGTTGATTCCACCGACTGTTATAGAGCCCCCAACTGGCACCGCAGTGCCGCTGCTCGTTTCGCTTTGCGTTGATGCTGGCTGCAGCGGCATCATTTCGCCGTCCGCAAAGGCCACCGTCTGCACCGACAGCGCGGCCAGCAGGGCGATGAGGATAGCCAGTATTTTCTTCATGTCCATTCCTCCCACATATTTTTGTATATAATGATGATCGTCAGAACAAACAGCGCCGCGGTCAGCACCTTGGTGCCTTTGGACAGCATGGCGTCTCTGGTTCTGCCGTAGTTGCGGCCAATTGCTTCGGACTGGCCGCCGGTCAGCGCGGACATGCCGCGTTTGCTCTCCTGCATGGAGACCAGAGCGATGACGGCAACGGAAGCCAGAATCAGAACGATCGCACAGATGATATTCAGTACGCCCATTGTTAACCTCCTAATTGATTTGCAAAATCAGGCGGAGGATAGCCTCCGCATCGTAACCTAACCCATTTATCATAGCATACCGGGGCCTGTTTTGCAAGGGCCGGCGCGCCTTTTTCGCGCAGAAAATTTTGTGGAGTGGAAAAATTTTCCGCCGCATAAATCCTTCCCGCCCGGCGCAAACTAGAACTGTTTCACCCATTCCTTGTCTGAAAGTCATTTTACAGACGGCGTTTGTGGGGTCTGTGTCCGGATGGACACCGGCAGCTCCATTGTCCGGACGGACAATGGAGCGGAAAGGGCGAAACGCACAAATCCGGTTATCGTTTTTCTTTGCCTGTTTTTAAGAAAGGGATACCGGTGAAAAAGAATCCGGTATCCTTCGACCATCCGGACAGTCCCACCTTTTTGGAACTGACCGTGCAGCCGTGCAGCGCGGGTTGGAACACTGACCCAAAGCACACCGGCAGGAAGAGGAGAACGGATTCTTTTTTTACATATTTACAGTGTGACGACAAGATAGATGGCCGAAGCGACGGTGATGACCGCGCCGGTTGCCGCGGCGATGGTATAAATTTTTCTGGATTCGGCGTCGGACCCTTCCTTGATGCGGTAGTACACGCCAAAGCAGAGAATCAGGGCGCCGATGAGCAGCGCGATCATGGGGATCAGCATACAGGTTCCTCCGTTTCTGTTGGGATATGGTTTATGATTTTGCGGCCTTCCACTTGAGCAGCAGGGCCGAGTTGACGATGACCAGCACCGAGCCGGCGTTGTGCACCAGCGCCCCGACCACCGGATTGAGCGCGCCGGTGATGGCAAGGATGATGGCGATGAAGTTGAGCGCCATCGAGAAGGTCAGGTTGCACTTGATGGTCAGCATCATCCGCCGGGACAGGCGCACCAGGTGCGGCAGCTCCCGGATATCGTCGTTGATCAGGGCGATGTCGGCGGCGTCCACCGCGATGTCGCTGCCGATGCCGCCCATCGCGATGCCGACCTGCGCTTTTTTGAGGGCGGGCGCGTCGTTGATGCCGTCGCCGATCATGCAGACCGGGCAGCTTTGCCGCTGGCTGTGGTCGATCCAGTTGAGCTTGTCCTCCGGCAGGCAGCCGGCGTGCACCTGATCGATCTGCAGGACCTTTGCCACCTGGCGGGCGGCATTTTCGTGGTCGCCGGTCAGCAGGACAGGGGTGACGCCCGTTTGTTTGAGCGAGCGGATGGTCTCGGCGGCGCTCTCACGCAGCTGGTCGGACAGGGCGAGCAGCCCGGCAAAGCGGCCGTCAACCGCGGTGAAGATGAGGGTGCAGCCCTCGCCGCGCAGCCGCTCAGCCCGCCCGAGGGCCTGCGGCGGGATGATGGCGCCGTTTTCTTCCAGCAGCTCCCGATTGCCCGCCAGCACCACAAGACCTTCTGCCAACGCCTGTACGCCGCGTCCGGGGATCATCTGGAACTGCTGTGGATCAGGGATGGGCAAAGCGGCATACCGCTCGCGGCAGCAGCGGACAACCGCTTTGCCTAAGGGATGTTCGGAGCGCAATTCCGCCGAAGCGGTGAGAAGATAAAGCCGCTTGTCGGAGAGTCCCTCCTGAAAGCTCTGCACCGCACAGACCTGCGGAGCGCCGTAGGTCAGGGTTCCGGTTTTGTCAAAGCCGACGCACTTGACCCCGGCCAGACGTTCCAGCGCGTCACCCTCCCGCACCAGAAAGCCGTGTTTGGTCGCGTTGCCGATGGCCGCCATGATGGCGGTGGGGGTGGCCAGCACCAGAGCGCAGGGGCAAAAGACGACCAGGATGGTGACCGCGCGGATGATTTGCCCGCTGATCAGCCAGGTCAGTGCGGCGGCGGTCAGGGCGATGACGACAATCCAGGTGGCCCAGCGGTCGGCGATGCCGACGATTTTGGCCTTGCCGGCGTCCGCCGACTGCACCAGCCGGATCATGCGCTGAATCGAACTGTCCTCGCCGACGCGGGTGGCCTTCATGTCAAACGATCCAAACTGGTTGACCGTTCCGCTGGAAACCGTGTCGCCCACGCCCTTATCGACCGGCAGCGACTCCCCGGTCATGACCGCCTGGTTGATCGAGGTCTGTCCGGAGAGGATGACGCCGTCCACCGGGACGGTCTCGCCCGGCAGCACCCGCAGGATGTCCCCAGCCTGTACCTGCTCGGCGGGGAGGATTTGTTCCTGTCCGGCCTGAATCCGGCGGGCGGTGTGCGGGGTCAGATGGACCAGCTTTTCGATGCCGGCGCGCGCCCTGGCGACGGTGAGGTCCTCCAGCAGGCCGCCCAGCTGCATGATGAAGGCCACTTCGCCCGCGGCGAAGTCCTCCCCAATCAGCACCGAGGCGATGAGCGCGATGGAAACCAGAACGTCCGCCTTGATGTCAAAGGCGGTGACCAGCCCGATGACGGCCTCCAGGATGATGGGGACGCCGCACAGGATGATGGCGACCCAGGCCATATCGAAGGGGAAGGGGTTCAGATGAAAGATGCTCAGCAGCAGGGCCAGGCCGGAAAGAATCAGAAAAGCGATGTCCCGTTTGGTGCCGCCCCACTCAAGCAGCTGTTCCAGTTTTTGCATGGCAGATGCCTCCTCGATAATACCGGTAGGGGTATTGGTATATTCTGATATCAGTATACCGGTGGGGGTATCTGTTTGTCAAGGGGAAAAAGAAAAAACAGCTGCATTGTGCAGCTGTTTGGGAGATTTTTGTTAGATCATGTTTGCAAATCGCTCGACGGCCTTGGTGAAGTTGGCGATGGTCTGGTCGGCGTCGCCGTGCTCGATGCCGTCGCGGACACAGTGGTTGATGTGCCCTTCCAGAACGACCTGTCCGACCTTGTGCAGGGCGGACTTGGCGGCGTTGATCTGGGAGAGGATGTCCTCGCAGGGGATGTCCTCATCGATCATGCGGTCGATGGCCTGCACCTGTCCGATAATTTTTTTCAGGCGGCGGTGTAAATTTTCCGAATCCATGCACTGTCTCATAGCAGGGCCTCCTTATAAAAATCCTTTTTCTTATTATCGGTCAAAACCATTTCTTTGTCAATACACGACAAATGAAGTAAAATCAATAACCGCTTGACTTCCCGCGGAAAATATTGTATCATAGGAAGGTAAATTTTAGAATCAGCACGCCGCTGTGGTGGAATAGGCAGACACAAGGGACTTAAAATCCCTCGGAGTAAAATCCGTACCGGTTCAAGTCCGGTCAGCGGCACCAAAAAGAAGGGCAGCCTTAAGGGCTGCCCTTCTTTTTGGTATTGGTTTGGAACGGACTTGAACCTTTCAAGCTCCGGTCAGCGGCAGCTGCAAAAGCTAGAGCTTTTGCAGCTATTGATTGAGGACGGACTTGAACCTTTCAAGCTCCGGACAGCGGCAGCTGCAAAAGCTAGAGCTTTTGCAGCTATTGATTGAGGACGGACTTGAACCATTCAAGCTCCGGTCAGTGGCAGCTGCAAAAGCCTAGGCTTTTGCAGCTATTGGTTTGGAACGGACTTGAACCTTTCAAGCTCCCCAGGCTGAGCCTGGACGCAATTCACGCACAGAGTTTTTTGAAGGTTCAAGCCAGGCGGCCCGCGGCGGAGGAAGGATGTTCGCCTTTATATCTTAGGTGAGCAGGCTGAGCCTGGACCCAATCCGCACACCAGGCTGAGCCTGGACGCGATTCGTGCACCGGGATTTTTTGGAAGATTTAAGCCAGGCGGCCCGCGGCGGAGGAAGGATGTTTGACTTTATATCATAGGAGAGCAGGCTGAGCCTGGACACAATCCGCGCACTAGGCTTTTTGAAAGACTCAAGCTATGCGGCCCGCGCAGAAAACCACACAAAAAAAGAGGCAGCGAACGCACAGCTCGCTGCCTTCTCTTTTTGGGCTTTATTTGTGCGGCTGCCTATGCCAGCGTGCCGTCCTTTGCCATCTTCACAATATCCCCCACACCGTCCAGCACGATGGTTGGGCGGTAGGCGTAGGTTTTGACGGTCTCCGCGGTGGAGACGCCGGAGAGCACCAGCACGGTGGACATGCCGCTCTCCATGCCGGAGATGACGTCGGTGTCCATCCGGTCGCCCACCATCACCGCGTCGCCGGAGTGGCAGCCCAGAATCCGCAGGCCGGTGCGCATCATCAGCGGGTTGGGTTTGCCGCAGAAGTAAGCCTGGGTGCCGGTGGCCATCTCGATGGGGGCAATCAGCGCACGGCAGGCCGGCGCGATGCCGTTTTCGATCGGGCCGGAGACGTCGGAGTTGGCGCCGATCAGCTTGGCGCCCTGCAGCACCAGGTTGGTGGCCTTGGTCAGGGTGTCCAGCGAATAGGTACGCCCTTCGCCGACGACGACATAGTCGGGGTTGACGTCGTTCATGGTGATGCCCGCGTCATACAGAGCGTTGAGCAGGCCGGCCTCGCCGATGGCAAAGACCGAGCAGCCCGGCGACTGCTCCTTTAAAAAGGCGGCAGTGGCAAGGGCGCTGGTGTAAAAGTGCTCCTCCTGCACGTCCAGTCCCATGCGGGCCAGCTTCTGCTGGAGCTCCCGCGGGGTGTAGCCGCTGTTGTTGGTGAGGAACAGATATTCCTTGTTTTCATCGTGCAGCCACTGGATGAATTCCGCGACGCCCGGCAGGATGCGGTTGCCGTGATAGATGACGCCGTCCATGTCGCAGATGAAGCCTTTCTTCTGGTTGAAATCAATTTTATTTCTGTTTTCCATCTTGTTTATAAATCCCTTTCTGTTATTGGTGCAGCGGGGGAGCTTTTGCGCTCGCCGGTTTCCCGAAAGATTAAAATGGCCCTGGCGCTGGGGGTTACCGAGCAGGTGATGAATTGGTACCCCTGTGCCTCCATCTCGTTGGCGGTCTCCTCGATGCACTGCGCCATCTTTTTGGTCTTGGGCTGATAGCCGATCACAACGGTTTTGATTGCCATAATCCTCTCTTCCCTCTTTCTCTCTTCCTTTTTTCTGCTTTATTCTATTATACCATTTTGAGTATAGCAGAGAAAGGGGTGGGTTTCCATCAAGAATCTGTTAAATTTGTTTCGGAAAAGAAAAGAACTTCCCCCGCTTGATAGGATACCACGAATGTGGTACAATGGAAGCAAAGGAGGGGATCGCATGTTCAGCAGAACTGCAAAGAGAAGGATGCTGGCTGTGGTGGCCGTGCTGGCGGCTGTCTTTGTCGTGGCCGTTGTCAAGGCCAGACTGATCGGGCAGAAACCGTTCCGAAGCTGGGAGAAAGCGGACATCGCCCAGGTGGAGCTGACGCTGACTCCGCCGGACCAGAGCTTTGTGCTCACCGGCGCTGAGGCCGGGGAGCTGCTGCCGCTTCTGCAGAAGGTGGTCCTCTACCAGGGCGACAACAGCTACGCCGACTATGCGGGACAGGCGGTGGTCTTTGATGTCACCCTGCGGGACGGCTCGACGACGCAGGTGGTGGCCTACAACCCCTTTGTCATCATCGACGGTGTGGGTTACCGCACCAAGTACGAGCCGTGCGAGGCGCTCAACGCCTTTGCCAACCGCCTCTTGAGCGAGCGAAACTGAAAGAAAATTGTGCGTGCATGACGGACATAAAGCGGCGGCCCTTACCTGATGCAAAAGGGCCGCCTTCTTGCGCGTTTTTTCACCCTGATGAAACAGAAGAGGGGGAGAGCGCAAAGAGGCGATTATACGCATTGTAAATTCCGGCGAGGAAAGAAGAATGTTATCGTACAAAAAGGGAAGCAGTGGAGGGCAAAGACAGAATGTATACAAACGTGGTATTGTTACAATTTGCGGTAAGCGAAGCTTTTCTTTTTGGTGGATAGTGAGAAAATTTTTTGCCAAAATTTTGCCCGCATTTTTGGATGCGTTTTGGCAAGGTTTGATTTTAGGCGGTTTTAAAGGGATTTTGCCGCGCAAAGCGGGCGGTCAGGGACAAACGGGACCGATTTTTTTGCCCTTGACAAACCCAAGATCTAGTGGTATAACGTACAAGGCGATACAAATTGTAGGTATACAGAGTGTAAAAGCCCATTATACAGTTTGTATTTGGCCTTTTTCTATTGCTATTTTATTTTTTCAGATAAGAAGGGGAATCGAGATGATGAAGGAAGTTATCAAAAGGGACGGCCGAATCGTCAGCTTTGACAGCACCAAGATTCTGTCCGCTGTGGAGAAGGCGATGAAGGCGGCCGGCTGCGCGACCCTGCAGGGCGCTGCGGCGGTGACAGAGGCGGTCGTGAAGGACCTGGAAACCAAATATCCCGATACCCCGCCGAAGATCGAGGAGATCCAGGACGTCGTTGAGCGCGAGCTGATGCGGCTGGGCTTTGACGACGCCGCCAAGCAGTACATCCTCTACCGCGCCAACCGCACCCGTATTCGTGAGGCGAACACCAGTCTGATGAAGACCATCGACGAGATCACCAAGGTGGACGCCCGCCAGAGTGACGTCAAGCGCGACAACGCCAACATCGACGGCAACACCGCGATGGGCAGCATGCTGCAGATCGGCACAGCGGGCGCCAAAGCATACAACGAGGCTTACCTGCTGACCCCGGAACAGGCCAAGGCCTACCGGGAGGGCGACATCCACATCCATGACTTCGATTTTTATTCGCTGACCACCACCTGCACCCAGATCGACATCATCAACTTGTTCGACGGGGGCTTCTCCACCGGCCACGGCTTCCTGCGCGAGCCGCAGAGCATCCAGAGCTACGCGGCGCTGGCAGCCATCGCCATCCAGTCCAACCAGAACGACCAGCATGGCGGCCAGAGCATCCCGAACTTTGATTACGGCATGGCGCTGGGCGTCGCCAAGACCTTCCGCAAAGCCTACACCAACAAGCTGATGGAGGGCGTGGAGGACTATCTGGACACCGAGGACGAGAAGGAAGGCATCGACGCCATCCTCAAACAGGCCAAGGAAAAGACCGGCTTTACCCCCCGCCTGGAGGACGGCGCCAAGGAATTTGACGCCGCGGTGGCCGAGGGCCTGACCGAGCGCTACCAGATCCCGCAGGCAAAGGCGGCGCGACTGGTGGAGGTTGCCCGTCACCGCGCGACCCGCAAGGCCGACCGTGACACCTATCAGGCGATGGAGGGCTTTGTCCACAACCTGAACACCATGCACTCCCGCGCCGGCGCGCAGACCCCGTTCAGCTCGATCAACTACGGCACCGACACCTCACCGGAGGGACGGATGGTCATCAAGAACATCCTGCTGGCCACCGACGCGGGCCTGGGCCACGGCGAGACCTGCATCTTCCCAATCCACGTCTTTAAGGTGAAGGAGGGGGTCAACTACAACGAGGGCGACCCGAACTACGACCTGTTCAAGCTCTCCTGCAAGGTCAGCGCCAAGAGATTGTTCCCGAACTACATCTTCCTGGACGCGCCGTTTAATCTGCAGTACTACAAGCCCGGCCATCCCGAGACGGAGGTGGCGACCATGGGCTGCCGCACCCGCGTCATGGGCAACGTCTATGACCCGAGCCGCGAGATCAGCTACAGCCGCGGCAACCTGTCCTTCACCTCGATCAACCTGCCGCGCCTGGCCATCGAGTCCAACCACGACGAGAAGCTGTTCTACCAGAAGCTCGACAAGATGCTCGACCTGGTGGCCAACCAGCTGCTCGACCGCTTTGAGATTCAGGCGGCCAAACGGGTCTACAACTTCCCGTTCCTGATGGGGCAGGGCGTATGGCTGGACAGCGACAAGCTGGGCCCCAACGATGAGGTGCGCGAGGTGCTCAAACACGGCACCCTCTCGATCGGCTTTATCGGCCTTGCCGAGACGCTGACCGCCCTGTACGGCCATCACCACGGCGAGAGCGACGAGATGCAGCAGAAGGGCCTGCAGATTGTCAAATATATGCGCGACTACTGCGACCGCAAGAGCCAGGAGATGAAGATGAACTTCACCCTGCTGGCCACTCCGGCGGAGGGCCTGTCCGGACGGTTTATCCGGATGGACAAAAAGCGCTACGGCAACATCCCGGGCGTCACCGACCGTGACTATTACACCAACTCGTTCCACATCCCGGTGTGGTTTAACATCTCCGCCTACGACAAGATCAACAAGGAGGCGCCTTACCACGCGCTGACCAATGCCGGCCACATCAGCTATGTCGAGCTGGACGGCGACACCTCCAACAACGTCGAGGCGTTTGAGTCGGTGGTCCGCTGCATGCACGACGCAGGCATCGGCTATGGCTCGATCAACCATCCGGTCGACCGCGACCCGGTCTGCGGCTATGTCGGCGTCATCGGCGACGTCTGCCCGCGCTGCGGCAGACGCGACGGCGAGGCGATCAGCCCGGAGAAGCTGGCCCAGCTGCGCAAGCAGTACCCGGATATCCCGACCTTCCGCGGCATCAACTGATAGCCTCAACGGATGTGGAAGAAAAACAGTAAATTAACAAGAATGAGATAGAAGAAAAGGAGAATGAATCATGTCCGCTATGCAGAAACAGTCCACCGTAGGAAAAGACGTCCGCTTTGAGAGAATCCGCCGCATCACCGGCTACCTGGTCGGCACCATGGATAAATGGAATGACGCCAAAAAGGCCGAGGAGCACGACCGCGTCAAACACGGCCTGACCAACGGCTGCTGCAGATAAGCGATGGAGATCAATGTAGCGGGAATCATCGGCGAGAGCATCGTGGACGGCCCTGGCATCCGCCTGACGGTGTTTTGTCAGGGATGTCCGCATCACTGCCCCGGCTGCCAAAACCCCGAAACCTGGGAGTTTGCCGAGCGCACGCGGATGCGTCCTGAACAGATTTTGTCGATGGTCAAACAGAATCCCCTCATCCGCGGGGTGACCCTGTCGGGCGGCGAGCCGTTCGCACAGGCGGCAGAGCACGCAGAACTTGCAAAGCTGCTGCGCGAAAACGGCTATGAGGTGGCGGCCTACAGCGGCTATACCTTTGAGGAGCTGCTGGACGGCACACCGGAGCAGCGGGAGCTGCTGAACAACATCGATGTGCTGATCGACGGGCCGTTTTTGCTGGCGGAGCGCACCCTGGAGGCGCGCTTTCGGGGAAGCCGCAACCAGCGGATCATCAACGTGCCGCAGAGCCTGCGGGAAGGCAAAGCCGTGCTGGAGCGCAGCGAGCGCTGGGGCGGCGGCATGTAAGCTTTCAACAAAACAAGACTTCAAAAAGAAAATGGTTCGCTGTCCCCGTTAAGGGGCTGGCGAACCATTTTTGTCGCTGGGAGAAAATTATTTTCGGGGGCCGAGCGGGAATCTGCGAAACTCCTCCACAAAGTCGCGGATATAGGAGACCGAAAGTTTGATGGCACGCTGGCCGATTTTCTGGCTGGAGTGTTTGGGGTCGCCGGGACCGAACCAGCCGCTCGGCGCGTTTTCCCTGGTGTCGCGCGGCAGGCGAACCATGCCGCCCTGGAAATCCACCGCCTGGATGTAGGCGGCCTTGGCGTTTTCGCTCGGGTCGTGGGCGTTCATCGGCTGGCACAGCTCCAGGTGGACCGACTCAGGATCGACCACCATCATGGCCGAGGTTTCCAGAAAATCGCCGTGGCCGCCCTTGAGCGAGGGGTCCAGCTGTCCCACCAGGCTCCACCAGTCGATGCTGGCGCAGATGCCGCCCGCGTGGTAGACCTCCAGCGCCATCTTGTCGATCGAAGGATTGTTGCCGCCATGACCGTTGAGAACCAGAAAGCGCCGTGCGCCGTGCTGCATCAGCGAGAAGGCGATGCTGCGCAGGACGGTGTAGAGTCCCTCATAGCCGAGGTCGATGCTGCCGGCAAAGCTCATGTGATAGGGGCAGACGCCATAGGGGACGGCGGGCACCACCAGCACGTTGTCGAGATCGGCAATCCTGTCCGCCAGGTAGCTGGGGATCATAAAGTCGGTGCCCAGGGCGCACTGGGGGCCATGCTGCTCGGTGCTGCCCACCGGAATGACGACGATGGGGTCATTTTGCAGGACGGTTTTGGCCTGCGCGGTTGTCAATTTGGCAAGATACATCTGGATCATCCTTTCCTTTGGGTAAAAAAATAAGGGATTTTCTTTGTCGGATTGAAAAAATCAATTAAAAGTTGACGAAAATCTTGTTTTATTTTAACAATAATCCTTTACATTTGCATCAATATCCTGTAAAATATTAACTAGAAGGGCTTGTAGAAAAATACCCCTCTCCGCTTCATTATATACGCTGTGCAGATGAAAGTAAAGATCGGGGGGCGGAGAGCCTTTATTTTTAACCTTAAAATTCGGAAAAAGGATAGGGAAAAATATGGATGTTATTCAAAGAATAAATGCGCTGTATCCCAAGATGACCAAAAAGCAAAAAAGCATCGCGGACTGCCTGCTGGAATCCCCGGAGGACATCGCCTATATTACGCTGGCCCAATTGAGCAAAAAGACGGCCTCCTCCGAGCTGACACTGCTGCGCTTTTGCCAGAAGTTGGGGTACGCCAACTTCCTGGAAATGAAGAACGCCTTCCGGGAGTACACCCAGAACATGGTCAAGCTCCTCTCCTCCCCGCAGTACTTTGTGCCGGACGCTACCATCACCGACGAGAACGGCAAGTCGGAGCTGCTGCGGGAAATCTGCAAGGAGGAGTCGGAGGCGTGCAAAAAGTTTTTCTCCTCGCTGGATCTGCTGGCAATCATCTCCGCCGCCGAGGCCATCCGCCGCAGCAAGCGCATCTTTATTTGTGCGCACGACATCTCCCATGTGCTGGCGGAGTTTTTGGCGGCAAGGCTGAAGCTGCTCTACTTTGACCCGCAGATCATCGACCTGAGCAGCCTCAACGACACCCAGGAGAAGCTGGAAGCGATGACGCCGGAGGATCTGGTCATCTTCATTGCCTTTCCAAAGTACTATTATCCGCTGGGCAGCATCGCCAAAAACGCCGTCTCGCGCGGGGCACAGCTGCTGACCATCACCGACAGCATCTCCTCCCCGACGGTGCAGTACAGCAAATACCTGCTGGTCTGCCACACCTCCACCCGGGTCTTTTACAATTCCCTGACCCTGCCGATGGCGATGGCAAACCTGCTTCTCTCCTACCTGGTCATCGACCTGGGGCCGGACTACCGCAGCCGGGATCTGACCAATGCGGTGCAGGAGCAGATCCTGCGGGAGCAGGATTCCGCGGACAGCACCGAAAAATAAAAGAGAACATACCAAAGGGCCGTCCTGTCAGGGGCGGCCCTTTGCTGTGCGTTTTTGTTTTTTGGATTGACCGTTATTGCTTGGACTGCAGCGGGAAGATCAGCTCCATCGAGGGCAGCGCGATCTTGCTGCGGCGGTCGTACAGCTCGCAGGACTCGATGCCGTCCAGCATCTTGTAGCCGGAGCTTGGCAGCCAGGTGTGGAAGAAATATTTTTTTGCCTTGGCCATCTTCAGCGGAAGGTCGGTCGGAACCTTGAAGTCGATGCTGATGTGGGCGTATTTGCCTGCGGGCAACTCCCGCACAACAAAGCAGTCAGCCTGCCGGGCGGTATCCACCAGGTCCCCCACAAAGTAGGTGAAGCTGCCGGTGCTGTCCGGCAGGGAGAAGATGACCATGGTGCCGCTGGGGTTGGTGCGGTTTTGCAGCTGGTCGCGCTTGCCGTTGAAGGAGGTCTGCAGCGCGCTGACATCCTTGCGGTAGCTGCGCTTGGTGGTTGGCGTCTGCATGCCGGCGACAAAACGGGGCTGTTCGTATTCCTTGATGCGGACGGTAAAGGGATCTTTCTTTTTTTTGAAAAAGGAAAACATAACAGAGAAAGCCTCCTGGATAAAAATAAGCCCCCTGAGGGAAACTCAAGGGGCATTTCTCACAGGGAGCAAAAGCGCACTGTGAGGGAAAACACTGAGGTTAGTGGGTGGAGCCGCTTGCAGAAACAATGTCTTTTTCGTTTTCGATTGCAGCCTCGATGGAGAGCTTCAGGCCTTTGCTGATCTCCTCGATGGTCATCGAAGCGAAGTTCGGATGGTTCTGAATGGTCGCGTACGGAACATGGATGAAGCCGCCGCGGATATTCGGGAACTCATGGTCGATCTGATAGAGCAGATGGTACATCAGGTCGTTGCAGACATAGGTGCCGGCAGTGTTGGAAACGGAGGCCGGAACGCCATTGTCCATCATCTTTTTGACCATTGCTTTGATTGGCAGCTTGGAGAAGTAAGCGTCCGGGCCGTCCTCATAGATCTTTTCACCCTGTGGAACGTTGCCTTCGTTGTCCGGGCCGCCGGTCGGGCAGTCCTCGCAGTTGATGGCGACACGCTCCGGGTTCATCGCGGTTCTGCCGCCGGCCTGACCGACCAGAATGACGATGTCCGGTTTCTCGCTGCGGACAAGCTCCTGAACCTTTTCGCCGCCCTTGTGGAAGACAACCGGGATCTCGGCTTTGACAATCTGCGCGCCCATGATCTCATCTGGCAGCAGGCGGACAGCTTCGAAGGAAGGGTTCATTGTTTCTTTGCCGAATGGCTGAAAACCGGTAATCAAAACTTTCATGGTACATTCTCCTTTTTCATTAAAAATAGCGTTTTTTCATGAGGTTACACTTATGAATCAAACGGCGGGAAGGCCGTCTTTCATAATCAGCGTGCTGTCAGCATAGATGGTTGGCTCCCGAAAGACCAGGTCAAAATGGCCGGCGGCGTCGTGGATGCCGCCCAGAGCCAGGTTTCTCCCCATGCCGATATGGAAGGTGGAGAAGGTGGATTCGTCCTCGATGTAGCAGTTGCCAAGACAGCGGGAACGGCGATTGAGACCGATGCCAAACTCCCCGGCGACATAGATGCCGGGATCGTCAAAGCTGTCCATATAGCAGCGCAGAACCTCCCCGGCGGCGCTCTGCTCGATCTCGGACAGCCTGCCATCGTGAAAGGTCAGGGCAATGGGGGAGGATGGAACGCCGATATAGCCGAGCGAGGCGTCCACCACAGCGTGCCCGTTGGTTTTGGTTTCCTCGATGCCGATGTAGATTTCAAAGCTGGAGGAGCCCACCTTTCCAGAGGTGTCGGCCATACCGTTAAACAGCCCCGGCTGCCGTCCCCTTTTGCCGAAGGTAAGGTCGGTGCCGAGCGCGGTGGTAACATGAATCCGCTGTGACTGGGACAAAACCCGCAGCATACCGGAGGCGGCCTCCGCAGCTTCGCTGGGGTCCATCTGCAAAAAGTCAAAGGTCAGCATCGACTGGCGGTTATTGGTGGCAAGCGGCAGCGACAAAAAACGTTTGCCGTGCAGCAGCACCTCCCGCACCGCCCGCGTGGTGATCAGCGAGAAGTTGGTGGCGCCGATGATGACATCGTTGTATAGGAAAAACTCCAGCATGGTGTCAAACAGATGTCCCGGCTGGGAGCTGCTTTCCGGAATGGTGACCATCGAGACAGCCCCGCCAGCCCGCTGCACCGCCCGCCACAGCGCAAGACCTTCCTGCTGGTGGGTGTCGTCGGTGATAATCAGAACCTTTTCATCCGGCTTGACCCGGCACCATCGATGGATGACAATATCCGCGCCTTCTTCGATAGACAGCATTGCGGGATCACATCCTTTAAAGGTTCTGGAAAGGGCCTGAAGCGAAGCGCGACAGACCCTTTTCCAAAAACGATATGTTTTATGCGTTGACCATCAGGCACATGTAGATGATCTGGAAGACCAGCATCAGGATGGAAGGGATGACCTGCATCTTGATGATGGAATATTTGTTCTTGACCTCCAGGTAGATACCGGGAACGATGTTGAAGTTTGCAGCCATTGGGGTGAGCAGGGTGCCGCAGTAGCCGCAGGTCATTGCCAGCGTTACCATGTACAGCGGATTTGCGCCCAGGTTGATGACAAACGGAACACCGATACCGACGGTCATAACGGTGATCGCGGCGAAGGCGTTGCCCATGATGATGGTGAACAGCGCCATGCCGACAGCGTAAGCGATGATGCCGATGTAGACGTTGTTGGCAGGGATGATGGCGCCGAAAACGTTGGAGAACGCGTCGCCGACACCGGCCTCGGTGAAGACCGCGCCCAGGCAGGTCAGCAGCAGAGGCATGATGTAGGTAGGACCGGTCATATCCAGGAAGCGGCGGCCCTCCTCCAGGAAGGTCATTGCCTTGTTCTCGCGGTTCCAGATAACCAGCAGGATGACGCCGACGATGGTCGCAAACAGCGAGCCGAGCAGCGAGCTCCAGCCGGAGAGGAAGACGGAGATCAGGATGGAGAACACACCGGCGCCGAACGCAGGGATAAAGATCTTCATACCGATCTTCTTAAAGTTCTTCTGCTGTTCCTCTTTGGTTGCGGATTCCAGATTGCCGCGTTTTACCATGCTCAGCGCAGCAGGGACGCTGACGATGGCGACGATGATGCCGCTTGCGATTGCAGGCAGCCACTGGCCGAACGCGACAACGATGCCCAGCGCGAACCAGAAGCATCCGGTCGGAATGTAGTGTTTATTGGCTTTTACCATCCACGCTCTGACGCCGCAGTACATGCAGAAGAGGCCGGACAGGATGTACATGATCTGTACAAGCTTGTCGGAGATGGTGTAATCAGCGCTCATAAAGTAAGATAACATCTGAATTTGTCCCCCTTCCGCTAGTTGGCAGCCTTGGCATCTTTCGTGTAGATGTCAGGGTAATGTTTCTTGATCTGGTGCTTGTCGACGATGATGGTCTGGGTCGCGTTGACGATGGCGGCGAAGATGGCAACCGGGATCTGAACAACAACGATCTGCATAACGTCGACCTCAACGCCGATGGAAAGCAGGGTGGACTGAATCAGCAGGACGGAGGAGTTGGCCGCAAACAGGCACTGACCGAAGAAGTTGGAAACGTTGGAATTCTTGCCGTACAGGGCCTTGATGGTCTCCTCATGTTCCGGATCGACATCATAGCCGTGCGCTTCGATGATACCGGTGGTCATAGGCATCAGGATTGGACGGACAAAGCTGGTGATGCCGGTGATCGGGATCTTGAAGATGATGCACAGCTGGTCGATGACGCCCCAGATGGCGATCAGCATACCGGAGGTCAGGCCCTTGATCTTGCGGATCAGGTCGGCGGCAGCTTCCTTCAAGCCGTTGCGCTCCAGGGTGCCGGTCAGGATCATCAGGATGATGGTGATCAGCTGGCTGCGGCTGGAGACAAAGTTGGTGCCGATGATCTCCAGCAGGTCAACCACGTTGATGCTGCCCGCGATTGCGGTGACGACGGCGGAGACAAAGATGATGGCGATCGGTTCGAGTTTAATGGCGAAGCCTACAATTACGACAAGCACGCCAAGTAAACACCAATACATAAAAACACCCCTTCATAGAAGATTAAAAAGATCGAGGAGGAACCGTTCCTCCTCACATAAAGATTGCCGGCAATCTTTATGCTTTCTTACTGTATTATACTACGGCAAACGCTTAAAAACAAGACGTTTTCACCAAAATATGAATTTTTTATGAAATTGACAAATCGAAAAAAACCGTTTTTTTCAGAATGGAAAAATCATTGGTAAAAGCCTACAAATCCAAGATGCTTTAACAGACAAAAGCGACAAAGCTATATGAAAAATATGTAAAGAAACAAGGCGGATGGCGGAAGTGTGAAGGGGAATTTTGCATAAAATTTTAATAGAGTGAATTTATACACACCTGATTTTACAAAAGAAAATAAAGCTAGCCACCAGTCAGATGCGTGTTTTGTCCAAAAATAAAGAACCCCGCAAAGCGGATGCTTTGCGGGAACACAGCATTGTAAAGATGCGGCAACGAAAAAGTGAAGCAAAAGCTGCATAGCCTGAGGAAGCGGCAGGCGTCCGGCTAGTCGTGCAGCTGCATGGGCAGGCCGATCAGCTCCTCCCAGCTTTCGGCAAGCGGTTTGGAGAGGGCGTGGCCGATCTTGGAGATAAAGATCAGGCGGGACGACGAGTGCGGCATGCAGGGGGCAAAGTGGATGCGGGAGCCCACCACGTCCACCTGGCTCCAGCCGTTTTCAAACAGGCAGAAGCCTTTGATGCGGTAGGTCTCGGGGATGAAGCGCTCGATGAAGGCGACCACCTTGTCCCGCGGCAGGCGGTGGACGCAGTTGAGCACGATCGAGTCGGGCAGGCGTCCGGTGTCCGCATCCTCCTCCTCGCTGGTGGGGTGGGAGAGCAGGTCGTGCTCCAGCAGCTCCAGGCTGAAGCCGCCGTAGGAGCAGCTGACGATGTCGCAGTCGGGGTTGATGCGGTGGATCTGCGCCTTGAGCATCCCCAGCAGCTCCGGCGCCACCAGGTCCGCCTTGTTGATGACCGCAAGGTGGCAGTGGCACAGCTGGCGCCCCACCATCTCCACGTCCTGAATCTGCTCCATGAAGTTGTCCGCGTCGATCAGACAGATGATGCCCTGCACCGCATAGTGCTGCATCAGGCCGGCGTTTTCCTCGCTCTCCAGAATCTTTTTGACGTGGACCGGGTCGGACAGGCCGGACACCTCCACAAACACCATCTCCGGCTGGCAGCGGTGCATGTAGGCCAGCGCCTGCGCCAGGGCGTCCTCGCTGCAGCTGCACTGCAGCGAGCCGTTGTCCAGCATCTCGATCGAGATGTCCTCATTCTCCTGAATATTCTGCCGGTGCAAAAGGGGCGGCTCGGTGAAGATGACGCCGATCTTTTTGTCCGGGTTCTGGCGCAGGATGCTGAGCAGGGCGGTGGTTTTGCCCGAGCCGACAAAGCCGGTCAGGCAGTATAAAGGAATTAACGTTTCGAGCATAAAGAATCCTCCATTCTGCTATCAAAATTTCCTGCCGTGAAAAAACGGCGGAAAGAGGTTGCGGGCAGCAGCGGTATAAGAAAAGTCTACAAAATCAGTTTACTGTTCTTTGCGTCGATTGTCAATGAGAAAAGGGAACAGAAAAGGAATTTTTTCGCAGCGGCCCTGAAAGCTTGTCCCGGCCGCGGCAAAGCAGTATAATGAAAAAAAGAAAGGGAGGGAGAAAAATGAATGTACAGGGCCTTGCACAGTCGCTGGGCTGCCGCCTGGTGGAGGCGATCGAAAAGGGCTGGTCCGGCGACCGCAAATTCCTGCTGGAAGATGGGGCAGGCGAACGCTTTGTGCTGCGCCTGTCGGCAAAGCAGGAGGAGCCAAAAAAAGCGCCGGGAGTTTGAGCGGGTGCGGCAGCTTCACGCGATGGGGCTGCCGGTGTCCCGGGCGGTGGCCTTTGGCTGCCGGGAGGATGCGGTCTACCAGCTGCTCGGCTGGGTGGAGGGGTGCGACCTGCGCCAGGCGCTGCCGGCCCTGCCCGAGGACGAGCAGTACCGCCTGGGGGTGCAGGCAAGCCGGGTGCTCAGAAAAATCCACACCCTGCCGCTGCGCCCCGGCGAGGGCAGGGGCAAGGAGGAGCAGCAGAAAAAGATTCTCTCCCGCCTGGACCAGTACGAACAGGGGCAGCTGCGCCTGCCCGGCGACGAGCGGCCGCTGCGCTTTGCGCGGGAGCAGGTCGGGCTGGTGGGGCAGCGCCCGCCGGTCTGGTGCCACGGGGATTTCCACGCGGGCAACCTGATCTATACCCCGCGGGGGGAGGCGGCGGTCATCGACTTTAACCGGATGCGCCCGGTTGACCCCTACGAGGAATTTTACAAGGTGGAGCTGTTTGACGCCGAGGACAGCGTCCCCTTCGCTGCCGGGCGGATAGACGGGTATTTTGACGGGGAAATCCCGCCCGCTTTCTGGCAGGTGCAGAAGGTCTATGTGGCCTACACCATCCTGTACAGTCTCCTGTGGGCAGCGCCCTTTGGACAGGGGGAGGTCGACGGGATGCGGGCGCGCTATGAGCGGTCGATGCGCGCCTACGACAACTTTGAGCGGGAGGTCCCGCACTGGTACGAGGACTACAAAAAGAGGTAGAGCAGCGCCAGCATCAGGCCGTTGTCGGACCTCTCCCCGGCCAGCAGAAAGAACAGGGCGAGGATGAGCAGCCGGTCGTGGTCCAGGTGCAGGCTGTCCAGCACCTGCTCGAGCGAGAAGCCGCCCTGCCCCAGCGCGGGAAGGGAAAGAGCGGATGGTTGCCCCTGGGAATTCTGCTGCTGTGGCCTTGGCTCCGGCTGCGGCGCAGGAGAAGGAGCGGGCTGTGGCTGTTGTGCTGGCTCCTGCGGCGGCAGCTCTGGCTGACGCTGCTGCTGCGTCTCCTTCGGAGGGGAATCCTGGACAAAGAAGGAGGGCGCGCGCGGCGAGTGGCGGATGGCCTGCTCGGAGCGGCGCTGCATCTGGCGGACCCGCTCCACAGCCTCCTGCTGCATCCGCTGCAGCTCCTGCGGGGTGTATCGCTTTTCTTCCCACTTCATTGGCTGTCACCTCCCAGCGCGAACAGGCCGCTCTCCTTGAGGGCCGGCAGCAGCTGGATCAGCTGCATGATGCGGATGGCGTCGTCCACCTTTCTGGCCCGCCGCGGGGAGAGCAGCGGCCGCATCGCCCGCAGCAGGTCGATGTTCGGGTTGGAGCGGGAGAGGGCCTGCATCGTCCGCTGAATTTTTAAGATGGTGTCCATGCTGATGGCGGGCGCGTTGGCCCCGGATGTGGAGCCCTGTAAGGTGGACAGCAGGGAGGAGAGATCAGCTCCTGATGGAGCCTGCCCTGCAGAGTTTGTACCATTTTGCGCCGCGCCCTGCTGCAGGGCCAAGAGCAGGGAGGAGAGATTGGGGGCAGCAGCTTCTGTTGTAGAAGCAGAACTGCCCTTGCTCCCGTTTTCCATCTGCTGCTGTAAAGTCGAGAGCAGGGCGGAAAGATTGGCTCCCGCAGGGGCCTGCGAAGGCTGGTTCTGGCCGCTGCTCCCGTTCTCCATCTGCTGCTGTAAGGCCGAGAGCAGGGCGGAGAGGTTGGGTTCAGAGGAACCTTGCCCGGAGGATGCCTGCTGGGCATTTGTCTGCGCGTTGGCCGGCCCGCCCAGCCCCAGGGAGGAGAGCATCTGTCCGAGCTGCTGCATCTTCTGCGGGTCGTTTAGCTGCTGGAGCAGCAAGTCGCCAATATTTTCGGTTTGGGGCAAAGCGGATCACTCCTTTGCGGTGAGAGAATGGGTTCAGCGCAGGCGGTTTAACAGCTCCTGCATCTTCTGCGGGTCGTTTAATAGCTGCTGCATCTGCTGCTGGATTTGCTGCTGCTGGTTTCCCAGCGCGCTCAGGTCGCCGTTTTCCAGCTGGCGGCGCAGCGCCTGCGGGTCGATGTGCAGCTGTTTGCCCGCCATCTTCAATAGCAGCTCGAGCTGGGCGGGGGAGATTTGATTTTGGTTCATGGCAAGTCGCTCCTTTTTGCGTTTTGGGTACAGAGGGATTTTCTTTTTCTTATTATATGAGGGCAAAACCGGAAAGTTGCCTCTGACTTTTTGGCGGCGGCCTGCCGCCGGATGCGAGGAGGGCTAACGCCCTCCTCTGCGCTCCACCTAAGTGGGGGCCGAAGGCCCCCACAACCCCCATGGGGAGGGCGCTCCGCCCCTCCACCCCCGGGGGATTTTGCAGGGGCGGGTGCCCCCTGCTCCTCCAATGC
>PPYE01275573.1_pt1 | contig 21039 bp, 19 predicted proteins | sample 1559881 | NCBI WGS metagenome assembly PPYE01 (sample SAMN08240022, study PRJNA423297) | Human gut metagenome, whole genome shotgun sequencing project.
CGCCTGTTCCATGGATTTAACTGCCGCAGCAGCCACTCCATCATCCGGCTGGGACTGGGGAGCAACCTGTACAGCGTCATGGCATTCCAGCTGGGGGCCCTGCTTCTGGCAGCCGTATTATTTGTTCCGGGGCTGCAGATCATGTTTGCGGCAGCGGATCTGAGCCTGAGCCAGCTGTCCACCATTGTTTCGGCTGCATTCCTGCCCACCCTGGTCATCCAGATACATAAAATAATAAAGGAATCCATTGCCTGAATTGTGCCTGATTTCTGAAAATAATGGCAAAATCGTAGAAAAGTCCGGGAAAATGTGGTAGAGTAAACCTTAGAAATGGTTTCGGCGCAGCTGCTGTGGCTGACATGGCGCGGCCGGAAGAATCAGGAGGGTATCATGAGACTTGTAACATATGAAATCGAACACAAATCCGGACTTGGGGTAATCAGCAAAGACGGCAGATGGATATATCCCCTGACATCGCTGGATATGGATTACAAAACCATGCAGGAACTGATTGAGAATATCAGTGATTCGGAGAAACAGCTGCTGGACTATGCGTCCGGCCAGGACCCATATAAGATAAAGGGAGCGGCCCCCATGGAAGAGGTATGCCTTAAGGCCCCGATTCCCTATCCAAAGCAGGATGTGATCTGCCTGGGCGTTAACTACATGGCCCATGCAGAGGAATCCGCCCGTTATAAGAAGGAAGAATTTAACGGGGAAAGGCCCTTTGCGATTTATTTCTCAAAGAGGGTGAACCGGGCCACTGCGCCGGGAGAAGGCATCCCCAGCCATCAGGATATTGTGAAAGACCTGGATTATGAGGCGGAACTGGCAGTCATCATTGGCAGGGAGGCGTCCCATGTGCCCGCGTCACAGGTAAAGGATTATATTTTCGGGTACACCATCATCAATGATGTGAGCGCCCGTACCCTGCAGACGCAGCATAAGCAGTGGTATTTCGGCAAGGGCCTGGACGGTTTCCTTCCCATGGGGCCATGTATTGCCACGGTGGATGAGCTGCAGTATCCGCCCCATGTGCAGATACAGTCCAGGGTAAACGGGGAACTGCGCCAGGACAGCAACACCCGGCTGCTTATATTTGATATTGACCATATTGTCAGTGAACTGTCCCAGGGCATGACGCTGAAGGCGGGCACCATCATTGCCACCGGAACACCGGCCGGGGTGGGCATGGGATTCAACCCGCCCAGATTCCTGAAGCCGGGTGATGTGGTGGAGTGTACCATTGAAGGGATTGGGACCATTGCCAATAAGGTAATGGACTGAGAGGAGGATAAAAGATGGACTATTTACCAATGACCATACGCAAACAGAAGAACATTGCCCTGATTGCCCACGACCAGAAAAAGCGTGAGCTGATCCAGTGGTGTAATGAACACAAGGATATACTGTCTAAGCACTTCCTGTGCGGGACAGGGACCACGGCGCGCATGATTACGGATGCAACCAATCTTCCTGTGAAGGGGTATAACAGCGGGCCGCTGGGAGGCGACCAGCAGATTGGCGCAAAAATTGTGGAAGGGAAGATTGACTTTGTGATTTTCTTCTCCGACCCGCTGACGGCACAGCCTCATGACCCGGATGTAAAGGCGCTTTTAAGGATTGCCCAGGTTTATGACATCCCCATTGCCAACAACAAGGCCAGTGCGGATTTCATGATTACATCTCCTCTTATGGATGAAGAATATGAGCATGATGTGGTGAATTTTAAGCAGAATATAACTGAGAGGGCGAATACGCTCTGATCTATTTGCCGCATCACTGAATATCAGGATGAAGAATGAAGCAGATAAGGGGGCACATAATATGGAACAGAATTTATACGATTTGATGGATTGGGCGGGAATTGAGGAACTGGTGTATTCAGAAGCATCCAATCCCCACGCCATGCTGGGACCTCATCTGACGGAATCCGGTCTTTTGATACAGGCCCTGATCCCCACGGCAGCCCAGATTGTTGTGAAGATAGCGTCCACGGGCAGGAAGTATGCCATGGAGCTGGCTGATGAAGCCGGATTCTTTGCTGTGCTTATTCCAAGGAAGAGCCTGGCGGCATATACGCTGCTTGTGACCTATGACAATGGGGTGACGGACGAAATCCATGACCCATACGCCTATGCGCCGCAGTTCACCTCCGAGGACCTTAAGAAATTTGCAGCAGGCATACATTATTCCATCTATGACAAGATGGGTGCGCATCCAATGACCATAAACGGTGTTTCAGGCGTGTATTTTTCCGTATGGGCGCCCTGCGCCCTGCGCGTCAGCGTGGTGGGGGACTTTAACCTTTGGGATGGAAGACGCCATCAGATGCGCCGGATTGGGGAAGGGGACGGCAGTGTATTCGAACTATTCATCCCCGGCCTGACAACCGGACTGATTTATAAGTACGAGGTCAAGACAAAGGCAGGACTGCCCATGTTAAAGGCCGACCCTTACGGCAATTATGCACAACTGCGTCCCAACAATGCTTCGGTTGTGTGGGATATCAACCAGTACCAGTGGAACGACAAGGCCTGGATGGACAAGCGGGCGGGGACCAATACAAAGGACAAGCCGTTCAATATCTATGAGGTACATCTCGGCTCCTGGATGAGGAAGGAAACAGCAAAGGATGAGGCCGGAGAGGATATTGTGGGCTCGGAATTTTATAATTACAGGGAGATAGCGCCCCGGCTGGCTGATTATGTGCAGGACATGGGGTATACCCATGTGGAACTGATGCCGGTAATGGAGCATCCCCTGGATGAGTCCTGGGGATACCAGGTTACAGGTTATTATGCGCCCACCAGCCGATACGGCACGCCCGATGACTTCATGTATTTTATGGACTATATGCATGGCAGGGGAATCGGGGTTATCCTGGACTGGGTACCGGCCCATTTCCCACGTGATGCATACGGCATGGCTAATTTTGATGGCACATGCGTTTATGAACACATGGACCCGCGCAAGGGTTCGCACCCCCACTGGGGAACGCTGATTTACAATTACGGACGTCCCGGGGTTTCCAACTTCCTGATTGCCAATGCGCTTTTCTGGGCTGAGAAGTATCATGCGGATGCAATCCGTATGGATGCAGTGGCCTCCATGCTGTACCTGGACTACGGAAAGAACGACGGGGAATGGGTGGCTAACATATATGGAGGAAACGAGAACCTGGAGGCAGTGGAATTCCTGAAGCATCTGAATTCCGTGTTCAAAGGGCGCCGGGATGGAGCCGTCATCATTGCAGAGGAGTCCACGGCATGGCCCATGGTAACAGGGAACGCAAAGGAAGGCGGCCTGGGCTTTGACTACAAGTGGAACATGGGCTGGATGAATGATTTCACCAACTATATGCGCTGCGACCCGTATTTCAGGAAGAATAATTACGGTGAACTGGTTTTCTCCATGCTGTATGCGTACAGCGAGGACTTTGTGCTGGTATTTTCCCATGATGAAGTGGTCCATGGCAAGGGTTCCATGATTGGAAAAATGCCTGGCGCCACATTGGAGACAAAGGCAGAGAACCTGAGGACGGCTTACGCCTTCATGATGGGACATCCGGGCAAGAAACTGCTGTTCATGGGCCAGGAGTACGCCCAGGTCAGCGAGTGGAACGAAGGCGCGTCCCTGGAGTGGGGGCTGCTGGAACAGCCTGTCCATAAGAACATGCAGGACTATGTGAGGACCCTGAATAAGCTGTATCTGGAACATCCTGCCCTGTATGAGATGGATTATGACCCGGAGGGCTTTGAATGGATTAACTGCAGCTATCAGAATGAAAGCATGGTCATGTTTATCCGTAGGAGCAAAAAGGCCGGGGAAACGCTGCTGTTCATCTGTAATTTTGATAATATAGAGCATGAGAAATTCCGTGTAGGGGTTCCGTTCGAGGGCAAATACAAGGAAATCTTCAACACGGATGCAAAGGAATTCGGCGGCAGCGGCAGGGTCAATGGCCGTATGAAGTCATCGAAGAAGATTGAATGGGATGAGAAGGAAGATTCTATAGAAGTTAATATCCCTCCCATGAGTGTCAGCATATTTACCTGTACGCCTGAGCCGAAGGCTAAAAAGGCTGGGGCCGGTAAGGCCGCGGCTGGAAAAGGGCAGGCGGCTAAGGCGGTTAAGAAGGCTGGGGTTAGGACGGAAGTCAAGGCTGGGCCGGGGAAGAAGGCAAAAGTGGAAGCAGAGCCTGAGAAGAAGGCGGAAGTGGAAGCGGAGCCTGAGAAAAAGGTGGAAGTGGAAGCAGAGCCTGAAAAGAAGGCGGAAACAGAAGCAGAGCCTGAGAAAAAGACAGAGAAGAAACCAGCACCTAAAAGGCTTTCCACTAAAAAAGAGGATCAAAAAAAGCTGACAACTGCCAAGGAAGTTCAGAAGCAGATATCTACCGCTAAGAAAGAGCAGAAGCAGATATCCACAACTAAGGCAGACCAGAAGCAGATATCCACAACTAAGAAAGAGCAGAAGCAGATATCCACAACTAAGGCAGACCAGAAGCAGATATCCACCGCTAAAACAGACCAGAAGAAGCTGTCCACGGCCAGGAAAGAACCTGGCAGGTTATCTACGAAAAAAGAAGGAACAAAACAGATAACAACAAAAAAGACAGAGCCCAAACAGATATCCACATCAAAGACAGGCCAGAAACGGCTGGGGGCATCCAAAGCAGGGTCCCCAAAGACAGAAGATAACAGATAAAAGAGCAGAAAAACCATAGAATACAAGGAGAGCGCAGGCCCGCAGGCTTTGCGCTCTTTCCGTGTTTATGGTATAATATCCAGGCAGACAATAAGAAGGACAGGGAAAGCAGACTGGGGTGTGTTTGAGCATCCATTCCGCCATCTGCACGCCCTGGCAGTACAATGGCTGTACACATCACATTGCCGTGATTCAATGGATAGGGAGGGGAAAGGATGTTCAGATACATAAAAAACCTATGGCTTACAATCTCCCTCAAGAAGAAGCTGGGGACATTTTCCATTATTGTCATCCTGGTTATGGGGCTTTCCATTGCCTTTAATATCTTAATCATGAATTTTTCCCTGGACAGCTTTAATGTAATATTGAACGATAATTCCCTTTGTTACGATGTGCAGGAGGCGCTGGAACAGGAGGCCTCTGCTTTTGAGGAGTACATAAGGGACCGCTCCTGGGAACGGGCCAAGGAGTACAGGCTGGCCTGCTTTAAGACTGAGGAGAGCATAAAAGCGCTGCCTTTTCAATATACGGACATTAACCAGGAACGCTATGCCAGGACATGGAATATTAAAAATGGATATGAAGGCTACCGCGTGTTCCGGGATGAGGTGCTTCACATGAACCCGGAGGACAGGGGCTTTGTGGACAAGCTTTATAAAGTGTATGGCATGCAGGGGTATCTCCAGACTTATGCCAGAAGGCTGATGCAGGCCACCCTGAAAGAGGGAAAGAGCAGTTATCAGCAGAAAGTTCCGGTCCTGTATTATATTCCATCCATGATCATGGCATACTCCATTGTGATGATCATAACCGTCATCTGTCTGACCAAGCTTCTGTCCAACACCCTGATTAACCCAATGGTGCGGCTGGCCCACTGTTCCAGGAAGATTGCCAGGAATGATTTCAGCGGCAATGACGTGACGGTTGAGAATAAGGATGAGATGGGCGAGCTGGTCCAGGCATTCAATAAGATGAAACATGCCACCGAAGGGCATATTAACACGCTGAAGGAGAAAAATGAGATAGCCGAACGTCTTCATAAAGAGGAACTTGGACGGATTGAAATGGAGAAACGTCTGGATGCTGCCAGGCTGGAACTGCTGAAAAGCCAGATTAACCCGCATTTCCTGTTCAATACCCTGAACATGATTGCGTGCATGGCCAAACTGGAGGAGGCGGATACCACTGAGAGGATGATATCCAGTATGAGCAGCCTGTTCCGGTATAACCTTAAGACATCCGAGCAGATTGTGCCCCTGGCCCAGGAGCTTAAGGTGGTGGAAGATTATATGTATATCCAGCAGATGCGTTTTGGCAGCCGGATTGCATATGACTGCCGGCTGGAAGTGGATGAGGAGGAAACCATCATACCCGCATTCACCCTTCAGCCGATTGTGGAAAATGCAATCATCCACGGCCTTTCAAAGAAGGAGCAGGGCGGAAAAATCCTTCTGAAGATCTGGAAAGAGGGGAATAAGGTCATCATATCTGTTGCGGATACCGGGGTGGGGATGAGCCAGGAAAGTCTTCTTAAACTCCGCGGCGCCCTGAAAGCGGGCGGGACTGCCCGGGTTGGGATTGGGCTGGGCAACATCTGCCGCCGGATACATGCCATGTACAAAAACGGCGACTTCCGGATATACAGCAGCCAGGGGAATGGCACGGTGGTGCAGGTAACCGTACCGCAGGATGAACACGTGGAAATGGATAACAGGAATCAGGAAACAACATAGGGGGGGATTACATGCTGCGTTTATTGATAGCTGACGATGAGGTGATTGAGAGAAAGGTCCTTTACAAAACCCTGCAGAAGAACGTGGGGGACCAGTGCGTGATTTTCCAGGCTGAAAATGGACGGCAGGCGCTTAGGGTCTATGAGGAAGAGAAAATCCAGATTGCAATCCTGGACATTGAAATGCCTGGCATTAACGGGATTGAGGCCGCACAGAAAATCCGGGAAAAGGATAAGGAATGCTGCATTATTTTCCTGACTGCCTTTGATGAGTTTTCCTATGCCAAAAAGGCCATAACGGTGCGTGCCCTGGATTATCTGCTGAAACCTTATGATGAGCAGGAGCTGATGCTGGTGGTGGAGGAAGCCATGCGCCTGGCAGCCGAGTTCCAGGCCAACCGACAGGAAGCCGGTTACCAGGCCAACCGTCCGGCATCCGGTTACCAGGCCAACCGTCCGGCAGCCGGACATCAGGCAAGCCAACCGGCCGGCCCGGGCCAGAAGAATGAACTGCCGGAAACAGGCCTTCCGGTGGGGGATGACATGGAGGACGGAGGCCAGGTCCGTCTGTCCAAGGTGACGGAAATCATAAGCCATTATATAGAGACCAATTACATGTACGACATATCCATGCAGGACCTGGCGCGGCATATGAACTATTCGGAGGCTTATTTCTGCAAGCTGTTTAAGCAGTGTTTTAATAAGAATTTCACATCCTACCTGACAGAGTACCGGGTGGTGGAAGCCAAGAGGATGCTGGCCATGCCCACGGTGAATGTCAAGGACATCGGCAGGGCGGTTGGGTATTCGGATTCCAATTATTTCGCAAAGGTATTTAAGCGGATAACAGGGCAGAGCCCTACAGAGTACCGCTTGTGCATATTCCAGAAGGGATAAAGGCGGCATTAAGACGGATTGTGTGATATGTGCATAAAGAAAATGTTAAGACAGGTTAAAATCGTACTATGATTCACAAAAATTTACTATGTTCAGATTAAGATTTTCCTCCTATAATTTAATTAGCGTAAAGAAAACGTAAACAAAATATGCGAAAGCATAAAAAAAGTATAAAGAGGAGGATATGTTACATGAAAAAAAGATGGATGAGTGCAGCACTGTGCGCAGTAATGGTAGCTGGTTCCCTGGCAGGCTGCGGCCTGAAGACACCGGACGCACCTACAACAACAGCTGCTCCTGCAGCAACCGAGGCCCCGGCAGCGGATGCAGCAGGTGAGAGCAAAGAGGAAGCCAAGACCGAGGCGGCAGCCGACACAGCCAGTGAGCCGGAGATTACCCTGGTAATGGCAGAGGTTAACCCCTTAGACACAATCGTTGGACAGACCGACACCAAGTTCAAAGAGACGGTTGAGGAAATGTCCGGCGGAAAGATTAAGATTGACCTGCAGGCCAGCGGTGTACTTGGTTCTGAGAACGATGTCCTGGATACCATGCTGGGCGGCGGCGGAACCATTGATATTTCCCGTATTTCCGCATTTGCACTGACCAGTTATGGCGCTGAGAAGTCCGTACTTCTCTCCATTCCTTACACATTTGCAAACCGTGACCACTTCTGGAAGTTTGCTGACAGCGAACTGGCTCCTGAATTCCTGATGGAACCGCACGACAACGGACTTGGGGTAAGAGGCCTGTTCTACGGTGAGGAAGGTTTCCGTCATTTCTTTACTGTTAAGGAAGTAAAAGGTTTAGATGACCTGAAGGGCATGAAATTACGTGTGTCCAACGACCCAATCATGAACGGTATGGTAAACGGACTTGGCGCAAGCCCAACCGTTGTTTCCTTCAACGAACTGTACTCCGCGCTTCAGACCGGTGTTGTTGACGGCGCTGAGCAGCCGATTGCCAACTATAAATCCAACGCATTCCCGGAAGTTGCCCCGAACCTGATCCTGGACGGCCACACACTGGGCGCCATCCAGGTCATCATCACAGACGAGGCTTGGGATAAGCTGACAGAAGAGCAGCAGAACATCCTCATGGAAGCCGGCAAAGTTGCTTCTGAATTCAACAGGACTATCTCTGAGGAAGCCGAGAACAAGGTGCTGGATGAGCTGAAGGCTGATGGAATTAATGTAGTTGAAGTTCCTGATATCAAACCATGGCAGGATGCTTGTAAGGATATCATCGAGTCTTCCACAAAGGATCAGGCTGAACTGTATCAGAAGATTCTTGACATGAACAATTAATAAACGGCAATCAGAACAGGCACAGGGAAAGGAAATTCACTCTGTGCCTGTATTAGTGAAAGGGGAATTGATATGCCAGCAATGTTTGAAAAGATTGATAAAATCAAACCCGCATATGACGTGACATATAAGTGTGTCCTGTTTCTCTGCAAGGTACTTCTGGTGGTGGATATCCTTATCACAAGCATGGCAGTGGCAGGAAGATACATACCGTTCATTCCTGATCCGGCGTGGAGTGAGGAAGTGGTACTGACCTGTATGTCCTATATGGCGGTGCTTTCTGCTGCCCTTGCAATCAGAAGGGGCGCCCATATCCGCATGACTGCATTTGACCGCTATCTGCCGTCCAATCTGGTGAAAAGCCTGGATATTCTCGCCGACCTGGCAGTGTTTGCCCTTGCAATCATCATGATTACGGTTGGCTGGAAATATGCCACCGGGATTGGTTCCAAGGGTACTTATGTAAGCATGCCGAAGGTTTCCAGATTCTGGATGTACTTCCCGGTTCCTCTGGCGGGCGCGGCAATGTTTGTTTTTGAGATAGAAGCCATATATAATCATATTAAAGGATTCTTTGTAAAGGAGGGGATGGAGTAATGGATGCAAATAGCATGGCAATCCTGGTTTTGCTGGGAAGTTTCTTCCTGATGGTATTCCTGCGTTTCCCCATCGCCTATGCGGTAGCGCTTTCTTCTGTGTTCTGCCTTCTGTACCAGGGGCATAACCTGACCACCATCTGCCAGCAGATGGTAAAAGGCATCAGTTCCTTCAGCCTGATGGCAGTCCCTTTCTTCATCACCATGGGATGCCTGATGGGTTCAGGCGGTATCTCCGAAAAGCTCATTGCCCTGGCCAATGCGTGTGTTGGCTGGATGCGCGGAGGCATGGCAATGGTTAATATCGTTGCTTCCTATTTCTTCGGAGGTATTTCCGGTTCCGCTTCCGCGGACACGGCTTCCCTTGGCTCCATCCTGATACCGATGATGGTGGACCAGGGATATGATGATGATTTCTCAACCGCTGTAACCATTACATCTTCCTGTGAGGGACTTTTGGTTCCTCCCAGCCATAACATGGTTATCTATGCAACCACGGCAGGAGGCATTTCCGTGGGAAGCCTTTTCCTGGCAGGATATATACCAGGTGCGCTTCTGGCTGTCACACTGATGATCGGTTCCTATATAATCTCTGTTAAGCGCAATTACCCTAAGGGCGAGAAGTTCAACATCATGAACCTGATTAAACAGCTGGGTATTTCCTTCTGGGCCCTGGCAGCTGTGCTGATTGTTGTGTTCGGCGTGGTTGGGGGCGTGTTCACTGCCACTGAGTCCGCGGCCGTGGCGGTTATCTACAGCCTGATTGTCAGCGTGTTCATCTACAGGGGACTTGACTGGAAGGGCGTCTGGAGGGTGCTTGGGGACTGCGTGGACACCTTGTCCATTGTTATGATATTGATTGCAACATCCAGTATCTTCGGATTCTGCCTGACCCAGCTGCATGTGCCGGACCTGGCAGCCAGCACCATTACAGGCATGACCAATAATCCAATCCTTCTGGCCCTGCTGCTGAACCTGATCCTGCTGGTTCTTGGATGCATCATGGATATGGCGCCCATCATCCTGATTGCAACGCCAATCCTGCTTCCAATCGCAACCTCCATTGGCCTGGATCCAATCCAGTTCGGTATCATGGTTGTCCTTAACTGCGGTATCGGCCTTCTGACACCTCCTGTAGGCGCAGTGCTTTTCATTGGCTCTGCCGTTGCCAAGGTGCCCATGGAGCGTGTGGTCAAGGCGACGCTTCCGTTCTATCTGTGCATGATCATTACACTGCTGCTGATTACCTTTGTCCCGGCTGTCAGCATGTGGCTGCCCACCGTACTGGGTGGCATGGCGAAATAAACAGCGGTGTTTCCATATGATTAAAATCATAAATCTCCGTCCATGTGGGTATGGGCGGAGATTTTTTTGCGCGCCCGGCATGGGCGCGGTCTTATGCACAGAAGCTTTGCTGTGATTGGGACATGTTCATGATTCCAATTGGCCGGCAGAGTCAGGGTCCAGGTACAGCCTGGCTGATTTTTGAAGCCTGAGGATGCTGGCAGGGCAGGATTCCGATATTTGGCCGTTTATAAGGCGGGCTATGGCCTGGGCCTTGGTGGGCGCCGGAACCACGCAGAACAAAGCCCTGGCCGCCATCAGCCCGGGAACCGTGACCGTCATGGCATATTCCGGAACCTGGTCCATGGATGCAAAGCAGCCGTCATTGACCTGCTGCTGGCGGCAGACAGGATCCAGCTTTACTGGTTTTACCAGCCGCGTGTCCTTAAAATCAGCCACAGGCGGGTCGTTAAATGCCACATGTCCATTTTCCCCCACGCCCAGGACGCAGATATCGATGGGATGCTCTTTTAGCAGGGCTTCATAGCGGGCCGCTTCCTTCTCAGGCTCCGTTGTTTCAGGGGAAATATAATTTACCTGGGCAAATGGCTTGTGCCCGAAGAGATGCTTCCGCAAAAAGTTTCCGAACCCCTGGGGCGCATCCGGTGATAACCCAATGTATTCATCCATGTGGAAACAGTTAATCCGCGTCCAGTCCACATCATCCGCTTCCCGCAGCCCGGCCAGGACTTCATTCTGGGACGGCGCTGCCCCGAACATCATGTTAATCACAGGTTTCTGGGAGAGCATCACATGAATCATGGCAATGATATCCCTGGCAGCCGCTTTTCCCATCTTTCCGCGGTCTTCATAGACAAAGCATTGTAAGGCATCTTTTGTAAAATATCTTATGGTTTCCATAAGTCCTCCTTGTTATTGGCTCGTGCTTTTTATTGGCTCGTGGGACCCGGGCCCTGCTTATCACAGGGAAAGCAGGCGCGCGGCTGACTGGCTGTCCAGGAACAGTCTCCAGTCCGGATGCGTCTTTAAGATGGTTGCAGGCACATCAGGGGTCACCGGTTTTGTGACCGTGTGCAGGATGGCTTCGGCCTTCACATTGTGGGGGACGGCCGAGATGATATGGCGGCATGACAGGATTTGTTTCACGCACATGGTTATGGCCTGCTTGGGGACTGAGTCAACATCTGCAAACCATCCCTCGCCCACCTGCTGTTTCTTGCATCTCTCATCCAAATCAACGATTTTATAGGCTTCTTCCGTATCAAAATCAGCAGGCGGGTCATTAAATGCAATGTGGCCGTTTTCGCCGATTCCAATGACGCCCACATCCACCGGCTCCTTTTTAAGTTCACGGGACAGGGCGGCAATATTTCCTGCCACATCTCCCTCGCCGTCAACAAAATAAGCTGCTTTCAGGGGAACCTTGCTGACAAAGCGCTCTTTTAAGTATTTGCGGAAGCTGGCAGGATGGCTTTCGGGAAGGGACACGTACTCGTCCAGATGGAACATCTCTACCTGGCTCCAGGGAACGTCAAGGCCGATGAGGGCGTCCAGGGTCTCAAACTGGGAGGCTCCGGTGGACAGCACCAGACGGGCATGTCCCTGGCGGCTGACGGCCTCATTTAAAAGAACGGCAATTGCATTGGCTGCCTGTGCCCCCAGCTGGCTGGGGGTAGAAGATACGTGGATCATTATGCTCATAATTAATTTCTCCTTTATAAAAATATTATGTGTTTTTATTGTCTGATACCGGATACGTAAACAGAAGATATACGGATATCGTCATCAAAAATAAGCAGGTCCGCTGATTTCCCCGGTTGGATGCTTCCGTATGTTTCCTGGATTCCCAGGAAGGAGGCCGGGTTCAGGGAAGCCATCTTAACCGCCTCCCAGACAGGAAGGCCAGCCTTCTGCACCATCACGCGGACCAGCCGGTCCGTGGTGGCCACGCTGCCTGCAAAGCTTGAGAAGTCAGGCATATTGGCAATCCCGTCCTCAATGATGACGGGCACGCCGTTCTTCTTAGAACCCAGCAGGGAGGGGCCGTCCGGCATGCCTGCTCCCCGCATGCTGTCTGTCACAAGGCAGATATCATCATGGTTCTTGCATTTAAGGATTAACTTTAATAACTCAGGGGGAAGATGGATTCCATCGGCGATGATTTCAACCTTCAGACGGTCAAACAGGTAACCGCATTCAATCAGCCCCAGTACGCGCCGTCCCCGTTTCCTGGTGATGGTGGACATGGCGGAGTAAAAATGCGTGATCTGGCTATAGCCGTGTTCCATCGCGTTTACAATATCCTCAAATCCGGCATCGCTGTGCCCCATGGAAACCTTAATCCCCTTTCCCGCAAGCTCATCCCCAAGTTCCAGCGCGCCTGGAAGTTCGGGTGCAGCAGACCACCTTACGATATTGCCCTGGCCCCGCCTGAGGATTTCATGATAATGCTCCGGCCTGGGATGCACCAGATACTTTGGGGGCTGGGCGCCGGCCTGGGCCGGGGAAAAGTAAGGTCCTTCCAGATGGATGCCTAAAAGGTGGGGCATCTGCTCTGTTACTTCCCTGGCCTGCCTGAAGGATTCAAAAAATGTAAACAGCTCCTCATCGGAACAGGTCAGTGTGGTGGGACAGATTCCGGTGGTCCCGTGGATAAGATGTGCCCTGGCAGCGGTGAGGATATCTTCCATGTGCCCGTCCATAAAGTCGGCCCCGCCTCCGCCATGACAGTGGATATCGATAAATCCCGGCGACAGATACTGGCCGCCGCAGTCCACCGTGGTGCAGGAGTTAAGCTGCTTCCGGTCAGGCGTTCCCTTGCCGATGGATTCAATTACTCCGTTTTTCACAGATAGATAGTGGTCATCAAGTATGGTATCAGGAAGTACAATCCGGGCGTTTGTAAATATAAAATGCTCCATATGTGTTTCGCTCCTTTAGTCGAATTGATTCCAGAATAGAAGAAAAGCAATTAAAAGTCAATAGGTTTTGGGTAAAATATACAATAAAATCGAATATATGCCGGATAAAAATAGCGAAAATTTTTTTCGTATTGACATCACTTATTGCGTTGGACTATAATATGGATAACGGAAACGTTTTCGAAAACAATTTAACTTATTTAATTTCACAACATGTGACCAATTGCTGGGGAGAGAGTGGGAAGGGATGTGGAATCATGCCGATGGAAGTAAAAAAGATAACCTTAAAGGACATAGCCCAGGCCAGCGGGTATTCCCTGGTATCCGTCCATCGGGCCCTGAACAACAAAGAAGGGGTCAGCAAGGCAGTGAAGCAGGAAATCCTGAATGTTGCCAATGAGATGGGATATACTGCCAACTATGTGGCCTCAGCGCTGAAGCGGCGTCAGGTGAATCTGGCAGTGGTGCTCCCGGAGCCGGAGGAAGGCGGAAAGTATTACTTCCGTTACATATGGAAGGGCTGTAAGGTATACGAGGCAGAAGAAGAAGGATATAACATGAATGTGATGAACTACACATTCAGTGTTGACGGGGACTCCGGTGATAGGGAACAGGTGGAGATCTTAAAGAACCTGTATGAGGAATGGGGCGGCCAGCTGGACGGGCTTCTGACCGCGCCCAATATCAATAGTTCCAGGATGGAATGCCTGTTAAGCCAGTTCACGGCAAAGGGAGTGGCCGTGGTCCTTATTGACAATGACTTTAAAGACTGCGGACGGCTCTGCTGCGTGGCGCCCAATGACACCTTTACCGGACAGCTGGCAGCGGAGCTTATGAACATGGTCCTGAAAGGACAGAAAGGCACCATCCTTGTTGCGGCAGGTGACGAAGGTTCCTTGTCCCATAAGATGAACGCAGCTGGTTTTGAGGAATATTTCAGGAAGAATAATGCGGACATCACGGTAAGATGCATCCAGGACTTATACCGGGCAGAGGCCAACAGGCAGCAGATGCTGGCATGCCTCAGGGAGGATAAAAGCATTATCGGCGCGTACTCCGTAAGGGCCAGGAACACCATTCCCCTGTGTGAGGCGGCAATGGATTCAGGAAGGATTAATGAACTTTTCCTGGTGGGAAGCGACCTGTTCCCGGAAAGCGCCCAGATGCTGAGTGATGGTATCCTCAAAGCAATTGTCTATAAAGGGCCGTATCAGAAGGGGTATCAGGGATATAAGACCTTATTTGAATATCTGATTAAAGGGATACCTCCCAAAGGAGAAGCAATCAGCGTACCCATATCCATAATTTTACAGAACAATATTAAATTTTATGAAGAATTTATCTAATGAGGAGGAAAAGGTAGATGAAGAAAGCGATATCCGTACTATTATCATGTGCAATGGTGATGTCCATGACAGCATGTGGGGGAGGCGCAGCCAAACCCGCAGAGACAGCTGCCACCACGGCCCAGGCCGCCGCACCTGAAACATCCGCTGAAAAAGAAGATGCTGCCGGTGAAAAAGAGGAAGGTTCAGAGGCAGCCGGACAGGCGGACATGGGGGAGGAACTGCATTTTAAACTGGCGGAGAACCAGCCTGACGGCAACCCGGTTACGGAAGGCATGAAGATGTTTGCCGAGCTTGCCAAGGAATATACAGGCGGAACCGTTAATATTGACGTGTATCCCAACGCCGCATTGTGTGATGAGGCATCCTCCATTGACCAGGTACAGATGGGGACGCTGGATTTCTCACGTGTGAATACAAATACAATGGCTCCTGTCATTGATATATTCGGCGTATTTGCAATGCCTTATCTGTTCTCCAGCACGGAACAGAAATACAAGGCCCTGGACGGTGAAGCCGGCCAGGCAGTATTGTCAGCCTTAAGCGATTATAACATGGTGGGACTTGACTATTATGAGGCTGGTTCCAGATGCTTTTATACGGTTAACAAGCCCATACGGTCCGTGGCGGATTTAAAGGGCATGAAGTTCCGCGTGCAGCCCACGGAAGTGGCGATTTCCATGGTTCAGGCCCTGGGCGCAGAGGCAACCCCTATGGAATACGGCGAGGTATTCCAGGGACTTCAGACCGGTATTGTGGACGGGGCTGAAAATGACTTTGTAAGCTATTTTACCTCCGGACATTACGAAGTGGCAAAGTATTACAGCCTGGACGGACATATGGCTCCTCCGGCGCTGCTGATCTGCAGCCAGGCTGCATGGGATAAGATGTCAGATCCGCAGAAGGAAGGCGTTATCAAGGCTTCGAAGGAAGCAGCCAAGTGGCAGCGTCAGGCCATGCAGGATTTCCAGGAGGAATCCAGGGCCAAGTGTGAAGAAGCCGGATGTGAGATCATTGAGGTTGATGTAAAAGAGTTCCAGGATGCAGTGGCCTCTGTATATGACGAGTATCCGCAGTACAAAGAGGTTGTGGATATGGTCCGTGCGGCACAGTAATAACAGGAAAACCATAACATGGGACAGCATTATGTCTGCCCCGTATTTTATCAATCATTGAGGAGGAAACGACCCTATGGGTAAGATAAAGAAGGGCCTTGGCTATGTCGTGGCAGTGGAACAGTATGTCTGCTGCGCGCTGTTGGTTGTGATGCTGTCCATCTGTTTTGTGGCGGTTGTCATGCGTTATGCGTTCAACAGCCCCATTGTATGGTCGGAGGAAGTGATTCTGACCTGTCTGATATGGTTTGGGTTCATGTGTATTTCCATTGGCATTTACAGGGATGACCATATTGCCATAGAAGGCGTCTTTAACAAGCTTCCGCCTTTGGCCAGGAAGGCATTGACTGTTTTCAGGCATGTGCTGCTGATGGTATTCTGTATGTTCATGACCTATTACGGATGGAAGATATTTAAGATTAACCTGCAGAAACGCCTTCCTGCAACACACTGGTCCCAGGGACTCCAGTATTTCCCCATGGTGTTTAGCGGCGTCCTCATGACTGTCTACAGCATCGTGAACCTGATAGAAACCCTGATTCCATATAAGAAGGAGGAAACGGCAGGATGAGTGAAGTTGCAATCGGAACGGTCATGTTATTCGCGGCACTGGCCATACTTATGATTATCCGTATTCCCATTGCCTTTTCCCTGGCTATTTCAGCCATGATAACGGCAACCTATCTGGGAATCCCATATTTTAACCTGTTCCAGAAAATGTCCGTGAGCCTGATCAGTTTTACCTTTATCGCCGTCCCCTTTTTTATCATGATGGCCCAGGTAATGACCGACGGCGAGATAACAAAAAAGCTGATGGCTTTCTGCAACATCATTGTGGGAAGGGTCAGGGGAGGCACGGCAATCGTTAACATACTGGTAAGCATGCTGTTTGGCGGCATATCCGGCTCATCGGCGGCAGACGTATCCTCCATCGGGGCCATGCTGATCCCGGCCATGATAGATGAGGGGTATGATGTGGATTACAGCGTTGCTGTTACCGTTACATCCTCTGTTGAGGGCGTCATCATCCCTCCCAGCCAGAACATGCTGTTCTATGCCCTTGCATCAGCCAGCGGCATTTCCATCAGCACCCTGCTAATCTGCGGTTATGTTCCGGGAATCCTTCTGACACTGGGATTGATGATTCCGGCCTACGCCATCGCCATGCAGAAGAAGTATCCCCTGGGCGAGAAGCATTCCCTGAAAGAGAATGTAAAAATCGTCACGGAGGCGGTCCTGGGTCTTGGCGCAATCGTAATCGTAATCGCAGGAACTTCCTTTGGCGTCTGTTCGGCCACCGAGGCAGCGGCAGTGGCCGCAGTCTATGCCCTGGTCATCACCGTGGTTGCATACAGGAACATGACCGTGAAAAAGTACGTTGAGGGGCTTAAGAAGTGCCTTCCCACCATGACCATGGCAATGGCAATCATATCCGCCTCAGGCGCATTCAGTTATGTGATGTCTTATCTGAAGGTTCCGCAGAACCTTACCACCTGGCTGCTTTCCCTGACCTCTGATAAGATACTGCTGACCCTGCTTTTACTGGTCATGATGCTGATACTGGGCTGTTTCATGGACATGGGAATCCTGATTCTTCTTACCACGCCGATCCTGTATCCCATTGCAACCGGGGTTTTAGGATTTAATCCGTATCATTTCGGGGTTGTGCTGGTGCTTGCATATGGAATCGGGCTGTGTACGCCGCCGGTAGGCACATCGCTGTTCATCGGCTGCTCCATTGCCAAAACGCCGGTGGAAAAAGTGGTAAAGGGATTCATGCCCTTTTACCTGTCCATGGTAATCATGCTTCTGCTGCTGACATTCATTCCCGCGCTTTCACTGGGCCTGCCGCGGCTGTTGGGGTTATTATGATGAAGAATATATTATGTTATGGCGACAGCAATACATTCGGTACAGATCCTGTGAATGGGGGCCGCCATCCCCGGGATGTGCGGTGGACGGGCGTGCTCAGGCAGCTGCTGGGGCCGGAGTACAATATAATAGAAGAAGGATGCGGAGGAAGGACCACGGTCTTTGACGATGAACTTTCCTATGGAAGGAACGGGCTTAAAATGCTGGTCCCCTGCATTGCCAGCCATAATCCGCTGGATTTAATCATCCTTTCCCTTGGAACCAATGATTTAAAACACCGGTTCCAGGCCACGGCCTGGGATTTGGGAAAGGCGATGGGGCAGGTCATTGACGTTATCCTTTCATTTCCCTTTGAACCCGTCTATCCAAGGCCCCAGATTCTGGTAGTCTCGCCTGTATTCATTAAGGAGGGGATTGAGGACGGTATTTATGGCTGCTTTACCAAAGAGGCAGTGGAAATGTCCCACGCGTTTGCCAGGGAGTACAGACAGATATGCAGTGAAAAAGGCTGCTGCTTCTTTGATGCCGCATCCGTGGCCCAGGCCAGCGATGAAGATAAGCTTCATATGACGGCGGCGGAGCATAAAAAACTGGCAGAGGCATTGGCGCCGGCAGTAAAAGGATGTCTGGCGGATACCTCCTCGTATTAGCATTACGGTAAGACACGGTTCCAGACCTGCACACGGATAATCCTTCCCCTGGAATTATGATATAAAATATGGTATGATAAGAGACAGGCAGAAAGACGTGCTGATTGTTTTTCAGACACACCTCAGATTGTTTGAAAATAGATTGGGAGAAGGAGAAATGTGCGGCGTGAAAAAGAAGATATGGGCAGCGGTATTGTGCGGGCTGGTATTATTGATGTGTTGTGCTGCCACTGCCTGCCGCAGCAGGGCGGAACGGGAGAAGGCCCAGGCCAATGTGCCGGAATTTGTCCTGACCTATGCGGAAAACCAGGCCGAGGATTATCCCACCACCCAGGGCGCGTACAAGTTTGCGGAACTGGTGTATGAGCGGACCGGAGGCAAGATTGAGATTCAGGTCAATGCAGGCGGCGTGCTTGGGGATGAAAAGACGGTAATTGAACAGCTCCAGTTTGGGGGCGTTGATTTTGCCAGGGTATCCCTTTCACCGCTGGCTGAATTCGTGCCCAAGCTCAATGTGCTTCAGATGCCCTATCTGTATACAGGCAGGGAACATATGTGGAAGGTCCTGGAGGGGAGTATCGGGGATGATTTCATGAATTCCTTTGGCGGTTCCCACCTGGTGGCCCTGTCCTGGTATGATGCGGGGGCCAGGAACTTTTACAGTACGGCAAAGCCCATTGAATGCCTGGAGGATATGAAGGGGCTGAATATCCGGGTCCAGGAATCTGAACTGATGAAGGACACCATTGAGGCCCTGGGAGCCACGCCTGTGCCTGCTGCGTATGGGGAAGTATATTCCGGGCTTCAGACCGGCAAGATAGACGGGGCTGAGAATAACTGGCCTTCCTATGAATCCACCAGGCATTACGAGGTGGCTAAATATTATACCCTGGATGAACACACGCGCGTACCGGAGCTGCAGCTTGCGGCCCAGCCCACATGGGATAAGCTTTCCCCGGAGTACAGAAGCATCATCAAGGAGTGCGCGCTGGAATCGGCAAAGTATGAGAGACAGCTGTGGGCGGCCAGGGAGAAGATTTCTGAGAACTTCGTGAGGAATGCAGGCTGTGTTGTAACAGAGCTGACGCCCAGGGAAAAGGCAAGGTTTCAGGAAGCGGTTGCCCCCATGTATGAAAAGTACTGTTCGGATTATGTAGATATCATAAACGCAATCATGGAAGCGGGAAAAGCCATGTCTGGCCATTGAATGATTTCAAATGGGAGACATGGCTTTTTGCGCGCACTGGGCAGGATGGCCCCATGTGGTTTGCGGAGTTGCTGGGTTTTGCGGAGTTGCTGGGTTTTGCGGAGTTGCTGGGTTTTGCGGAGTTGCTGGGTTTTGCGGAGTTGCTGGGTTTTGCAGAGTTGCTGGGTTTTGCGGAGTTACTGGGTTTTGCAGATGCGCTGCAGCATTTCGCTGCTCAGGGTCCTGAACACCTGACAGTATTGCCGGAATCCGTCCTGTCCGATGATATAGATATTAGGCATATAGGACATCCTTTTTGCTGCATATGCAATGCGTTCCAGCCCATTGTCAATGGAAGTGTGGTTACTTAATGCCACGTCCGCATTCCTTTCCTTTGCTGCCTCCATAAAATAATCCAGGGATTCCAGATACTGTACTACCCCCTCCCTTGTCCGGGGCGGGGTGGCGCCTCCCCATAAAGCCGCCATGTGGGTCTGTCCGTTTTCCGTTACAGGAAACAGATAGCTCAGGCATCCCGGGGTATGTCCTGGTGTGCCGCAGACATATATGGTCTTGTCCCCCAGGGTGATGGTATCCTTGTCCTTTATATAGCAATCAATCCTGTAATCCTTCCAGGTTTCCGGCCGGTCTGGTTTGGCCGGATGCTCCTGCCAGAAGACATCGTCTGTTTCCGACAGGTAGGTTTTAAGGCGGTACCTTTCTGCCAGCCATCTGCCGCAGCCCGTGTGGTCAACGTGTCCATGGGTAAGCAGCAGCTTTTTCACCGGGCATCCGCCCCATCCCGCATCGCTGATGGCATTGACAATTGCATCAAATGCCGGTCTTGCCGGCCAGATTGCATCGATTATGATCAGTCCGTCAGTGGTCCATAGTACAAAACAGCTGGTCTCCCTTTGGGCAATGATTAGAAGGTCATCAAATATCATGGCGTGTGTGAAGAAGGACATGTCTTCCATGGCCTTTATTGTTTCCTGGGTAACCAGTGGTCTGTTTAATCGCTTCATTTTATATTCTCCTCTGCACAAATACTTAGTTGTAGGGCTGCACAGAGGATGATCGGTTTTTAGCAGGTATCCTTATAATGGTATCCATTATGTCTCCTTTCCCTTTGGTACGGCAGATGATACGGTGACAGGACAGTTTCAGGCCATGTATCCCTTATACGGAAGTCATGGCCTGATCATGATTCATATATGATATGTCATAGGGTATACGGATGGCGGGAATGGTTTTCCAAACAGGCCCTAACCCACAGGCACCACAACAATATCACTGGCCCCGCTGGTGGGCGATGCCGGCTGCGAACCCTGGGTGGGCGACGGGATTGGGGACTGTGTCGGTGCGGTATCCCCTCCCGGTCCGGCAGGTGCATTGGTGGCCTGGG
>PPYE01681318.1_pt1 | contig 21039 bp, 24 predicted proteins | sample 1559881 | NCBI WGS metagenome assembly PPYE01 (sample SAMN08240022, study PRJNA423297) | Human gut metagenome, whole genome shotgun sequencing project.
ATTTTCTAACCCATGCATAAACTTGTCCGTAGGAGCAACCATATTTATTCGCTGTAGAAGAATAATTACATCCCGTGTTCAAGGCTTTGCGGTAATTTTTTGGATTTCAATGTGTCAAACTCCCGTGTTTATGAAAGTTGTGTTTTTCTTGGCAATATGTTACAATTACTCCATATAAATTTATAACTTTTCTGGACAGAAAGTAAAAGGGGAACGTCATGAAGTGTATTAAAACAACGGACGCGGTAGGACATGTACTGTGCCATGATATTACCAGAATTGTGAAGGATGTGGTAAAAGATACAGCCTTTCGTAAAGGACATATTGTACAGGAAGAAGATATTCCGGTTTTGCTATCTCTGGGAAAAGACCATCTTTATGTGTGGGAGAAGGATGAAAATACTTTGCATGAAAATGAAGCAGCGCAGATTCTGTGTGATGTGTGCATCAATGAGAATATGCATCCAACGGATGTAAAAGAAGGAAAAATTGAGTTGATTGCAGATTGTGACGGAGTATTTCAGGTGGATGTGCCGAGGCTGGATGCTATTAATGAGATCGATGAGATTATGATTGCCACCCGTCATACAAATTTCCCGGTAAAAAAAGGTGACCGTCTTTTAGGAACCCGTGTGATTCCGCTGGTGATTGCAAAAGAAAAAATGGATTTGGTGAAGAAAACAGCAGGAGAAAAACCGCTGGTATCGCTGGCACCTTATAAGAAACGGAAGGTAGGAATTGTAACCACCGGAAATGAAGTATTTTATGGAAGAATTAAGGATACTTTCACACCGGTAATCATCGAAAAAATGAAATCTTACGGTGCTGAAATTCACGGACATATTCTGTGCAATGATGATATGGAAAAAATCACTGCCGCTATTATGAAATTAAAAGAAGAAGGGGCAGATCTGATTGTCTGTACCGGTGGTATGAGCGTGGATCCAGATGATAAGACACCGGGCGCGATCAAAAATACAGGAGCGAGAATCGTATCTTATGGTGCTCCGGTACTTCCGGGAGCGATGTTCCTGTTATCCTATCTGGAAGATGGCACACCGGTAATGGGACTGCCGGGATGTGTGATGTATGCAAAAGCCACCGTATTTGATCTTGTTCTGCCACGTATTATCGCAGGTATAGAAGTGACAAAAAAAGATCTGGCACATATGGGAAATGGCGGATTCTGTCTTGGCTGCAAAGAATGTCATTATCCGAACTGCAGCTTTGGAAAGGGCGTATAAGAGCAGGACAGGAGGAATAAGCATGGAAAAGCTTACGGTAGAGTAGGCACTGGAAGCACTGCTGGAACATACAAAAGTAATAGAGGAAACGGAAACTGTACCACTTTTGCAGGCATGTGGAAGAGTGTTGGCAAAGGATATGATTGCAGGATTTGATAACCCGCCGTTTGACAGATCACCTGTGGATGGTTATGCCTGCAAAGCGGAGGATATAACGGATGCATCAGAAAGTCATCCGGTACAGTTGACGGTATTGGAAGAGATTGATGCGGGGCAGTATTCCAGAGTCACAGTGGAAAAGGGGCAGGCGGTTCGGATTATGACAGGCGCAGCTATTCCGAAAGGCTGTGACTGCTGTGTCCGTCAGGAGGATACAGATTATGGAGAAGAGACTGTCAGAATCTTCTGTCCGACCGGACAGTGGCAGAATTACTGTTATCAGGGAGAGAATTTTAAAAATGGAACGGTTCTTTTGAAAAAGGGTGACAAAATCGGATTTATTGAAGCAGGTATACTGGCCAGTATGGGAGTCATAAAAGTGAAGGTTTATCGTCGGGTAAGAGCAGCTGTTCTGACTACCGGAGATGAAGTAATGGCACCCGGAAAAAGATTGATTCCGGGGAAGATTTATGATTGTAATCAGGGACTTCTGGCGGCTCGCATGAAAGAATTTGGTGCAGAACTGGTGGAAGTGGCAGCCATAGAGGATCGCCCGCAGGCGGTGACAGCAGCAGGCGAAGTCATGGCTCTGGACTGGGGAATTACATTGCAGTGTGACACCACAGGAAAAGAAGACGCCAGCAGTGTAGGAGTGCGAAGTCACTTTATACATCCGGTACTACCGGAAGCAGATGGCACAACGAAAAACGTATTTCCATGTAAAGTGGAAAGAGTGATTGAGGACGTGTTTTCGTATATCTTGATCGTATCTACGAAAGAAGAAGCCAGGATTCGCGTAGATGTGACGAAAGAACAATGGCAGCAGTACCAAAAGCATATTTCTGGAAATAAGATATGGATTGGGATAGATGAAAAAGATGTGATGTTATTAAAATAAATGAAAGAATCACCGTATCAAGGTTGAGGTAATCTATGATACGGTGATTCTTTCGTGAAAAATGCGAAAAAGCTTTCAATATCCAGTTCCGGTGGTTTAATATGCGGTTGTCAAACATTATTTCGTAAATACTTTCATTCGATCCCTTCTGGCTGCACAGATCAGAGTCAGGTGATATTTTTTTGCAAGATCAATTGCTTCAGAAGTAGGAGAAGCCTTGCTGGAGAGAATTGGAATCCCTGCATGGATGACCTTTAAAGTCATATCAGTTGGTATTCTGCCGCTGGAATATACCATACATTGATGCAGGTCAATATTGTGCCGCAGAGCGTAGCCGATCACTTTATCCAAAGCATTGTGCCGTCCGATATCTTCGCAGGAAAACAGAATGTGATCTTTTTGAGCGAGAATGCAGCTATGTGTGGCAAAGGTAATGCCATGGAGAGGAGAACCATCCGCAAAGGCATCCGCCATATGAAAGATCCATTCTGGTTTCCAGAAAATCGGTGTAAGTGACTGCGGCTCTTTGGATGTAACAAAGTAATCATTTAAAATATGATTGCCGGTACAGCAGGTAGGAGTTACTTCTACAAAGGCATCCGATGAGGATTGTGTGCTGCGTGCCGAATTTTTTAAATAGACTTTTGCACGTTTTCCATATTCACAGATATAGATATGATCTACATCTTCGGAAGACGTGATGATTTGTTTTGTCAGCAATCTTCCAAGAACCAGTTCAGTCAGATGCTGGGGCAGGCAAACAAGTTTCATAGTCAGATGATCATTTATATAGACATCCATCATATGTTCGTTCAATACTTCTTCTTGTTCCGTACGGGATTCTCCATTTCTTCCGATATATTGATATGTTTTTGTCTCTAGCAGAGACAGATTTTGTTATTGTTCGTTAATATACATAATTTCTCCAATTGAAAAAACAATTCTTTTATCATGTTTACTATGTGTTATACTAGATTTAGTATAACAGACATCTCTTTATTTCGAAAGAGTGAATTGAGGGATGAAGGAGGAAATAAAATGGGAAAGATTATGGCGGTAAATATCAGTGAGAAGAAAGGTACACAGAAAAAGAATGTACATAGTGCCAGACTGATGGAAGAATTTGGAATCGAGAAGGACGCCCATGCCGGCAAGTGGCATCGCCAGGTGAGTCTTCTTTCTTATGAAAAAATAGAAGAATTCAAGGCAAAGGGAGCACCGATCGAAGACGGAGCATTTGGAGAAAACCTGATTGTAAGTGGATACGATCTGAAGGCATTGCCGGTTGGCACCAGACTTCGCAGCGGAGAGGTATTATTAGAAGTGACACAGATCGGGAAAAAATGTCATAGTGGATGTGAGATTTATAAAATTATGGGTGACTGTATTATGCCAAGAGAAGGTATCTTTACCAGAGTACTTCATGGTGGCGTATTGACAGAAGGCGATGAAATTGTGATAGAGAAGGCAGCAGGTGAGGCAGATGGAGAATAAGCTGAATCATTTTGATCAGAAGGGTAACGCTGTTATGGTGGATGTGTCCGGAAAGATACCGACATCCAGAACCGCAGTAGCAAAAGGCAAGATTTGTGTCTGTCAGGCTGTGATGGATGCAGTGAAACAGGGGACTGTGAAAAAAGGAGATGTACTTGGAATAGCAAGAGTGGCTGGCATTATGGCGGTAAAACAGACATCTCATCTGATTCCGATGTGTCATCCGCTGATGATTTAGAAGTGTTCGGTAGATTTTGAACTGGATGAAGAAAATCTTGAAATTACGGCAATCTGTACAGCCAAAACGGAAGGTCAGACCGGTGTGGAGATGGAGGCGCTTACTGGTGTGAATGTGGCACTTTTGACAATTTATGACATGTGTAAGGCAATTGACAAGTCCATGGAGCTGACGGACATTCATCTGGTAGAAAAAAGCGGAGGAAAAAGCGGGTTATATCGAAACCCGAAAGAATAGTATGAAGGATAGATTTGGAAGAGAGATTGACTATCTGCGGATATCCATTACAGATCGATGTAATCTCAGGTGCGTCTATTGTATGCCGGAAAATGGAGTTGTGCAGATCCCGCATGAAGAAATTCTGACTTATGATGAGATTACCAGAATCAGCAGATGTATGACTGGTTTAGGTATACGTAAGATCAAACTGACCGGAGGAGAACCGTTAATTAGAAAGAATTGTGCCACACTGGTTCGAATGTTAAAAGAACTTCCTGGCATCGAAAAAGTGACATTAACGACCAATGGTGTATTGCTCGAAGAACAGATAGCAGATCTGGCAGAAGCGGGGCTTGATGATATAAATATCAGTCTGGATACTTTAAATGCAGCAGAGTTTGCAAAGGTAACCAGGAGAGAAAGTCTGGATCGGGTGCTGGAGGGAATCCAGGCGGCATTACAGTATCCGCAGATTGGATTGAAGATTAATTGTGTGCCGGTAGTGGAAGAGCAGGAAAATCTGGTATCGATAGCGAGACTTGCAAAGCAATATCCGATTCATGTTCGTTTCATTGAAATGATGCCGATTGGATATGGAAAGGATTTTCAGTTTCGGGGAGAAAGTGAAATATGCGAAATATTAGAGAAAGCATATGGAAGAATGACTCCAATAAAAGAACGATATGGGAATGGACCGTGTCATTATTATAAAATAGAAGAATTTCAGGGTAAAATAGGATTTATCAGTGCGATGACGCATAAGTTTTGCGACCAGTGTAATCGTGTGCGTATGACAGCAGAAGGATTTTTAAAAGCCTGTCTGCAATATCAGACTGGAACGGATTTGAAGAATTTGATGCGTTCAGGATGCACAGATGATGAACTGACAGAGGCAATACAGAAAGTAATATGGGAAAAACCGGTCAGTCATCATTTTACATCGGAAGAGATTGAGACAGATGAATGTAAATTAATGTCCCAGATAGGAGGATAAGGAATTATGAAAGCTGCGATTATCACATCCAGTGATTCCGGATATGCAGGAGAGAGAGAAGATAAAAGTGGTTCGGTAATCCAGGAAATTTTGGAAGCGAACGATTACGAAGTGGTGCATACCATTCTTTTGCCGGATGACAGAAAGATGCTGGCAGATGAGATGGCTCGTATAGCAGATGAGGGAATAGCAGAGATGATTGTAACTACGGGTGGAACCGGATTTTCGCCGAGAGACTGTATGCCGGAGGCAACAAAGGATATTATAGAACGTGAAGTGCCGGGGATTCCGGAAGCAATGAGAGCATATAGTATGACGATTACACCAAGAGCTATGCTCAGTCGTGCAGCAGCAGGTATTCGAAAAGGAACACTGATCGTGAATCTGCCGGGAAGCCCGAAAGCAGTCAGAGAAAGTCTGGAATATATTATTCCAGCGCTGGAACATGGATTACAGATCCTGACCGGGGAGGCAACGAACTGTGCCAGAAAATAATCGGAAAATGCAGACTGATATATCTGAATTAGAAAACGGTCAGTTGGCAGAACAGCAATTGCCATCAGATTTTACGCTGGTAGTCCTGGCAGGTGGTGCCAGCAGCCATATGGGAAGGGAGAAGTCAGATCTGCTTTTAGATGGACAGACATTTTTGGAGATACAGATCGGAAAAGGATGTCAGTTGGGAGCAAAACAGATCTTAATTTCTGGATATCGTGGAACACAGTGTGGGGAAGAGATTGTGCCGGATCGAATTTCCGGTCAGGGTCCACTTGGCGGTCTGGAGAGCTGTTTTCGAAGGGCAAAGACAGAAAAATGCCTGGTGCTGGGGGTAGATACGCCGCTGGTACCTGTGGAAGAACTTCAAAATCTGTTGAAGTTCGCAATGGAAAAAGCCGACCAACCGGTGACTATGCTGTGTCATAATGGAAAAGAAGAATCGCTGATAGCGGTATATGATGCCAGACTTTATAAAGAGATCACAGATTTTCTGGAATCAGGAAGATCATCGGTGTATCGTTTTTTAAATACAGTGGGATATTCCCTATACCATACCAGTGCACCGGAAAACTATTTTCAGAATATCAATGATCCGGAAATCTATAAGAAAGTCTGCACGGAATGCGAAATTGCTGATATTTTCATAAAGGAATCCGTTAAACTATAGATTTTTAAATACTGTAGGAATTTTTGTTTGTTATACGGAAATCCAATGAGGGATATTTTCAGAATATTAACGATTCTGATACATATTTAAAGACTGAAGGGTATCTCGTAAAATAGCATAATACAGAAGGCGTATAGGATTATGAAAGGCTTCCAATTAGGTTTTAAATGATTTTTCGGATAATAGCACTTCCATGCAGATCGCATACAGGATCTGCAAACAGGTGGTGTTTCAGGCAGAATTCGTCTACAGCTTTGTTACATCCGGAAAACTGGGTACTGTATACGTCATGGATCAGGAGAACTCCGCCGATAGACAGACGTTCATAAAACAGAGGTAATGCAGCAGCAGTTGGAGCATAGAGATCTGCATCTAATGATACGAAACAGAAAGTTTCATCGGTAATATCGGAAAAAGTATCCGGAAACCATCCTTTATGGATGATCACATGTGATGGATCAGGCATGATGCGAAGAACAGAGTCTACATCTGTAGAAGAAAAGTTACCTGTTTTAGCGCGAGACAGATGCCTGGAGGTTTCTACGGCAATATCTTTTTCTGAAAAGCCTTCAAAAGTATCAAAAAGATGTATTTTTCGATCCGGAAAGGCCGTACTGATCAGGCAAGAAAAATCACCCTGGAAAACACCAAGTTCTGCCACATCTCCAGGGATATTTTGTTGATGCATCTGTTCGGCTAAAAGGCGCATAACCGCAACCCGTGCATCGAACATGCGAAGTGCAGAAGGATCACAAAATGAACCGTGATAGCCCAAGTGCTCCATCTGCTGCATCATAGAACCACGCCGCTCTTCATCCAATACACCAAGAATAATCAGATCAGGAAGAAGAGCAGCGGCCTTTGATGGAGAACAGATTGGGATATTACCAATAAATTGTCCATGTTTGCGCGGATCGTTATCGGCAAAGCACATGATCTGATAGGAATTTCCAAGAAGTCGGGCAGTCATCTGCCCAATTTGTCCGGCACCGAATATAATAGTTTTGTAGACATGTTTTGTCATCATTTCATAGCAGCCTTTCTTTCAGCTCGAACCTGAATCATTTGTCCTGTGATAGATATTGCGATTTCAGCAGGTGTTTCTGCTTTAATATTAAGTCCCACAGGCGTGATAATACGGTCTAATTCTCGCTCATCGATTCCATACTCTTCTACGAGACGATGAAATACACCAGCTCTTTTGGCGAGACTTCCAATGACGCCGATATAGCATGCAGGTGTGGCAAGAAGTTGTGCCTGCACAATCGTATCATAGGCATGACCTCGTGTCATGACACAGCAATAATCAGCATCTGTGATAGAAATGCTCTGATCCAGATGATCAAAATCGCAAAGGATTGTCTCTGCTGCATCCGGGAAAAGAGCAGGATCTGTAAATTCCGGACGGTCATCCAGAACGATGCAGTGAAAGTCAACACTTGCAAGTATTGGTACTAGCTTTTGTGAAACATGCCCGCCTCCAAATACATAGACAGTTCCGGATGTACCGATTTGTTCTGTAAACAGGTCACAGGTTTCACTGCGATGACGGCATGGTCTTGCAGATAAGGAAGATAAGATGGAAGAAGGAACATCAACATTTCCAGTCAATCCATAGGATGCACTGTAAAGACTCATACCGGATGTAGCATGAAGATCACAGATCAGCCAGAAATCTTTTCGTTCTTTATATAATGTTTCAGCAGTTACTGCAAGTTCCATAATAATAGGGTCATTATGGTCCAGATACTGGAAAAATACGGTAACATCACCACCACAAATCATACCGATATTCTCAACATCTTTGCGATTCAACCGGAATTCATGTTCACAGGATTCTTTCTTTTCAAGAATATCAAGTGCCATAAGCTCTGCACGATATTCGACAGAACCTCCGCCTATGGTTCCGGCAACTCGGCCTTTTTTTCCAACCAACATACGGGAACCGGCACCTCTTGGCGTTGATCCTGAGGAAGCAACGATGGATGCAAGCACAAGGTCGTTTTCTTTTTGAAATTCTTGTTGTATGATCTGAAATAAAGTTCTCATATATAAAACACCTCCTGTAATTTTCTATAAGTCATATCGTCATGTGACAGATGGTCTGTATCATATTTTGCAGATCAAGAGCCTGTTTAAGCTGTCGTTCATGAGATTTCAAAGCTTCGGGACTGTTACATTTACACAGACTTTCCGCAAATCGTTTTTCGATGGTTACACGTTCGGTTTCCTGAATCAGTTTATCTGATAAAAAGACGATAGCCGCTTCATTCAGAATTGTCTTCTGCAAACCATGATGTTGTGAAATAATCTGACTGATTTCAGTATAGCCTAATTGTAAGAAAAGATCACCACCTGTTTTGGTGTGATGTTTTTGAAGTCTGGCAATATCATGAAGGAGTGCTCCGGAGCGAATCAGTTTTTTATTAAAAAAGTAACCATGAGATTCCAGCAGATCGCAGAAATGGCAAGCCAATTCAGTCACTGCATCACTGTGCGCCTGTACATGATGAGGAAGAGACACCGAATCGCGAAGCATCCGGCATAGTTCGTCATGCAAGTCAGGATGAGGCAGCAGGTAAGTCGAATCAGATAAGGTAACATGATCGTTATCGTCTGCGTTCAGATGATAATAGGAACCACATGGAAGACGAAAATACTGTCTGGCATGCTGTTTTGAATCAAGAAAATACAGATAAGAAGAAATTACATCTGTATGAGCAACAATCGCAATATCACCCTCAGAAGAACGAAGAATCTCATAAATTGCCTGCGAAAAACGCATGCCAGATGCGAAAGGAGTTTCTGCTCCTGGAATCGGGTAATCAGGATTCATTCCACGTGCTTCATATATGTCCGGCCATCTTTTGCGTATCTCATCAAATGAAAGACCATCCCATTCTCCCAGATTTCGTTCTGTTAAATCTGAGATAGTGATATGTGGAAGATCAGGTGTGATATGTGCAGCCGTTTCCATAGCTCTTGACAAAGGACTGCAGTAAACAGCAGTTATTTTATCATCCAGTTCTCCGTGAAGAAGGACTGACTGCAGATGTCCAAGCATAGATAAAGAAAAATCAGTCTGACCGATACAGTAAGAATGTTCATCTGGATATTGTGGTTTTCCGTGTCGAATAAGATAAAGATTACGCATTGAAAAATCCTCTGAAACACTTTTCAAATATTGCTTCGGAACAGGTACGTGTTTCCTCTGAAAAACGGGCATATCGCTTCAAAAATTCTTCTCCGTATGGTGTCAGCTCACTGTGACTGCCCTTTACACCGCCCTGACTTCGAATAATCAGCGGTTCATGAAGCTGAGATTCTAATGTATGGATCAGATTCCAGCTGGTGGAGTAGGAAATGTGCATGCGTTCGCAGGCATCACGAACAGATCCTGTTTCATGAATCAGTGTAAGCAGCGAATAAAGCTGTTCATCAAAGAAGACCTTTTCCCGTGCCAGCTGAATCTGAATCTCTGAACGGATCAGACTTTGATTGTGTGCACGAAGAAGTTCTACATAATCCTCTGGTGTATCCGCATCATGAATGATTCCAGGATCTTCTACATTTAAACAATACATGGGAGTTCCACAATGTTCTACAGCACCCTTCAGACCAGTGTTTCCATCATTGCTTAAAATGGACTCAATTAATGAGGAACGAATCAGGATCGGATGACCTGGAGTTCCGTTACAGACCGGAGTGACAAGAGGCTGTCCAAGAGAAAGCATTTGTGTAACGGTATGTGCTGTGAATAGTGGAACATCTACAGGTGTAAAGAGTACCGTATCCACTTTGTCTTTTAAATATTCCAGTCCAATCCTGACAGAATCAAACATATGAGTAGTTTCATAGTCCTCATTTCGAAGAAAAATAACATGATTGGAAGCAAGGTGGCGTTCCAGAGCATCCGCATTATATCCGGTTACCACCACTATTTTAGAGATTCCGGCCTGCCGGAAGTTATTAATCACACGCTGCGCGATGGAAATGGATCCAAGCTGAAGCATGGGCTTGAAGTCTCCCATTCGTGACGATTTCCCTGCAGCTACGATGAGAGCACCTGTCTGCATCATAGATACCTCCTAAAAATAACATTGTACAAATTTGATATTATTATAGCATGAAAAGTGAGGATAAATAGTAAAATTTTTAAATAAAGTAATAAAAACAATATAAAAAAGGACGAAAATAGCCAACTAATAATTATTTACAATTTGTAAAACTGTACAAAATTATGATAACATGAAATTATACAAAATAATGTAAACAGGAGAACGTTTCCATGGATAAGATTTTTGAAATTACCGCAAAAGAAGTTACGATACAGGTAAAAGATGAGCGCACAGGAGAGCAATACAGTCGGACACTTCCGATTGATTATTATGAGAATGCGAATGTTTTAAAACTCAGCGGTGAGAATCTGGACGGAAGCAGCTCTTCCATTGTTTTCTATTCTGTCAGAGGAATGGAAAGACTTAAAGATCTGACGGGTAAGGGAGTCGATCATGATCCATGCGGAACACATAAGTCAGAAGATTTGTAACATCGGAACGTGTATTTTTTAAAGGAGGAATGAAACATGATTAAAAAGACATTGAAGATCAATGGTGTGGAGCGAATCCTTATTCTTGATAAGGATGAGACACTGGCTCAGGTACTTCGTGAGCATCTTCTTCTTACAGGATGTAAGATCGGTTGTGGAGAAGGTCATTGCGGAGCATGTAATGTTATTATGAACGGAAAAGTTACAAGATCCTGTATTTACAAGATGAGCCGTGTTCCGGACAATGCAGAGATCACAACAATCGAGGGTGTGGGAACAATTTCTGATATGCATCCGATACAGGTTGCATGGATGGCATATGGATGTGCACAGTGTGGTTTCTGTTCACCAGGTTTTATTATTTCAGCAAAGGTTCTTCTCGATAATAATCCGAGCCCTACCCGTGAAGAAGTGAGGGACTGGTTTAACAAGCAGCGTAATCTCTGTCGTTGTACAGGTTACAAGCCGCTTATCGATGCGACCATGGCGGCAGCAGCAGTTATGCGTGGCGAGATGACTAAAGAAGACCTCGTATTCAAGCAGACAGGTGATTCTATCGTCGGTACAAACTATATCCGTCCATCAGCAGCACAGAAGGTAACAGGTACCTGGGATTTCGGTGCAGATGATGCATTAAAGATGCCGGAGGGAACTCTTCGTCTTGCACTTACACAGGCCAAGGTTTCTCACGCAAATATTCTCAGTATCGATACAACAGAAGCAGAGAGTATGCCGGGAGTTGTTCGTGTTATTACAGCGAAGGACATTAAGGCAGCAGGCGGAACCAACAAGATCAATGGTCTTGTAATGCTTCCGAAACACAATAAGACAGACGGATTTGAGCGTCCTGTACTCTGCGACGAAAAGATCTTTCAGTTTGGTGATGCGATTGCGATCGTAGCTGCCGACACAGAAGAGCATGCACGTGCAGCAGCAGATGCAGTTAAGGTGGAGATCGAAGAACTTCCTGCATATATGAACGCAATGGATGCAATCGCACCGGATGCAGCAGAGATCCATCCTGGTACTCCAAACGCATTTTTTGAGACAAACTGTATCAAGGGACCGGACTTTGACTGGGACAGCATTCCGGATTCACAGCAGGTTGAGATCGAGTCCTACTGTTCACGCCAGCCTCATCTTCACCTTGAGCCGGACTGTGGTTATGGATATATTGATGAAGACGGTATGATAACAGTGCATTCCAAATCTATCGGTATACATCTTCATATGCCTATGATCGCAGATGGTATCGGTGTACCAATGGAAAACTTAAGACTTGTTCAGAACCATGCAGGCGGAACATTTGGTTACAAGTTCTCACCGACAAATGAGGCTCTGATTGGTGCAGCTGTTAAGATTCTGGAACGTCCGGTATCGCTGGTATTTAATCAGTTCCAGAACATTACTTATACAGGAAAGAGATCTCCTGCATTTATGAATATTAAGCTTGCAGCAGATGAAAATGGTAAACTCTTAGCACTTTGGGGTAACAACTATGTAGATCACGGTCCATATTCAGAATTTGGCGATCTGCTTACCATGAGACTTTCTCAGTTTACAGGCGCAGGTTATGGAATTAATTCTATTCGTAATAAATCAACAACCGTATTTACAAACCATGCATGGGGCTCCGCATTCCGTGCTTATGGTTCACCACAGTCTTATATGGGATCTGAGATTGCAATTGACGTGCTGGCAGCTAAGATGGGAATCGATCCGTTTGATATCCGTGAAATGAACTGCTATAAAGAATCAGAGGGCACTACCATCCCGACAGGTTATCCACCGGAGGTATATTGTGAGGAAGATTTGTTTAAGAAAGCACGTCCATTGTATGAAGCGGCGAAAAAACGTGTTGCCGAAAAGAATGCAGCTTCTGACGGAAAGATGAAATATGGTATCGGTGTATCTCTTGGAGTATACGGTTGTGGTCTTGATGGTGTTGATACATCAAATGCATTTGCAGAATTAAATCCGGATGGAACCGTTACGATGTATGCTGCATGGGAAGATCATGGACAGGGGGCTGATATGGGTGTTCTTGTATCATCTCATGAAACACTGCGTCAGGCAGGAATCAGACCGGAACAGATTAAACTGGTTATGAATGATACGAAGACATGTCCGAATGCAGGACCTGCAGGAGGATCACGCTCACAGGTTATGTCAGGTAATGCATGTCGTCTGGCTGCAGAAAATCTTGTAGCAGCAATGAAGAAAGAAGACGGAACATTCCGTACTTATGATGAGATGGTAGCAGAAGGGCTTGCAACAAAATATGAAGGTAACTGGGTAACTACATTCTGTGCAGATCATCCGATCGATCAGGATACCGCACAGGGCGATCCATTTGCAACTTATATGTATACTATCTTCCTGCCGGAAGTTGCTGTTAATACAGAAACAGGTAAAGTTACCGTTGAGAAATTTACTTGCGTAGCTGACGTAGGTACGATCATGAACAGACTTCTTGTAGAAGGTAATTTCTATGGTGGTCTTGTACAGGGTATCGGTCTTGCTCTTTCGGAAGATTTTGAAGATTTGAACCATGACACCACTTTGAAGAATTGTGGTATTCCATATCCAAAGGATGCTCCGGATGATATTGAACTTCACTTCAATGAAACATATCGTCCAAGTGGTCCTTACGGTGCGGCTGGTTGTGGTGAGGCTCCACTGGATGCTCCACATCCTGCAATCCTGAATGCAATCTTTAATGCGACAGGTGCACGTATTACACGTATCCCTGCCCGTCCGGAAAGGGTTCTTGCAGCATTAAAAGAACTTGAGAAATAAGCTTAATTCATAATGTGGTTGGAGTAAAAGCTGCCAACTGTGATATAATCAGGGGAGACGGGAAACTGCCTCCCCTTTACAGACGAAAGGAGTATCAGGTTATGACATACATACAGGAGAGGGGTTCTACTCACGTTTATCATGTAAATCGAATGTCAAAAGAAGAGATGGATCATATGATCAGTCTCTGCGTCCATGAACAGCCGGCCTACTGTGTTGCAGCCTGTCCTTTCAAAATGGATACAAAAGAGATGCTGTATTATGCTGCAAAAGGAAATTTTAAGAAAGCGTTGGCAATTTATGAGAAAATTACACCATTTCCAATGATTCTCTGTGATGGATGTACGGCACCTTGCGAAGATAATTGCAAGCTTTGTGAACTTGGTGATGGTGTCTCCATACGAGAAGTAGAACGTGCGATTGTCCGGTATGGAGAACCGGGAAGACGAAGCAGTGTATTTCGCATGAGAAAGAAGAAAAGGGCAGCAATCTTTGGTTCTGGATTATTTCCACTGTTTCTTGCAGGGGAACTGGAAAAGAAAATGTATCCTACGACAATTTATTGTAAGGAAGAAGATTATGAAAGCTATATTGCAGCGGCAGCCGGACATCTTTTGGAATCAGACCGCAGCAATGAAGCGAAACGTCTGAAATCTATGGATCTTTCTTTTGAATTTGGATGCAGTTTGAATCTTTCGTTTATCAGAGAAAAAATGGAACTGGCAGATGTGGTATGCGCATCAGAAGAAGTGGCAAAAATGTTAGCTCCGGAAGAAGCAGCAGATGTCGAGATTATGTTAAGAGAACAGGCAAAGATTGTCAGCGGACCTGCGGAATCTGTGATGGATGCGGCTTTTGCCGCAAAGCGGGCAGCTTTGACAGTGGATCTTCTGGTACAGAATTTATCGCCGCACAGCAACAGAGGCAGTGAAGGAGCAGTGACTACCAAGCTTTATACGAACATGGAAGGAATCCATGGATCGAATAAGATTTTCTGTGGTCAGAATGGATATTCAAAAGAAGAAGCTGTAGAAGAAGCAAAACGATGTATTCAGTGTCATTGTGACGAATGCATGAAAGGCTGTGTGTATTTAAGTGAATATCAAAAACATCCGGGTTTATTAGCCCGTGAGATCTATAATAATACGCAGATTATCATGGGAGATCATCCGATGAACAAACCGATGAATGCCTGTGCCCTCTGTGGACAGTGTACGGTGATCTGTCCGAATGGATTTGATATGAGTCAGGTGTGTAAGTCAGCAAGAGAAAATATGGTATCCACAGATAAGATGCCGCTGGCGCCACATGAATTTGCACTGATGGACATGTTATTTTCAAATTCAGAGGCTTTTTTGAGCAGACCCCAGCCGGGATATGAAACTTGCAGATATGTATTTTTCCCGGGCTGTCAGGCAGGGGCGATAGCGCCGGATGTGGTTATGCAGGCATACGAAGATTTAAGTAATCGGGTAGATAGAGGTGTTGCTCTGATGCTGGGATGCTGTGGTGCAATCAGCGAATGGGCGGGCCGCTATGAAATGACAGAAAAAGTAAATGAGCAGCTGAAACAGGAACTGGCCAAGCTTGGTGATCCGATCATCATAGCAGGTTGTCCAACCTGTATGAAGCAGCTAAAAGAAAGTATTGGAGCGCATGTTATAGGAATCTGGGAAATTTTGAAAGAAATCGGACTTCCACAGCAGGCAAAAGGACTGGAGATACCGGTTGCCATACATGATGCCTGTGGTGCCAGAGGGGATGCACAGACACAGGATATTATAAGAGAACTTTTGTTGGATATGGGATGTACCGTTGAAGATACAGAATATTCCAGAGATTTGTCTCCATGTTGTGGATATGGAGGTCTGACGGCATATGCCAATAAAGATACCGATCATGGAGAAAAAAGACTATATTGTTGCCTATACAGAAGAGGCAATCCATATGATGGATGAGCGCATGATACTGAAAAGTGATGTGGAACGTGTGTTATCAGATTACAGAGAAAATCGGGAAGCAATCCTGGATGAAGAAACAAAAGAACTGGTGACAAGAAGCAGACTGGGAAATGTCACATTCTGGGTGCGGTTTGTGGAAACAGAAGACGGATATCTGGTACACAGAGCATACAGTCATCGAATGAATATTATGAAAAGGGTGGGACAGTAATGGCAGTAGAAAGAACATATTATACGATTGATCCGGAAGGAAAGCTGACCTGCATGAAATGTAAGGTTCCTCTTGTAAAAGGAAAAGCAAAATTTATGTATCTGGAAAATGGGTTTCCTGTGGAAATGCCTGTCTGTCCAAAGTGTGGGTTTGTGTATGTTCCGGAAGAACTCGCACTTGGAAAAGTGCTCGCGGTGGAGCGTGCACTGGAGGATAAATAGATGAACAGGCATCCGGGAGGGGAAGCGCAGACGCTTCATCTTCTGGAGAACATAGAATGGAAAAAAGAAATGAAAGCACTGGATCTTGGAGCAGGAGAAGGAGACACGGTTCGAATCCTGAAATCATTTGGGCTGGAAGCACATGGCGTGGATCTTTTCCCACGGGGCAGTGATGTGGAAATTGGCGATTTTCTGCATTTGCAGTATTCATCAGACAGTATAGATCTTTGCATCAGCCAGTGTGCATTTTTTGTTAGCAGAGATCAGAAAAATGCACTATCTGAATGCTGGCGCGTTTTGAAAAAGGGAGGTTTTCTTTTATTGTCAGATCTTGATACCGGAAATCTTTTGAAAATGGCAGAACAGACAGGATTTACCATTCTCCGGCAGGAGGATCAGACGTTACTTTGGCGGGAATATTATCTGGAAGCAATCTGGAATGATTCGTTCTGCTGCGAAGAGTATAAGCTTCTGCAGAAAGAATATAAAGGAAAGAAGCTGCGCTATACCATGTTGGTTGGCAGAAAGGAGTAGCACATGGATCTTTATGAAAGAATCATAGAACTTAGCAGTATGGGTTATCATTGCTCACAAATGGTTATGATTATGACACTGGAAGCCATAGGTGAGGAAAATCCACAGCTTGTAAAGGCTCTGGGAGGTCTTGGCGGTGGGATCGGTTACTGTGGAGATACCTGTGGCTGCCTGACAGGAGGAGCCTGTGCGATAGGTTTGTTCCTTGGCAATCTGGCTCCGCAGGAGAAAGAAGATATACAGATGAAACAGAACGGGGAATATTGGAACTATGATTACGCTGGGTAAAACAAAAAGTGTATGCCCGATATGTATGAAAGTACTTACGGCTAAAAAATGTATCGGTGAAGATGGCATTTATCTGGTGAAAGAATGTGATATCCACGGAAAGTTTCAGACACTGATCTGGGAAGGAACGGCAGCAGAGTATCTTTCCTGGGGAAGAGAAAACCTGTCTGCGGAGACTCCGGTAAATCCCAAAATCAAAGAGAAATCCTGCCCGGATAATTGTGGACTCTGTGAGGAGCACGAACGAAAAGGCTGTTGTATGATACTGGAAGTGACAAAGCGCTGCAATATGCACTGCCCGGTCTGCTTTGCTTCGGCAGGAGAATGTCTGGAAAACGGTGATCTTTCAATTGATGAAATAGAAAAGCAATATGATTTTCTGATGGATCATGGAGGACCATTCAATATTCAGCTCTCAGGTGGAGAACCAACCATGCGGGAGGATCTTCCGGAGATCATACATATGGGTAGAGAAAAAGGGTTTACATTTTTTCAATTGAATACCAATGGAATCCGTCTTGCGCAGGAAGCAGGATATGCCAGAAAACTAAAAAAAGCAGGACTGAATACAGTATTTCTTCAGTTTGACGGTGTCACAGATGATGTGTATCAGACATTGCGCGGACGCTCTATGATAGAACTGAAAGAAAAGGCTGTGTTAAACTGTTCGGAAGCGGAACTGGGAATTGCCCTGGTACCTGTCATTGCGCCAGGAGTAAATGACATGCAGGTTGGAGATATTCTGAAGTTTGCGATGGATCATATGCCATTTGTAAGAGGAGTACATTTCCAGCCGATCAGCTATTTTGGCAGATGTTCTCAGCAGCGTCCACAAGCTCCGATTACCATACCAAAGATGTTGAAGCTGATCGAGGAACAGACTGACGGGCTTATGAAAAGCAAGGATTTCGCCGGTGGTGGAGCAGAGAATCCATACTGTTCTTTTCATGCAAGTTATCTGAAAAAAGGTGAGAGGGAACTGAAACTTTTGGAAAAGAAATCAGGCAGAGGATGTTGTTGTACTACCAGCGATAATTCCAGACAGTATGTGGAAAATCAGTGGAGCTATAGCACAAAAAAATTTGATGATGGAGAAATGACACAGACAGATGCGCTGGATGAATTCCTGATCCGGGTTCATAATGAAACTTTTGCAGTATCAGGGATGATTTTTCAGGATGCATGGAATCTGGATCTTGAACGTCTGAAAAGATGTTATATCTGCGAGGTGGATTCTGATTATGGAATGGTGCCGTTTTGTGCATATAATCTGACGAATTCGAAAGGAATATATTTATACAGAAAGTGAAACGATCGAATATAGATGCAATGATCTGTAAGCAGGAAGGTATTACAGAGATTACAAGAGATGAAATACACAGAATACAGCTGGAGAAATTAAATATTGTACTGAAGAGAGAGAAAGAACGAGAGGGTTTTTACCGAGATTTGCCGGAAAGACTGGAAAGCCTGATAGATTTGAGAAGCCTTCCTTTTACGACAGAAACAGATCTGGCACGAGATGGAGGCAGGATGCTGCTTTGCTCCCAGGGGGAAGTACAGAAAGTGATATCAGAACAGACAAGCGGAACTACCGGTGCCGGTAAACGTGTATTCTATACAGAGGGAGACTGTGAACACACCATAGAACTTTTTATGGCAGGTCTGGGTGAATTTATTTATCCTGGAAGTATAACGATGGTGGCTATGCCATTTTCAGGTCCTTTTGGATTAGGAGAACTGATCGCGGAGGCAATCAGACGTCTGGGAGCAAAACCTCTTTCAACCGGGACAGGAAGAACTTATGGCGAACTGAACAGGATTCTGGAAGAGGAGCAGCCGGATACGTATGTGGGAATGCCGACGGCATTGCTGTCCATGCTTCGAATGTGCGGAAAAGGCAGTATAAAAAGAGCACTGGTATCCGGAGATGCCTGTCCGAAAACTGTCATGAAAGCAATCGAAGAAATTCTGCAAACACGACTTTGGCCGCACTATGGTTCCAGAGAGATGGGGCTTGGAGGTGCCATTTGCTGCACGGCGCATGAGGGCATGCATATGCGGGAAAACCATTGTATTACAGAGATTATAGATGAGAACGGAAATGTGCTGCCGGACGGTAAATGGGGAGAACTGGTGATTACAACCATTGGAATGGAAGCACAGCCGTTGATTCGATATCGAACCGGTGACTGGTCAAGGATCATTCCAGGAAGATGCCTCTGTGGAAGTGAAATAAAACGCCTGGACTTTGTAAAGCGGATGGATCCATTGGGAAGTATCAGAGAGATGGATGAATTACTGTTTGAGATTCCGGAACTGGTAGATTATTGTGTGAAAATTGTAGATGGAAAAAAGGAAATTACAGCGCTTTTTACATCGGACAATGGAGAAGAACAAATCAGGAGTGTTTTGGAAGAGAAGGATATTCGTTCATGGAACTGCAAAAAAGCAAAGTGGGAAGATGGGGCGCTGTATCCTGGCAAACGAGTTACAAGGCAGTGATTTCGTGGTATCATGGAATCACTGCCTTGCCTGTTATTCAGGATAGTATGGACAATCTTCCTGGATACATTCGCGATTATCTTCGCAGTATTTACACGTTATAGAAGACAACGGAATGTTTACAGAACAAAACTGACTGTAAAAATGAACAGCTTCTTCAATGGCAATTCTGCTGGTACGTTTGCAGCAGCGAGGTCCACCAACATCTGCCAGTCTGGATAAAATAATGGAAACAAGTTTTTGAGGAAACGGCCATGCATCTTTGTGAAGTGGACTGGATCCAGTCATAACGGACATGAAAATACCGGCTCCGGCAGCAGCTCCACAGACACCCCAGTAACCACAGGTACCGCCCGGAACCTGCTTCGCTCTTTTACAGATTTCAGATAGTGCAGCATCGTAATCCATATGTTCTCCATTATTGCGAAACGCTGTCAGAAGAACACATGGAACAATTGCATGATGCTCCGGTCCATGCATATGTACAGATGGAAGATCCATAATTTTTTCCAGAAGAAGCAAAGCATCTTTTTCTGTACTGTCTCTGAGTGTTGTGATTACCGGAGCATATGTGCCATAGCTGTGACAGGCATCACAGATAAAGTGACCATTTTCACAGACCGCATTGGTTAATTGCTCTTTATGGCAGATGCTGCACGTCTGAATAGAGCTTTCAGCACGATACGTAATAGAAGCACCACAAATCAGACATCCGGAAAAATGTTCCGCTTCACCGCAACAACAGGAATTATTCGTATGATCCATTTGATTCACCTCCGGAGAATTTATTTTAATAGTGTTAACGATGTAAAAAGTATAACATAAAATGAAAAAGTAATGATAAAGTATCTTGACAATCATGTTACTTTGGGTATATGATTTGATCCAATAAAGGGGAGTAACCTGCGCTTAACAAATTGCGTTTGTGATGTTGTCAGTACGGTGGAAGCATCCGGTATCATAAGGAAATGGTGAGACTTTTATTGCATTTTTTATTATGCAATGAAGGTCTTTTTTTTATATTTTTTTCAAAGAGGTCTTTCATTGCATAAGAAATTCAGGTAGTAAATACTTAGAAACGATGAGGCGGAAGTGATGAAGGAAATTTATCAGCAGACGGTAGAAGAGGTTCTTGAAAGGGTGAATGGCAAGAAATCTGGGCATGAAAAATATCTCTTTCTTCGTAAATTTTTTCTAACTCTTTTTCAGTAAACAATGCATAGGCGCTATCAGGAACAGCTGTTAATCCATCACAGGTAAATGGTATACGTCGCCCACCTCTGAAAATGGCTGCTTCCCAGTACTTTTTTCTAAAATATTTAATTATTCCCATGTAGTACCATCTCTTTCCCATATTTGTTATTGACGTTCTGGCAAATAAAATACTTCTGTTCTTACTATATTATCATCAAAATCCGCAAGTCAAATTCCAGTTTGGAGAATTGAAAAAATGGAATTTACCTATTAAGACATATAAACTCTTGACAATAAAGCTCCTATATAGTATGTTTTTAATAAACTACTATATAGGAGCTTTTGTATGGAAATGAATGGAGGATT